>Ga0116158_10000400_pt1 | contig 43957 bp, 44 predicted proteins | sample AD_UKC052_MetaG_FD_89883 | JGI IMG/M metagenome (GOLD analysis project Ga0116158, IMG submission 89883) | Active sludge microbial communities of municipal wastewater-treating anaerobic digesters from USA - AD_UKC052_MetaG | ecosystem: Engineered > Bioreactor > Anaerobic > Digestate | place: USA... | reverse complement strand
GCGCGTTCCGCTCGTTCGTTGACTTTCGATCGAGCGCACGCTGCCGGGCATCCGCCTCGGCCTGCGCGGCTTCGTTGGCTGCGTCGGCCTGCGCGTCGGCGGCGTAGATCGACGTGGCGGTGGTGCCTACCGCGAGTGCGATGTAGGCGTAAGTAGCTAGGGTTCCGGATTCTACTGCCATGGTGGCTTAGGGTGAACTTTTGGTTTTGGCACGGACCGCCAGAATGGTCATCGGATAGGGGCCGGTTTGCCTCACCGAGATAGTTGGTTTCCGTTTCCATGTCGAGTTGATAGTGCATTGGGCGTCTCCCGACACCAGCGGGGCCGGGGAGGCGTCTTCGATCCTGTCAATCCCAATCTCCACCTTCGACCAGCTGGTAGCTACCTTGGGGGTCATGCTCATTTCCATGCCCAGCGAATTGCGGAAGCGGATGATGGCTTCCGTGACCGCGCCTTTCATGCCGATCACGCCGGATTCCAGTGGCATCGTCGTGATTAGCGAAGTGTAGGGGAGACCTACGATCGCGTTGTTCACAACCCGACCATTGTTGAGGACGATCTTGCCATCCGCGACAGTATAGGGGCCAAGGTCTTCACCGTCACCATAGACTTGGACCTGCATGCCTTCGAGGTGGCTGAGACCAAGGATGGTGTTGAACGTCTGTCCGATGGTGTTGACCTGCTGGACGAAGCTATCGAGGAACGTGAGGTTGGGCATGTCCATGTCCTCCTCGCGGCGAAGCATGTCCGGGGTCATCCATTCGATGAACCGGCCATTGGAGCGTTCGACCACGGCGTAAAGGTCGTCGTCCTCCAGCCGACCGGTGCAGGTTGCGGCGGATTCGATGTATCCTTCGGTGATGAAGCGGGACCAGCCGACCACGTTCTGCGCACGTTCATACGTGAGGATCGCGATCTGGCCACCGACCGTCAGGTAGAGCGTCGAGTCCGGCGCGTCCCCCGACTCCATCTGGACGACACCACCTCGGGTGATGTGGCTAGCCAGCTGGGTGAGGTCCACATTGGTGTATCCACCATACTCCACGGAGCCACCGACTAGTTCCTGAATCTTCCGTCCTTTCGACTGGAGGAACAGCACGTTGTTCTGGATCGGCACACCGGGAATACCCTCGGCCACACCATGCCGGATGTTCCGGTTGTTGGCGTTGTTCTCCGGTGTGACGGACATGCCGTTCGGCGAGCTGATCGCCCAGATACCGGACGTGGTGCCGACCAGCAGCGAAAGGTGGCTGACCAGCCAGAGGACCGATTCGTATTCCGTCGCGTCGGTCTCGAAGCTCATGCCATCATCAGCCAGCGTGCCTTGGGTGAAGTCGAACGGTTTCCGCGTGCGGCTTGCCCATACTGTCTGGGTGCGGGCTTTCGATCCACCGAACCAGAGACGTTTCTGGTGGAAGGTGCAGGTCTTGGCGTAACCGTTCTTCGGATTGAACGCATCCTCATACCATTCGGTCGTGGCACCAGCGGACTCGAATTTCCGTTCCACCTGCCCTTGGACTTGGGTGGGGGTCGAATAGGTGTCGATCCGGAAGATGCCATAGGTGGTGACGGACAACGTGGTGAAATTGATCTTGGTGTCCATCCGGTTGTCGTCGAGGTCGAGCATGATGACACGCATCTGCGCGTTGGCGTCGAGGGTCTCGCTATCTTGGACAAGGAAATTCTTGTCGTTGTTCGACTGGCAGGTCTTGATTGGATTCCAAGTCACACCGTTGTCGTAGCTACGTTCGATCACGAACGTGCCCCGCCATGTGCCGGAGGTCTCGAAGCTCCACGCTCCACGGACCGCACGCGCCGGGACGACGATCGCCCCTTGGTCGAAGTGCTGGGGATACTGGTCAGGATCAGTGAGACCCGGATCATAGTCACCACCCACGCCGTTGTAGGCCGAATAGGTGCGCCAGAACTCGCGGTTGCCGACCGGAATCAGACCGGCATACTTGCCGACGTTCCGGAGGAAGTTCGAGTCCTTGCGGATGACCTTGCCGATCGGGTAGTTGCCGGTGGTCGGGTTGAACGTGGGGATGCTTCCGAGCGATCCGAGTTCGGTTTCCGGTGTGGTGCGGTATGGCTCCTCGGGCCGGATGTTAGCCAGCCGGAGCCGGGTGCCAACCCATGCAGAGGAGAAGATGGGCGCACTGGCATTGATGTAGCCGAACGCATTCAGCGCCGTGACCGTAGGGGTCAGGGAAACCGGGTTCTCGGTCTCATAGACCTCCCACACACGCTCCTGCCATGGGAACGGGGTGATGACCCATGTGTCGTTCGGGTTGCGGAGAATCGTGTGCGTCTCCACGTCGCCATGGGTGACAATGATGCGGTCGATCCGCTGCGCGAAATGCAGCGCCATGATCTGGTCCTCGGTCCATGGGGTGGTGTATTCCTGCACCAGAGCGAACGTCGGGTCGATCGTGACACCGATGGCTGGCTGGGTGGACAGGAAGTTGCGCCATGAGAGGACTTCCCAAGGATAGTCCACCTGCTGGTTGGCGAAGTAGAACTCCACGTTGACACCACCACGGCGCACGACGATCACCCAGACGGTGCCGTTGTGGCTGACTTGGATCGCGTGCGAGCTGGCACCGAACGATCCGCCGCCACCCGTGGACCAAGCTAGCTTGCCGTTGATCTGGTTGGCTTGGATAACGTCGAGGTTGGCGATCGATCCCTGTGTGATGCCCGCCATGGTGAGCTTCGCGGTGGCGGGGTTGTTGATGAGCAGCTTGCCGTTGCGGATCACACGCATCTTGAGGTGTGAGAACTCCATGGTATAGCCTTGCTCGGCGGAGAACCGAAAACCCTTGAGACGGGACTTGCGGTTCTGGTCATAGACTGGTGCCACCTTGCGGAAACCGGCACGGCGGGTCACACCGCCGACGCGGAGGACACGCACATTTTCAGCGGTCTCCAAGCCCATCTGGACTTTCTGGAGGTCGATACGACCGGCCATGTCATCGGACATTTCACCGGCATTAAGTGAGAATTTGGTCAGGTCCATAAATCAAGGGGTGTGTCCGTAAGGGTCGCGTGCGTAGCCAGCGCCGGACCGGCGCGAGCGGAGGGATGGGGAGCCAGCCAGACGGGTTCCTTGGTCGCGGAAACCATTTTCGCCGGAGTTGTCTTGAACGGAGTCATAGAACTGCGCGTTGGGCAGATCGTTCCGTTCATAGATTTCCAACATGCGTGCGGCCATGGCCGGGTTGTCGGCGAGGGCACCAGCGATGTAGTGGGCCATCAGACGGGCGACGGCAGCTTGGAAGTGGGGGGTCCACTTCGCCGGGTCTTGGTTGTCGAAGATATACTCCAGACCGATGTATTCATCATTGGACCAGATTTCACCGGACATGATCTGGAAGTGATCGATCTGACCAGTATAGGGTGGGTCAATGCCATCGACCGGCGGACCGCCACGGTGGAGCTTCATCGTGCGGATATGATCCTCCGGCAAGTAGTGGGAGAACCGGAACGGGCCGAACAGGACGGCAGCGGGGTTGCGGGTGAGGATGGCCGCTTTCTTGGCGAAGCTCCAGCGGTGCGCGGCGAGCGTCACCTTGCGGGCTTGGTCATAGAACTCGGCGCAAAGACGGACGAGCGCATTGGATTCTTGGGCGGCTTGGTCCAGCTGGGTGATGCGCCGGTCGCCGATGTGGGCAAGGGCGGTGTTGCAGATTTGAACAGGGTCCATGTTGGTGGCTAGCTAAATGAAAAAGGACAGGGAAAGCAAGCTCTCCCTGTCCTCCCGACTATCAACGATACATCCAATGAAACTTACTCGGCGCGGACACCAACGATGTTGAATCCGATGGTTCCGGATGGGAGAGCGCCACCAGCCTGCTCCAAGAACAGGTAGCGACGTTTCCGGGACGCCGGAATAAATTGAGGGATTTGGTTCTGCGGGAACGTCGGAGCATTACCGGAGCTGCGGGTGAATGTGCCGATGTCATACGACTCATACTCCGAGCCGGTCGATCCGGTTGGGTCCGTGGTCACATAGATGTTGTGGGTGGTGCCATTGAAGTGGCCACCAACAACATTGAAAAGACCGGGAATGAGAGCGACACCAGACGGGATTTCGTCGAGGATGATCCTGTCACCAGTAGTTCCAGCCGGGGTTTGACCGGTGCCGTTACCAACGATGACGAGGGCATGCTGGAAGTGGAGTTTGCCACTGACGCCATGAGCATCAGGGAGAATTTTACCGGCATTACCGGCAGCGAGTTCCTTGAGGTATTGGGTGTTGGACTTGGTAAGAGCCATGGTATTGATTTTCTGTTTGGGGTTCAGGGAGGGCGGCTGGGGTTAGCCAGCCGCCCCGGTGAGGGTTAGACCGACTCGTCGGCCTTGATGATGACGACACCCTTCTCTTCGAGGCGGGTAGCGCCAGCGGTGAACTTGAACCGGATACGGTCGCCACCGGTGTCGCGGTCGCGCCACACGTCGGTCTCGGCCTTTTTCCAGTCGCCAAGGACGACCTTCGACTTGAGCCACATCGGGATGTCTTGGATGTTGCCGGTCTTGCGTTCCTTGAGTCCGGTGGTGACGAGCAGCTTGACACCGAAGAAGGTTTCCAAGATGCCGGTGTCGAAGGGTTTGCCGCCAGTGAACGAACGGAAGTCCGAGCTGGTGACAATGGCTTCGTTCCACAGGTTGAGGAGCGACTTCGGCGAAGCAGCGAGGCAGAGCTGGTCGGGACCGTCGAGGACGGAATCCTGACCCCACGCATCGTTCTCCATGAAGATGCGGACACCTTCACGAATCTTGCGGGCGGTCAGACCGGTGTTGGCACCAGTGATGTTGACGGCGACGATCTGGCTGGATGGGAGAGCGATGGTGGACATCGCTTCTTCCGCACCGGCACCGATGGTAGCGGTGTCGAGCATACCAGCGAAGATGATGTCTTCCATCTTGCGCTCACCGGCTTCCATCAGACGCTTCGCGGCCTGCGGCATCGGAACGCCAAGGCGGTCGAGCTTCCAGCCGTCGTCTTCGTCGAATTTGACCTTCTGGTTGAAGGATTTTGGGAACATGAACCGACGAGCGGTAGGCAGTTCGATGGCTGGCTTGTTCTCGTGACGAGCGGTTTTCTCTTCGAGTTCAAGTTCACCATACTGCTCAACCGTGTGATAGCGACCGGAGGCGGTGCCGTCGTAGGTGATGTAGGGCTTGAGGGCGTTGTGCTTCTTCGAAAGAAGAGCGTTCCATTGTTCGCCGTAGGAAATACGTGCGTGTTCGTGCGGGGTCATTGGGGTGTTGGGGTAAATTTGGGGTTGAAGAATTAACTCCATCCTAGCTGGTTCCGGTTGACTCCCTTGCGGGTTTGCCAACCCTACCTTTCGGAAGGGTCGCCACTGTCATTGAGTCCGGAACGGTTTCCCAACAGCACGTAAGCTGGCTAATGTGTTGTCACAAGTTAGCCAGTCTGGCAACAGGAAAATGAAAAATAAAAACCCCCGCCGGGAAAGGGACCGGCGGGGGTTAGGGTGCGGGGCAGCGTTGCGGGGAAATCAGCGTTGGGCGGACTCCGAAATCAGGCGGTTATACTCGGCCTGCGCATGCGCGTGCTGCGCATGGGAGGCGTCATAGAATGCCGCATGGAGCGGGTGTTTGTCATCACTGAGGATGTTCCGTGCCAGCTGGAGTTTGCCCTCGGCGGTCTGTCCCTCCGGGGAGAGGTTGAGTTCCTTGAGGGTGCCGGGTGAAATCTTCTCGTGAATCTTGGACAGGGAAACCACCAGCGTGGGGTTGCTGATAAGGTCGTCCTTGGTAAGATTCAACCCAAGCAGGTCGTGGGCCGCTTGGGCGTTCGAGACGGTGCGATCGAAGTTGGCATCGCCAACCGCTTTCTTGATCTCGGCCTTGGAGGTTTCGATCCGGGTGAAGTCAGCGGTCTTGAATGCCGCAGCTTCCTTGCCAGCCTGCTCGATCTGGAACGCCACCATCTTCGACATGACCGCAGGGTCGATGCCGTTCTGGATGCCATACTGAGCAGCTTGTTCAAGCAGCTCTTTCGGCAGGACGACTCCCTCGGGGAGAGACTTTTCATCCGGCAGACCCAGCTTGCCAAGGTAGCCAGCGGTGTCCTTCGGAATCTCCACGGTGCCGCCCTTCTTGAGCGTGTCGTTCTCCTGCGTGAGCCGGTTGATGGTAGCCGTCGCTTCGTTCGCGGATTTCACCATGTCCGGGAAATTCTTGAACGTGAGGTTTTTCGCCTCGTCGCCGAAGTTGGATTGCCAGCCATCGGCGAACGTATAGTCGGCTCCCATGAAGGAAGCGCCGGTCGCACCGGTAGCGCCAGTGGCTCCGGTTGCGCCGGGAGCTGGACCAGTGGCTCCGGTTGCGCCGGGAGCTGGACCAGTGGCACCGCCGCCGGGTTCAGGCTCGGGTGAACGGAGGACGTTGAGGAAGTGGTTGAAACGATTGGGGTTCATTGGATGTATCTGGTCGGTATAGCCGGGGTTAGTTCACTCCCTTCAAGCGACCGGCATATCGCTTGCGGAAAATTTCAGGGTCCATGTGTTCGCGGGCGTGTTCGACGAACGCAGGGGTCAGGTCGCCAAGGTTGCCGTCCTGCTCCGGGTAGCCAGTCAGATCGACCGCATCGGCAAAGCGTTCCGGCAGGCGCTCGGTGGTGAGGGTGTGTTCGCGGAGCTTCCGGTTCTCGTCATTGAGACGGGCGTTCTCACGCTGGACTTCACCCAGCTCGTGGCGGAGGTCGGCGATGATCTGCTTGTCGGACTTCTTGGTCTCCTTCACCTCGGGGACAACTGGCTCGGTCACGACCGGCTCGGTCACGACTGGCTCGGTCACGACTGGCTCGGTGATGGTTTCCTCGGGCGGAGCTTCGTCCTTGGAATTGGTGCCGGTCAGGATGCGTTGAACTTCGGTCTCCACGCTGCCGGAGTATTTCTGGAACTCGTCCTTCGTGTAGAAGGTAGCTTCCTGAACGGGGTCAAAGGTTGCGATCACAACGTCTTCCCGGAGGATTTCGTAGATGTCGCCATTTCGTTTGTTCGAGTATTTCGATGCCATGGTGCTGTTTTAATGGTGGAATTTAGCCAGCCAGTCAACCACTTGTTTGTGGCCATCCCGTGTCGCAGCCATGATGACACAGTTGTCAGCTGGGTTACTAGCCAGTTCTTCGGCACGGAAAGATGGCTGGTCAGCCTCCCACGCCTCGCGGAGTGCGAGAAGGGCATCCTCCCGGACCACGGGGTCCGGGCTGAAAATCCTCATGATCCGCGCCCGGAAATCGGCGTTCTTGCGTTTCTGGTCAGTGGTCATTGGCCGGGCATGAGTTTATTCTGGATCGATGGCGGGAGCTTGGTCGCAAGGTCCGCTGCCGCATACTGCTGCTGCTGCTGGGCGGCTGCGTTCGCGGCTGCGACCTTGTTCTTGAGAATCTCGGCCACCTGTTCCTTCGTGCGGAGGAATGGTCCCTTGAAGCCGAACGTGCGGGCCAGCTCGCGGGTGTGGACGGCAAGGTCGAACTCGTCGAGGACATCGCGGTCGTATTGCGCGATGTTGGCCAGACGGGTGAGGAACATGTCGGAGTTCTCCACCACCTTGCGTTGAAGCACACGGGACAGGTTGGTCTGGAAGCTCACCAGCGGGTCCGGCACGGTCTGACCGTCCGGGGAATCGCGGATCAGCTGGGCAGGCGGTGGCGGGAAGATACCGGCGCGGAGGCAGATGCCGAACACGCGGCGTCCCAGCATCGGGTTCTGGTCCGCCTCGAAGCGGGCGTTGACACCGACAAAGAGCATCTCCGACTGGTTCTGGATCGCACGCACCTCTTCGGCGGTCATCTCCTTTTCGACGCGGGCGAGGTCGGCCCACATGCCGTGATAGAAGAGCTTCCGAATCTGGTTCTGCTTGTCGGCGATGCGGTCCTTGCCCAACGGGTAGTTGCCGCCGGTCAGCCACTCGCGGACGCCACCGTTGGTGGTAGCCAGACCACCGGCACGCACGAGCGTCTTCGCGCCGGGGCGCATGTCGATCTCGCCGACCATGCCTGCCTCGGCAAGCACACGCGGGTTGACTTGAAGGTCGAGCAGGAGGTCGAGCTGTTCCTGCATGAAGTTGGCTTGGGCGATGGCTGGCATCGCCTTGCGGACCGGGGACACACCCCACACGCTGCCGTCGAGACCTTTCTGGAACCGCGAGACCATACCGATGAACTCATACTGGCCGGTTTCTTCGATGCAGTTCTGGTCTTCTTCGCAGAGGTAGCATTCCATGTATGGCATGTTGGTGCTGTCCATGTAGCCGGGCGTGCGCTCCTCGCGTGGCTTGACGATGTGCCAGATGGTGAACTTCTTCGTGGAGCGTTCCTGCGCGTTGGCCAGAGCCTTGTTGACATTGCTGCCGAATTTGCCCTTGGGGAACTGCTTGATGAGCTGGGCGGCGGTCGCTTGGAACTTGATGCGGATCGCATCGGCCACACCATCCAAGTCTTCGTTGAACGTGTAGCTGCCGATCGGGTGATGGCGGAAACGGAAAGGGGCGAGCCGGTTGCCGGTCTCATAGCAGAGAAGCATCCCGGTGCCGACCGTGGCGCGGTCGTTGTTGACCTGCGCCATGAGGGTGGCGAAGTTGGATTGGTTCACCAGCTTCATCGCACGGTAGCTGCACTCGGCATACCATTCGATGACCTGTTCGTCGCGGTCGAACTCGAACGTCGGTGTCCAGATGAGGAACTGCTGGCCAGCTGGGGTCAGCTGGGCAGTCATCATGTTGGCGAGACCTTCGGCGCTTTCGATGACGGTCGTGTCATGAATGCGCACCATGTCATCAGCCGGGATACCGATCGCGGTCCGCGTGATGTAGGCGTTCTGCGGATCGACGACTTCCTTGATGGATTGCCACCACGAGTCCCAAGGGGCACGGGCGGACTGCTCCTGTTTGCAGAGGTCGAGTTCTTCCTTGACGTTGACAGGCATGATGTTGGTTAGCCTACGGTTTGGTTGCCACTTCCACCGACACCGGAGATGTCGGTCGGATTGGAGCGGCGGAACGCGGAGTAGTAGCCAGCGCCGTTGCGACGGCGGAGTTCTGTCTCGCGCTTCGCCTGCTCGTCGGTGGAGGAGGACGTGGTAGCCGGATCAGGTGTCGGCTCTTTCGGTGTCTTTGGCTTTGATCCCATGGCGGTGGAGGAATGCTTTTTTCATTTTCTCGAAGTCATACACCTTCTTCTCCGGTCTCGCGTCCCGTTGCCAGATCAGCTTGGGTAGCTGGGGCAGGTCGGGTGTCAGCAGATAGAAGAATTTGGCGGTGTCTCCGGCGGCGTAAATGATGTGCCACGCATCGTGGCTAGCTGTCAATCCGTTTTCCGGGTCGAGGTCCGCGAACACGTTCAGCAGCTCCACCGGGTAGCCGGAGAAAACGGGCCGGGCGAGGATGCAGGCGTGGGCATCCGCATGGAAGCAGCCATATCGGCTGCACACCTCGATCGCCTGCCAGAGCCACGTCTTCGGCTCCACGTCCTTGTAGAAGTCGATGAACTCGCCGAACGGGGAGGGTTGCCATTCAGCGAGCATTGTTGTCGATCAGGGATTGGGTTAGGGCGGCTTCCTCGTTGGCCAGCGCCATGTAGGCGGCACCGTCGAGCAGGTCGTCAATGTCAAATGCATAGTGCGATCTGGCTAGCTTGAGGACTGCCATGAACTTCCACCCATCCTCCACCGTGAGCTGGTGCTGGAACAGGTGGTTGAATGCACTCACGCACCGCTGCATGGTGCGCTCGCCATTCGGTTGGTCACGTCGCTTGCCCCGTTCCTCGATCAGCTCCGCGCTCCTTTTCAGGAGTTGGGGTGCCGTGGGGCGCTCGCCCAAAGGCTCGCTGGTATTCGATGGTGGCGATGCTGGCAGTAACGGAATCCTCGAAGACGAGGCGCTCGGGTGTTGAGGTGTCATTGGTCGGTGGGGTTGGGAAAATCCATACTCGTGAGAAGATCATCGGTAGCGTTGGCGGAAGTGGTTGGAACCAGCCAGTTTAGTCCTTGGCTGGACATCGTCATCGTCGAAGATGCCATCGTTGGCAAGGGCTTTCCCCAACGAGCGCGAGATCATGCCACGGCTCCATGCCTCGGCGAACGTGCGCAGCGCATCGGCACCGTGGGAGTAGTCATCGTGAACCGGCTCCATCGACCGCATCGCGCCGGTCTGCTGCTCGGCTTGGTGGTAGTTGTCCATGCACTCACGGAACGATGGGAAAATCTTGTTGCCCCGCTGGCTCTTCCGCTCGATCGCGGTCTTGTCGAACCAGAGATATGGGAACACCCCGCGCACGTAGTTGATGCCGGTCCACGTCGCGGGAATCTTCGGCACCACCTGAACGTGGCGGAAGCCCATGCCCATGAAGCAGTCGGCCAATGCGCGGCCCGTCTCCAGACTCGTGCGGTTGCCGTCGTGCGGCAGCAGCAGGCGCACGTCGTCCACACGGTTGTCGGCCATCCACTTCTTGATGACGTTGCCGTAGTGGTCGAACAGCTCCCTATGGGAAACGTAGTAGTTCAGGATGCGAAGCTCCTTGCCGACCGGCTGGATGAACACCAGCGGCCAGCTGTCATCCTTCCCGATGTCCATCGACACATAGACCGGCAGACCGGGTTCGATCGGGATGCTCGTGATACGCCGCTCCGACAACGCACGCGCCATCTCGGTCTCATAGATCACCCCGTCCATGGGGGACAGGAAGCACTCCTCAAGAACTGACGGGTATTCGCCGAACCGGTTGTTCCCCAGCGGCCACGCCTCCTCCTGATACCACCGCATCTGCGCTTCGGTCAGGATGATGCCATGCTTGTCGGCAAGGTCCATGAAGTAGTCCATGCACTCACGCCGGATCGGCGAGGGGGACTCCACCTGATAGGTCTTGTCCGTGTGCCATGGGAAGAACATGACCCGCCAGCTGCGGGGGTGCTTATGCTCGTCCAGCGTGGTGAGCGCCTCTTCGGTGTATTTCCAGAGGTGGCCGTTCTTGCCGCCCTTCCAAGTCGTCTCCACGAGGATGACCCCTTTCCGTGCCGCTTGGATCGCACCCGTCTGGATTTCCTCCGACCGGCGCGGGTCCATGCACTGAATCCAACCCCACTCGGATACGTGCAGAAAGTTACAGTTTCCTCCCCGGTAGCCGGTCCCGGCGTAGATCGCACTTGGCGTGTCTTTTCCTGCATGAAATTTCAGGAGGTCTTCGTTGTCCTTGTCGATCACCAGATCATCGATCATGAACTGCGGCAGCTTCTCCAGAGAGACCTTGATGATGTTGGAGAGCTTCTTCGACGCCTCGGCCTGATTTCGATCGACGATTCCCATCTCGAAGCCGGGCGAGGTGAGCGCCATGTCGGTCCCAAGGATGTCGATGCCGGTGGACATCCCTCGCCGCCGGGCTTTCGGGATGATGATCCGCTGGTGGCCTTGGTTGATGACCGCATCAAACACCGCTTCCTGCTCCGGGAAGGGGGTGAATGGGATGATTTGGCCGGTGTCCTCTGATTTGATGTGGTAGAGGTGCCTGAGACGCCACCACGGGTCACTGAGGCGCTTGAGGAGTTCCTGTTGCTCGGTCATGGCTGGCTCTATGGGGGTGGTGGGGGGTCGATTTCAAGGCAAAACGGTGTTTTGGGGGCGGATTTCGCCGCAAAAATGAAGTTTTCTTGTGATAACTATATGGATTTTAGACAGTTAGAACGGGGGCGGGGTTGCGATAGTGATGGAATCACGTCCCGCTATATGGGGCCGGAACTTTTTTGAGACCGAAAATACCGATTTTTCTGGTGAGCTAACTAATTCAAGCTCAATGACTTAGCTATCTAGCTTGGCCCTCAATCGTAGCACGCAATGACCCCCATTTAAACACTGATCGGGATAGATTACTTGTTACAATAAAGAATAATCCGTAGTTGGTCGCACTGATTTGCAATGAGTTATGAATGCGGGCGTGTAATCGGCCCCTTGTTGAGACTGGCTAGCCGGTCAGAAAACGTCATCCTCTGTGACTACAACTACCTCAACCTCAGTAGCTTGGATGGCTTGCATCCCCCCAATAGCGGCACCCAAAGCGCGTTGGATGGCCGGAGTATCCACAACCCGGCCCCGCACTTGCTCCATTTCCCGGAGCTGGGCGAGGGGGGAAATGGTATGCTTCACCTCTCCAGTTAGCTCCAGCTTGTCGCCATAAGTCTTTGGAAACCATTTGGCCAGCAACTTGAGGATGGTCTCAATCTGCAACCGGCGTTGCATGACTTCAACCATCGTCGTGGCGGGTAGTTTGGCCAGCTCAAGGCAGTCATGGGCTAGCTTGTCGGCCCCGGCCATTCGCGCGTCCGCGATCCTTTGCGCCAGTGCGGGGTCCGCATCACGCCACCGGTAAATTGCCGTTACCTCCGGCATGCCATAATCACGGCAAATCACGGCCAAGGGGTCGCCATCGGCCAGACGCGGCAAAACTTGCGCTAAAACAGCTTCTTTGTCGTAAACAGGGGTTCCCATAAGTGCTGGCCAGCTTGCCAGCCAGCCAAACGCCGCGCAAGCAATCTTTCCCGTGCAAACCCGCCCGGATCATGGAAAAATCAAGTTTAGGGCATTCTCTAAAATTGCCTGCCCTTAGAGCCGTAAAGGCTAGGGCATTCTAAAAATGGAATGCCCTAGGAATGCCCTCTCATAACTCATTGATTTGCATACCCCTTAGAAAACATTAGGGCAGTAAATATAAAAATCTGAAAATTATAACATGAAGCAATTATTTCAACGTGTTTCGCCTCTCATGTCATACGTATTATGATTTTTCGAGATTTACTGCCCTAATGCCCTAAACAGCTTTCAAGCTATTCAATATAAGCTAGTTACAGAGAGGGCATTCCTAAAATGAGAATGCCCTAGAATGCCCTAATGCCCTGCGTTCAAATTTGAGCATGAAAAATAAATTCCGCATTTTTCACTAAAAGCTAATTTGCCGATTGACGCCAGCTATCCCCCTCAGTATATACCGACCAGTGCTAGCACGAAGCTAGCCGCCAGAAAACAAACCAAAATGAACAATAACGACATCCTCAAGCAGTATATCAGGGAACGCAAGCAATCCGGCGATACGTTCTTCACAACCATTAGCGGCGTTGACATTGCCAACGCAAACCGCGACCAGCTGGCGCAATGGCTGGATGATGGTGGATTTGATGCACAAGCCATCATCACCGCATTCCGTGCCAACCAACCGGCCCCCGTGCCAACCAACCGGCCCCCGCTTCCGGACGGCTCCAAGCGCATGAGTGAGCGGCGGACGCCAGCCACTCCGGCACAATCCAAGCCAGAAGCGATGAACGCATTGCAAGCGGCACTGGCTGCATTGCTGCCAACGCAAGAGCCAGCCAGCGTCGCACTGACTCCGGAGGACCGCCAAGCCATCATTGACGAGATCAAAGCAGAGATGGCACCGACCACCACCGTGGAGATTGTCGAAGTGGACGGGACACGCCGCGACCTTGGCCAGCAACACAAATGCTTCCCTACCCTGCTTGCGCTGGCCAGCCAGCGAATCGATTGTTTCCTTGTCGGCCCGGCTGGATCATTCAAGACCACGGCGGCGGAAGAGGTAGCCAAGGCTCTTAACCTCCAATTCTCCGCTATCAGCGTTTGCCAACAAACCACCGCCGTTGCACTCCTTGGCTACCTTAACGCCATGGGGGAATATGTCACCACCGAGTTCCGGAAACGCTATGAGGGCGGCGGAGTGTTCCTACTGGACGAGATGGACAATGGAAATGCCAACGTGCTGGCCGTTCTCAATTCGGCGCTGGCTAACAGCTCTTGCGCCTTCCCCGATGGCATGATTGCGAAGCACAAGGATTTTGTTCTTATCTCTTCCGGCAATACCTACGGGACCGGCGCGAACGCTCAATTTATCGGACGTTGCCAACTGGACGCCGCCACCCTTGACCGCTTCGCCATGCTCGAATGGCCATACGACGAAGGAATGGAAATGGCGCTTTCCGGCAATCCTAGCTGGTGCCGCCGGGTGCAAGCCATCCGTGACGCTGCCGGTCGTCTCAATTCCAAGCTGGTCGTTTCTCCGCGTGCCACCTTCAAAGGGGCCAAGCTGTTGGCGGCTGGCATGGGTCAACGTGAAGTTGAGCAAATGCTGATTTTCAAGGGTATGGCTGACGCTGAAAAATCGAAAATCCTTTCCAACCTCCGCTAATGAAATACACACAAAGCATTTTCCGGAACGTGTCGGATTTTATGGCTATGGTCCGCCAGCCAGCACAAGTCATGGGAACAAGCGTGGACGCATCCCGTGACTCATGGGGCGGTGGATCGATGGCCAATGCGCTGGCAATGGTTGACACTGGCTGGAGTGGACGCCCGGACCTTGGCGCAATGGCCAAGGCCATGGCCATCCAAGGGAATGCGCCCGCGCATTCCACCCGGCACGCTGTTTCCGGCGCGTTCATCGATATGGGCGAATATCTTTCCGGGATGCCGGAGTGTATGATCGATTTCATCGAAGAACCCGCCCCCCGGATCATAAAGCTAGGCGTAAACCTTGTGGCATCCGGCGCGAATAATCCGGAAGCGTTCAAACGCCGGGGCGCGGTCGTGCTGGCGGTTGTCGAATCGCTGCAAGCGGCTGGCTATGGCGTCGAAGTAACGGTGTATATGCTGGCCAGCGCCTCCGGCACATCATGGGTCAACTTGGATGCGTTCATTTTGAAGCGTGCGGACCAACCGCTGGACATGGATTCATTGGCTTTCTGGACGTGCCACCCATCGGCATTCCGGCGAATCTGGTTTGCCCTTTGCGAGCGCAAGTCATCCGACTTCCGGAGCGCGTTCGGGGTATATCGCCAAGGTGGCTACGGGATGCCAGCCACACTCCGGAACGTGCCACAAGCCAAAGAAGAGCTGGCCCTAGACCTTGAAATCGATATTGTGCCGCAGAGCATGGATGACGCGAAAAAACTTTATGAGAAAATCATGGAGCCATTCATCAACGAATAATTGACAAGCTATCCGGGCTAGTATATCTAGCCCGGAGACTAATGCAGCCTTGCCGGTCCCAAGCCCGGAGAAAATGCAGAGGGGTCAGAAAACAAAACAGAAAACAAAATGAACAATCGCGAACTCTCCCACCTCTGGGCCAATCAATCCCGCAAATCCGCCATCGGTTCAAACTTCTTCTTTGAAGGCGCAACCCTATATAGCTACGGCTATCATTTCAAAGTCGCACAACTCAAGACTTTGGAAGGCGGCGAACGCATCGCCCTTTTCAACCCTGACACATACTCCCAATCCACCACGCGGCACCAATCGCTTGCGCGGGCCGCTGTCCATTGCGAGCTTTACTACCTCCCGTCCGATCGCTGGGAACACGTCAACACACCGGGCGAATTGGAACGCGAGCGGGCCAAGTATGAAGAGGACCGCCGGGTTGCCATTGAACGCGCCGACCGCGACCGGAAGGAACGCCAGAAAGCACTCCGCGCCCGCCGCAAGCTCGAAAAGCTGGGTGTGGAGAAACAGGTTGAAGAGTGGAAAGCCGGGCGCGTTTCCTATATCCCCGGCGTGCATTCCATTCCGGTCAAACTCCGCGTGAATGGTGACAAGGTGGAAACGTCATATTCCGCCAGTGTGCCCGTCGCCATGGCCAAGCGGGCATGGCCGCGCATCCTCAAGGCAGCGGCCACCCCCGGCCCCGTGGGCGCGGTCATGCTCGATGCTCCGGACTTTGCATGGGGGGATTACAAGGGCATGAAACTAGAACGGACGGACGCCGGGGATGTGCTAGTTGTCGGTTGCCACCGGATCGATTATTCCGAGGTCCGGTATATCGCCGACCAGCTCCAGTTGATCTAATTTCATTGGTTCGCCGGCCCCTAGCCTAGCTAGGGTGCCCGGCTCTGGCAATGCAGCTCTCTCCCGCCATAATGGCGGGGCGGACCGGTCCCAAGCCCGGACAAATGCAGAGGGCCAGAAAACAAATGAAAACTTGGAACTACCATTACAAATCCGCCGCGCAAGCCCGTAAGGAAAACCCCGGCACCGATGGCGGGGGCGCGGATGGCTTCATTTATGAAGGCCACGGCATTGGAAAGAAAATCATTGCATTCCTGCCCCACCACCGCGACCCGGCGGAAGATGTGGAACGCGAGAAAATCGCCAAACTGTTAGCCGCCGCGCCGGAGCTACTCAACAAATTGACGGAGCTGGGCATTGCGCTAGAATATACTGAGCAAAGCCATCTTTGTGCCGACATCGAAACCCTAATCCAGAAAATCACCCAATGAACGCTAACACGCACCCCGCCTACCTGTTGAACGTCACGCACCGAAACGCCATGAAATGGCACCGGACGCAAATCAAGCTAGCTATCCTGACCGGAGATTGGCTTTACCTCCCATGGATGATCCAAGCGTGCCGCCGTGACCGGCGCGGGATCATCCGCCAGATGCGCGAGGCATGGGCGGACTACGCCCGGCGCGAGCTGGCTGTTCTGGGTAGCTCGCGACTCATTGCAGCCATCAGGTTCTACTGAAAACCACCTGACCCATCACCGGCCCGGAAATTTTCCGGGCCGGTTTTTTATTGACTGGATATACTAACCGGGTATTTTCGTGCGATTATGGGAGGTAAACACAACCGTAACAACAAGGTTCGGCAACGCGCCCAGCAATCGATCCGAAAACATGAAGCCATGAAAAATCCATTTAAGAAAAAGGAGAAGCTACCCATCAGGGTGGATAAAATAGCTGATTGGGAACTCCCGGAGATGCCGCCGTGGGAGGTGGAAATGTTGAAGGCGGAGGCAGCGAAAGCACGGCAAGACCTCATCATGCGTGAGGACCAGCAGCGTCCGCAGCACCGTCTCCTCACCGAGCGCGAGTTCACAGAGCTTCGCTTCGACCTGCTCCGCAGGGGCCGGGATGGCTTGAACACTTTCTCACACGCCGAGCATCGCATCAGCGCGAAGATCGACCCCCATGAACTGTTCAGCATCGTGAACATCTATCCGCCGCATGAAGCACGGGACAGGGTGAACCATTTGATCCACCGCGTCAACCGGGTGGAACTACGCCCGGTGATGATGCCAGCCAGTCTGTTCGAGCGGGAGATGACGCGTGAGATGGAACAGTGGATGCGTGAAGCCGATCAGGAGGTCATGCGCCAGCTTCTCAAGAGCGGCATGTTTCCGCGTCCCGGCGAACACCCGCCGCTCCGGGATGACGTGCGCGAGAAGATCGACAACATGTTCCCCAAGGTTTCATTCAAAATGGAGCCACCACCAGAACTGGTCAGGCTGCAAAAGCGGATGACCGAGCTGGATGCCAAAGGGCATTTCAAAGGCCGGAACTGCCGGACCAATTTCTTCGTGGGCGACAAGCTGCGGGCGATCGACCATAAGGTCATCCGGGGCCACTTCCGCGAGTGGGGCTATCCGGGCAAGGTTTTCGAGCTTTGCTATCATTCCGTGACCCCCGTGGAAATCTTCCCCGCCGAGCTGGAAGGTGCCGATGGGATGCAGATGGTCGTCCTTGAATTGAATCTTGACATCGGTGCGGTCGTCCTACCGGGCTACCTTTTCGAGCTGCATCCGGACGACGCTTGACCAGCCCGCCCGCTTCTGCCATCCCTGACACCCCGACCGATGGACATCCTGCAATTTCTCCCATCCGAACTCCGCGCTGCCGCCAGCAAGCTACCACCAGACAAGGCTCACACCGTCCTGACCCTCCCGCCCGAGGGCGAGGGCCACAATGCCGGTCTGGTCCGCGTGGCGGCGATCTGCTACCGCATGGGGGTGTCTTTCGAGGACACGCTGGCACACCTCAACGAAATCTACGCCTCTGACCGGCTGGATTACCGCACGGCACCGCGCCGGGCTGTCCAGCGGATTTGGGAGCGCAACGGGGAGATGCCCGAGGCGGGCGAGGAAGACACCATCCCGGACCATCAGGAGGAGTTCCTGCTGCGGTTCCGGCGCACGCCAGCCAGCCAGCTCATCGAGATGTCGCCGGAGTCGGTGAAGCAACGCCCCACGGCCATCGTCCGCCAGCTGTTCAAGCCTGAGCAGATCGTCAACGTCCAGTTCGGCAAATTCGAGGCGGGCACACTGTTCAAGGTGGCTGACCTGCCCGATGACCTCCGCGAGTATAAGTTCCTCAACCCCTCCCACTTCAAGAAGGTGGAAGGCGTGCCCAACCCGCTCGACGGGGATAAGATCGCGACACGCTGCAATGCCAACGTGAAGGAGCGGCCCTACCTCGTCCTCGAAATGGACAGCAAGGATGATTCCAAGATCGAGCGGTTCACGACGTTCGCCATGGAGCTTTCCAAGTTCGCGCCCATGGTGATGGCCGTGGACACGGGCAACAAATCGATCCACTTCTGGTTCGACGCACGCGACGAGGACAAGGACCGCGTGCAGGCAATTTTCAAGCTGGCTGTTCTCCATGGGGCGGACAAGCAGATGGGTGTTAAATCCCAGATCGCACGGATGCCGAACGTGAGCGCATCCGATGAAGGCCGGGCCGCACAGCGTGTCCTCTACTTCGATCCCGAGGGCACCAACTATCCGGACAATGGCTGGGACGTGGCTGGCTTCGAGAAGTTCATCAAGCAAGCCCGGCAGCTCGAATACTACTATGACGGTAGTAGCGGGAAGTATTACGCGCAGAGCAACTCCGAAGCATGGATCGCGCTGGGCCGCACGTCCCTCACCAACCAGCTGGCCGGGCAAGGCTTCCGCGTCATGAAGCTGGAGGGTGAGGTTCTTTCGCCGGTTGAGATCACGATCAATGCGATCGAAATGGACAAGTCGATCGAAGCGGCCATGAAAGGCGCGAGCGGTCGCCACGCTGGCTACTATGAGGAGAACGGCTTCCGGCTCTTGGTCATGAAGTCGCCGACGTTCATCAAAGCCCGCAAGGGCAAGTGGAAGACGATCGATGGGTTTCTCCGACACCTTCTTGACCACACACCCGAGCAATACGATGTCTTCATGGGTTGGCTGGCCAGCTCCGCCAAAGACCTCCGCAACGGTGGACGCCGCCGGGCACTGTTCTCGCCCGCGCAGTTCATGCACATCACCGGCCCGGCGGACTCCGGCAAATCCCTCCTTCTGAAATTCATCCTGCCTGCGATTTTCGGCGGGCGCTCCGCTGACTGTGACGCACTGTTCGAGGACAAGGGAGCCAGTTTCAACTCCGACATGTTCCAGAGTGAGCTGCTCTATCTGGATGACTCCGATGTGCTGCAAACGGACCACAAGTTCCGCGCCAAGTTCGGCGAGCGGATCAAATCATTCACCGTGGGAGCCGGTGGTAGCTACCACCAGAAATTTGGTGATAAGGTGCCGGTCGCCCCATGGTGGCGGTTCATCCGCCTCATGAACGAGGAGCCGCAGACCATCGCCACGCTGCCACCGCTGGAGGATGGCGTTGCCGACAAGATCATCATCCTGCGGGGCCAGAAGATGGACGGCGGGCCGATCGACAAGAGCAAGCCCGGCTGGTTCGAGCCGGTGCGTGAAGCGATTGAAAGCGAGCTGCCCGCGTTCCTCCACCATCTGTTGGAGGAATACCGCATCCCCGCCCACATCCAAGACCCGTCGAAGCGGTATGCCGTGAAGAGCTACCACAACGCCGACATCCTCACGCTGCTCGCCGAGGATAGCCCGGAGAGCTACCTTCACCACAAGATTTCCACCGATGCCTACAACCGTCTGTTCGTCGGTCTGGACGAGGATCAGCCGGAGCCATGGGAAGGCACCGCCAACGAGCTTTACACCCTTCTTTCGGAGACGGGCACCCGGAACGCGCAGGAACGATTCCGGAAGACATGCCCGTCTCCGAAGGTCTTGGCCAGCCAGCTACGTGCTGCGGCCAAAGCCCATCCTGACCAGTTTGTCTATTCCGCGCCGAAGAAGAAAAACGGCGTGTATTTCTGGACAGTCAACCCTCCCGGTGTAACCCCAATCGTAACAGAAGATGACATCTTTTAATCCACGGCTCTGCTGCATCTGTGGCATCCGTCTCACCAACACAAACAAGCAGGCCACTGTCTGCTCCTACGCCTGCCGCATGGCACGCGACAACAACATCACACGGGAACGGGCCATCCGTCTCTTTGGTGAGTATGAACACACCCAGAATGCCCGCCCCGAGCGTTACCGGAAAACGACCGGCAAGACCGGTTCCGTCACGATCGGCAACATGAGCATCACCGGGAGGGTCCGCTATGATTGATAGCCGGTTCAAGTTGAACGAAGCGGACCTAAAGGCCGCATTCGATGCCGGGGTCCAGTATGCCAAAGACCCAGCCCGGTCAGCTAGCTTCAAGCACTGGCTAGCTGTTCAGGAATGCTACGCCGGGTTCGAGCTGTCGAAGGAAGCTCTCACGAAAGAAGTTTCTGAATCGGATATTTTCTGATTGACGGGTATATCCTAACCAGTAAATTTCCCGTCATGCCAAAGTTACATTACGTCAAATCCGCACAAAAAGACAACTCCGTCGTGAAGAAGGGGCAACCCTACTGGTGGGCGAAGTTCAAAACCGGCCCATACACTTCACTGAAAAAGATGTGGGCCACGCGGCCCCGCCCGAGCCAGATGACAATGTCGGTCTATTGGGGTCCAGTGTATGCGGTGCAGGAACACTTCGAGGACAGCACCATCGGCGACCTCGACGACATGCAGCCGCTCATCGACGATCTAGTCCAACAGGTGCAGGAAATTCTCGACGAAACGCAGGAGAAATTCGACAACATGCCCGAAGGACTCCAACAAGGTGACACTGGCCAGACGCTTGAGGAACGCATCGGCAATCTTGAGCAGGTCGTTTCCGATCTCGAAAGCATCAACATCCCGGAGGATTCCGACTATGATGTGGACACCGATGGTGAGAAAGAGGACTGGCTGGAAAGCCAGATCGATGACTTCCGCGCCGAGGTTGAAAACGCGCTCGCCAATTTCTAACTCTCCCAACAAACCAAAAATAGAAAACATGAACATCAATGTGACCATCCCCGCCCTCGACCGCCTCGTGGATTTCCTCGAAAAAGCGATCGGAGAAAAACTGCCCGGTTTCACCCCCGGCGCACCAGCCGCAGCTGAACCAAAGCCGAAGGGCAAAGGCAAAGCCGCACCGGCTGAAACTCCAGCTCCCGAAGCCGAACCCGAGAAGGCACCCGAAGGGCCGACCCTCAAGGAAGTCGAAGAAGCAGCCCGTGGCTACATCGCCAAGACCAGCCCGGCGGCGATCCGCAAACTGCTCGACGACAACGGCTTCAAAGGCAAGAAACTCGGTGAAGTCGATGCCAAGGAATATCCGAAGCTCCTCGAAGTCATCAGCAAGGCCACCGCAGAAGCCGACGTGATCTAACACCTTCCTACCTAGGACGGACGGAACTAATGAAGTTCGGTGTTTATAGTAGCTACCATCACTCAAGTCATAGTCACTGAGAAAACTGCTACCTCTGGTTCCGTTCGAGACTCACCCGCCATTCCGAAAGGGATGGCGGGTTTCTAGGTGCCATGGGTTCACGTCCACTCAACATACCTGACCCGCCGCCACCTACGCCTGTTATATGGGAGCTGGAGCGCAAGGAACTCATATTCATGACCCCGAAGGGGCCGGTCCCCATTCAATGCCCCAGCTGTGGAGCGCCAATGGTGTCCGCGTTCGTGTGCGACTACTGTGGCACCAAGTTTTTCAACCAATATGACAACACCAGCAGACGCCAACCACCCGCACTATGAGTGGGGCGCTTCCTCCGCCAAGCAATGGCGCGGGTGCCCCGGCTCAGTAAACCTCGTCATTCAGAAGAAAGCCGAGGGTGTGATCCCCAAAGACACCAGCACGCGCTTCTCCGACGAAGGCACGCAAGCCCATGATTGGGCCGACAAATGCCTGACCGGAAAGATCAAGCGGGCTGATATACCAGCCGAGTTCCTCGAACATCTCGGTGGCTACCTCGACCTAGCTGGCGAGCTGGCCATGGAGAACGGAGGGCAGGTCTTCAACGAGCAACAGGTCAAACTTTTCTACTCGAAGAAGCCGGAGGATTGGGACACCAATCCGATCTATTTTGTTGAAGACATACGCAATGGTGGAATGATTCCACCGGGCGAGTGGAAACAAGCAACCGGCACACTCGACTACGCGGTGGTGAGCAACGATCGCGTTGACATCCTCGACCTGAAATACGGTGCGGGTGTGTTCGTGGATGCCAGTGAGAATGACCAGCTGGCTATCTATGCCCTCTCCCTGATGAAGCAGTTCGAGGAAGCATTCGAGTTCACCGATGACACGATCGTCCGGTGCAACATCTATCAGCCGCGCCACCGTGACTTCGACGGCGTTGCTTCATGGGAATGCACCTACCGTGAACTCAAGGACTATGGCATTGACATCGAGCGCGACTACAAGGCCAGCAAGGCGGCGTCGATCCATGACCTCAAGCCATCGAAAGATGCCTGCCAGTTCTGTGATGCCCGCCGTGGCTGCACGGTGCGGGTAGCCAGCTTGTTCGAGGACATCCCGGACGAAGCCAACCCTATCAGCTCCAAGTTCGATCCGTCGAAGCTGGAAGCCGAGGGTGTGACCGATCTGGTGCGCCTCCGCGTGTTCGAGAAGGGCAAGGAAATCGCCAAGTGGTTCGCCGATGTCAACGAAGACTCGCTCGCCATGATCGAGCGCGGTGTGCCGATCACCGGTCTGAAATCCGTGGACGGTGGCAAGGGCAACCGCTCATGGGGCAATGAAACTGATGCCGCGAAACTCCTTCGTGAGCTGCCAGCCGAGGTGAAGTTCCTCCCGCGCCGTCTGATCTCCCCGGCGCAGGCCGAAGCCGCACTCAAGAAAGCCGGTCTGCCATTTGAAAAGCAGTCCACGAAGTTCAAGAACCGGTGGAAGCAGATCATCAAGCAGGCCGAGGGCAAGCCTTCTCTGGCGCTGGAAAGCGACAAGAAACCGGCCCGTGTTTCCGCCCCGGAAAAGTTCGATGACGAAACAATTACGGAAGATGACGTTTTTTAATTGACGAACTATCCTCACCAGTATAATTCTCCCAACGTCCACGACGGACATCCAAACAAACCAAAACAGAAAACAAGATGAACAAAGCAAAATTCGACGCCGCCCTCCAGCCACTCCTTCAACCTATCTCCGAGTTGCTCGCGGAGCATGGTGTGGATTCCGGCACTCTCAGTTTCAAAGTCAGCCCGCTCGATGTGGGCTGGGAAGTCAAAGCGGTGGGAGGTGGCAAGCCACGCCTGTCCACGGAAGAGTTCGAGAAGAAGGTCCGCAGCTCCCCGCTGGGTGCCGCCCTCACGAGTCTCTTTGGTGCCGACATCGTCAACGCAGCGTTCGCCGACATGCGCGGTGAGAAAGAAGCTGCTGATGTCGAACCCAACGCCGCCCAGCTCAAGTGGGGTGTTGAAAACCTCGAACGTATCAACGCCGTCGCTCCGCACCCGTTCACGGCGGAGGATGTGGGTGAAATGGTCAAGGTCTTCATCAACGAAGCCCCACCCAAAGACCTCCACGGGTATGACGAGGTCGTTCGCTTCCGCGAGGAACTCGCCGAGCTGGCTGGTGTTCGCACCATCCCAACCTCGAAGATGGTGGACTACGTCACGGCCAACGCTGCCCGCATCTCGAAAGCCAGTGGCATCCCGGCGGCTGATGTGGTCGCCGAGGCATACCGGATCGCGGAGGAACTCCTGAACGATCGCGAGCCTTGCGGGTGTGGCAAACCTGATTGCTTCGACACGTTCGCCAAGGAACTCCGCGCCATCAAATAGCCAAGCCCTTCGGGGCAATGCGACCTAGCCAGTAGCTAGCCGGTCCCAAGTCCGGATGAACGCAGAGGGACAACCCAACATACCAACATAATGAAAACAATCATCGCCGCCAATTACTTCAACCGTAAAGACAAAGACAATCGCTGGCTCACCCGTCCTTTCGATGTCGAAGAGCCGGAGGAAAAGGACTGCCAACTCCACGCCGGGCTTATCATCGGCAAGGCGCACGCCATCACCAGCCCGGAGTTCGAGGAGGGCTTCGGTTGCTCCGTGGTTCTGGAAACCGAGGACTCCACCGCCGAACTGGCCAAGGACTTCGACATCACCAGTTTCAAGGCAGCTGGCTACGTCCAGCTGAAATTCGATGGTTATGCCTTCTGCCCGGTGAAAACCTTGCTCAAAGTGGAACACTTCGACGGCATCATTCTCTTGCCGAACGGTGAGATGTGGGGCAAGATTTCGGAGTAAGCCCTCCGGGGCTAATGCAGCCCGGCTACTAGCGTTCTAGTAGCTGGCCGGTCACAAGCCCGGATGAATGCAGAGTGGCCCAAACCAGAAAACACAATGGAACTCAAGGTAAAAAACGCACGCTTGTCCTTCGCCAACATTCGCAAACCCTATACTCCCAAGACGGGGGATGCGAAGTATCGCTGCAATCTCATTTGCGACGAGAACACGAAGGTCGAGATCAAGAAGGAAGACGGCACGAAGATCACCGTCCCGCATCACCGCATGCAGGAGATCATCGATAAAATCCTCAAGGACAAATGGGGCAAGCTGCCCGGCAAGTTGGAGAACTATCTCTACAACCGCGCCGACACGCAGGTTGGCCCACGCGGTCCGATGCTCAACACGGACGGCGAATACTACGAGGGCTACGACAAGGACACCATGTTCTTCGCTGCCGGTGCCAAGGTCGCGGATCGCCCCGAGGGCATCCTTATCATCGACCAGAAGCGCGAGCCGTTGCCAGCCAGCTCCGGCCACCCTGTCAGCGGTGACTATGTGAACGCGATCATCAACGCGTTCGCCTACGAATACGAAGGCAAGAAGGGTGTGTCCGCCTCGCTCGACGCGATCCAGTTCCTCCGCAAAGGGAAACCGTTCGGTGCCACCCGCGCCACGGCGGATTCCTTCGACGAGGAAGAGCTGGAGGACGAAGAAGAGGAAGAAGCCGATGACGGCGGTGGCATCTTCTGATAGCTATCCTAGCTAGTTTGACTCACCCCTTGGTCCCTCGCTGGGCCAAGGGGTTTTTGGGCGCAATGAAAACGACACATCGCATACATCCAGCAGGGGACAGCTTCGGCTCGTTCATCATCCTTATCCTTGTGATCCTCGTCATCTCCGCGATCGGCGGCTGCATGTGGGGGATGCCCAAGTATCGCATCTACTCCCAGACCCTTCGTGGCGAAGCCATGCTGCGTGAAGCGGAGTGGACCAAGAAAGTCATGGTGGAGGAAGCACGCGCCAAGGAGGACGCCGCCACCATGATCGCCAAGGCTCGCGTCACGCAGGCCGACGCGGAAGGGCAGGCGGAAGTCGTGCGGGCCACCGCCACGGCGAAAGCCAACGGCATCATTGGTGAATCGCTCAAGGGCAATGAAGCCTACCTCCGCTACCTCTGGATCATGGGACTCCATGATGGCAAGGGTGAGCGCATCTACATCCCCACCGAGGCTGGCTTGCCAATCCTCGAAGCTGGCAAGGCCGGTCACGTCGCACTGGAGCAACCCGCTGCCAAGTAATCCGTGACCATCAAGTTCCCCCACGCCTACCTGTTCCGCGATGTCTCTCCGTCCACACTGGCACGGAAGAAGGCGGAAGGTGTTTGCCGTCACTACGGCTGCACCAATCAGGCTAGGCGTGGGGGTTCCGATTGTGAGACGTGCAAGTCCCGCAAGTCCCGGCTAGCTAACCCTGTCCGGTATGCTTTCAACATGCTCAAGGTATCAGCCGCCAAGCGGCACATTCCTTTCGAGCTTACCTATGAGGAGTTCACCGAGTTCTCCATAAAAACCGGTTACGTCGAACGCATGGGCCGAGGTCCAGCCGACCTCACCGTTGACCGCATCCGGTCCAGTGAGGGTTATAGAATCGACAACATCCGTGCCCTCACCTACGAGGACAACGTGGCGAAGAGACTGGAGGGTATGGAATACCCGTTCGATCCTATCGCCAAACTCATTCACGATTTCAAGGGCACGCCGGACATCAACTGGCGTGCGTTCCGTTCACAAGCTGGAGAGGTTTATGACTTGATTACCCGACTCCAAGGGTATGAAGTTGCACCCGAGATTGCACCCGACGAAGACGATGACACCAACCCCTTCTGACATCTACCACATCGATTACGAAACCTATTCGGGTGCGGACATCTCCGATGTCGGTGCGTTCAAATACATCGAGCATCCTGATTCCGAAATCCTTATCATGGCTATCGCCAAGAATGACGAGGAGCCGGTCGTGTGGGATGCGTTGGATAGAGGTATCGATGCGATCCTCATGCTCCACGAGGCGATCGAATCCGGTGCGGAAATCTGGGCGCACAACGCTCAGTTCGAGATGGCTGTCAGCAACCAGCTGATCCAAAACACATTCAACTTCGCGCCCCCGGCCACCGAGCAATGGCATTGCACCGCCGCTCTCTGCCGCTTGGCCGCGATCCCCATGTCACTGGCTGGTGCCGGATCATTCCTCAACACACATGTCCAGAAGGACACCGAGGGCGACCGGCTCATCAAGAAATTCTGCTGCCCGCAGAAGCCCACGAAAAAAGACCCGCGCACACGCATCTATCCGAAGGATGATCCGGAAGACTTCCGCCGGTTCGTTAGCTACTGCGTGGATGACGTTCGCACCGAGCAGGCGATCTACCGGCAGATCAAACCAATCGACCAGCCCAACCCCGGCCACAAGGGCTACCGTGCCGATGCACGTATGAATCTCCGGGGCATCCCGGTCAACGTCGATGCGCTCAAGAAAGCCACCGCGCTGATCGAGGAATACGAGGCGCGTCTGGTGCCGCAGTTCCGGGCGCAAACCGCAAGCGCGGACACCATCACCCTGCCGATCACCAGCCAGCGCAAGGCACCGAAGGTCGTCTCACTGGAGGAGGGCTTCAACCCCACACAGACGGAGATGCTCAAGGCATGGCTCAAGCAGCGTGGCTATACCGACGACAACCTCCAAGCGGCGACCGTGGAATGGTGGCTGACCGAGGGCAAGGGCTTGCTCACCAAGCAGGCTTACGCCGTGCTGACCACGTTCAGCCAGATCAACTTCGCCGCCGTGAAGAAAATCCCGGCGATGCTCCGCATGGCGATGGAGGACGGCTACGTGCGCGGTGCGCTCATGGTCTATGGCGCGGAGCGCACACACCGCTGGACCGGCAAGGGAATCCAGCCGCAGAATTTCGCCCGGCCCACGATCAAGTTCACCGAGCTGGCGTATGAGTGCATCTGCAACGGTGCCACGATCGAGGAGATCGAGGCGCTGTTCGGCCCGCTCTATCAGGTATTGGCTAGCTGCATCCGCCACTTCATCCAGCCGCACGACGGCATGGTGTTGCAGGCCGACTACTCCGCGATCGAAGCCCGCGTTGCCCCATGGTTGGTGAACGCCGAAGCCAAGCTGGATATGTTCCGCCGCAAGGAGCCGATCTATGAAATGCAGGCAGGCCGGATTTTCCACAAACGATATAGCGATGTGGATAAAGATGAACGGTTCTTGGGCAAGCAGGCGGAGCTGGGCTGCACCTACAACATGGGCAGGCCGAAGTTCCGAAGCACCTGCGAATCCTATGGCTTCACCCCGTCCGCCAAGATGATCGAGGACTACAAGCCACGTCACAAGGCGTTCGTGAAAGCCGCGATCGACAAGGTCAAGAACGACATGGCCAAGAAGTTCGAGGCGAAAGGGGTAGCTATCCCAGCTAAGTATAACACCGACGAGTTCTACCAGAAGCGGACCATGGAGGCGAACAAGTGGCCGACGCTGGACCCGCAGACGGAGGAGGAGTGGAGCCACTTCACCTTCGACGATCTGGCCGACCGCGCCGTCACCGCATGGCGTGAAGCCAACCCCACCATCGTGAAGTCATGGAGGCAGCTGGACGTTGCCGCCAAGTCGGCGATCGAGAATCCGGGCGAGACGTTCACCGTGGGCAAGCTGGCTTTCTGCATGAAGGAAACGCTGGGGTATCCCTGCCTGTTCATGAAGCTGCCGTCCGGGCATTTCCTCTGCTACCCGAGGGCGACCGTCGAACAGAACACCGCCAAGGGCTGGGGCACGCACATCCGTTTCTGGGGTGTTGTCCCGAACTCCGGCGGCACATGGGGCTGGTGTTCCACCTACGGCGGCAAGCTGCTGGAGAACGCCACGCAGGCCACCGCAGGGGATGTGATGCGCGAGGGCATGTATGCCGCAGAAAGCGCGGGCTACCAGCCATTCATGTTGGTTCACGACGAAATGCTTACGCTGCAACTGGCTGGCCAGACCCATGAGGAACTCTGCCGCCTGCTCTGCACCATGCCCGGCTGGGCCAAAGGACTTCCGCTGGATGCGGAGGGATCGACGATACCTTTCTACAAAAAGTAATTGACGATCTATCCCAACCAGTTAATTCTTCTCACGCATCCGCCGCAATGTATGCACTCCATGGAGGACCAACCGATGACCCCCGGTTCGACCGAAGTGGCCCCTGTCAGGGGACTAATACCGGTTCGCCGCAGTCGAATCGTCAAACCAACCGGGGGAACTGCCTAACAATTTTCCAAATGAAAGCAACACCACTACCAGCAAACATCCGCATCTTCTCCGACGTGACGAAGGTGAGCCGCACCAACATCATCCAGCTCAAGGCCGATGGCGTTCTCAATCCTGATGACACCGTCATCTCGTGGGCACGCCTCTCCCCCAAGCTGGTGGCCCGTGAAATCACGGAGGTCCAAGCCAAGCAGCTGATCCTTCTGGAGCTGTCGAAAGACAAGGCGGTCCGCGAGGACATCGTCACCCGGCTGGTCAACTACCTTAGCTACTCGGTCCGTGAATCCACACTGGCCAAGATCGCTGAGTTCCGCAAGCCAGCGAAGAAGGCCAAGAAGAAGTGAAACCCAAACCCAAGATCGCCGGACCAGACGGCAAGCGCCGGGAGATCGGTGCCTTGCTGTCTGCTACGGCAGGTCTAGTAAAACTATGGGAGCCGAAAGCCAAATCGAAAAAGCCTTAGTGAAGTATGCCAAAGCGAACGGAATTTATACTCGGAAGTTTACAAGTCCCTCCCACGCTGGTGTGCCTGATCGCATTTTTTGCTTTAGTGGTGTCACTTTGTTTCTGGAGATCAAGGCACCGGGCAACCGCCCGACCCCACTCCAGACCGACGAGATCGAAATCTTGAGCAAGCACGGGATGGCCGCTACTTGGTGCGACACCCTCACCAGTGGCAAGGAGTTCCTCGACTCATTGAAGGGTGACTCATTCAGCCAGCTACTCATGGAGTGCTGGGAACAGAACGCCCGTCTTGCAGCATGACAATCAAACCACCACCTTCCCATTACCAGCCTAACCTGCTGGACGTGTTGCCGGACAAACCGCTCACCAAGAACGGTGAAGCCCGGACCCGATATGGGCAGGTGGTGGAGTCGATCGTCACCCGGATGCTCGGACTGACTGACATCCCGAACTCCGGCACCCATGACGTGGTGTTCGATGCGTTCCACCACGGCAGCGGTAGCTACTGTGAAATCAAATCCCTCCGCTGGAACAACAAGCTGCCGATCTATGAGTGGCGGCGGATCAAGGATCGCGACTGCGGTGCCAACCCCGTCTATGTGATTGCGGTCCATCACACAACCAATCAGCCCACACTGGCCAAGGTGTGGGAGCGTATGGCCGAAACTTTGCAGACCATCTACATCGTGCCCCATTGGGTTATCGATCTGGAGGCACGCCGCCAACCTCTCCGCCAGCTCGTGCAGGAGGAGAAGAACACCCGCATGGGTTACAAGCGGAAGGGCTACTGCGACGGCTACCGCAACATTCCTTTCCAAGCAATCAGCCACGGTGGCTATGTCCAACGGTTCGCATCCGGCGAGCTTCATGGATTATCGCTCCGGGCTGACGTGAATTTCCACCCCTCAATCCAACCATGGCTATGATGACAATGACATTACCACCCGAAGCGATGGCTAGCTATGAGCCATGGTTCATCGAGCAGCAAATCCTTTTGATGGAAGCGGCAGCAGATTGGCACGGTTGGAAGTGGACAAGGTTCTTCGATCATCTTACACAGTCCGAGACATGGGTTTTCAGCCGCTAACACACCAAGCACTCGCGATCGATCATCTGATTGCCCACCCCATCGCCGGTCTGTTCGCCGGGATGGGGCTGGGCAAAACTGCTTCCACGCTGGCCGCGCTCGACCACCTGTTCGTGAATGGCATGAGCAAGGGTGCGCTTATCATCGCCCCGCTCCGCGTCTCTCTGTTCACATGGCATGACGAAGCCGCGCTCTGGTTCCCCTACATGAAGGTCGTCTCCCTCCGCACCAAAGAAGGGCAGGCCGCATGGGATCGCGGTGAGGCGTGCATCTACACCCTCAACTACGAGTCCCTCTTCATCCCCCGGCGCAACCCCGATACTGGTGAGGTCAAGGACCACGGCATCCTTGGGAAGCTGCTGAAAGGCAAACGAGCCAGCCAGCTACCCGTGGACGTGGTGGTCTGGGACGAACTCTCAAAAGCAAAGAACCCCAGCTCGAAGCGCATCCGCGAGTTCCGCAAGCACCGCCGGAAGTTCGCCCGCCATTGGGGGCTGACCGGCACGCCGGTTTCTGAATCCCATCTCGACCTGTTCGGCCAGATTCGCCTGCTCGACGACGGAGCCACGTTCGGTCACACGCTGGGCAACTACCAGCTGCGCTATTTCCATGACGTGAACGAGGAGCGTGCCCGCATCGCCCGCGCTCGCGGTGATGATCCGGTTTACCCCAAGTGGGAGGTCCGGCCTGAATGCGAGGGCATGATCGAGAAGGCCATCGAGCCGATCGTCCTGACCCTCCGGTCGGAGGACTGGCTGAAAATCCCGCCGACGATCGTGGAGGACATCGACGTGGCGCTGCCCGGCAAGGTCCAGCCGCTCTACAAGAAGATGTCGAAAGACCTGCTGGCCATGATGGAGGACACGAAGGTGAAGGCGGTCAACCGCGCCGTCCTTTCCGGCAAGCTCCGGCAGATCGTCGGCGGTGCCGTTTACTCGGAAGAGATCGACACCGGGGAAACCGGCGTGGTGACGGAACTCCACGATGCCAAAATTCACGCGCTCCGTGCCCTCTGGGAGCGCGAGGGCCGCGAGCCGATGATTGTGGCCATCCAATACAAGCACGAGCGTGAGCGCATCCTGCGTGCGTTTCCCGAGGCGGTGGAATTTCACTCCGACCGGCTGGCCGATTGGAACGCTGGGAAAATCCCCCTGCTGGTCGCTCACCCCAAGTCAATGAGCCATGGGCTGAACATGCAGAGCGGCGGCACCCGCATCTGCTGGTTCACCATGCCCTACTCACGGGACGACTACGAACAAACCAATGCCCGGCTGGCCCGGCAGGGGCAGAAGCACATCACCCGCGTCTTCCGTCTCCTCTCACCCGGCACGATCGATGACGCGGTGGTCGCGGCGATCGAGAACAAGGGGGCCAATCAGGCTGGCTTCATGGAGCTGCTGGCACGCAACCTGCGCACGCTGCGCGAGGCAGCTTAATCCGTCTCGTCCGGCACGAGGACGTGCGGGCCACGCTTGAGCTTCGCTGTCAAGCGGAGAATCGCGGAGGTGGATTCTTTGGATGCCTGCTCCATCCGCTCCTCGCGGATCGCCGACATCCGGGTCGCTTCGATCTGGGCGACGGTGAACTCCTTCATGGTGGCTAGCTGCTGGGTGTTCAGCTCGGCAATGAGGGTCTGCAATGCGATCCGCTCCCTGTCACTGGCCAACCCTTTTTTGTAGAGAATCCAACCAAGAACCCCGGCGATCAAAAGGGCAATCAACGCGATGCCCATACGCTCATAGAGCTGGTTGCCAGCATTGATCTGTTCCGCCGATGGCAGATTTCCAATGATGCCATAAACGGTGGCGACCGTCCCGGTAGGTAGGGAAGCCAGAGAGAACAGGGTGAGGAACTCGCGCATGTTCATTGCTAGCTAACTACCACCGGGACGGTCAACTCTCAAACGATCATTTTGTGAACTGGAAGTGCATCGCATCCCGGTTCCAGAATGCCCCCGCCGGGAGGAATCCATGGCGGGCGAACACCACCATCACGGACAGCGGCATGGTCGCGCCGGTCGGCCAGTGGGTGTGGTTGCCGTTGTTGTCCGGATCGAAGTCAAGGGCGGCACCGTAGGCGTGCAGGGACGGCACGGAGCCACCCCGGACGGAGCGGTTGTTGTAGCAGCCCGCGTAGCGTTTCAGGATGGCCCGGCCCTCCTCGAACGTGTTCAGCTCCACCAGCACACGGGTGAGCGGTTCAGCGATCTTGGCGTGGCACAGGATGGTCTTCACCGCCTTGCCTTCATAGAGGACGACAACACCCTGCGGCACCGGCAGGTTGACCAGCTTCGACTCGTCCCCCGGATCACCGAAGAATTTGCGGAGCGAGGTCTGGTCGGACGCCGGGGCCGGGTGTTTCGCGGGCATGAACCCACGGAGATATTTCTGGGTTCCGAGGTTGGACTTGTTGCCCCAGAAACCGTCGTCGAGAACGCCTACGGTGCGCTGGGTTTTCTTGATTTCGTCCTTGGTCATTTGGTGACGTGGTTGGTGTGGTAGTATTTGATCGCGAGATCGGTGTAGAAGCGCCGGGCTTCCGGATCAACCTTGCGAACGGTGTTGCCCTTGGCGTCTGTCACAGTCATGCACGAAGGCAGGATCAGTGTGACAACCAAGCTAGCTAGGGGTATTATGTATTTTTTCATTGGTCAGTTGGAGATTTTTGAAAATGCGGGGGCGCTCCTCCACGGGAAGGCGCTCCCATCGGGCGAGCAACATGGCATTGGTCTCGCGGGCCAGCGGGTATTTGCCGGTGTAGAACGCGGCGATGGCCAGTTCATCGAGCATTGCCCAATCGTAAACGTCACGACGGATGAAGAGCGGGTTGGGTGGCACGGGAATCTGAACCCCGATGCTGGCGTAGAGGAACGCCAGATTCCACATTCCCTTCGACCGGTAGTATTGGGCCAGCTCGTGCATCGACTCTGCCCGGTATGGGCACGCTTGATAGGCACGGAGGAATGAGTCGATCGCCATGGCTTCATAATGATCGCGGGCTTCTTCGTTCGCATTGGGGTGGTTGGCGAAGCCGATGAAAATCCGACCGATCGAAAGGTAACAGTAGAACACCTCCTGATCCCAACCGCCTAATGCTGCCCGCTCCTCATAGGCATCGACCGCCAGATAAAGTTCGTTGGCATCACGGTAGCTCTGTGCCAAGTAGAACTGGTAGCGGCTGCGCATCTGGGGGTCGGTCTCGGTAGCCAACGCCTTCACCAGCACGGCGGCATCATCCTGATACTTCCGGGGGTTCTGGTTGCGGGCGGAGTCCTGAATCTGGTCGAGGTGGAAGCCGGACGTGGTGCCGGTCGTGCCGCCTTTCCGATCCAAGAACTCATGGAGGACTCCCTTATACTGGTAGGGTGTCTGCCGGTTGCGGTAGATCAACGGGACCGTGTGGGCATGGATGCCGGTGTGGACCTCCACGTTGAAGAACTCTTGGGAGCCTAGCTGGCTACGGAACTCTTCCGGAGTGACGGATGGGACGAACACATTGTCCGCGTCCACCATGAAGCCATAGTCGAACTCCGGGAATCGTCTCGCCAAGTCCGCCATCACAAGGGAACGGTTGTGGGCGAAATCCTGCCACGTCGCATCGTAAACAAACATGGCTTGATCCATGTCATTCTCTTCCGCCCATTTGAGGATCGTTTGGATCGTGCCGTCCGTTGAGCCGGTGTCGTGGATCAAGATGAAGTCCACATAGTCTTTCAAAGAATCGAGGCACCGCCGGATGACGTGTGCCTCGTTCTTAACGATCATTGTAAGTGCGATAGTCATCGCTGGCTAGAGGATCACCGAATGCTCCCCCTGTCTAGGATATTTCCCGGCGAAGCGTTCGCCGAAATCCCGCACCGCACCCAGATAGGTGTTGGCCAGTTTGAACCCCTGCTGCGCCATGATCGCATGGAACAGGTCGTTGCAGGTATCGATCTGGAGTGGCCAGTCCGCAACGCGGAGAAACTGGAAGCAGACATCATGGAACAGCGAACCCAGCCGGGTCGGCTCGAAGTCCGGGGTTCCCATCCACCGGCCAAGCAGCCACCACTTCGGCGAGCAGCCATTCCAAGCGTAGCCAGCCTTGATGGTGAGGACATCGTTTATGATGAATGCCCACTCCTTGCGGTTCACATCGCGGAGCGAAATCCATTTGTGGTGGAGCGCGAGCGCGGGGATACGCAGGGACACATCGGTGAGCAGCTTGAACCGGTAGGTTCCATGGGAATCGGGATCACTACCACGGAGTTCGCGGTAGTGAATCCCTTGGGCAAATTCAGGGAGTTTCAATTTCATGGAGCTTTGGCGCGTTACCTTCCCACGGGTCGCGAATCGACCGGTTCCGTTGGGCTGGTTTTTGTCCGCTGCGGGTTGATACCAGATCGTCCCGAGTGGTGAAAGCGTGATTCTCGCGGCAGTAGGTCTTGAGACCGCAGGCGTTGATCGCGTGCCAGAGGATGTGTTCGTAGCAGGTGCCGATCTGACGTGGCCCGACCGGACCTACCTGCTGGCTAGCCAGCTGGGCATAGGCATACTGGAGCCACGGGGTCTTGTCGAGCAGCGGCAGGTTGTAAACCACAGCCTGCGATCCGAAGAAATCCCGGACCTCCCACCAGCCATCGGGGCGTTCGATCGCGCTTTTGATGTCACCACCAAGCAGGATAGCTCCGCAGTCGTCGGGGAAGTCATCGAGCCGGAGCCACTTCTCATAGTTCTCCGGCACCACCTCCGCGTCGTCCTCCAGCACGAGCATCGGCATGCGTGTCAGGTGGTCCATCTGGGTGGCCGCGAGATGGGAGAGTGAGCAGCCACGGATGGAATTGTTGGTGTCGCTCGCGTCCCAATCCGGGCAGATCGCTTCGAGGATGCGTGCGTTGCCGACCAGCTCCAACAGCTTCTTGGGGTATCGGTGGCGTGAAGCGGTGCGGTGGATGACGACGGCTTCCGGTGCAATGCCACGGGAGATGTCCCATGGGTTGATGAACTTCACGTTGGGGTATTGCTCGCGCATGGAGAAGTCCCACACCTCCCAGATTTTGTGATCGATACCACCAATCAGTTCCACCTTCTTGCCCAGCTTGGCGGCGATGATCGCGACGTGCAACCGGTCGGTGATGACCTTCCGGTATTTGTCGATGGTGGCAATGAACTGTGCAGCGGTCAGCCGGGTCTCTTCGGAGAATGGGTTGAAGGTAGTCACCTTCGCCATAGAGATGTCCGTGACCTTCCGGTTGCCGGGACGCCAGTTGGTGCCGCTCTCACGGTCGGCACGCATCGCATAGAGCGTGTCAGCGACAGTGATGCCCCCCCATTCGGACAGGTCCAGCGAGAAAGCCAAGTCTTCGTGAAGCTCGGCGTTCAACCCATTCTCACGGGCGATCCGCAGCGACACCGCGCCACGGACGTAGATTTTGAGATTGGTATATCCCAGCTGTTTCAGCTTGCGGGCCGACTCGCCATCGAGCGAGCAAGGCAAAATGATGATCGGTGTGTCCTGATGCCAGCCACGGAGCGGTGCGCTGGTCTCGTTCCACCAATGACCCATGCCACCCCCTTTGAAGATGATGGGGGCGGCAGGGTCGTCGGGTGTATGGTTGGCAGCTTTGAGGATTGGCAGGGTAGCCAGTGCGATGGCTGAATCCCCGGCGTTGCCGGGGGCGGTGATGTATCGTTGATATGAGTCGATTTTCATGACCCCCTCCGGATACCAGCCAGTGATGCAGTTGTCAAACAGGAGTTGATCCAGTCCAGCCAGTATCTTGGTCCGCGTTGGAGAGCTTCACCAGATAGAAGTTGGCATCTCCACCGTTCGGCACGCCGGAGCCGGTCGGACCTGTGGGGCCGGTCGGACCTGTGGGGCCGGGTGGTCCCAGCGGGCCGGTTGGACCCGTGGGTCCGGTAGCGCCGGTAGCGCCGGTAGCGCCGGTAGCGCCGGTAGCTCCAGCGCCAGTGGGGCCGGTCGGACCCGTGGGGCCGGTCGGTCCAGTTGGACCCGTGGGGCCGACAACGGTGTCCACAACAATGTTGCCGATGCGGATGATAAGCTCGTCGATCGTGATGACCTTCAACTGGTTTGTGATCTTGTCGAAGTAGAGGACCGAATCGTTGCGCGTAAGTGGCAGCGTTGATTCGGAATCCTCTGGTTCAAGGAAATCGAACGTGATGGCCCGGCCACCGAAATACGGGAAGTTGGCGGCGATCTCCTGAACGATGTGTGTCAGCTTGTTGAGTGCCGCCGTCACGTCCTCCGCTGCCGGGGTAGCGTTCACCGGGAACGCGATGATCTGCGTGCGCGGTGTGCGCCGGACCAAGACGATCTCGGTGCCGGGGTTGATGATTGTGTTCGTGCGGAAACCTTCGCCGGGGGTGATCGTGAAGTTGGTATAGTTGTCCCCATTCACAAAGAGAAAGATGTCTTGTGGATTGGAATAACTGATTGAGATAGGGTAAGGGGTCACGGTGGACCCGTTACCATCATACCGTTGGCTGCATTGTTCATTGGTGACGGACATGGTGGCAGAGTAGCTAGGTGTTTTATTTCAGCAAGTCTTTCGGGATTTTGGCTTCCTTCAACCCGGCGTTGATCCGATCCTCCGAGATTCCCAGCTGGCGGAACATTCCGATCGTGGCGTCGAAATCCTTCTTGAGTTTTTCTTCGGCGACACCCATCCGTGCCTCTGCGGTGGCCAGTTCTTCCGGGCTGGCTTTCGCTTTCTGGCGCTTGGTAAGATATGAGTTGATCTCGCGCATGCGACCGGCGAACTCCACGAGATTATCATTGATGAACTCCGGGGAATCCGTGGCCTTGCGGATCATGCGGATACCAGCCATGTAAAGCATGAAGTCGCCGACGTTGTGTTTGACACCACCATAGTCGATCGATCCTTCGACCGATTTCTTGGCACGTTCCCATTGGCGGACGACACCCGGCTTCATCATGTTGTTATAAGCATAGTTGGCCAGCTTGGTGGTGGCGACATCGGGAGTATCAACCTCCTCATTGTAGATCGCCCGGCCACCCTTCTGACGGTCATTGTTAGAGACCATGTCAGCCGCCGTCTTGGTGAAGATGTTCATATCCACCAGTGCTTCTTGCAGGACTTCCGAGACTTCGGCATCGTCCTTGCCGACCGCAGAGATGGCGTTGTAGAACAACCCATATGGGATGACATAGCTGGGATCGAAGTAGGCCAGCTCCTTGTCATCAGCTCGGGTAAAGAGCATCTCCTTGTTCTCGTTCCACGGCTCCATGGCCGCTTCGAGTTTCTCGCGTTCTTCACGGCTCCAGCCGGTGAACAGTTGGGAAGCTGCGTTCGTCGCGGCGTAGAGCAGCATACCCGTGCCAGCGAGACCAGCAATCCGTTTGAACCCATTGGCCATGAGGACAGGGTTGCCGGATTTGAGTTCCCGGCCAGCGAGGATGACGTTGTTCTTGATGCCACGGATCAGCTCGTAGTTGAACGAAACGAAGGTAGGGACAAAGAGACCATACTGGCTGGCTTGGCGAAGCAACTTGGGCACAAGGTCATAGTTCTGGGTTGTGGCCCGCACGTCTTCGACGGCACGGTCCCACGCCTCCTTCACGGTGTCGCCATCCTTGGCGGCTGCGAGATGCTTGTTGAACTCCACCGCGAGCGCATGGCGTTTGAACCCGTTGTCGGAGACCTGATAGAGCTTGCCAGCCTTGTCCTTGAATGTGGCGAATTTCTCACCAGCTGTGGCTTCAACCGCTCCGGCGAAGTCGCGGTCATAGACCCCGGAGTTGAGGAGACCGGCGATCTGCATCTCGGTTTCCATCTGCTTCCATGTGAGCTGTTCCGCACCACCGGCCTTGAGATATGCCTTGGCGTCGGTGTTGTAGAAGGTCTCTTGATCCCCGGTGGTATAGGTGGCTGATTTCGTCTGGTCACGGAGAATGCTGGTGCCGAATTTAAGGAACGCCTTGGCTCCGTCCAGCTTGCGGTTGAACAACCGGCCAGCGATGAACTCCTGCGACAACGCACCATAGTAGTTCACGGCATACGAGCCGGGGTTGAGGATGACCATGTTGAATTTGCCGAATGCGCTGACAGCCGCCACGCTGCGGGCGAAAACCTGTGGAAGCGTGAGGTCGGTCGGCGTGGAACGGAACGCATCTTCGAGTGCTTCGGCCAGCTCGGGATACGTGTAGAAATCCTCGCCGAATCCACGGAACGCTTTTTCGATCCCCGTGGGTCCGTCGCCGATGCGCTTGATGAAGTCACCACCCTTGGCACGTTTCGCGAGACCAGTCTTCACCAGCCAGCTAGCCATGTCCGCTTGAGCTGCATATCCCAGCGCCATGTCAGAGACCTTCTTGCCGGTGACGCGAAGCTCGGCGATCGGGTCCGTCACTTCACCCAGAAGGGCACGGATTTCAGGTGCCAACTCCTTCCGCTTGATAAGGCTGGTCACGTCAACACGACCGGCGGACGAGTTGCCCATGAGGAAATCCTCGGCCTTGCTCGGGTGCAGCATCTCCTTGATCGATTGCTCGGCTTCCGCTTTGGTCAGGCCGGTGGATTGCAGATACTTCATCGCATCATCATATACCTGCGGGTGATCCCGGCGCACAGTGGTCTCGTTCCAGTTGGCCTTCGGGTCATGGACCTTGTAGTGGCGGAACATATAGCTACCGATGTTGTCACCCAACGTCTGGGCCAACGTCTTTTGCATGAATGGTTGGATGTCCTGCGAGAATTTATCGATGAAGTCACGACCAGCTTGTGCCGTTGGCTGGATTTCCGTGGGGAGATTGGCCATGGCTTTCGCATCACCATGGATCGCGGCCCGGATGTCACTGGTGAGGTTGTCGGCGTAGGATTGGCGGAGGGCCGGTGCCTGCTTCTTCACGAGCTTGGCGACCTCTTTCTCCAGCTGGAGAGCGTTGCGGCTGGCCATCTGTTCATACCCATGGCGCATCCGCTCGTATTTGACGCGGGTGGCGTCGAGCGTGCGGCCCGGCGTGCGGCGTTGGCCAAGGAACTTCTGGAGACCATAGCGGAGCTTGGCACCACGAGAGTAGCTGCCGGTGACAGGGTCATCGGCGCGGGGTGGCATCGCTTCACGGACAAGCAGCTGGTCCTCGTGGGAGACCATCCTAGCCAGTCCCAAAGTGGAGTGGCGAAGACTGTCCGGGTCCACGGTGACGGAGCTTTCTTTCACAGTGTTGGACTTCGGAGAAAGCGGCTTGTATCGCGGATCGAGCGTGCGTGCGACCTCGGCCACTTCCTCCGGTGTGCGTGCGTTGAATGACTTGCCGTTCTTGGAAACGGTGAAGGTGCCATCCTCCTTGATGGCGATCGTCGGACGTGAGGTGTTGTCCTGCGCCCATTGCATGCGTGCTTCCGGGGACGCGAAGTTGCCCGGCGTGCTGGCTTCATCCAGACCGAACTCCTCGCGCACACGGCGCATGGCTTCATTGGCGAAGTCACCGTATGACAGGAAATCGAGACCCTGTTCAGGCACGACCACACCGGCAGCTTCGAGAATCTCGCCAGCTTGCTTCTGCGCCCACACACGGCGGTGGTTATCGTCCATGATAGCCACCTCGGCTGGGACATTGACACCCAACGCTGCGAGCTGTGCTTCCATCTCCAGCTGCACCTTCGTCTCGGTATCAGCTTGGGACATTGGGAAGTCCGGCAGCGGAATGCCAGCTTCGCGGAGTTCGGCTTCCGACCGGAACGTGAAGCCCATGTCCTGATAACGCTTCTGGAGGAAATCAGCGGCTTGGTAGGCATTCAACTTCTGGATGTCCGCGATCTCGCTGCGATCGAGACCAACCATGTAGAGCAGGGATTCATCGTGCAGCACCTTGCGGAGTGTCTGCTGGTCCATCTTGATGCCAGCGGCGTGGCCACCCACACTGAGCAGAGCCAGCGGGGCCACGGTGAACATGATGCGCGGGGACTCACGGATCAGGTTGGTCAGCTCGCCGCCTTCTTTGGTGAGGTTGTCCCAGAGGTTGCCATCGGTAAACAGGTTCACATCCTGAACGTCCGCACCCATGGAGTGGTAGAGCTGCTGGACAACGGGGGCGGCACCCTCCTGCCCCAACTCCTGCACGGTTTCATACGCGAAAACCTGACTCCATTGGCCGACCAGTGAGTTGGTGCCGGGCATGCGTGCGAAAAGCGTCTTCATCTGCGTTCGGGCGAGACCGGCGTAGATGCCGGACGCGAGCGCGATTGCCTCCTCCTCGTCGGCGGTCAGCTCGGCGGTGCCCTTCTGCTGGCGCATGTTGGTCCGGAGCTGTTCTTGACGGGCACCAAAAACCACCGGAAGCCCGATGGGGGTGGCCGACATCGCCATCTCGGGGATCATACCAGCTAGGTTGTAAACAAAACCCTTGGGGGAATACCAGTCGCCGTAATCGATCTTGGCGACCGACTCGCGCCAGTTGGAAAGCTGGCTACCATAGAGCGCCACACGTTGCGCGTGGGATGCCTGCTGCTTGAGGGTCTCGCGCTCCATGGGTGTAACCCGACGTTTGCCCACGCCGGGGTTCCAGCGGGACTCTTCATTGGCCACCAGTGGATTTCCGGAGCGCCGGGGGTCGATGCCGGACAGCTGGGTGGAAAGCTGGCCGATGTCACCGACCGGGATATTGCTCCAGACGTAGAGCGGTGCCTCGCCTTCAACGAGCTTGACCACGTTGGACGACAAGCCAGCTGCGGCACCACGGGAGAAGCCACCGAACGTCTTGTCCAGCGAACGCTCCAATGAGTTGGCTACACCGTTCATGAAGCCGTCCACGTCGCGCCCATGGGCTTTCGCGGTCTCGGCCAGCATGGCGTTGACGATCTCGAACTCCTCGGGCTTCAACTCCGAGAATGCCTGCACCATCTCGTCCGTGGTGGCGAAGGTGCCGTCATCGAAGCGGGTGCCCTTCTCCTTGTCCACGGAGCTATCCTGCATGGCGATTGTGTTGAAAGCCTTCCGGACGAGCGGACGGATTTTACCGGCGTTCTCTTCCATGCCTTGATAGACATTGTTGCGGATGGTGCGGATCATCGTCCGCTCCTGATCGGTGAGGTTGGTTTCACCAATGAGGGCGTCGAACGCCGCATCATCCTTGTCATCGGTCATGCCCATGAAGGAAGCGTGGGCATTGTCGCGGGCTGCGGTTTCAATCCGATCGCGGCGATCGAACTGGTTCACCTTGTCCAAACTCCAACGCTTCAATGCGCCGTAGGTCGGCTCGCTCTCACCCTCCTTGGCTCCGGTGATCTGGCGCACCAGTGGCTCCACCGCGCCGGATGCGATCTCACGGGCGGAGAACCCGAACAGCATCGACATCGACTTCTTGGTCAGGTATCGCTCGCGGCCAGCCTGCTTGTTGCCATAGGCGGTTTCATAGTTGCGCACGCGGCCCTCGTCACCTTGATCCTTGACGAATGCCTCGAACGTCGCGTCATCCGCCGTGAAGAGCGTGGCGATCGTGCGGGTGATGCGCTCGGTGTCTTCGGCGGCGGTGCGTGAGCGGGCTTCGGGCGCGAAGCTGAACGGGACTTCGCCACGGTTCACCTTGTAGCCACGGTAGGCCGCGAGGTTATCCTTGAGCTTGACCACTTCACCCTCCGTCTTCGCTCGGTCGAATGTGGGTGAAGGAGGTCCGACCTTCCCAGCTAGCTGGGCTTCGCGGGACTCCAGTGCGTCGAGGGTGGTGATCGCACGTTGATCGGCGACGATAGGATCAACCCCGATGTGGAAGGTGTCGAAAGTGAGAGGATCAAATTTCATGTTAGTCGGCTGGTGGAAGGAGTAGATCAAGGCGTTCGTTGAGGTTGCGCTGATCCGTGGACCATTCCGGCAGAATGTCCGTAGGGGTGTCAATCACTTCGATCGTCTTCCCATTTTTCAGCGTCACTTTGCGGAGCTTGGGAGCGCGTTTGAACTCCTTCTCCTTCTCAACCTCGGCAGTATCATCAACTTCCTCCATGATCCGACCTTGGATTTTCCGCATGTATTCCGACGCACTCGTGGAGTCCGGTTCATGACCCTTGGCGATCTCGTCGTTCATCCACTCGTTCATGGCGTTCTGGAGCTTCTCGCGGAAGCGCACGGCATTGACCCCCTCGAACTGGCGGATTTCAGCCAGCTGGGCTTTGTTCTTCTCCGTCATATCCGGGTTGGCGTCCTGCGCCTTGCCGACGTTGACGTTGGCGAAGCCATTGGCGGTCTCCTTCACCATCGTTTCGATGTTGTCGGCGACGTTCTTGTATTTCTTGGCGCGGTCGCGGGATTCCGCTTCGGTGCCACCAGCTCCATCGGACCCCATGATGATCTGGAAACGCTGGGCCAGCTGGCCACGCAGCTCACCGGCACCGGGGCGCTTGCCCAAGGTGGCGAGGTTGGCGTTCATCTCACTATACCGGCGGGTATATTCATCACGGGTGATCTCACCGTTTTTGAAGGCATCGAAGTCCGAACGGATTTTGTCACCCAGCAGGAACTTCTCGTCCGTGGGGATCGACGTGCGGCTGAAAAGGTTTTTCTTCGCGGCTTTCTTTTCCGAGTCCGTCATGTTGGGCGAGGAATCGACCAGCTCGTCGATAGCCTCCTGCGGCGTGTTCGGGTTGCGGTCGATCTCTTCCGTGAACAGGTCGAGTTCGGCGGTGGTCCGCTTGGCCCGCTCGGTCTCGGCGGCTTCACGGATTTTCGTTTTCTCGAAGTCCGTCCGGTCAGCCCACTTTCCACCGTCTTCGGTTGCTTTGATAGCAGCCATGGGGTCGTGCATGATCTCGGTCTGGGTGTCGAAGCTATCCCGGCTACGTGTGTTGCCAAGCTCATTGCCGTGGTGTTCAACCTCGTCAATGATGTTGTTGTCGTAGGCTTCATTGTTGAGCCGGTCCACCTCGTCAAAGTCACCACGGCGGCGGGCATTCTCCATGTCCGCCCGATAGATGCCACTGGCTACCCTGCGGTTCTCCTTGAGTGCGCTGCCGGTGATGTTGATCGAGCTGCTGCCAGCGAACTCCATGAAGTGTGCATCGAGCTTCTCCATGACGACCGGTGCGAACTTCATGTCACCCATCTGGGTCTTGTAGGTAGCCAGCCGCTTCTCCCATTCAGGGAGCCACTGAGCAGGGTCGATGTTGTTTTCAACGATGTCCATCTGGAACTGCGCCTGCAACGCATCCATGGAGTGGACACCGCGCCGGTAGTCCGTCTGGTTGCGGATGTTCTGCGCTTCGCCAAGGTGCTTCTTGACCAGCTCCATCGAGCCACCGACCGCCTGCGCGATCTTGCCAGCGGATTCAGCACTCGCACGGAAAGCTCCAGAGGGGGCTTCCTCTCCGGAGTATCGTGGTGCAACAAGGATAGGGTTGGGGATGATGGCCATGGTCAGATACGTGGTGAGCTGCGGTAGATGGAGAAGGCTTCACTCGCGCCTTGGGCTGCGGATTTCCACATGTCGAGTGAAGCGTTGAAGTTGTTCTGGCCGATCTGGAGGTCGGTCGCCCATTGGGTCATCTTGCCTTGTTCGAGGTAACTCGAAAGCCGGTCAAGAGCCTGATTGGTTCCTTGGTCGATCTCGTCATCCAGACGGTTGCGGAAGGCACCAAAGACAGCCAGCTGGGTTCCGTTGTCGGCGAAGCCGGAGGCGGCTTGGGCGACACGGAGTTCAGCCAGCTTGCGGTCACGCATCTCCTTGCGGCGGAGCTGGTTTTCCTTGAGCGCGTTCCGCTCGTTCGTTGACTTTCGATCGAGCGCACGCTGCCGGGCATCCGCCTCGGCCTGCGCGGCTTCGTTGGCTGCGTCGGCCTGCGCGTCGGCGGCGTAGATCGACGTGGCGGTGG
>Ga0116158_10000397_pt1 | contig 44015 bp, 38 predicted proteins | sample AD_UKC052_MetaG_FD_89883 | JGI IMG/M metagenome (GOLD analysis project Ga0116158, IMG submission 89883) | Active sludge microbial communities of municipal wastewater-treating anaerobic digesters from USA - AD_UKC052_MetaG | ecosystem: Engineered > Bioreactor > Anaerobic > Digestate | place: USA... | reverse complement strand
TATGCGGACTACATATAATATCGAGCTCATCGTCCTGGGCGAGAATGACCGTGGCCGGGACAAGTGCTACAGCAACGAGATGGATAAAATAATCTTCACTACGTTCGGACCGGATATCCTGGCCCGGGCCGAACAGGAGACGCGGGAGCTTCTTGATACCGGGAGATGAACTCCGGCTTCGCGCCGAAATTCCACGAACGGGGGTATTACATGAAAACGGATCTTTTATTCCTCGTGGCTTCTTTTCTGGTCTGTGCCCTCCTGTTCCAGTGCGGCAAAGAGGGCAATTCACAAGTTTCAGGAGGTGCTGATGTGGGATCAATTAATGTAACCAGTACTGCCTTCGGTGATGGGGCGATGATCCCGAAGAAGTACACCTGCGATGCTCAAAACATTTCGCCGCAGATTGCCTGGACCGGCGTGCCGGCGGGTGCGAAAAGCATCGCGCTGATCTGCGACGATCCTGATGCGCCCGTTGGCGACTGGGTGCACTGGGTGGTGTACAACATGCCGGTGTCTACGAAGGAGCTGGCGGAGGGCGTTCAGTCCCTTCCGGCTGGATCGAAGAGTGGAACCAATGGCTTCCGCAAGCCCGGCTACGGCGGTCCCTGTCCCCCGAGCGGCGTACACCGCTATTATTTCAAGATTTTCGCGCTTGACGCGGCGCTCTCCCTTGCTGAAGGAGCAACCAAGGCACAACTCTTAAAGGCCATGGAAGGCCATATCGTGGCCCAAGGCGCCCTCATGGGCAAGTACAAGCGCCAGTAGGTCAGTCCTGCGGCCTCATGGTCGGGAAGAGAAGAACGTCCCGTATCGATTTTTCGCCTGTGAGGAGCATGACCAGCCGGTCTATGCCGATGCCGAGACCGCCCGTGGGCGGCATGCCTGCCTCGATTGCCTGAACGAAGTTTTCATCCATGGGCGGAGCCTCCTCGTCGACCTCCCGGCGCAGGGACTGCTCGTATAGTGTCTTTCTCTGGAATAGCGGATCGTTCGATTCGCTGTACGCGTTCGCAAGCTCCGTGCCATTGATGAAAAGCTCGAATCTCTGCAGAAAGCGCTCGTCTTCGTAATCGGGCTTGCACAGGGGCGTGGTCTCCACGGGGTGATGTGTGATGAATACCGGCTGGATCAGCTTGTCTTCAACTAAAATCTTGAAGAGCTCGTCTATGGCGAGGCCTCTGACAAAGCCGCCCTTGACGTGGCCGCCGTGTGTGTCAAGCGTGCCTTCCAGCTCTGCATCGCTCATAGACATGACGTCGAGGCCTGCATATTCTTTCAGCGCATCGGTCACTTTCAGGCGCCGCCAGGGCGTTTTGAGATTTATCTCTTTCCCGTCATACTGAATGGTCGTGCTGCCGCACACGGCGAGCGCGGTCTTCTCGAAAATTTCTTCCGTTATGGCCATCATGTCGCTGAAATCGGCGTACGCCTGGTAAAGCTCGAGCATGGTGAATTCCGGGTTATGGGTCCGGTCGATCCCCTCGTTGCGGAAGCACTTGCCGATCTCGTACACGCGGTCGAATCCGCCGACGATGAGCCGTTTGAGGTAGGGCTCGAGCGAGATACGAAGGTATAGCTTGATGTCCAGGGCGTTATGGCGCGAAGTGAAGGGGGATGCGGCGGCGCCGCCGTATACGGGCTGAAGTACCGGAGTTTCAACTTCGTAAAAATTCTTTTCGTCGAGAATGCCTTTTATCCGCTTGATGATGGCGATCCGTTTTATAAAAGTTTCTTTCACGCCCGGGGTCACGATCAGGTCAACGTGCCGGTTCCGGTAACGGAGCTCCTTGTCCGCGAATGCGTCGAAGACCTCGCCATCCTTTTCCTTTACGACGGGAAGAGGCCGTATGTTTTTCGACAGTAATGTTAACTCGGAGACAAAGACGGAAATTTCGCCGGTCTTCGTTTTTTTTACCCCGCCCTTCACGCCGATGATATCCCCGATGTCGAGCTTCTTGAAGAGCTCGTAAGATGCATCACCGATGTCTTTCTGTGAGACATAGATCTGTATTCTGCCGTCGCGATCTTGGATGGTGCTGAAACTCGCCTTGCCCATGACACGAACGGTCATGATCCTGCCTGCAACACTCACTGATTTAGGGGTGGTTAATGTTTCATCGAACCCGGCGATGATGCCGGCCGAATAATCTGTCACACCGTATTTATAGGGAAAGGGATTGATCCCCAGATCCTCGCGGATTTCCCTGAGTTTTTCTTTCCTAACTTTTATTAAACCGCTTTCTTCTTCCATTGCCGTACCTGCTTTGTTGGATAATCCATCCGTAACTCGTTTCTGCCCTGTTATAAAAAGCGAAACCCGCAATTCATTCTTTGTATGTGACCATTTGTGTCAAATTAATTTTTTATTTACATATTCCCGCAAGTGCTGGAAAGATACGCTGCATTGCTGATTCCCAACGTAAAAGAAGGTTGGAAATGCAAAAATGGGGCCGTTCAACCGGTTAAAATTAATAGATGCTGTTTGTTTTTTTTATTTACATAATTTACATCATTTCTATGTTCTTACTTTGATTTGTATCGTGTATTGTTATATATTCTCTTAGGTGGATCGGCCATGCCGGTCTGGAGGAATAAACAATGAGCAGATGGGCCGCAACGGCTGTAATGATAATCCTCTTTCCCTTTATGTACGGAGGGGAAGAGAGTGATGTTTTTGGAAGACCGATGAGGGTCGCGTCGTCAGTGGACGGCGGCGGAAGCCAGGATAATAATCCGAACAGACAACCGGAAGTAGTTAAGGAGTATTACGCGAGCGGGAAGGTGAAGTCCGAAACCTCGTATGTCGACGGGAAGATTCACGGCAAGAGAAAGCTGTACTATGAAAACGGCAATCTCCAGAAAGAGGAGGAATATAGCGCCGGCATTCGCGCAGGCGTGTTTTTGGAATACTATGAGGACGGTGCCCTGCGTAATTATGAAACCTACCGGGACGACGCGCTGAACGGCGTATGCTATATGCAATACCCCGGCGGCCAGAAGATGATGATCGGACAGTGTGCGAATGGCAAGAAAACCGGAAAGTGGACGCTGTTTCATAAGAACGGCGAGAAGTACATGGAAGGGAATTTCATCGACAATCTGATGGAGGGATTGTGGCGTTCATACTCTCCGGACGGGGATCTCGATTCCGAGGGCGAATACTCCAGGGGATCTCAGGCGGGACTCTGGATTTACTATGATAAGAGCAGGAAGATCGAAAAAAAGCTCACCCTGAAGGACGGTGTGGTTGAAGGTGAGTGCTGGATATACAGGAACGGGAAGCTTGTCGGGGAAGGGATCATGGCGGGTCAGACCCATGACCCGGTCATCAACGGAAGCTGGAAAGCGTACTATAAAAACGGCCACCTGGAGTATGAAGGCGTATTTACCATGGGTAAGAAGAACGGAGAATTCAAAGAATATTACAGTAACGGCAATTTGAAGGCTACCGGGGAATACTTAAATGATCAGAGAAACGGAAGCTGGATTTTCTATGATGATGACGGAAAGACGGTTGACCAGGAAAAATCCGGCCTGTATCAGATGGGGAAATTGAACAAGCAGAACAATTCACGCATCAGAATGCCTAAGGGCTGCTGGTACCGGGAGCTCGCCTCCGGGAAAAGCCGGTAGCAATCTTCATTCTAAAAATCCTTGTAAAACTTGAAATACTTTTATTAGTATGTAACCGGTGGGATACTTTCTTTTCAAAATCCGGTAGCGCGGAATTATGCGCATAAACAGCCATGCATTAAGCTAGATGGCACCATGTAATCAGGACTGATCAATGAATGCGGGCATGTATCATTATCTGCTCCTCTTCGGCGTATACTCGTTCTATGGGTGGCTGATAGAGTCGGTGTACCGCTCCGTAACCCAGCGGAGGCCGATCAATGCCGGCTTTCTGTTTGGTCCCTTCGTTCCCATCTACGGGTTCGGGGCAATCTTTATCATCGTCCTGGAACAAGCCTTCGACCAATGGAATATTCTGCTGAAACTGTTCATGTACGGCCTTGTCCTCTCCGCCATAGAGTATATCGTCGCAGTCCTCATCGAGACGATATTCACATTAAAGCTGTGGGACTATTCCAAAAACTGGTTTAATATACAGGGAAGGGTATGTCTTCTTTTCTCCGGGTTCTGGGCTATTCTTGCGCTGGTGTTTGTGTACGTAATACATCCTTACACATCAGGACTGGTCTTTTCATTCGATGACGGGTATGTCCGTGCTGCATCAGCGGTGCTCCTGGTCTATATCGGGATTGATTTTACCTTCTCAGTCGCGACCATGGCTGCATTCCGAACGAAGATTGCATACCTCTACTCAGAGTACTTCAACCTGAGCAATGTTGAGATAGAGAATATCATTGATTCGTTCAGAAGGATCAGGAGGGCGTTCCCGAACCTGAACACCTATATTGACAGAAAGATCAATGTCGAAATCAAGAGCAGGGTTAATACGTTTCTGAAATCGATACAGGACAAGGTAATCATGAATCTTAAAGGACGAAAGCCACTTGAGAAGGAATTTTATGAAACGATCGGCGACATCTATCGGCATGGCGAGTTCATGAAACTCAAGCGCTATTATCATCATAACTCGTCAATTTATGCGCACGTGCGCGATGTCGCATATTTCTCTTACCGCATCAGCAAGTATCTCGGCCTGGACTACCGCTCAGCGGCGCGCGGCGCGCTACTGCACGATTTTTTCTTGTACGACTGGCGTAACCATGATGCGCCGGACCTGCCCCGGAAAAAATATCACGGCATCGAACACCCCAAGATCGCCCTGAAAAATGCCGAGAAGTATTTCTCGCTTAACGAGATCGAGCGCGACATTATCGTCAAACATATGTGGCCCCTCACCCTGATGCCTCCCCGGTACAAGGAATCGTTCATCGTGACCTTTGCAGACAAGTACCTTTCGTCGAAAGAGTTTTTTGATGAGTTCAAGAAACATGCTGTAAAGAAGCGCCCCCGCCGGCCCCGCTTGAAGAGGCGGACCCGCACGGTAAAACATCCCTCTTGAAACGCTCACGCAAAAATGGGCTGCTGCAGGTCTAATAAATCCTTGCTATTTTTCATTACCTGCGTCAGCATGATGACACTGCCCGATAGTTACGGGCAAACATATGACAGTCCACAATAACAAGACGGTTCCCATAAACTGGATCGGGGACACAGAAAAGTATATCCTGGTCCCCCGCCTTCAAAGAAAGCGGGTTGTGAAAAAAGTAAAACGCCTTATCAAGGTGAAGGGTGCCTGTTATTTCACAAAGGGAGTACCCTATAAGCTTATCGATTTTATTTACCGGGCGGTTGTCAGGCTAGGGCTGAAGGAGCGGAAGCTCATTTTTTCCCGCGGCTCGGTAAGAGTTAAAGGCCGGCCAACCAGCAATATCGTGGACGTGTACGAGCTTGACTGGGACCTTGGCACCTCGATAATCATTCCGCTCAAGCGGCGATATGATTCGATCCAGAATTTCACCGTGGCCGGCAGGACGTACCCGGTGCGGCTGATAGAAATCATGGTCCTCTCCGGGCTGCTCCGGCTGGTCCATGGCGACAAGTCGGAGAACTGGCGCTCCGCGAAAGCGGCCGCCATCATCACGCGCGGGTGGGGAGAAATGGCACAAGATGCTCCGCCTCCGGTTTCACGTTCTGATTAATCGATAACAGAAATAAAAATATGCTTCTCCTTGACTTTTTACCGGAGACTGTATATTATATGGTTATTATTTTGCCGAGATCCGGTTACCACCGGATACGGGGGACCCGTTTTTCAGGGGCGCATTCCGGTACAGGATAGGGCACTTCCAAGCCCGAGCCCGTCAGCTAACCTCGTAGGCGTTTGGGAGGCCATGCAAAACCGCGCATGCCGGTTTTTTGTTTTTTTGCCTCCAAAAAATATTTTTCCCCGGAGGCATCATGAACGACGACGATAAAGTCCCGCTATTCAGTAAAATAAAGCATCTGCTCATCGGTGACGCGCGCAGTGTGTCTGACCCGTCAATATTCCACAAGCTTTCACTGATTGCTTTCTTCGCCTGGGTCGGTCTTGGGGCTGACGGTCTTTCGTCATCATGTTACGGGCCGGAGGAGGCGTTCCTTGCGCTCGGAAAACACTCGCATCTGGGAGTTTTTGTCGCGCTTGGATCGGTTATAACGATCTTCGTTATCAGCGCGAGCTATCATCAGATTATAAAGCTTTTTCCGACAGGAGGAGGCGGTTACCTGGTGGCAAGCAAGCTCCTGTCGCCGACCGTCGGGATGGTATCCGGGAGTGCGCTCCTGATCGACTACCTGCTCACCATCACGCTTTCGGTGGCAAGCGGAGCAGACGCGATATTCAGCTTCCTGCCGGCAACATGGCTCCCCTACAAGCTGACGGTCGCGGTGCTGGGTGTCGTAATCCTTATCTGGCTCAACCTGCGCGGGGTGAAGGAATCTGTTTTGCCGCTGGTGCCCATATTCCTGATCTTCCTGGTGACGCACGCCTTCGCCATCATCTACGCGATAGCCACCCATGCCGGCAGCATGCCGGAGGTCGTCAGCAAGACGATCAGCGATGTGCAGAGTACCGGCACGGAGATGGGAACGTTCGGCATGCTGTTCCTGATCCTCCGGGCGTACAGCATGGGGGCAGGCACCTTTACCGGCATCGAGGCGGTCTCGAACGGTATCCCTATACTCAGGGAGCCGAAAGTCAAAACCGCAACGCACACGATGAACTACATGGCGATTTCCCTTGCCGTTACTGTCGCGGGCCTCATGACAGCCTATCTTCTCTTCAACGTGGGGCTCGTTCCCGGCAAGACTCTCAACGCGGTCCTGTTTGAAAACATGACGTCCGGCTGGGTGCCCGGGGCCAGATCGGCCTTTGTCCTTCTCACGCTCGTCTCCGAAGCTGTGCTCCTCTTCGTCGCGGCGCAGACCGGCTTCCTCGACGGGCCGCGCGTGTTATCAAACATGGCGCTCGACCGGTGGGCGCCCACCCGATTCGCGTCGCTGAACGACCGGCTCGTGACGCAGAACGGCATACTCATGATGGGTATCGCCTCAATCGCACTCATGATCTATTCAGGGGGCTCGGTGAAGCTCCTGGTCATATTCTACAGCATAAATGTGTTCATCACGTTCACGCTCTCACAGCTTGGCATGGTGCGGCACTGGTGGCTCGTCCGGGGCAGCGAAGGGCACTGGAAAAAGAAGCTTTTCATAAACGGCGTCGGTTTGGTCATGACCACCTTTATCCTTGTATCGGTGGTAATTCTCAAGTTCAATGAAGGAGGCTGGCTCACCATTTTTATTACCGGCTCGCTTGTGGCTCTTGCCGTTATAATCAAGCGGCATTATAAACGGACCGGGAGGCTCCTGGGACGGCTGGCCGGCCTCGTGGATATAGCAGAGGCGGACCGGGCCCGGTATGAGACAAAGAGGGGGTTGCGGAGAAAGAAACAGGAGGTCGATCCGAAAGCCAAGACGGCCGTTCTCTTTGTCAACGGATTCAGCGGGACAGGGCTGCATACGCTCTTCACGATCATGCGTGTCTTTTCCGGGATCTATAAAAACTTCATTTTCATACAGATCGGGCTTATCGATTCAGGCCTGTTCAAGGGCGTGGAGGAGATCGAGCAGCACAAGGCGCACATTGAAAAGGAGGCGGGCCGCTACGTGAGCTACATGCGCGCGCATGGATTCAACGCGGAAAGCCGGACAGCCATCGGTGTGGACGTTGTGGACGAATCCACGAGGATCGCAGCGGAGATAGTGAAATCGTATCCCCGGTCGATATTTTTCGCCGGCCAACTGGTGTTCCCGGAAGATACTTTTTTTACCCGCTGGCTCCATAACTACTCGGCCTTCGCCATCCAGCGGGTGTTTTACCACCGTGGTATCCCAATATTAATTCTGCCGATTCGCCTTTAGATGAGATTGTTGCGTAGTATGATGCAGGGGTCTTATACCTGCTGCAGGCATTTTGGTACACGGGCGAGTCTTGTTCCGCTCGACCATGCACGCCGGCAGTCCCGGCCGGAGGATGCGGATGAACACAGGCCCTACAGGGATATTTTAAAATTCACTATTCTCGGATGCACAAGATTCTCGAAATCCCTGTATTTCATCCTGATGAGCTCGGTGTGCGTTCCCGCGTTAAAAACGATCGCCTCGTCTTTCGTAAGATCGTCGGAAACAAGCTCGTCCATGCCGTAGAGGTTTCCGAACGGCGGCATCGCACCCATCTCGCAGTCGCCGAACCTCCGGATGAAATCGGTTTCCGACGCCAGTTCGACATCATCGGTCTGGTACAGTGCCTTCAGCAACGAGAGGTTCACCTTCTGATTCGCCGTCATGACAACCATCACCAGCTTGTTGCCAATCTTGACGATCACCGGCTTCGCCATTTCCCTGCCGTGAACGTGGGCGACCTGGGCAGTTTTGGTGGAAGAAAAGGCAACCGGGTGGTGGATTATCTCGAACTTCACGTTGTTTTTTACAAGGTAGTCCAGCAGTTTTTCTCCTTTCATGGCGGACCCTCCCTCTGTGATTGTGGTGTATACATTAAAGTATGGTGATTGGCAACCCGAGTCAAAATTAATTTTCGTAATTTCGGATCATAATTTGCTATTACGGCCGTTCGTAATTATACTTTCATTGTCAGGCATGGTGTTATCTCCCGTATATACACAAAAAAAATTATAAATTCTCGAGGAGGCTGTATATGAAGGGAACAGTTTCATTCGCCCCGCTTGAAAAAGAGCTGCGGCATGAGATGAGAAATACCATAAATAGAGTGGAGGATACAATTGATCTTGAGAACCGGTTTTCCAACATCATGAAACAGTTGCTGGAAAAAGCGTGTGAACGACAGCATATACCGATTGATATCGATATCGATGATGTGATCTTTAATCCTGAAGCGGGAAACTATTATGTTCTTAGTAAAAAACTGAAAAAAATGACGGGTTTCAGCGATCTCTGGGATTCGTCAGACCTGAAAAATGTCATAGGCAGGTTTGCGGATTCCGCGCACAGGAAATACCTGCATTTGCACAGGCACCCTGAGAAGGCCAGGTTCAAGATCAGGTAGCTGATGTTTCATAGTGGAGCGGTTAGTGACGGTAAACGGCAATAATAAAGCGGGTGGCCCGGGCCCTCGCTTTACTGTTTACAAACCAGCTTTTTTGTATTCTACCGCCAGGTTCATGTTGACATACACAACTCCGGCATTAAGGTCTTTGAGAGGATAGGCGTCCGTAATGGCCGGAAACGTATCGGCTTTCGCCTTTTCGTTCAGGGTGGTGCCGGCGGGGATATACCGCCCGCCGGGCACGGTAACGCCCATGACGATACACCCGGGCTCGACGACGCACTTTTTACCGACACGCGCACGGGACACCAGGGTTTTCATGCCGACGAAGGTATCGTCTCCCACCGACGGGGGGCCGTGGATCTGGACCTGGTGAGCGAGGGAGACCCGGTTCCCGATGTGGACCGCGTATTTTATGCCGCCCACTTCCTCCATGTTCTTTTCAACGGGCTTGCCGTGGGAAAAAATTTCAAGCGCGTGTATCACCACGCCGCCCTGAACGTTTGAATTGTCGCCGATGAACAGGGGCTGGCTCACGTCGCCCCGCACGGCCGTGAAGAGAGAGAACATGACCCTCTTTCCGATGATCGTGTTGCCGATCAATGCGGCAAGGGGATGTAGGTACGCCGTGGCATCGATGACCGGGTCATGAACTTCGGGAGAAAAATCTGTTTTGACGTTTTTGTGTATGATAAAGCTAGCCCATACTGGTTTTTTCCCTGATTAATCCGCGGGTCTGCTTTGTCAATATTTACAAGAGGAAACCCCGGCGATTTTATTATTTACAAAATCGGCACCGCTCATACTAATAGACGAAAATCGCCCCTCCAGGAGGGGGCCGGTATTATATAGAAGACGCAGTCGCGTGACTGCGTCTGTAATATTAAATGGTGATACACATGAACTTCAAACCGAACGGTGCGGCGACAGTTATAGGGAGCTTTCCCCATGAAAAAGAGACGGACGCCTGTGCGCTCGTGTTCGAGTCGCTGAGGGACATCCCGGCGTGGCCGCAGCTCCCGCGCCGGAGCTTTCTCGAAGACATGAACGTGCAGTTTTGCAAAAGGCTCCCCTGTCTTGCCCTGAACGAGGCCGAGCGGAAAGCGGGATTCGATACTTCCCGGGATATGGCCGGGGAGCTGGAACGCTTTTACACGCATTTCATCGAGGACGACGTGGACTACTTCGGCCTCGACGACGACCATGCGGCCGGATTCGCCTGCTTTATACAGGGCGTTCGGGACGGCAGGGCTGCCGGCGCGCTCGCGCTGAAGGGCGAGACTACCGGGCCGCTGACCCTCGGGCTCATGACCGACATCACGGACGGGAAGTACGCTCTCTACAAGCCTGACCTGTTCGACGCGGTGGTGAAAAACTGCACCATGAACGCGCGGTGGCAGGTGCGCGCACTCAAAAAATTCTCCGAGCGGGTCATCGTGTTTTTTGACGAGCCGTCGCTTTCCATTATCGGCTCGGGATTTTACTCGGTCGACAGGGACCAGGTTACCGGCTCGTTTAAAGAGATAACGGACGGCATCCACAAGGAGGGTGGCCTGGCCGGGACCCATTGCTGCGGTAACGCGGACTGGGACGACCTCCTGGATCAGGCGACCGGCCTGGACATCATCAACTTCGACGCCACGGACGAGATCATCGTGGATAAATTCGTCAATGCCCGGAACATCGTCTCTTACCTGGAACGGGGCGGGTGCATCGCCTGGGGTGTGGTGCCCACGCTTAAGGACAAGCTGGAAGGCGCCACCCGCGAGGGCGTAACAGGGACTTTTCATGCCGTGGTTAAGCGCCTGTCGGGAAGGGGGATAGCCGAGGACGAGATACTCGCCCGCTCGATCATCACACCGAGCTGCGGCACCGGTACGCTTCCGGTAGAACTTGCGGAAAAGACGATGGCACTTCTGAAAGGGCTGTCCGGCACGATTACGGGCAGGAATTAGCAGTCAGGATGCAATAGCCGTACTGCGTGAGGCTACCGGCGGAGTTACCGGTTATTTTTTCGATCGCTTGATGAATGCCCGCGCATCCACGACGGAATGGAATACGGCCATGTAGTTGAACATTTCCGGGTGGGCCACCATGATCTTCTGCAAAAAGTCTTCGGTCATGACCAGCACCAGGTAGCCCTTCGCTTTCTTCATGATCGCCATTGACTTCATCAGGATGCCGATGGCCGGGTCGCTGATCTCGGTTACCGCGGTTGCGTCCATGATGAAATCCGTAAAATCGGGCAGGCTCGTTTCATTTGAGTATGCGTCATATATTTTGGAAGCGATGTCCTTGTCGATAACGGCAACCTGTATTTTGAATAGAAGGATGCTTTCATCTGACAGTAAGGTATAGGTATATAACGCTGCGCCTCCAAGCATAACGCCCCTCCCCGCAGGATTTTCAGAAGGATACATACATAATTAATCGATTGTCAAATAATAATTTTTTTTTGATTAAAAAACGTCATGGTGCCGGCAAACAGGGCGCATGATATATTATGACAGGCTTCCGTACAGGTCGATCAGCTGGTCCACGAGATCACCGAAGTAGCCGATTGCCTCGATAACGGGCTCCGGCCGTGACATGTCCACGCCTGCGGCACGCAGCTCGTCGAGCGGGTACCGTGACCCTCCGAGAGAGAGAAAAGAGAGGTACGCCTCCCGCGCCGGCAGCCCTTCGGTCATGACCTTGCGGGCAAGGGCGATGGACGCAGAAATGCCGGTGGCGTATTTGTACACGTAAAAGGGTGAATAAAAATGGGGGATTCTCAGGCACTCCAGTGAGAGTTCCTCGTCTATAACGATCGAGTCGCCGAAATAGGCTGTCAGAAGGCCCCGGTAGATGTCGCGAATCGCTTCAAGTGTGAGCGGCCCGTTCTCCTCGACGATGCGATGCGTCAGCATCTCGAACTCTGCGAACATGGTCTGCCGGAACAGGGTGCCCCGTATGTCATCGATTTCGCGGTTGAGGATATAGGCCCGCATCTTCGGATCGCCGGCGTATCCCTTCAGCAGGTGGGCGCTCAGCAGGGCCTCGTTGAAGGTCGAGGCGACCTCGGCCACGAATATGGTGTAATCGTGGTATGCGTACGGCTGGCTCCGGTTTGAATACCAAGAGTGCATCGAGTGGCCTGCCTCGTGAATGAGCGTGTAGAGGCTGTTGATGGTGTCATCGCGGTAATTCATCAGGATGTAGGGCGGCGAATCGTAGCACCCTGACGAGTAGGCGCCGCTCCGCTTGCCCCGGTTCTCGTACCGGTCCACCCAGCCCCCGAACAGCCCCTTCTTCAGGGCGTCTGTGTATTCTCCGCCGAGCGGTGCAAGTGCCTCGACGCAGGTCCGGGCCGCCTCTTCGTATGGCATGGAGAAGTCGACGTTCTTCATGATGGGAACGTAGGTGTCGTAGAAATGGAGCTCGTCCAGGCCCAGTGCCTTTTTCCTGAATTCGAGATAGCGGAACAGGGGCGCCAGGTTCTGCTTGACGGTCTCGACCAGGTTGTCGTACACCTCCTCGGGGACATTATCGCCGAAGAGGGAGCCGCCGCGGCAGGTCTCGAACTTCCGGACGCGCGAATAAAAACAGTCCCGTTTGTTCGAGTACATGAGCGAGGCAGCGATAGTGTTCTTGTGATCGTCGTAGGTCCGGTAATACTGGAAGAAGGCCTTTTTCCGGAGCTCGCGGTCCTGCTTCATCAGAAATGAAATGAATCCGGCATGGGAAAGCTCTGTCTCCCGGCCCGTTTCATCGATTATCGTGCCGAATCGAAGATCGGCGTTGTCGAGCTGGCTGAATATGCCCGAGGCGGCATGGCTCATCTCGCCCGACATGGCCAGGATCTCCTCGATCTCGATCGAGCGGGTATGCGGCTTGTGCCGGAGTATTTTTTCAAGAAGGAAGCGGTAGTCGTCGAGCTCCCTCGTGCGCAGGAAGCCGTTCATAACGTCGTCCGGCACGGACTGGATCTCCGGCGCGATATAGCTCGATATCTCTGAAGCCCGGGTATAGAGGTTGGTCGCGCGCTGGTACAGGCCCTGGTAGCGCTGGTTTGACTTGTCCTCGTCGCTTTTCAGGTGGGCATAGGTGTAGAGCCTTTCGACCTTGCGCATCACGGCCAGGTCGAATTCGATCACCTCTTTTAATACGGCCGCGGACTCGCCAAGGCGGCCGCGGTAGATTTCATACCGGGGCAACTCTGCCTCGATCACGGAAAAAAGCTCGTCCCACTTCTCGTCAGAGGAAAAGAGGGGCGAGAGGTCCCACTTGTGCCCCTCCTGTACGTCCGCGCGTTCGGGTATGGTTCCGGCCATAGGTATTCCTTCTCTTTTTTTTGAAAATAAGCAGACTGCTAATATATCTTGCCGTATTGCTCGCCGAAGGTGTCGAGGTACACAAAGGATCTCAACTCCTTGCGCGACGGGGCCTTCCGGTCGGCGGACGCAGGCCTGCCGATGGGGATGGCGGCCACGACCTCGTACCCTTCAGGAAGGAGCAGGATCTTTGCGCACGCGTCATGGTCCATGGAGCCGACCACGACCGTGCCCAGACCCAGCTCGTGCGCCCTGAGGCACAGGTTCTGGACTGCCATGCCCATGTCGAACATGAACCATTCATGAAACTTGGTCCGTTCCTTTCCCTCCTTGCACCCGGATACGCCGGTTTTCGCACACGCAAGGATGATCGCAGAAGAAGAGGCCGAGCAGTTGCGGGACGGATTGGTCGCCGAGTAGGTCTCCGTGACCTGGCGGATGAGCTCGCGGTCCCGTACGACGATGAATTCCCATATCTGGGTATTTGCCCAGGAGGGAGCGCGGCGGGCCGCCTCAAGAACATCCCTGATCTCTTCATCGGTCACGTAGTGATCGGTGAATGTACGAACCGATCGCCGGTATGTAATCGCATCCATGAGCTCCATAGGGTCCCCCCGGTTCATTCGTGTGATGAAATTCTACGCGCCCTCTTTTGATTTCATCAGCACAATGGGTATGAACTGCGATTTGCCGAAATCAGCATTCCTGACGACTTCAAGGCTGAGATCGAGCTTATCCGCACAATACCGGTCATGCTTGAACGTGAGAGTAAAGGGTACGTGCGTGCTTTTTCCCATTTCGATTTCCGCGTATGTGGGCCAGAAGTGAAAATGCCCTTTCGTAGCCTCTATTGTTTTATAGGGATTTTCCCAGTCGGAGTCAACCATGACCGCAGGTTTATCTCCGTACAGCAGGGTCACCTCGACGTCCGGGACAACGGACAGGGAACCCTCGTCGAGGACCTGACCGACGATATGCGGCATATAGGAGCTTTTCTCCGGATTGATTGTTTCCTTGAGCGCTGTGGTCGAGTCGCGGCGGTTAATGATCTGGTGGATCGCCTCGTAGATGAGAAACAGGATATCGACGCGCTGCTGGACCTTGTACTTGGCGTCCAGTATCCCGTAGAGCAGGCCCCGCTCGCTGGTTACGTACCTGGGCTGCACGCGGTTCAGGACGTAGGCTATGATGTCGTCCCTTCCGTTCCCGTTGAGCTGTTTCACCTGCTCCTTTTTCAGGACCTCGTCAAGGATGTTGATAACAATGTCTTTCATTAGGTTTGTTACCGGCATTTGGTCGCTCCCCCCGATATGGCGTTATTTTTTTTTGTTTTCTTTTTCGCGTTGAAGGCGATCGTGATCACCTCCTCCACCTGGTCGACCAGGTGGAAGTTAAGGCCTTTTTTTATGTAACCCGGGATGTCATCTAGGTCCTTCCTGTTTTCCCGGGGAAGGATGATTTCCTTGATGTTCGCTTTCTTGGCGGCGATAATCTTTTCCTTGATCCCGCCGACCGGGAAAACCCTGCCGGTCAGGGTAAGCTCGCCGGTCATCGCGATGCCCTGCCTGATCTGCTTGTTGGTGGCCATGGAATAGAGCGATGTTGCCATGGTGATACCGGCCGATGGACCGTCCTTGGGCGTGGCACCGGCGGGCACGTGTATGTGAATGATATTGTTGTTGAACACGGTGGCCGCGTCCTCCCGGTCCTTCAGAAGGTGCTGGACGTAACTGTACGCGATATTGGCCGATTCGCTCATGACTTCGCCGAGCTGACCGGTCAGCTTCAGTCCACCGCCCTTCCTGTTGGTAACCCCGATCGACTCGATGACCAGGGTCGCGCCCCCGAACGGGGTCCAGGCCAGCCCGATGGCGAGTCCGGACCGGTTGATCTTGATGAGAGATTCGTCTGCATACAGCTCGGTGCCCAGGTAGCTGCGGATCATTTTCAGGTCCAGCGGCCGCGACGGCAGCTTCCGGTTCTTCGCCACCATGGTGGCAACTTTGCGGCAGATTTTCTCGATCTGGCGCTCCAGGTTCCGTACGCCCGCCTCGCGAGCATAATTGTTGATGATGTGCATGAAGCCTTTTTTGTCGATCCGTATGCCGTTACGCTTCAGCCCGTGCTGCTCAAGCTGCTTCGGCAGAAGGTAGCGACGGGCGATCTCGTATTTTTCGTTGGCGATATACCCTGACAGCCGGATGATCTCCATGCGGTCAGACAGCACCTGGGGGATGGTGTCGATGGTGTTGGCGGTCGTGATGAAGAGCACGTCCGACAGGTTGAAGGGCGCGTCAATATAATAATCGCGGAACTCCACGTTCTGTTCAGGGTCGAGAACCTCCAGGAGTGCCGAAGAGGGATCGCCCTGGAAGCTCTGGCCCAGCTTGTCGATCTCGTCGAGCATGAAGACCGGGTTCCGGTATTTGCAGATTTTAAGGCCCTGGATGATCTTGCCCGGCATGGCGCCGACGTAGGTACGTCGGTGTCCCTTGATCTCGGCCTCGTCGCGCATCCCGCCCAGGGACACGCGGAAAAAAGTCCGGTTGAGAGACCGGGCGATCGATTTCCCGAGTGATGTTTTGCCCACGCCCGGAGGGCCAACCAGGCATATGATAGAGCCCTTGCCGTCCGGCTTCAGTTTCTTGACCGCGAGGAACTCCAGTATCCTCTTTTTCACGTCATCGAGGCCGTAGTGGTCGCGGTTGAGTATCTTTTCCGCTTTCGCGATGTCGATGGAGTCAACGGTCTTCCGGTTCCAGGGCAGGGACAGGACGGTATCGATGTAGTTGCGGGTAACCGCGTATTCCGAGGAGGTCGAGTCCATCATCGACAACTTGCCGATCTCTTCCTCCATTTTCTCCCCGATCTCGCCTTCGAGCTCCAGCTCTACCATTTTTTTCCTGAGCGATTTCAGGTCGCGGGAGCGCTCGTCGTCTTCAATGCCGAGCTCGTTCTTGATCGCCTTCAACTGCTCGCGGAGAAAGAAGTCCCGCTGTTGCTTGTCGATCTTGTCGTTGATCGTGCCCTGGATCCGTTTCTGCACGGAGAGCACCTCGATCTCCTTGTGGAGAAGCCGGAGCACTTTCTGAAGCCGCTTTTTAACGTCCAGGGTCTCGAGGATCGTCTGGTATTCGTTCTTTTCGATATTGAGGATCGAAGTGACGAAATCGGCTATCTTTCCCGGCTCGTCCACGTTCAGCATGGTGAGCTTCATCTCCTCGGTGAAGAGCGGGTTGTTGTCGGTGAGCAGCTTCAGCTTGGAGAGGACCTCCCTGGTGGTGGCCTTGAACTCGATGCTCTTTTTGTCCACTACATGGTCGTTCAGGTACTCAATGTCGGCGAGTATGTAGGGCTCGTCTGATATGATGCGCTTGATGCGGAAGCGCTTGATGCTGTTGATAAGCACGTTCAGACCGCCGTCCGGGAGGTTGATCCTCTTCAGTATCTTGGCCGCGGTCCCGAAATTGTACAGGTCTCCGGCGGATATCTCGTCCTTGTTGTCGTCCTTTATGAGAACAAGCCCGATCGTCCGGGTGTCGTGTATAACGGTGTCAATGACATCGGAGAAGCGGCCGTTCGAGATGATGAGCGGCGTTATGATACCGGGGAATATGGGGCGGTACCTGATCGGAATTATATACAGCTTTGTCGGAAGTACCTGGTCTATCGAGACGAGGTCGCTTTCAAGGAGCTCCGTATCTATCGATATTTCGTTTTTTTCCAGTATTATGTCGTCAATATCCATTTCGCCTCTACGATGATGCTCTCGAGAGCCAGCTAAATTGCCACTATTTACATGGCCTGGGCCGATTTTTCTTGCATTTTTAAAGATAGTGTTAAGATATATCTACTGAATAACTGTACCGATTGCACCGATATTTGTCAATTTTAAAGTACGATTTTTTTAAGTATTCGTAAAATTCGACCCTGCATGGTGCGCTGGTACAAAACAGATAATACCGCGTCCGAAAAAATATACATTTATGACGCGTATCATTGCAACAGAACAACAGCGGGATGATCCAAACAACGCGTCCCGGATCAACAACGAGAGTGCCCTGGATAGAAATGTCGATCCTTGAAGAATTCCATAAGAACCGCGAGCTTTTTCTCCAGTTCAACGACATCAAGTACAAGCGGTTTCAGCAGCTCATCGGCAGCACGGGCGTGCGCCGGGTCGTTAATTCCATCCCCATCCTTCTTGGCACCAACAACAAGCGGCTTCCCGGTTATATTGAAGGAGACGTTCCGTGCGGGATCATGAACCTGCAGCCGGACGTCGAGGCAAAGAAATTTCTCCAGGCCCGGTTTTACGTCAAGGATATCGAGCTCAACGACAAGGACCCGTTTGTCGAGATGATGGCGGTCATGGGGAGCGTTGGAACCATCGCTTACACCAGGGAATCGGATTTTGATTACTGGGTGTGCATCGACCGGCGGGGCGTGGCGCCCGAAAAGCTGGACGCTTTCAAGAAAAAGGTTGAAGCAGTACAGAGCTGGGCCATCCAGGAGGCCCAGATCGAGGTCAGTATCTTCATCAACGATATCAGCAACATCAAGAACAACATATTCGCGGAAAGCAAGGAGGAGGCATTCGGCACGATAATCGGCGCGGTCCTGAAAGACGAATTTTTCCGCAGCTCGATCATCATCGCCGGCAAAGTCCCGTTCTGGTGGGTGCTCCCTCGGTTTGTTAAGGACAGCGAGTACGAGGAGCTGTACCGGATGCTCTCGCCGGAGGACCGCGAGAAAAGCTTCATCGACCTCGGAAACCTCTATGTGATAACAAAAGAGGACTTCATCGGAGCCGCACTCTTCCTGATCATCAAGTCGCTCGGCAATCCCTTCAAATCCATCATCAAGCTGGGGCTCCTGGAAAAATACCTGTTCGGCCCGGAACACTCGCCCCTGCTGAGCCAGAAAGTCAAGTCCAGCATACTCCGGGGAAATTTCGACATGAGGATCGTCGATTCCTATATCCTCATGTTCGAAGAGGTGTATAATTATTACGCGACCACCGTCGGGGACCAGACGCTCCTCAAGATCCTCCGCCAGAACCTCTACCTGAAAATTTACCCGCAGCTGTCACGCTATATCGGCGTGAAGGACCGGGAAGGGCTGCCCTACAAGGTCCTTGTCATGTTCAGGTATGTCAAGGAGTGGGGATGGAGCGGCAAGGAAATACAGGCGCTGGACAACTTCGAAGAGTGGGACTACAACCGTACCATGGTGTTCTGGAACATGGTGAAGAAATTCATGCTTCTCTCCTACCAGAAGATTGCCACCCAGCTTCCCTCCATGAAGCTTGAGAAGAAAATATCTGAATCGGACTTCAAGCTCCTGAGCGGGAAAATCAAGTCCCATTTCGTCAGCGAGCCGAACAAGATCGATCACTACATCACCTTCAAGGAGACGCCCCACGAGTCGGTGCTGTACATAGAAGCAACCGCCGGCAGCGGCCTCGATTCCGACATGTGGAGCCTTCTGAAAAAAAGCAAAGGTGCGGATGATAAATCAAAGCCCTCGGTCCTCAAGACGGAAAAAGGGCTCATAAAGCTATTGGCGTGGACCGCCGTCAACCAGATATACAATCCGCGATACAGCCGCCTCAAGTTCCAGGCGGGCATCTCGCGGTATACCCCGAATGCAGTGGCAGAGCTTGTAGGACGCATCGCGGCCCTGTTTTCAGGATCTCTCTCAAAGCTTAAAAACGAATATTACCTCCGCCCGGCTTTTAACATGATCAACATGATTATTGTGAACTTCGGGATCGAGAATACGGATGCCATCCAGAAGATACATCACATCTACCAGACGAGCTGGGGGGAATCGTATATCGACGAGTACACGACCCCTGAAAGCATCGTGTCAATACTCGAGAAGATCATCAGGGAAGGCGCTCTGGCACATCAGTCGTTTGACGATTACTGCGTTATTATCTCCCCGGAGCCGTTCAAAAAGCATTACAAGGAGATCGAGCAGATTTTCAGGGAATCCTACCAGTTCATAATCGGGACGGACAAGCGCTTCTCCTTCAGGTTCGTATCGCGCCTGGGGGGAATGCTGGTGACCGCCACGAGGGATGGTGACGTCATATCGTTCAATCATGACGCCGACATTATCAAGGCCCTGACCAGGATATCCCTGAATCCCCGGAAACAAATGGTATATTCATGGTATTCCTCTGACCCGCGCCTCATGCTTATGGACGCGATCTTTAAAACAAGAAAGAAGAACTATATCACCGCCGTGTTCGAGGAGAACGGGGAATCCCTGCTGGTCTACGTCATCAACGAGCGTGATAATATTTTCACCTTCGTCAAGCCGCTGAAGATGAGAGACGACGTTATCGTATTCCTGGTCGATTTCTGCAATAACGTGATCAACAGAATCAACAAGCTGGACAGCCTGCATCACGTCAACCAGGGCCTCCAGCTCATGCAGCTTACCGTTGACCGGTTTGGCAAGTCGACATTCGAAAACAAATCCCATTGGGCGGAAGAGCTGTACCTGGTCAAATACAAGACGCGGAAGGGAATCTGCGCGCGTGTGTCGAAACACACGGGCCCGGAAACCCTGTATGCGCTTTCGCGGCAGGGCGAGGCAGGCCAGGCCATGGTACCGTTAAAGGGCGTGCCCGCTCAGGCGGGAGATATCCGGAGATCTGACGGTTCTGTGGTCTGGGCGATCCAGGATGTGGTTTTTACAGATCTGAAGACAGACGAAATCCAGTTGGGCTCCACGCCCTATTTCGTCGAGAAATACAGGATTGAGCTGATACTGGACAAGGCCCTCCGGTAGGCTATTCTACCGGGAAGTTGTCGCGGAAAAACTTTACCTTCTTGTCCTTGTCTTTGCCCTCATCTACGTCGTCGGAAAGCGTTCCTTTCTCCAGGGCGATATCGAGGATTTTCACTCCCGGGTCATTGACCGCTTTTTTTTCTGCAACGGGTTTGGCCGCTGCGGGTTTCGGTTTTTCTTTTTCGGCCTTAATCGTGTTGATTCTCGCGTCGATCAGGTCCTGCGTCAGCATTGGAATGTCATCATCATCGACCGGCTCTTCTTCAACGGTTTTTTTCGCCCGGGGCTCTTTCTTTTTTTTCTCTACCTGTTGCTGCACTGGCCGCGCGGCAGTGGCGGGCCTGGCGTCTTTCTCGTCGCCTTCAATCGCTTTCAGTAATATTTCGGGCGGATTCTCGATTTTCAGGTCGAACAGCTTGATCCTGTCGCCGAGGAGGATGTTGATCTGCTTTTCAATGGACATGAAAATCGGCGTGGTGAACGACTTGTTCTTTTTTACGAATTTCTCAAGTTTTTTAAGCTCCTGTATGTCCTTGTCCAGCTCCTCGATTTTTTTTATAACATGGATAACTTTCATATTCCACCCCTGAGTGTATGGCGTTTCCCGCGCCCTTGGTTCTGAATATGGTACAACCCGTTGTCGATTTACGTCAATGATTTTTTGTGGAATGGTCAGTCTGGCTGACGGTCAAGTATGATCGTATCGTCAGTCGATTCGGTCTCAAAATCGAGAGGGCGCGTTTCGCTGAAGTAGGTCCGTATTTTTATTTTATCCGGGGTCAAAAACTTGACTATCATCAATATCTTGCCATGTTCGGAGCCGGTCGGATCAATGCCGATGATATCGAGTTCGACGGGGTCTTTTGCGAAATCGACGGTATAGGTGAGCCTGCCGAGGCCGCTTGATTCCGGATCGCCAAGGGGCCTTCCGTCAATGATAAGGATGATACTGCCATCATCGAAAAACTGGAACGCGCCCTGTTTGCCGGTATGGTCGATTCCTTCCCATTTCCCAATGAGATTATCCTGTGCCGGGCTAAATACCTTTATTGTCCCGGAGGAGCAGGATACGAGGCAGATCAGGGTGATCAGCAGAGTGGCGCCTGTTATTTCGATAGAACGCATGAGCTGCTCCGGTTTGAACGCCGTATGGATTAATTGTGAATCGGGACAATACCGTATAACTCATGATTGGTATCGTGTCAAATACAATATTGCACGGCATACCCTGCGGCCTCATTTCGTTTTTATAAGGTATTCGCTCATGACAGTGGTCCTGATCCGGTGTATGTCAAGAAATGACCGGACAGCCTTGAGTATCCGGCACATGTTTTTTGCCAGCTGGATTACAGAGCCGGCCCCGTAAAAGAGGAATGGGCTGGACACGTGCTTTTTTGACGGCCAGCACTCTTCGACGATGCCCTCGAAAGGCAGGGCATCCGGAGTTATTGCCTCGATGACCAGGTTCCGGACATAGCGGGTGCGGGGCTGTATCTCCTCTGAAACGGGCGACATGGTGCCGTGCCAGCGCCGAATCCACTCTTCGCGGGAGAGACGGCGCGGGCGCTCCATAAGGGTCACCGCGGTAACCCCCGGCGAGCGGCGGCCGTCAGCCCAGTCGCGCGGCTTAGAGTGGCGGTTGCCGCCGTAATCCATGTATACGGACTCCTCGACCAGGTAGCCGGCAATTTTAAATCCTGCATACCGGAGCATGTCTTCAATATTCCGCCGCTGACCCATATCCTCGAGCCAGACATTGATGAGCGCGCATATCGGCTGGCCCCGGTACAACTTCGGTGCGGGCGAGCGCATCTCCGATTCCGGATCGGCAATATCCATGGTGAGGCGCACGGCACCGGATCCGATGCAGCGGGTCGCCAGGTCATCCAGGAGAAGCTGTCGCGTTTTTGCTTTTTCCTGGTCGCGGGGCGCCCAGAGCAGGTATATCACTTTAAAAAGGTCCATCGGTTACTCCTGAAACTATTGTATTTTTTTGATTTCGTCAATGATGTGCGGCCGGCTACGGCCTCTGTTTCTCCGGCAGCCGAATGAAGCCCATGGGCGATGAACCGGGGACGAGACATGCGGGACCGATAGTGGCGGAAGTGCCGGAGTATTTGTTTTTCATTGATTCCTCGATAAACCCTGCATATTTCGGCCAGGCCGGGGGTTCTGTCAAGATTTAAAATAATACCGTCGGACGGGTCTGCTCTTTTCTTATCTTGACTTTTTCCCGCCGGTCAGAATAAACTACTACTTATGATAATGAACTACGGGGAGGGGGCCGATGAAAAAAATAAAAATCATGCCATGCCTTGATATGAAGGAAGGGAGGGTCGTGAAGGGCGTCAATTTTGTGAACCTGCGCGACGCCGGTGACCCGGTACAGAACGCGGCCTTTTACCAGGCCGAGGGGGCCGACGAGCTGGCCATGCTTGATATAGCGGCGACCCTGGAAAACCGCACAACAAGGCTCGAGTGGGTCAAACAGGTATCCGGCGCGATTACAATACCCCTCACCGTCGGCGGCGGGATCAACAGCCTCGAAGATATAGAGATGGTGCTGGCGGCCGGCGCGGGCTCGGTCTCGATGAACAGCGCCGTGGTCAAAGATCCCACTTTGATGCGCCTGGCCGTGAAAGAGTTCGGCGCGCAACGGATAACAATCGCCATCGATGCGCGGCATAACCCGGGTATGGCCTCCGGCTTCGAGCTGGTCGTTTCCGGGGGGACGAAGCCGGTGGGAAGGGACGCAATAGAATGGGCGCGCGCCTGCAATGAGGCCGGCGTGGGGTGCGTCCTCCCCACCAGCATGGACGGTGATGGCACCCTTGCCGGATACGACCTCGAGTTCACGCGCGCGGTTGCAGACGCGGTCTCCGTGCCGGTCATAGCTTCAGGCGGGGCCGGTACGCTTGAGCATTTTTATGACGGCGTTGTGAAGGGAGGGGCCCGGGTCCTGCTGGCCGCGTCCGTGTTTCACTTCCGGACTTTCAGTATACGCCAGGTGAAGGAGTACCTGAAAGGGAAGGGTCTGGATGTGGTCCTGTAAGATACCGTAATGAATGAAGAAGATCTCAATATCTACCGCGTCGATGATATCTTTATAAAAGTCGGGTATATCTGCCTGGTCTTTATGGTACTCATCGGTGGGACAATGATCTCTGCAATGGCCCGGGGTAAGCCCCTCGTTAATTCCAAATCCATGTATTTAGGCGCTGCTATGTTCGGCGTGCCGGCCGTGTTGTTCCTGGCGATCGGTTACGCTGTGCGCAGACGGGAGAAAACCGCGGCAACTATATGGCGGAAGCTGGAAACAGCCTCCGAGGTCGCTGCCCGGGATCTGATGGCAGGGTCGGGGTTGAGCCGCGGCCGCGTGGAGAGGGCCCTCCTGACAATCAACAGCCGCGGCCGCGGGTTCTATGTATGGGACAGGGATACGGACCTGATCGTGGATGTCCGTCTCAGGCAGGGCATGATGCTGGTTGAAAACTGTGACCGGTGCGGGGCCAGAATCGGAGGAAAATTCCCGGTAACTCTGGAGCAGGTGCCGGTATGCCCGTACTGCGGCAACCCTCTCAACATGGACCGCTGGAACGACCTGAAGCGGAAAGTCATCGGTGATATTAAGGACCGCACCATGATTGATGACCGCACAGCAGCTGCCGATGAAACTTCCGGCCGGAAGTTCTCGTTCTCAAAACCTTTGTTTGTCGTCCTCCTGCTTCTGTTTTGGCCTGCCGCACTCATATATGCGCTTGTACGTTATAACAATCGGTAATAATTGAAACCCGCGGTTTTCCTGAGCGGAAACAAACCACAATCAATCCCGTCACGGATTCCACCACCATATTAATCACTTGTCTTGAGGGTGATTAATTGTTGAAAAACTTCATGCCTGAAAGTGAAATGACAGAGGGCGTCCGTATATCCGTGGAGGTATACGATGATACGATGCGATACTGTTCAAGAAGCGGCCGCCCATGCCGTGCGCCGTCTCGGGAAAAGGGTCTTCGCCATGTCCCCTATCGGGGTCGGCTCAGGCAACGAGTATCTCAACGCGCTTGCCGGGCTGTCGCGCGAGGGGGCAATCGAACTCTCCGTGCTCGCGGCACTTACGTTTGAAAAACCGCTCCAGCCGTCAGCCGATAGCTCCGACCCGCTTACCGCAATTCACCGCCGCCTCAATGAGCACTACACCGGTTTTTCCTACCTGGAAGAATGCGTCGCTGCCGCCCGGGAGGGCAGGCCCGCGCCCCGTCATTGCACATACCACAGTTACTATTACCTGCCCGGGCTTGGCCGCCGGGTGCCGGGAATCCAGAACGACTTTCTGGGCGTCAATTTCCGCGACGTGAACGAGGCGGCAATGGGCCGCGGGCTTAACATGATCGTGATGAAGGCGTCACGGCGCGGGGACATATTCAACTGCGGCACGAACGTAGACGTCATGCTCCGGGGGATACGTGATGTGAAGAAAAATGGCGGCATGGTGATGCTGCTCGAGAACGAAAACATGCCGTATTCACCCGGCAACGCAGATATACCCGAGTCCCTAGTGGATTGCGTGGTACGGAGCGATGAACCCCTTTTTATAATGCCCCACCAGCCCCTTACCGTGCTGGAACACGCCATCGGGAGCTACGTGGCCGACATCGTCGACGACGGAGCCACTCTCCAGATCGGGATAGGACAGATGGCGGACGCGGTCGCCTGCTGGCTGGTGAAAAAAGGGCGCTCTGACCTGAGCGGCTATTCCGAGCTGGTATCGCCGGCCTTCCATTACCTTGTACGAGAGGGTGTCATCACGCGCCGGGGGGCGAACGGAGCCCTGATCACCGGGGCCTTTGCCGTCGGGGGCAGGGACCTCTACCGGTTCATGGACGGGAACCCGGACATATGGATGACCGAGGTACATGAGACCAACAACAGGGACTATATTGCCCTGCTGCCAAAATTCCACGGCATAAACAGCACCCTGCAGATGGACCTCTTTTCCCAGGCATCGTCAGAGGGCTTTTTCTCCGACGGAAGGTTCGTGCAGTACACGGGCATGGGCGGGCAGTTCGAGTTCCAGGAGTCCGCCATGAAAAGCCCCGGCGGTAAATCGATCCTCTGCCTCCGGAGCTGCTGGCGGGACGATTCGGGCGAGCCGCGCTCAAGCAACATCCTGCCGGTCCTCCGGAACGCGGTGGGTGTGCCGCGAAACAAAATGGATTACGTCGTGACCGAGTACGGGTGGCGCTGCATCAGGTTCGGTTCGATCGAGGAACGCGCGCGGGCCATGATAGAGCTGGCCGATTCCTGGTTCCAGGGTGATTTGCTGAACAACGCGCGCGCGATGGGCCTGGTGGGAAGCGGCTATGAAATACCGGCCGAGTTCAGGAACAATACGTATGAGGCGGTCATGGAGCGCTTCGGCGATATGGCACGAACGAACCGGCTTCCCCTGGGACGGGGTTTCGACCTGGCGAGTCACGCCACGGACGAGGAGCGCGCGTTGCTGGAATCGTGGGATGAGCATGTCGCATGACCGCGACCGGGGCCGGTGCAGCCGGGGTCCGGCCAATTAATCATTGACAGACTGCAGCATGCCCCGCTCTATGATAGCCAGAGAACGGGGTGAGGTGTTTACATGGCGACAGTGACCGAATACACGCAAGCGGAATATATCAAGGTACTTGAGGCTACCAACAAGTACAAGGCAATAGAGGAGCTCGCCCTGGTCTTCAAGGACAGCGAGGTCTGCGGTGATATCCAGAGCCTGGTCAAAGCCCTCAAGGAGAGGGAGGAGATCATGAGCACGGGCATCGGGTTCGGAATAGCCATCCCTCACGCCAAGATTGGCTCGATCAACGAGATGGCCTTCGCCATAGGCATTTCCCGGGCGGGCATCGATTTCGATTCCATGGACGGAGAGCCGGTTCACCTGGTAATCCTGGTGGCGGCAGGAGAGAAACAGCACAAGGAATACCTGCGCCTCCTGTCCAACATCATGGCCATTCTCAAGAAAGAGAGGGTCAAGGACAGCATTATCAATTCACAATCCAACGAAGACGTTATCACCATCCTCAAGGCAAACAGCCTGTAGGATCGGTTCCCGTCCCGCACCCGGTACGGGACAGGGCCTCCTGCGGTGCTCCAAAATAATCTTGACAAAATGCCTCTTCGCTCATTTTTTAAGGTCGGCTGATTGAACGGCGGCGGGACCCGCCGGCAGTTCCACGACAGGTAACATTATCCTATCCGAGGTTTACGATGGCTGAGAAAGAAAAGGAATACGGGTTTCATGAAATCGAGCTGAAATGGCAGAAGCGCTGGGAGGAAACGAAGGCCTTCCTGAGCACGAAAGACCCGTCGAAGAAAAAATACTACGTCCTGGAGATGTTTCCGTATCCCTCCGGAAGGCTCCACATGGGGCACGTGCGCAACTATACCATCGGCGACCTGGTGTCGCGCTTTTTAAAGATGAAGGGCTTCAACGTGTTCCACCCGATGGGTTGGGACTCCTTCGGTCTCCCGGCGGAGAACGCCGCCATTAAAAACAACATCCCGCCCTTTAAATGGACCTCGGAAAACATCAGTAACATGAAGAAGCAGCTCAAAAGGATCGGCTTTTCCTACGACTGGACAAGGGAAGTCGCAACGTACCGGCCCGAATACTACCGGTGGAACCAGTGGATGTTCCTGAAGATGTACGAGAAGGGCCTGGCCTACAAGAAGAAAGCGCCGGTGAACTGGTGCGATTCGTGCCAGACGGTCCTGGCCAACGAGCAGGCGGAGGGCGGCATCTGCTGGCGATGCGAAAACGAGGTGACCCAGAAGGAGCTCGAGCAGTGGTTTTTCAAGATCACCGATTACGCAGACCGCCTGCTCGCCGGGCACGAGGAGCTTGCCGGGCACTGGCCGGAGCAGGTGCTCACCATGCAGAAGAACTGGATCGGGCGCTCGACGGGCCTCAAGATCAACTTCAAACTGGACAGCGGCGAAGATTTTCCCATCTACACCACGCGGCCCGACACCGTGTACGGGGTCACCTTCATGGTCATCGCGCCTGAGCACCCGCTCCTGGATCGGATAAAAGACCCCACGGTGCGTGACTTCATCGACCGGTTCAAGAACCAGTCAATGTTCGACCGCATCTCAGACGACAAGGAAAAGGAGGGCGTGGACACCGGCCTGAAGATCATCAACCCGTTCAACGGCGACAAGGTGCCGCTGTTCATCGGCAACTTCGTCCTCATGGATTACGGCACGGGCGCGATCATGGCCGTGCCGGCGCACGACACGCGCGACTTCGCGTTCGCGAAAAAGTACGGCATCCCGATAAAGCTCGTCATCGACAACCCCAAGGCTCCCATCGACGTGAACGCGATGACGGACGCATACGTGGAGGAAGGAATCAACGTCCATTCAGCGCAGTTTGACGGGATGGGCAACTATGATGCGATCGAGAAGATTTCTGATTTTGCCGAGTCACAGGGCTTCGGCACGCGCGAGGTGAACTTCCGCATCCGCGACTGGCTCATCTCCCGCCAGCGCTACTGGGGCTGTCCCATCCCGATCATCTACTGCGACAAGTGCGGCACGGTGCCGGTTCACGAGAAGGACCTTCCCGTGGTGCTGCCGGTCGACGTGGACTTCAAGGGCGATTCCAAGTCGCCGCTCACGCAGATGGACTCCTATAAAAACGCCACCTGCCCGAAATGCGGCGGTACGGCGCGGCGCGAGACCGACACCATGGACACCTTCGTGGACTCCTCCTGGTACTACGCGAAGTTCACGTCCCCCGACTCGAAGGAAATCTTCGACAGGGGCGAAGTGGAATACTGGATGCCGGTCGACCAGTACATCGGCGGCATCGAGCACGCGGTGCTGCACCTGCTCTACGCGCGCTTCTTTTCCATGGTGATGCACGACATGGGCCTGCTCACGTCGAGCGAGCCCTTCACGCGGCTCCTCACCCAGGGCATGGTCATCAAGGACGGCGCCAAGATGAGCAAGTCGAAGGGGAACGTGGTGGACCCGGACGCCATAATCGAGAGATACGGCGCTGACACGGTGCGGCTCTTCATGCTCTTTACCGCACCGCCCCACAAGCAGCTTGAATGGTCGGACAAGGGAGTGGAAGGGTGCTTCCGCTTTATCGGCCGCATCTGGCGCTTCGTGAATAAATTCGGCGCGCTTTACACCGCGGACATCCTGCCGGAAGGGGCGCCCCTCTCCCCCGCGCTCCAGAAGATACGGCGCGAGCTCCACCTCACCGTGAAGTCGGTGACCTACGACATACAGGAGCGTATGCAGTACAACACGGCCATCGCCCGGATGATGGAGCTTGTCAACGCCCTCTACCTGGTCGGCGATGCTGAGTACGCGACGCCGGAAGGAAAGCTTGTCCTCTCCGAGGTCTTCGGCAGGCTCCTGCCCATGCTCTCGCCCTTCATACCGCATGTAGCGGCCGAGCTCTGGGAGTCCCTGGGCAACAGAACATCGCTCCACGATCTTGCCTGGCCCGGCTACAGCGAGGCGCTGGCGAAGCGCGACGAGATCGAGATCGTGTTCCAGGTGAACGGTAAAATCCGCGGCAAGGAGATGGTAGCGGCAGGCATCACGAAGGACGAGATGGAAAAGATGGCCCGCGGCCATGAAAAAGTGAAGGCCGACCTCGAAGGGAAAAGCGTCAAAAAGGTGATCGTCGTTCCGGGCAAGCTGGTCAATATCGTGGTGCAGTAACGCATCCCGGGATATCTCTGCATGGCGCCGGCTGCAGGTGACGGCCGGACGCCGGACCGTTGGCGTGTCGTGGTATTGCCGCACCTGTTTTGTTGCTTGATTTTTCAGTCAGGCCGTGGATACTGTATCCATGATAGAACAAGACCAAACCTCACAAATGAAAAGAAGAATATTCACGATTCTCCTGCCTGTCCTGGGAGGAATGGCGCTTGCGCTCGTGATCGTACTCATTATGACCGTTTCCGCCCGGCAGAACGTGCTTGTCAAGGATACGGCAGGGAACTTCTACCGGGCCCGCTCCCTAATCATAGCCGGGCCGGTGGTCATCTATTCCAGGGACCCCGCGAACCATGCGACCAGAAAAGCGGCGCTTGACAGCGCCACTGAAGAGAGGAAGCTGTCAGCGGTTTCAATGAAGGGCATCGCCTTCATCGAGATCGTGGGCGGCCCGGACGAGGGAACGGGGCTGGCCGCATGGCAGCCGGGGCTCAGGGATTATATCGGCGATTACGTGGTCAACGCAGCGGGGAACCACGGGTACCTTTCGCTCCGCGCGTCCGGCGGCGCCGTGTACGGATCGATCCGGTTTCCGGGATGGGGCAGGGGCGCGACCGAGTACCTGAAGGGTGTAAGGATCGGCGGAGGCAAAATCTATTTCATCCGTTCTGTGACTACGCCCCAGGAGCTGAAGCGGGTCGGCGCGAACGCCTATTTCACCCAGCAGTACTACGGCGAATATTTCCAGAGCGGCAGCCTGATCAAGGGCTACTACACGGTGCAGGGCCAGCGCAAGCAGTGGGAAGCGAGGAAATGACAGTGAATAGTGAATAGTGGATGTTTCAAGAATGAGAATAATAATATTATTTCAGGCATTTGTATTATTATTTCTTTTCAACGGACCTGCCGGCGCTGCGCAAAGATACGCGAAGGATGACCTGCTGGTCGTGCTTTCCGGATCCGGGCTCAACATCAGGGAAAAGGCGGACATGAAAGCGAAGGTGCTGGCGTTCGCGCCCTGCGGTGCGCTGGTAACGATGGAAGGAGAACCGGCGGGCACGCTTTTCAACGTCGGGGGGATTGAAGGGAGATGGGCCCGGGTGACGTATCGCGACGTTACCGGGTACGCGTTCGACGGTTTCTTGAGCAGGCTGCGGGCGCCGGAAGAGGGCTGCGAAAGTCTGGATGAATACTACAACCACCAATTTAAGTCAGCCGGGAACCCGGTGGAGAAAACCGAGGCCGGAGAGGGAACAGAAGAGAAGACGACAGAGCTCGCATTCTCCAACGGCGCGGCAATTGTGCACCGGCAGGTCATATCGCAGGGCGGCGGGCCGGAGCGGTCCGTATCGACCTACACCCTTCCCGGCATAGACCGCGTTGAGGACGCCTTTTTATTATTGAAGCTTATCGGATACCTGGAGCCGGGTTTCACGTTCCCGTCGAGGAACGGAAAGGCCGGGTTTGCAAAGGACGGGTCCGCCATTGAGATTGCGGTTACTACACAGAATAATGAGCTTCGGTCCCTTGAAATGAAATTCCGGAAGCCGGATTTTTCAGGACAGGGATTGTTCGACATCGACATGCCGGGGATCGTCATTCGCAAAGAGGGTGAGGGAATTACGATCGAGCTGCGCAACATAAAGCGGTGAGCGGTCATGTGACGCTCATTCCCGCCGGGGCGCATCGGGGAAGTCCACGCTGTAAATCACCGAGAAAGTGACGCCGTAAAACTGGTCTGCCTTGCGGTTATAATGCCTTTCCCGAAGTTTTCCCACCAGCAGTTCCTGAAGGTATTGCTGGATTGGATTATACCCGGGCCCCCACAGGATTGAATCGCTGAATCCGTCCGCGAAATACTTGAGGTACTGGTAACGTCCGCCGGCGGCAATAGTAATGCCGGCGGCGCGAATCATGTATGCAAGGGAAAGGGCCGAATTGAACCCGGCGATGTTGTACAACTGCTTTTCCCTGATCCGGACCAGATTGGTCATGTACGCATGGTCCGCCCGGGCGTCTATCGAGCCGCGCAGGTAGAGGCCGGACACGCTGCCGGTGAGGAAGAGAGAATCGACCAGGGGCACGGTGACCTGGATGCCGGCGCCCGGGCCGACGTTGACCGCGTCCCCCCCGATTTTCTGCAGGCCATGGTTTGTCCCGGACCCCAGGTCCAGGTCCTGGAGCGTTTCCCGGTGGCGGTAACCCTGCACTTTACACCCGGCAAAGATCCGGACGTACGAGTGCACGCTGTATGCGAGCGCCATGTCAAAATCGTACTTCGCGACGCGCGCCGAGGCCTGACCGTAGTTGAGGGAAGGTGTGACCGGGTCCGGCTTGTAGGCCCAGTCCGACGTCTTCATCCTGTAGCCGTCCCCGTACACGAACAGGGCAGAGATGCTCCAGCGGGACTTGATCGTGAACGTCATCGAGGGGCCGTAGAGAAAAGCAGAGGAGGGAGCGGTCCGCCGACCCGTGTGCGGGTAGATCACTGTGAATTTAGTGCTGATGTCATTTTTAAAGAAGGGGTCCCACCACGCATACCAGACGATCGCGCCGATGCTGAAAGAGGATCTGTTGTCGGCCGATGATTGATCTTCTGCTTTCAGCGGTGCAGCGAGGAGAAGCGCAGCGGTAATACAGAGAATGAGGTATTTTACATTACAGTCTTTACGCATTAATCCGGGCTCCATGTTGTTGTAAAATATAGAAAAAGCGCCTTGTTTAGTGCTGGCGCATATGATTAAGCAAATTGAACGAGGACCAGTTTTTAGTTTCTTGCTGTATAATGCAAGGCAAAAAGTTCCGGACAGGTGGGATAAATGTTGCCCGTCTATCGGTTATCCGTAGAAGCAAAGTTGTGACGAACCTTCAATGTGGGCCCGCAGGCGTCTGCCGGCCTATCGGAAATTGAGCTAGAACACGTAGCTCCCGGACGCGTAGAACATGTAGTTTTTCCTGAACTCGGAAAAATCGGATGACTTTTCGTTGAACACGACAGCCCCCATCATGCCCACGGTGAAATCGAGATTTTCATACGCGTTCACGCGGAGCGTGGGGCCCCAGAATATTCCCCGCCCCTGTATGTCGCCGATGGTGAAGAGCTCGCCCCGCACCAGCGGGTGAAAGTCGTAGCCGAGCGCGAGCGCGAGGTAGTGCTGGTTCACGGTGAGAAACTGGTTGGCAAGCTGTAAATATGCGTTTTGCTTCATTTTATAGAGCTGCTGGGTATACACCGCAGCCTTCAGGTCGTCGTTGTAATTCAGCGCCTTCTGGTTGAAGAAGTACTCGCCAAGGATGAACACGCCGGCCTTGAAGGTGTATTCATACCCGGCGTTCGCCTGGAAGAAGATCGGCTCCTTCTCGGGCTTGCAGGCCATGACGCTTCCCCGCAGCATGCCGTCGAACAGGATGGCCGCGAAGTCAACGCCTGCCACGCCCCGCCGCGACACGTACCCGCCGAGCACGGCGATGTCCGCGTCCTTCACGGAGGTCTTGATCCGGAGGATGTAGTTGCAGTCCTGCATGTTGAAGTGCTCTATTTCGTTGCTGCTCTTCTTGAAATCGACCACGGCGGTTATCTCGGTCCTGTCTTCGGGGTAGATGTCGAACCTGACCGCGTCCGTGCCCTTCTGCTCGTCGCCCCCCTCGATGAAGGTCGGCGAGACCGGGTTGAGGATGTCCAGCGGGTTCCAGAGCTTGCCGCTGCCGAAGCGGATCTGCTGCCGCCCGACCGTTGCTGTGAACTTGTCCACGGAGAGCTTCACGTAGGCGCGGTGGATCTTGATCCGGTACAGGAGGTCCGGTCCGCGATACGGTTCCCACGTCAGGTCGAGAAAATCGTTGTATTCGGACGGGCGCCAGTACGTGGTAAAGTCGCGGCTTTTTCCGTAGTTGCTGTAAATGAGCTCGTTGTCCAGGTCGAGCCTGACGGTGAGGAGCTCCTTGTATAAAAATTCGGGCGCGAGGCGGATGCGGGTAAGGTCCGCGGACAGGTTCTTGCTCGATATGGTCAGCGGGTTCCCGCCCATGAAGTTGTCGGTGCGGTGGAACATGTACAGGTTCTTCACCTGTCCCTTGAACTTGAATTGCGGACCTTTATCTTCATCCGGGTCCGCATTCTCTCCCTCTGCCAGGCCCTCATCCTCCGGCGGTGAGCTTTTCCGGCCGGCATCCGTTTCCTTTGTACCGGCAGGGGCGTCCTTTTCAATGACGATGGGTGCGCCGTCGTCTTTTTTCTCGACAATTTTTCTGGTTTCACCGGTAGTGCTGTCAGCCTTTGCTTCGGTTCGGGCCGGCACAGCGGACAATACGACAAGGAGAAGAAGCGATACCGGGCAGGTGAGGTATAAATATGCAGAGATTTTCATGCCGCTTATTTCTTTTTCTTGCCCGGGGTTTTCCTTTCCCTGCTTTCGCGGCTGCTTTTCTTTTTTTCATCCGAAACGATCCTGCCGTCCGAGAGATGTATAAGCCGCTCCGCGTAATCCATAACCATGCTGTCGTGTGTGGAGAAGATAAAGGTGATGTTCTTCCGGTGGTTCAGGTCGTGCATCAGGTCGAGCAGCCCGGCGCCGGTCTTCTGGTCGAGGTTGGCGGTCGGCTCGTCCGCGAGGACCAGCTCGGGTTCGGATACGATAGCGCGGGCAACGGCGACGCGCTGCTGCTGGCCGCCGGAAAGCTCCTTGGGGCGCCGGTTGATCTCCTTGCCCAGGCCAACCTCTTCCAGTATCCGGGTCGACCGCTCGCGCCGCTCTTCCTTGGCGACGCCCTGCAGGAGCAGGATGTATTCCACGTTCTCCAGTGCCGTGAGCACCGGGATCAGGTTGTAGGCCTGGAAGATAAAGCCGATGTTGTTCAGGCGCATGTCCGAGAGCTCCCGCACCGACATGTTTCGGAGGTCTTTGCCGGCGACGGTGAGAGACCCGTGAGTCGGCTGGTCGAGCCCGCCGATCAGGTTCAGGAGGGTCGTCTTCCCTGAGCCGGACGGCCCGGCTATGGCGGTGAACTCACCCTTCTCGACCCTCAGATCAACCTCGTTCAGGGCCCGTACCTCGAGGCTGTTCCCGTCGTATATTTTTACCAGCTTGTTGATGTCGATGATGGCCATGGTTTTCTCCTTATACGTAGTGAAGCGCGTCAAGCGGTTTTATCCGGGCGGCCTTGACCGCCGGGTATATGGCCGCGATAATGGTCGTCAGCTCGACGACCACGGTTGATATTATGAAATCCCTGGCGGTCATGAAGGGATAGATGACGCTCCCCGCGCCCCATTGCCGCATAGCGTCCATGAAGATGGAAAGGTCAATGCCGGTGAAGGAGAGGAAGAGCATCAGAAGAAAGCCGGCACCCAGCCCGATAACAAGCCCCACTGCGCCCAGGTTGAGCGCCTCGAACATGACGATGAAGAAGACCTGGGAGGGCCTGGTCCCGATCGACTTCATGACGCCGATCTCGTGGAATCGCTCCATGATGGACATGATGAGTGTGTTGGCGATCGAGAACACGACCGTGATGAAGAATATCGCGTAGTAAATCAGCAGCATCTTGTCTATGAGGCTTATCGCCTTTACAAGGAAGGGCGCCATGTCCCGCCAGGAGAGGACTTCCAGGGACGGGTCATTGATTGCCCGTGACAGCCGCTCTTTGACGGAATCGGCGATCTCCTTTTTTTTCGTGATTATGGTGATTTCCGATATGTTCCCGCCCAGGTTTGTAAGCGTTTGAAGCCTGCCGATGCCCATGTATACGACCATGTTGTCGTAGTCCTCGACCGGGGTCCGGAAGAATCCCCGTACCGTGAGACCGACGCCCGCCCTCTCGTTGTCCTTGTCGGTGAGCATCAGGACAACGCGGTCTCCCACGTACACGTCGAGCTTGTCCGCCAGGGACTTCGAGATGAGTATGTCGAGCGCGTCCGGATCGGACAGGAACCTCCCGCCCTCGTCGGGCAGGGTGAACTCGTTGATCTTTGACACGTTTATTTCGGATGACGGCAAGACGCCGATTATCATCACGCCGCGCGACGCTTCCCCGGACTGGATCATGCCGTAGGCCTTGATCCGGGGCGCGAAGGCGACAATGTCCTTCTCCTTCCGCAGGGCCGTGCTGATCCTGTCGTCCGGAAAAAAATTATTCTCGATGCGCATGGTGTCGCTGAATCCCCTGCCGGATATGGCGATATGGCCCAGCTTGGTGCTTATGCTGTTGTCGAGCATCTGGGCTATCATGCCGTTCATGATGCCGATGGCCAGCAGCATCATGAGGACCCCCAGCGTGATGGACAAGATCACCACCAGGGAGCGGCGCTTCTGCCTCCACAGGTTTCTCCATCCGAGCATGATAAATGTTTTCATCGAGCGTCCTCCCGTTTATAGCTGCCGTATTGCCTTGATCGGGTTCAGTTTTGAAGCGCGGCGGGCCGGAAGAATCGAAAAGAGAACCCCGAACAGGAACGTCAGGAGCGACGTGACCACCACATTCGCCCACGTCAGCTTGGCGGGAAAGACCGTGGTGACCTGCGCAAAGACCTCCATCTCTTTCTGATATGCCGAGAAATCGAAGGGATGGATGAAAAAGTAATAGCTGATCGAGGCGCCCAGGATGATCCCCAGCGCCACGCCGATCAGGGAGATGAAAATCGATTCAAACAGTACCAGCCTCACGATCTGGCCAGGGCGCGTGCCGATGGCCATCATGATGCCAATCTCGCGGGTCCTCTCGAACACGGACATCTGGACCGTGTTGAGCACGCCGAAGGCGGTTATCAAAAGGAGGATCAGGAAAAAGACATAACCGGAAAACTTGTCCATGACGATTGCCTGGATGAGCTCGGGAGTGAGCTCGTCCCAGCCCATGATCTCCAGCTTCTGCTTTTCAGGGAGGGCCCTCAGCTCGTCCCGCACCCGCTCCATGTCGGCGGTGCTCTTAAGCCGGACGGCGATGGAGCTTATGTAGTCCATCATGGTGAAGGTCTCAATCGCGGTCGCGAGGGGCATGACCATCATCGATTGGTCGTACCGCGGGTTCAGGGTCTTGAAAATGCCCACAACGGCAAGGTTCGCGGCCGCGATCGACCCGTCGAATCCCTGAGAAATCATCGCCACCGTGTCCCCGACCTTCACGCCCAGGTTTTTAGCGAGGGTCGCGCCGATGACGATATGCTTTCCGTCATCGGCCGCGAGGTACCGGCCGCCCGGGAGGATCGTTTCATGGAGCGTGCTGACCAGCTTTTCCTTTTCGGGGTCCACGCCCTGCACCACTGCAATGAAGGTGTTGTTCCCGTATGACGCGAGGCCCGCCGCGTGAACTCTCTTCGTCGACGCGAGAACATCGGGACTACTGTTGATATAGGAAACAACCGGCCCCTCGGGCCTGAAGGCGTAGCTGATGCTCATGTTCTCCCAGAAGCCCTTTTCATGGACCTGAATGTGGCCGGTATTCGCCGCAATGGAGTCCTCTATCATGGCTTCATAGCTTCCGTCCTGAGTTGCCCGGAAAAACATTATCATTGAGCATCCCATCATAATGGTGAGGAGCGTGAGCACGGTGCGGCGCTTGTTCTTCCACACGTTCCGCCAGGCCAGCATGACCTCGATGTAGAATTTCCTGCCGTTCATTCGGCTATCTCCGTTTCAGGTTCTGCAGCGAAAAAACGCTATTGTCGATTTTGATGTCGAAGAATACGCTTTTAATTACCATCTGCGTGTATTCCTCGACTGACTGCTCCGGGTCGCGGTTCTTCTTGAACGAGACCATCTTCATGCTGGTCGGGATAAGGCGTCCGCCCATAATCCTGAAGTCGCCGCAGGTGAGCTTCTTTTTCAGTTTCCCGTGCTGGTCGTAAAATTCCTGCATGACCGGCAGGCAGTCGCTCATGCGGGCGTAATAAATGAGCTTGCCCCACACCACGGCGGCGTCCGGCTTCGGGGTCATCGTTATCATGTAGCACTCATGTCCCTCGACGGTTTTTTTCCCGGTAAGAACGTGGGTGTAGTCCTCGATGATGCTCGATTCCTTGACGATGTCATCGTTGGTAAAATCCGATCCCATCCAGGACTGAAGCATCATGGAGGGGTGGATCTTCATTTCTTTCCCGATCTCCGGATTATAGTGCCACATGAGCTTTTCTTTCTGGATCATGAGGAAGCGGTTGCCCGCGTCTTTTTTCGGCGCCAGGATCTCGGCAAAGGACTTTTTCGCAACCCGGTTGTCCCAGCTCTTCATCTTCATGGTGCGTGTCCAGCGGCGGGTCTTTATGGTCATCTCGATCATGGCCACCTGCGAATCGCCGCGTATCGATTTTTCGGCTTTGTCGATGATCTCCATCGCCGTAAGGGCCATCAGGCGGTCCGGGACCGATATGGCGAGAATGGCGGCGGCAGCGATGATTATGGCGAACAGACTTTTTTTCATGACAATCAACCCTCCATCAATTTATCGTATTCAATCGTTTTATCGCATTCATTAAAGCCGAAAAAGATAATGTTCATAAGTTCCTGGAACCGGTCATGGGGATCGGAAATAATCGTCTTCAGCTTGTCGTCGTTCATCATTTCGGAAATATGCTCAATGAGATAGATATAAAATTCAGGGGGCACTGTCTTCCGAAACTGGCCTTCCCTCTGTGCTTCTTTGAAAAAGTCCGTGACAAGCTCCATGGTCTTCATGGTTGCACTCTGGTAAAATTGTTTCAGGTTTTCGTTGGTCCCCATGAGCTCATCTATAAATTCGTCGCTGTATTCCTGCGCTGTTGCCAGTTTCAGGCGGATCAGCTTTAACATCTTATCCATGAACGGGATGTTTTCGTCCCGTATGGCAAGAAATTCCCGGACACCATCATCAACCCAATCCTCCATTATTTTCATGACCAGGTCATCTTTATTATGGAAATACTTATAAAAAGTTACCTTACTGACATTTGCCTTTTCACATATTTCTTCTATGGTGACTCTTTTAATGCCATGTTTGAATAATAACGAACGGGCCGTTGTAACGAGGTCCTGATATTTCTTGTTGTCTTGAGGTGGTTCTGTGATCATTTTTTACTTTTATTGTGAATGTATACGATAATTGTAATAATTTACGATTTTAGTTAAATTTAATAATTATCGTAAATATTGTCAAGTAATGAAAAATTTTTTTTCAGAATGTTAGGGGTGAATAATATTCCGGGTGGCGGCCTGATACTAAAACGTGCAGGAGATTCCCAACCTGTATACCGGATCACCGTTATCGGCAATATTGACATCCATCAGGGGGGATGATACGCTGATCCGGCCTTCCTTTTCGAGGTTATAGAAATTGTATGAAGGCGGGCTGAAAAATGAGGTAACCAGGTCGATGAGCTTCACTGCCCCAAGCGTTATCCCGCCATACAGCACCTTTTTCTTTTCGTCCTTCGTGTACACGCAGAACCCGGCAAGAAACAGCTCGGACAGGTGAAAGCCCCAGCCGGCAAGACGATGGCCCTTGTAGAACATGCCGCCTCCCGGTATGATGAGCGAGAGTACAAGTGCGGCTTCATTTTTATTGAAGAAAAAAGGCGGCAGCACCCTGTTCCCGGTGAACTGGTGGGCGAGCTGGTCAAGGTATGCCACGGACACCGTCAGCGGTATTGTTGACCAGCAAAAGATCTGGAGATTATTCATGGTCGTGGTCTTGTCGCTGTCCATGACGCCGGGGAAGAAGTTTATTTTGAATTTAGTCATGTATTCGGGAAGAAGAAAATGATGAACGATAAGCAGGGACGAAAAAACAATTCCGGCGACGCTCGGCGTTGTGTTCTTGAACCCGAGGTAAGCGGTGGAGAGGTACGAGCCGTACCCGGGCATGCAGGTGTTGGCGCCGGGATTGATGAGGCACATGCCGGCGGCGAATTTCTTTTCCGGGTCTGTCCCTTCTGCGCCGGAGTTCGCGAGGCTGTAGCGGTAATTGGTATTGTACTCGATCCTGTCGTCAATTTCCCTGATCAGGGCCCTGACGGACGGATACACGAGAATGGTAACGCGCTTCGACAGAACCGCGGCCTCAGGAACCAGGGCCAGCGAGCGGTACCGGCCCGTGTTGCTGATTACCACCGTCCCTCCGCCGGATGCCCGGTACCTTCCGGGGCTGATCCCGTGCCACTGGCCGGCGCTGAGGAGATACCGTCCGTCCCTCTGTTCAAGCAAGTCCGCTTCCAGGGGAAGGCGCCTGTGCATCCGGGCGATCTCGCGGACCAGCTTGAGCGGAATGTTCATGGGGATGGCGGACCTTACGGAGATGCTCCGGTTCATGCTGTTATATCGCGGCGATACCGCTTTTATCGTGATGGTGCCGGCTATGGAGTTCCCCATTGAAGTTATCGAGATGAAGGCATAGAGGTCCGCGTTCATCCGTACAGCCGCATTACGGAGATCTTCCTCGCCGAACCCGTCCGGCAGGCCTTCCATGGCGTTACGCACGCTTCCTGCCGGGACCGGCATTAACCTGCCCAGGCGGGCCAAGGCGTCCGAAACGGTTTCAGCCGATTTATCCGCGAGCGCGTTCAGCTGGATGCTGGCCCCCTGGAGCGGGAATATGGCGATGGTGCCCGGGACAGGCTCCCGCTCGGTTGCGCGGAGCATGACAGGCGACAATCCGGCGATCACCAGGACCGCGCAGAAAAGGGTACGGCGAAGCCATCCACCGTGGCTGGTTGTCTGTGTACCGGTCATAGCCTCTCGTTTGATGAATGTGCCGATGGCGCTTTCCACAGGATTACCAGCGGTATGAACACTGGAGGCCCAGGCTGACGTCGGCATCATCGCCGGCAAAAAGCACCGGCTCCATGGTATATCCTTCTTCTATTATTTCGCCGTTCTCGATCCTGTCCCTGGTAAAGACAGCGTGTATGATTTCGGCGACTTTTACGGCGCAGGTGACCGAGAGAAGCGTGTACGCCCGCGCCGGGTTTATTTTTGCTGTGGAAAAGGTCCTGGTCAGGGGATCGAATTTTTTGTCCGGGCAGAATTCCCTGATCGTGAAATAGAGGAGCAGGTTGTCCGCGTGAAAATAGAGATAGCCCCAGAGCCGGTCGCCCCGGTAGAAGTGGCCCCCGCCGCCCGAAACCAGTGCAAGATAGCCGGCTGTGACGCTGTTCCCCAGGAAAGGCACGGCGCCCTGGAAGTCGGCCGCCCTCCCGAGGAGCGAATAGGCGAGGGAATCCGCGAAAAGCGAAACCCCGCCGGCGCACATCATGTACAGTCCGAAATAGTACTGCGCCTGCACGTCGCGGGGAACGGTCCTTTTCCTTTTATAATAGTTGGCCCAGTAATCGGCCATGCCGTTAATCTCCAGGTAACAATAGGGCGCGAAATTGAAGGCCCAGAGCGCCAGCCCGGACCAGTCGTTTCCCCGGTAGTACCCGATGATCGGCGCCAGGATCGGCATGGTTGCGCTGGCCGGGCCGGTCAGGAGCAGGGTATAGAGCGTTTCGGTCACGACCGGTTTGCGTATTACCGTTTCATGCTTCCGGCCGTAAAAAAATTTTTCCATGGATTTGGCTTTCTCTTCATATCCGGCCAGTATGAAGTCGCCGTCTTTCAGCCCGGCGTCCGTGGAGGCGACGGTGCCGTTGCTCACGGTGGCCGTGCCGGTCCGGATGAACCCGCGCAGACCGCCCCTGCCGGCGGCATCAAGCCGGTATACCTCGTAGGTGCCGCTCATGATCCTGTCAGTCCTGAATTTTCCGTCCGGACCCTGGGAAAGGCCGACCCGCGAGCGGTAGCGCGCGAGCAGCTTCGCAACGAATCGGGCGGCATGCTCCTCGGTGATGGAGTTGTATTCCTGGGCCCCGTATTTGCCCGTCATGGGTATGCGGACCGTGTATGAATATATCGCCCTGTTCTGGTAGGGAATGCCGAGGCCGTAGGCGCGCAGCCTGAGGATGATGAAGTCGCTTGAATCGTCGAAATCTCCGCGGATGATGAGGCTCATGCCCGCGTCCGCGGCAAAGCCGAGAAGGCATTGCTCGTCCACGCACGAGTATTTTTTCAGCTCCTCCCTGAGAAGTGCCGGGTTCACGGGCCTGAACAGGCCGGTTGATTCGATCACGCGCGCCAGGTTGTCTTCCATGAGCGTGGTTATCGTAACGGTCCGGGGGCTGTTGCCCGAGATTACGGCGACGCCGGCAAGGGGAAGCTCGTCCGCGCGCGCCGCGGCCCGGGCCGCGAACACGCACAGGGCCAGGACAAGAATGGACGCGGCAGGTCTTGTAAGCATCAGTCTTCGATCCCCTTCCGCGGCGGTACGCCGCTCTGGTAGTAGTGCTTTATTTCCCTCATCTCCGTGACCAGGTCGGCATGGCTGATGAGGCCCGCGGTGGCGCCGCGGCCGGTAAGGATAAGCTCGGTGCCATCCGGTTTGCCTTTCATGAGGCTGATGATATCCTCCTCGGCAAGAAGGCCGAAGGTGCACGCCGTAACGATCTCGTCCAGGATCACGATCCGGTATTCGCCCGAAGCGATGAGCCCGGCAGCGCGCTCGTACCCGCGACGCGCATGATCGCGGTGCTCATCCAGTGAGCCGTCGCACGCGTCCGGCCGGCAGAACCGCTCGCTCCCGTACCGCTCGATCGTGATCAGGCCACCGGTGCGGGCGGCCGCCTCGATCTCGCCGCTCGGCAGTCCCTTCATGAACTGTATGATAACGCTTTTCAAACCGGACCCGGACGCGCGGAACGCAAGTCCCAGGGCTGCGCTGGTCTTTCCCTTGCCGGGACCGGTATAAATGTGTGTGTACCCTTTTCCTATCATTTGTTTCACTTTTTCACGATGGAGCCCGCGGCTTTTCTCGCCTCGTCGTAGACCTGCTTCAGGGGGACGTTCTGCGCCCGCGCGACACGCGCGCACTCCTCGTATTCCGGGGAAACGGTGATCACGCGGCCGGCGCCGGTCAGGACCTTCACCCCGATCTCGCCGAAGGGCGTGCGCACCCGCCTGAGCTCGCGGTCAAGCACCATCCGCTCCATCCGGCTGTACCGCATGCCGGCTGTCGTGGTCTCCTCGAATATGATGCGCGAGAGCGCGTCACGGGACTCTTCCCTGCAGAGCACGGTGAGCGCCACGCCGGGCCTCGATTTCTTCATGATAACCTGCGCGGCGTACACGTCCAGGGCGCCCGCCTCGAGCAGTCTCTCGCTCACGTACTGGTAGAACTCGGGGTTCATGTCGTCGATGTTGGTCTCCATGGACACGACGGTCTCATACCCGGCCGCGGGCACTGATTCGCCGATGAAGACGCGCAGGAGGTTGGGGACCGGCAGGTCCCTGAAGCCCGCGCCGTAGCCCACGCTCTCTATCCTCATTTCCGGCATGGGGCCGAAGCTCCGCGCCGCCTCCGTGATGATGGCGGCGCCGGTCGGGGTGGCGAGCTCGGCGTGAATGCCGCTTGAGTACACGGGCACGCCGGTGAGGAGCGCTGCGGTTGCGGGCGCGGGCACCGGCAGGGTTCCGTGCGCGGTCTCGACGAGGCCCTCTCCGGTGTTGATGCGCGAGGCATGCACGGCGCCGATACCCATCAGGTCAAGCGCGGCAAAGGCGCCGGTAACATCGATGATGGAATCGACAGCGCCTATTTCGTGGAAGTGGATCTCCTCGACCTTCACACCGTGAATGCCCGCCTCCACGCCGGCGATCTTTTTAAAAACAGCGGCAGACTTCTGCCGCACGGGGTCGGCGAGACCGCTGTCGTCCAGTATCTTCAGTATGTCCGCGAGGGAGCGGTGCTGCTGATGCGGAGCGGCCGTCACCGAAAAGCGGGTTCCCGCGATCCCGTTTTTCATCGTCTTCTCCGCGGCCAGCCCGTAACCGGACAGGGGAAGCTTTGCGAGCTCGTCCCTGAGCCGCCCGAAATCGAGGCCGGCGTCGATGAGCGACCCGAGGATCATGTCGCCGCTAATGCCGGAGAAACAGTCGAAGTATGCCGTTTTCATGCGGGCGTGCCCCTGTTGATCAGGCCGGCCATATAGCCGGCGCCGAAGCCGTTGTCGATGTTGACTGCCGCCACGCCGGGGGCGCAGGAGTTCAGCATGGTGAGGAGGGCGGCAATGCCGCCGAAGCTCGCGCCGTAGCCCACGCTCGTCGGCACGGCAATGACCGGCCGGTCCACCAGGCCGCCGATGACGCTGGGGAGCGCGCCGTCCATGCCCGCGACCGCCACGATGACGTTCGCGCTGAAAAGGCTCGAGGCGTTCTCGAAGAGCCGGTGGATACCGGCCACGCCGACGTCGAAAAGGCGGTCGACCGGGTTGCCCATCGCTTCGGCCGTGACAGCGGCCTCCTCGGCGACCGGTATGTCGGATGTGCCTGCCGTGATGACCAGTATCCTTTTATCGGTCGCGGGCTTCGCTTTCTCGCCGATTATGATAAGGCGCGCGTCGCGGTTGTACACGGCACCGGGGACGGCCTTTTTCACCGCCTCGTACACCTCGTCCGTGGCGCGGCTGGCAATGATCGTTTTATGAGCGGAAGAAAGACGCTCGACAATGGTGCAGATCTGGGCAATAGTCTTGCCCATGCAGTAGACGACTTCCGGGTAACCGGTCCTGAGGGCGCGGTGGCTGTCGGTGCGGGCGAACCCGAGGTCCTCGAACGGCAGTATCCTGAGCGCGTTCATCGCCTCGGTTACGTCCACTGAGCCGCCGCGGACTTTTTCCAGAAGATCGCGGATCTTATCCCTGTCCATCGTGTTCCCCCTTTTCGTGCGGCTCGTTCATGCTGCCCCTGCGGTACCCCTCTATGTCAAGCGCGATATGGCGGAACCCGAGGCTTTTCAATGCCGTCGCGATCCGTTCAGCCACGGCGGAGTCCAGGAACAGCGGCATCCGGTCCCGGGGCACCTCAATGCGGGCGATATCGCCATGATGTCTCACCCGGACGTCGGCAAGGCCGAGACCGCGGAGAAAACGCTCCGCGCGGTCCACGGCTTCCAGCCGGTCCCGCGTGATCGGCGTGCCGGCCGGTATGCGCGTGGCCAGGCAGGGATTGGCCGGCCTGTCCCACGCGGGCACGCCCCGCTCTTGTGCCGCGAGCCGTATCTCGGCCTTGGTCAGC
>Ga0116158_10000396_pt1 | contig 44032 bp, 29 predicted proteins | sample AD_UKC052_MetaG_FD_89883 | JGI IMG/M metagenome (GOLD analysis project Ga0116158, IMG submission 89883) | Active sludge microbial communities of municipal wastewater-treating anaerobic digesters from USA - AD_UKC052_MetaG | ecosystem: Engineered > Bioreactor > Anaerobic > Digestate | place: USA... | reverse complement strand
CTGTCCGGATCAGCTCATGGAACCGGATGCATCCGGCCCGTTCGGATCGAAAGTCATCCACCACATCGGCCTCTTGCGCCAGGCCTTGATGGACATGGGTTGGGAATTTCGCCGAACGGCGGCAGTGCCGACACGGCTGCCATTCCACGAGGTGGCAGCGGCCAAAGGTGTGAGTCTTCCGCAGTACGTGCTTGTTGCTAACAACACGACGAACAGCACGTGCCAGATCACGAGCGTGGCGCTCTCCGGCCCGCACACCGACCAGTTCCTCATTACGTCGGGCGGCGACCCAACGGCGTTGGGGCCGATGGCCACGCACACCGTCGGCGTTGCCTTCGATCCGACATCTGTCGGCCGGAAACTGGCCGTTCTCGAGATCGCGTACAACGATGGCACTGCGAAGGTCTTCGAGATCGCGCTGGTGGGATCGGCGGTAGGCGACGATGCGGACGGCGACGGCCTATCGGACACCGATGAAACGCGCGATCTGAATCCTTGCCTTTCCGGTGTCCAGAATCCCTTCAATGCGGCGGACGCGGATTCGACGGGAGATGGCTGGCAGGCGGCTAGCGATGGCTTTGAGGACGGGTTCAACGACTGGGATAGTGATGGGATGAGCAACGCCGACGAGTTCCTGTTTGGCTACAATCCCATCGATCCAAACAGCGTGGGGCATCCCAGCGCTAGCGATTCCGATGGCGATGGCCTCCTCGATGTGTACGAAACCCTTGACCTCGACGAACTCACGCCGGGCATCCAGACGCCCTTCGATCCGTACATTGGCGATTCGACCGGTGACGCCGGGCTGGACGCCGGCGACGGCGTGCCCGATGGCCAGAACGACTACGACGGCGACGGGATGAGCAATGCCCGAGAGTTCTTCTACGGCCTGAATCCCGCCAACTCGCGCGAGAACGCTCGGTTGATGCCTTCGGCCGGTTGGGCCGGGCAACTTGCGCTGCTCATCGCGCTGCTGGCGATCTCCGCACGTTACGCGTCAAGGCACAAGGCCATCACCACGCGCGGCGCCCACGACTGAGCGCCGCGGGAGCCCGAAAGAACCGGCGCCCTCTCGACGCACCCGCTGGGCGTGCGCGGTCGACGCGACAATGTGAGGAAGCCGCTCCAGGTCAAAGCTCTTCAGAGGGAGGGCGTATCGGGATCGGTGCATAGCGTGGACCTTAGACCGTTCCGTGCACAGTCGAAAGCCTTGGAAGAACAAGGGATCCCGGACGGGCCCGAGCCCGCACGATATCCCTGTCCTTGCCCTTGGTGGGCCTCGCCGGCAGGGTCTGTTATGCTGTACCGAGCCGGCATCGAGGAGGTCGCTATGGCACCGCCGAACATTCTCTATCTCCACTCGCACGACACGGGCCGGTACATCCAGCCGTACGGTCACGCGATTCCGACGCCGAATCTCCAGCGGTTGGCGGAAACGGGTGTCGTGTTCCGCAACGCCTTCTGCGCCAATCCCACGTGCTCGGCGAGTCGCGCGTGCCTGTTGACGGGCCAGTGCGCGCACCGCAACGGCATGCTCGGCCTGGCTCACCGCGGTTTCTCGCTCTACGACTACACGCGGCACATCATCCACCCCCTGCGCAAGGCCGGTTATGTATCTGCGCTGGCCGGCGTTCAGCACATCGCCAACAGCGGCGACCAGTCATGGCGCACTATCGGATACGATCACTACCTCGGCGCGCCGGATGTCGCCCATGAGAAGGCGGCCGAGTTCCTAGAGACTCCACCGAACCGCCCGTTCTTCCTCTCGGTGGGATTCGTCGAGACGCACCGCGAGTATCCTCCGGCCTCGTCGGCCGAGGATCCGCGATATAGCCTCCCCCCCGGACCCATTCCGGATACACCGGAGACCCGGGAGGACATGGCTCGATTCAAGGCGAGCGCACGCATCCTGGACGCGAAGATGGGCTTCGTGCTCGATGCCCTCGACCGCACCGGCCTTGCCGAGAACACGCTGGTCGTCTGCACGACCGATCACGGCATCGCCTTTCCGCGCATGAAGTGCAACCTCACGGACGGCGGCATCGGCGTCATGTTGATTCTCCGAGGCCCCGGCGGTTTTCTGGGCGGGAAAGTTGTCGACGCGCTGGTCAGTCAGATCGACTTGTATCCGACCCTGTGCGACGTGGCCGGCATGGACCCCCCGGCGTGGCTGGAAGGCCACTCGATCATCCCGCTCATCCGCGGCGAGGTCGATTCCATCCGCGAGGCCGTCTTCGCTGAGGTCAATTACCACGCGGCCTACGAACCGATACGGGCGGTGCGCACACGGCGCTGGAAGTACATCCGTCGCTACGATGGACGCACACGACCGGTGCTGCCCAACTGCGACGACAGCCCGAGCAAGAGTCTCTGGCTCGAACACGAGTGGCCCGACAAGGCCCCACCCGAGGAAGCGCTGCACGACCTCCTGTTCGACCCCCACGAGGCGCACAATGTAGCCGGCGATCCGGCGTGTGCCGCCGCCCTCGCCGACATGCGCGCCCGGCTCGACCGATGGATGCGCGAAACCGACGATCCTCTGCTCGATGGCGGTGTCGTTCGGGCGCCGGCGGGCGCGGTCGTCAACAATCCTGACGGCATATCCCCTCAGGAGAAGGTCGTGGTGGCCGGACTCCTGCCACACTAGGCGCCATCCCCTACCCTGTAGCAACGCTCCATTTCCTTGTTCAGCGTCGATCGGGGCGGGCTTGACCGTGGCTGATGTAGCAGATAGCCCCTTGCATCCGATTGCGAATTATGCTAACATCTCTTTCGCAGGATTGCCCAATGACTGGTAGGGAAGCGGTCGTTGGAGCGCCGATTTCCTGTTGGACGCCCAGATAGGGCGGTGAGGATGGTCTTCGGACCTAAAAAAAGGGGCTGAGGATGATGGTGTCGAAATTTCGGGAGGTCTACAAAGCGGTTGCCTACGTGTGTTCGGGGTTGAGGGAACGTTGCAGCAACGAAGGGCGGGTCTACGTCGCCTTCTTCCCGCGCGGCCCCGGCCAGTGTGATCGGAAAGGGTTCGTGGACCTTGTTCATGTGACGGAGACGCTCGATCGCCTCACCGCGCAGTTTCCTTCGGCAAGCGCCGTGATCCACTCCGATGACAACAACGGGTTCTGCGGCATCATACAATGTCGATGCGATCATGAATCGCGGAAGCGTTGTTCCCAGCGTTGCGCACATCACGCAGAACGCCCCGTCATTTGGGTGATGCAACCCTTGGCCGACCGACCTCCGTCCGCCGAGGAAACGGCTTCGGCGCTAGAGGCCATGGTGGCTGAGATTCACGAGTATCAGAAGGAGTACATCAAGAATCATCATTCCGAGTTCAAGCACCACGCATTCACCCGCGTTCATCCCGCGGTACGGCATCTCTCGGCAAAATGACAATAATGGGAAAGGCCTTGCGCGCGCGGCAGGGATTGTGGTAGCATATCGCTATCCAGCGGCCTGTTGCGCGGCTAAGGTCGCCGGAATGCCCTAGTACCGTTTCTGTTGGCTGCATGTGGCGCACTGCGGATGGAATTCGGGGTGAAGGAAAGGCGAATAGGGCATGGTGTCGAAGTTCCGGGAGGTGTACAAGGCGGTGGCCTTTGTGTGTTCGGGGTTGAAAGAGAACTGTAACGATGGTGCGTACGCCGAGATCTCGCTTTTCCCCCGCGGGCGTGACGAACGCGAGCAGCGATCCGTGGTGGACATTGCGCACTTGGCAGCGGCCCTCGATCACTTCTCGAAGCGGTTTCCTTCGGCCAACGCAGTGACAAATACGCAAGACAAGGCCCGCCCGCGCGGCATGATCCAGTGCCGGTGCGATCACGAGATCCGCAAGCGCTGCCCCAACCAGTGCCGGCATCACGTCGACCGTCCCGCCATTTGCGTGATGGTGTTCTCCGACAACCGTGCCCCCTCGCTCGACGAGACGAAATCGGCACTGGATTCGATGCTAAACGAAATCCTTGAGTACCAGAAGGAGTACATCAAGGATCACCCTTCCGAATACCGGCACCACAGCAGCCGCAGCAGCCGCAGCAGCCGTAGCCATCCCTGACCTGCCGCGGGCGCGCCGCCGCTCACCGGTCAACTCGGTCTCCCCAAAGGCGGGAGACGCCTGTCTTGAACGCCGACTCCGCGCCGAACAACAGGGCGCACACCCCCATTACCGCCAATAGACTTCCCAGGTCGAGGCGCGCCGGCGCGACGGGCGTATCGATGGCACGATAGCCGGTGTCGCCTTCACTACGCGGGCTTTCGCCGCACGGGCCCACGGCCACGATCCAGTAGTAGTGCGCGTGGGGAATCGGGGTCGGCTCGCGGAAGCAGCCGCCCTGCTCGAGCAGGTCCGATGCTACCGCCGAGGCATCCGCGTACGCCGTGGTGGGCGCCACTACGACAGCCACGCGCGTGGCGCCCGGGAAGTAGTCGGTATCGTTGCGGTAGACGTAGTACGAAGTGGCGTTAGCCACGGGTGCCCACATGACGTGCACGGAGTCCATATCGGTTCCGTCGGACGCGGAGACCTGTCCCGGGGCATCTAGGATATCTCGCACAAACACGGCCCGGACAAGCCGGTCCGATCGCAACACGATCATGGCAGGCGTCTCGGAACCCGACAGACCGCCTTCCCACCGATCGAAGCGCCAACATGTTTCGGCGGCTGCATCGAGGAACACCAACGTATCGTCAGGATACTGAGGCCAGTCTGGGCTGGCGACTACTTCGCCCTGCCCTTCGACCTCCAGTGTCAGGCGCCACTGCTCACCCTCACCCTCACCCTCACCCTCGCCTTCACCTTCACCTTCACCCTCACCCTCACCCTCACCCTCACCCTCACCCTCGCCTTCACCCTCGCCTTCACCCTCGCCTTCACCCTCGCCTTCGCCTTCGCCTTCGCCTCCCGGGCATAACGGATACGCGCTAAGGTCGCTATTCGCGAAAGCTTCGGCGAGAGCTCCGAGGCCCTGCGAAATCCCGGCCACGCCGCTATCCACATCGCCGTCGAGCCATGTGATTCGGACTGGACCGTTGAGGAACAACTCGATTTGGAAGTGGGCGACTCGTCCGGTGCCCCACTCGGGCACGCCGCTGAAGGTCACCGCCACGCGGTCACCGAGTTCTTGCCAACTCACCTCCCCGCCGCTGCCGGGATCGAGATCCGTGAGCAACCCCGACACCGCCGGATACCACAGATGATCCTCCATCGTCTGCGGCATGTTGTCAGGGAGGGCGAACGTGATCGCGCCGTTGCTACTCACGTACAACGCGCTGTACGCCACGCCGTAGAGTTGAACCGGCGCGGCGCCGGCGAGATCAACGCGCACGATTTCATCATCGCTTAGCTGGAGTCGCGTTGCCGCAGAGGTGTCGACGGCAAACATATTGGCGGGTCGGGCGCACGCGGTGTAGAAGTCCGGAGCGTCCGCCGTAGGCGTGAAGGTGATCGCGGTGTTGTGCAGGTCGAACCCGCCGTTCTCGAAGACCTCCGTGAAGAAGTCGGGCAGGCCTACGCGCAGTTCGATGGTACGTTCGCGCTCGATGCCGGTGCCACTATTACGGAACGTCACATGGCCCAAGTGACGCCCCTGAGGCAAATCGTTCGCCGGGGCGGCAATGCAGGCCCCGGCCACAGCCGCCTCCCCTGGGAGCAGCGAGTCGGCCAAGGGGTCCGACACCAGCCAATCGACGTCGACCTCCGTCGTCCAGTCAAGGCTCGATACCCCTTCGTTGCCCACCGTGAAGAGGTGGTACGCCGGCGCGAACGCGCCGCCGACGGCGCCGGTCGATACCGCAATGTCGCGGGGGATGACGGATAGGGCATCCGGGAGATTCGCGCCAAGGGCCAAACAGAAATCGTAGAGGTCGACATGGCCCGGATAATCGAATTCCTGGGACTCGGCGCGCGCGTCGGCCACCCACGAGCCGGCCATCTCGCCCAACAACCCATCGATGAGATCGAGCCAGTGCGAGTCGGTCGCAAAGGCCGTGGCTTCCCCGTACGATTGGCGAAAGTCCTCGAGGACCGCCGGGAGGTAGACGGCTAAGCCGTAGGCACCCGGCCAGGCACGCCCCCTGCGATAGTCGAGCACCGCAGCATCGACGGCATTCCTGACGGCCTCCGCGGCCGCGTCAAACGTCGCGCCGTCGCCGTCCGACCATGCGTCTGCCAGCGCCCTGGCCAACTGATCCGCGGCATCGGCCACCGGGGCCACGTGGTCCAGCGCGAGGACGCTGCCGGTGGACGCGAAGTGCGTCGCCGCGGCGTACTGGGTGACGATGACCTGGCCGAGCTCGGCCGCCGTGAGCCCGGGCACCGCCGTCAAGGCGGCCAGGATGCCATCATAGGGCCAGCCGTCGCCGGGTTCCGTCTCCTCGGACGCGACCATCACGTCCGCCTGATTCCGGATCTCGTACGCCACTTCGAGCATGGCCATCAGGCACGCGTCGAAACCAACGAGCGTGGGTCTGAGTTCCGCTGCGGCCAGAGCGGCGGCCAGTTCTTTCGTTCGTAGCGCGTCGCCGCCGGAAGTCTCATCCCAGCACACGGCCCGATCCGCCATGTCGTGTCCTGCCTTGGCCCACCCGTTGCCGTGATCCCAAAGGACCAGCGCATACCGGCGCGCTGGGAAGATCGTATGGGCCCAATCCAAGAAGCCCGCCAGCGTCGCCGGATCGCCCATGTTGATCTCGCCGATACATTCGCCCCAACTCGCATCCGGGACATCGCCCGCCTCGACGCGTCCTCGCCGGGCATCCTGCCAGTCGTCGTATTCGGTCGTATCGCTCTCGCCGAGGACGTCCGGCCCGCCTCGGTCCATCAAAACCACGACCTCGACGTCATCCGTCGAGCCGACGGCTGCCATCTCGAGGAAGTCGTCAATGGCAGCACCCTCAAGCGTACAGTCTGCGTCCATGTAGACGAGGAGTGCCCATTCCGGCTCACCTTCGCCTTCACCCTCGCCTTCACCTTCGCCTTCGCCTTCACCTTCACCTTCACCTTCACCTTCACCTTCGCCTTCGCCTTCACCTTCACCTTCGCCTTCGCCTTCGCCTTCGCCTTCACCCTCGCCTTCACCTTCGCCTTCACCCTCGCCTTCACCTTCACCTTCACCTTCACCTTCACCCTCGCCTTCGCCTTCACCCTCGCCTTCGCCTTCACCCTCGCCTTCACCCTCGCCTTCACCCTCGCCTTCACCCTCGCCTTCACCTGGCTCAGCGACAGAAACCGAGCCTGGCACGGCGGAAGCATCGAGTCGTTTGGCATCGGCCGTCGCACCCACGGCGTCTGTCAGGTTCAGGTTGACCTCATCGCCCGGGTTGGCCGAGGCCGCGACGGTGAACCACACGAGGACCAGTTCTCCGGTTCCCAGCACCGAGCGTCCGCCGTACACCAGTATGCGGACCCGCCCCGAGCTCATTTCGGCATGGGTGACATCCTTGGCCGCGGCGGCGGTGGCGGCGCCGGCCTCGACGCCGTCGAACTGGAGACGTTCCGTGTCATACTCGATATCGAATAGTACCACGGACGCATCGGCGGCAAGGGGGCTATAGGTGATGGCCACACCGATCATCTCAGAAGGCATTGCCGTTACGGATTCCACGCGCAGTTCGAAACCGGCAACGTCGGCCTGTGCAACCATACCAGAGCCCAGCGCGGCCCAAAGCGTACACGCCACAACACCGAGCGCTCGACGACGCTGCTCCATGGATTCTGCCTCCTCTGCCGCATGCAAATCAGAACGGTTTCTCATGCTCAGTCGTGCGATTATACCACAGCGTGTGCCCGGCTGCGCGTGGAGGAACCTGTTTCCAAGGGCATGATTGTCAGGGACTTAAGCGGGCTTCCGGCTTGGTCTGAAGGAGGTAGACGCGGGATGGACGTCAAAAGAAGAATTGGGGCGTAATAATCACTTGACATTTGGGCTATGACTGACTAATATATGCAGTCGAAGTATTTCTTGGGTGGCGATTTATTGCAGGATTAGTGAATAAACAATAGGAATCGGGCGTGAATTCCGGCATTCTGACAGATAGAATGACTTCATTTGGAAGTCAACACGATCAGAATGAGGTGCTCTCCGCCCTGTTCTCGTCAGGAGCCCGCGTTGCCATCCTCCGCGTGTTCATGCTCGATCCGTTACGGGCATATTACCAGCGCCAGATCGAGGCCGCCACGGGCCTAGCCATCCGCGCGATTCAGCGCGAACTCGAGCGCCTGTCGGCCATTCGCTTGTTGTACCGTCGCGCGGAAGGCAATCGAACGTACTATCAAGTGGATGTGGGTTTCTCGCTGTTTCCGGAATTGCGCGCCATGATTCTGAAGACGGCCGACCCTGTGGATCGTCTTCGTGGGCTGTTGGCGATGGAACCGTCGGTTGTGTTGGCATTCCTATGTGCTTCGGAGGGCCGTGCGCTGGTGGTAACGAATGGCGGGCCACGTCCGAATGTGGCGTTGCCGGAGTCGATTGAGGTGGAGTGGATGGCGGTGGACGATTTTGCGGGGGTCTTGGCGGAGGCGCCGGAGAGGCTTTCGGCGTATCTCGGGCACGGCGTGGATCTCCTCGGCCGCCGGGAGCACGTGATCTGGCGGCACATCGAGGCCGCCGGCTATGCCGTTGAGAAAGGAAAGGGCGTTCCATGAAGAAGGAGTCTCAGCAGATTACGAAGGTATGCGAATCGTGGTGGGCCAAGTTGGCCGACTCGACCAAGGTCGAGCAGCACCACTTTGCGGCGGAACTACTCCGATTGCTCGGGTGGGCGGAGCCGGAACCGATGCAGATCAAGCCGGAGTGGACGCAGACGGCCAACGCGTCGTACATCCTGCGCGGCGGCGCGCAGACCGCGATCGCGGCGTACTTCGTGATGCCGGGCGCCCTCGATCCGCCGGCTTCGTTGGCCGAGCGCGGGCTCGACTTCTGCGACACGACGCGCCTGTTGGTGAACGCGGCGCGCGCCGTGAACGCGTCCTACGCCTTCATTACCGATCTCTATCGCTCGTATCTCTACGACGTCACCGCCGACGAGCTGTTGCTTTGCGCCAATGCGCCGGTAGAGTTCGAGCGCGATTTCGTGGGTGTGTTGGCGCGGGCGGATGTCGAGCGGGGCGGGCTCGAGGAAGTGCGCCGCCAGCCGAGGAGTTTCGTGGCGCGCCAGTTGCGCGAGTGGTGCCAGCACTGGTGCGGTCAGTTGTGCAGCCTGGGGCGCACGATGAATGAGGACACGGCGGCCCTCGTCATGGATCGTTTGCTCGTGCTGCGCTTCTTGTTCTATCACGACGTGCTCAAGCGTGCGAACTGGCGCTTTGCCCAGCACTTTGCCAGCCTGGTGAGCCTATCGTTTCGTCGCGAGCCGAAAGGTTGCGGCGCCCAGTTGGTGGGCCTGTTCCGCAAGCTGCACCGCGAGTGGAACGCGCAGTTGTTCTCGCCCGATCCGGCGATAGAAGACGTGCTGGGCAAGGACGAGATCGCGGCGCCGCTGTTGCGCGAGTTTGCGTTGCTCTCGCGCACGAAGTTCACGATCGCGACCATTCTCGAGAGTTTTAACTATGGCGAACCGGCGGAGAAGGCGCGCGTTCGCATGGTGCCGGATACGGATACCGAGCGCGAGACGCAGATCAGCAAGTGGACGCTGAACAACATCGACGAGGCGCGTCTGGAGATCGACGTCAAGGATGAAGGTTACCGGGCGATCTTCTACTGGTTCGACAAGCTGGTGGCGCTGTACGATCGCTTGGATATCGAGTTCGATCACGAGGTGGCGGAGGAACCGGTGCCGGAAGATATCGACCTATTCGCGTGGGCCGAGAAGGATGCGGCGCGTCCGCGGGCGTTGGCCGACAAGTATCAGCACGCCGTCGAGGGCGGCCTCGTGCTCTACTACGCAAGTTCGCGCCAGTTCAGGACGGCCCGGCTGCTGCTCTACCTGCACCTCATCAGTCGTTACCACCAAACGCAGGAGCATTTCGCGCAGTTTCCCGACCTCGCGGCTACGTTCAGACCCCGGCCGAACGCCCTCGAGTCCGACCGCAAGTGGCTGCGCGATGCCGCGGGCGGCGCGGCCTCGGAAGTGGTATAGGCGGGCTGAAAGCCAGCGGGCGTGCGAAACGGCTCGGGTTCCGCAGATCGGATGGATCCGACGGATCGGACGGATCCGACGGATCTGTTCCAGGCTCGTCACCTTTCGGAACACCCCTGACTGAAATCGCGCAGGGCGTCGAGATAGGCGTCGGCTGAGTCGCCGGGAGCAAACTCGACGGTCTTCCATGACTCGGGTGTGAACGGGCCCTGCGGCCAGAGCCATACCGCAATGGGTCCCTCGGGATCGTCGTTGGCGGCCGAGGCGAGTTGCTCGCGAAAATGCCGGGCGAGGTAGTTGGGCTTCTTGGTGGTGAACTCGATGGGAAAGAGGCCGGCGTTGACGTGCCGGTTATCCCGAATGAACGGAAACACCGTCCGCTTCCAGTCGCAGGTCTGCTTCGTGGTCCGCCCCTGCCACCAGGACTGGTACCAGGCATCGCCCAGTTCGCCGGCACCGGCGCCGTAGGTATGCTCGGGGCCAATGATGAGGTCGACGCCGCCTTCGGCAACGCCTTGGTACCACCAGCGCTCGCCCGCGTATCCGAATGCATAAGCCATGACGACCTTCGCGTCCGGCCAGACTTCGGCGATCGCGCGGCCCACCTCGAGTCCCCGGGCATAGTAGCCGCCGTCTTTGCCACATTCGGCCTGGTGGCCGCCCCATACCCAGGGCTTCTCCTGGCCGGACTCATCGCCCTGGAAGCTGTAGTAGGCCTCGTTATCGTACACAACGCCCGCGAACCCGGCCTCGCGCACCTTCGGATAGATCTCGCGGATCCGGCGGCAGACATCGGCCCAAAGGGCATCATTGTGTGCCGAGGTGCCCCAGAGATGCGCGCTATCCTCGGGGTCGGGTTCGCTTGTTGCGTAGAAGTAGTCGGGCACAGGGCGTTCCATCCACCAATACCGGAGGCCCTCTTCTCGATACGCGGCCAGCGTACCTTCCGATTCGAGGGCATCCACGCTCTTCTGCGTCTCCGGGCGTTGATCCTGAGGGAACGCACCTTGGAGCGCGTAGAGCCAGACGTCGGTGATACCGATCTCGCGGTACCACGGGGCGAGCGGCGCGCCCGCGCTCCGATCGCCGCCGAACACGTGCACCTCGACGCGCCGCAACGCTTGGGCCGGTTCGGCCGCCTGCGCGTGGCGGCACAAGCCGGGCCCCAGGATCGCCAGCACACAGACAAGGCCCGGCACCGTTCCGGATCGCCTTCGGTTCTGCCCCGAGGACGGGCGCGTACCGCAACGCGTTGCTGGAAGTGCCATGGGTCGCTCTCCTGTTGGTGCCGGGGTTCCGAGGCAGGATAGCGGAAGGGAGGGAAGGTCTCAACCGGCCGGCGATTGACTCCAAGGCGGCAACGTGCCACCATGGCGAGAGGAGGAAAGAGATACGTCATGGCCATGACCTCCCGAGAACGGGTGAATGCGGCGCTGGATCATCGCGAGCCGGATCGCGTGCCCATCGATTGCGGCGGCACGGACGTGACGGGTCTGCACGGAATGGCCTATCACCGCCTCAAGCGCCACCTCGGTATCGCCGAAGGCGAGACGCGCCTGTTCCACGTGTACATGCAGCTCGCCGCCGTCGAGGAATCCGTCCGGACGCGGTTCTCGGGTGACGTGGTCCGGCTGTCCATCGAGACGAAACGGTGGAAGGCATGGACGCTGGCGGATGGCTCTCCCTGTACCGTACCGGAGGCATGGAATCCGGTGCGATTCGAGGACGGATCCGAGGCGCTGCTCGGTGGCGATGGCCAACCGCTGATCAAACGGCTGCCGAGCGCGCCGTGGTTCTCGCCGTGCGGGCCGATCTGTCCGCTGATTCAATCGCCCGAAGACATTGAGCAATACGGCGCGTTGCTCCGCATGCTCGATCGCTCGCCCTGGTTCGACGAGACGATCGAGGACGTGGCCGAACGGGCCCGGCGCCTGCGCGCGGAGACGGACTACGCCATCGCGGGCATCTTTGGCGGGCACATTTTCGCCCAATGTCAGCTTATCCGCGGCATGGACCATTTCATGTGTGATCTGCTGGTGAACGAGGACCTGGCGCGCACGCTAATGGATACAATAGCCGAATCTCACATTGAGGAGTTCGCGCGGTATATCAAGGTCGTCGGTCCTTACATCGATTTGATCTGCATCGCCGACGATCTCGGCGCGCAGGGCGGGCCGCAACTCGATCCGGCGTTGTTCCGACGCGTCGTGAAACCCTACATGGCCAAGCTGTATGGCTTCATGAAACGCCGGATGGGCAACGCCAAGCTATTCCTCCACTCGTGCGGCTCGGTCTACGACTTCGTCCCAGACCTCATCGAGATGGGCGTTGATGTCCTCAATCCCGTGCAGGTATCCGCGGCCAACATGGACAGCGCCAAGCTCAAAGCGGAGTTCGGGCAAGATATCACGTTCTGGGGCGGCGGCTGCGACACGCAGACGGTGCTTCCTCTCGGGAGCCGCGACGAGGTGCGGAACGAGGTAACCCGACGCCTCGACGATTGGGCGCCGAACGGCGGCTACGTGTTCACCCAGGTTCACAACATCCAGCCGGGCGTGCCTCCCGAGAACATCGAGGCCATGTTCGACACAGCCCTCGAACACGGCGTCTATTGATGTCCTCCCGAGTCCCATCGTGCGAGGCGGCACAGGCTACCCGTCGGAGGCACGGCGCGCGATGAACGTCCTATCCATGGGCATACCCTTCGGCACGGCGGACACGCCGCTCACGGAGTACCGCTCGCGCCGCGGCCACGAAGTGCGCACCCTGGGCGTCGACGGCACGGCCGGTGTGTCGCTGAACGCATCGGGCCAGCCATTCCTCACGCGGCTGGACTATGCGTTTGCGCCGGTCGAGACGGCCGACGCAGTGATCGCGCGCATCGCCCGCGACTGGCCGCCGGACCTGTTGCTGTGCTGGATGCCGGAGATGTTTCCGCCGCCGAGGGCCATCGAGCAGTGTCCCATCAAGACCGTCGCCGTCGTGTCCGACTGGAACATCTACTATCCGCAGCTCGAGTACAACCTGTCCCGGTACGATGTCGTGGTTACGGACAAGCTCGGCTCGATCCGGTTGACCATTCCCGGCGTGACACCTCGGTATCTCGGGCCGGTCTACTCGCAACTATCCACTGTCCATCGGCGGCTCGACATCGAGAAGGATATCGACGTGGCCTTTGCCGGCAATCTCAACCATGCGATCCATCGCGATCGCGGGCGCGTGCTCGAGGTCCTGGCCGGCCTTGCCGACCGCTACCGCATCGCCATCCGCTACGGCGTCTACGGCGAGGAATACGCGCGCCTGTTCAACCGGAGCCGGATCGTGCTGAACTACGCGGTGCGGCAGGAGATGAACCTGCGATGCTTCGAGGCAACGGCCTGCAACGCGCTGCTGTTCATCGGCGACGATAACCTCGAGGTGCCGGAGTACCTGCGCGATCGCGAGGAGGTGGTGTTGTACCGCGAGGATAATCTGGCGGCGCTCATCGAGCACTATCTCGGACACCCGGAGGAGACCGCGCGCATCACCTGCCAAGGCCATGCGCGCGCATTGGAGCTCGCCGGCGAGAACCGGCTCGACGACCTCCTCGATGCGCTCGCGGCGGAGCCGATGGGCCGGCGCGGCTTCGACGATTTGCCCGAGGAAACACGCGCATTGGCGGATGTCATGGAGGCCGCGTCGAGCATGGTGCCGGGCCAACGCGAAGCCAACAGCAGCCGCGTGCGGGCATTGGCGGAGCGGTATCCCGATCGGCCGGCGTTCCTTGTGGCCCATGCCGGCGATATCCTGGCCGATCTCGCCGGCATGGCTACGGATCAGCGCGGCGCGGCCGTCAAGGAGGCCATCGGGGCGCTCCGCGATGCGTGCGCACTCCGCGAGGACTGCGTGGTGCTGTGGCACAACCTCGCCTATGTCTGCCGATGCGCCGGGGCGATTCCCCTCGAGCGGCGGTGCTTCGAGACGGCCCTCGATGCCGATTCAACCGAGTTCGGCGGGCTGCTGTTTGGCGCGTTCAGCGATCCCTACTACGCGGCATGGCGACGCGCCCTCGGCCTACATGAAGAGCGCCCCGAGATTCTGTGGGCCGCGGCCGCCGTTCACCTCAGCGAGATCTTCCTTCAAGAGGGCCGCGCCGCCGAAGCGCGCACGTTCGCCGACAAGAGCATCGAGTGCATGCCCGACGTCGCGTGGCCCTACCGCGCCCGCGCCATCGCCGAGAGTTACCTCGGCCAGCTCGACGCCGCCGCCGACACGCTCGAGGCCGGACTCGCGCATACCGCCTTCGACGCGATCTACCGCATGGACTTGGTGCGCGCGTGGCGCGCCCTCGGCCGACTCGATGAGGCCCGACGCCTCGCCGAAGACACGGCCGTTCTTTTCTCGTGCTATCCCAACGGCGAGCCGCACGAACAGGCCTTTCGTCAAGTGGCGGAAGCGATCGCCCCGCGTGCACACTGAACGTGGTGGTTCGCCTGGCCACAGCGCTTGGCCGCCCATCGGCGTTCATCCGGAGAATCTGCGGATAGGACAAATGGAATACCATGCGTAGATCGCGCGTTGCCCCACAAGGGCCTGGATTGTAGGAGGGCCGCGCACGCCTGGTCGATAGGACGCGCCGTTACGTTCGGGGCGTGCGGCCTTCGAGTCGTGCCTAGCCGCAAGGTGCGGATGACGTCTTGCCCTGAGGTGCGCCGTGTGGTCTAATGCTCGGCGGCGTGTCTGAAGGAGGGTGTCGAAGGCCTATGCTCGTCGGGATTCATCAGCCGCATTACTTGCCGTGGCTGCGATACGTCGAGAAGATCGCCCGATGCGATGTGTTTGTCGTTCTCGACACGGTTCCGTTCACGAAGAACGGCTGGCAGAATCGGAACCAGGTAAAAACGGCATCCGGCGCCACGTTGCTGACGGTGCCGGTTCACGCTTCGCTGGATGAGACGCTCGACCGCGTGCGCATCGACGGGCGCGCGGGGTGGCGGAAGAAGCACGGGAACACGCTCCGGCAAGCCTATGCGAAGGCACCCCACTTCGAGACCCATGCCGCTTTCGTCGGAAACGTGTATGGGCGCGATTGGCCGCGTTTGTGCGATCTGAATCGCCATATGCTCGAGTATCTCGTGGCCGCCATGGGCATCGACACGCGCATCGAATACGCCTCGGACCTAAACGTCCCCGGCACGGCCACCGAACGGCTTGTGAACCTGGTCAAGGCCGTCGGGGGCGACGGCTACTACACGGGTGCGTTCGCCCTCGAGAGCTACCTCGACGCCAGCGCGTTCGCGGAATCCGGCATCGAACTCGTCGTGCAGGAATGGCGCGCGCCGGTCTATCCGCAGCTCCATGGAGCGTTCATTCCGGACCTCTCGATTGTCGACCTTCTGTTCAACGCTGGGCCCGACGCACTGGGCATTCTCTTGGAGGGCTCCGTATGATTCCTCACAGCAGGCCTGCCCTTGGAGAAGCCGAAGTTGCCGCGGCGGCGCGCGTGCTCGAGTCCGGCATGCTGGCGCAAGGCGTCGAGGTCGAGGCCTTCGAGGCCGAGTGCGCCGCGTTGGTCGGCCGGCGCTACGGCGTAGCCGTGAACAGCGGGACCAGCGCGTTGCACTTGGCGCTGGCCGCCGTGGGCGTCGAGCTCGGCAAGGGCGTGGCCATACCCTCGTACGCGTGCGCGGCGTTGGCCACGGCCATTGGTCTCCAGGGCGCCCGGCCGCTCCTATGCGACGTGGACAACCGCTACAACCTCGATCCGGCGGCGGTTCCGGAGGCCTGCCGCACGGCGATCGTGCCGCACCTTTTCGGCGCGCCGGCCCGGTTGCCGGCCACGCCTCTGATCATCGAAGACATCGCGCAGTCTATCGGGGGGGGCACCGGACGCGAGGGTCGGGTGACCATCGTCTCGTTCTACGCCACGAAGCTCTTGACCACCGGCGAGGGCGGCATGCTGCTCACCGACGATGGCGGCATCGCCGAGTTCGCGCGCGACCGGCGCGACTACGATAACCGCGACGACTTCGTGCAACGGTTCCCGTACAAGATGACCGATATACAAGCGGCCGTCGGACGCGTCCAACTCCGCCGGCTGCCGGAGTTCATCGAGCGACGTCGGGCCATTGCCGAGGGCTATACGGCGGCGTTTCGCGGATTGCCGGTACGCCTCCCCGAGTCCGCCGGCCACGTGTTCTACCGCTACGTCGTCGCGACGTCGCAACGGGATGCAATCGAGGCGCATCTGGCCGAGGCCGGCATCGAAGCCAAACGGCCGGTCTTCCGCCCGGCCCACCACTATCTAGGCGGCGATTTCCCGCGTTCCGAGACGGCCCATCGCGAGGCGCTTTCCCTGCCTATATACCCATCGCTACTCGAACGAGACGTCGGACGTGTGATAGAGTCGTTTGTCAGGTTCTTTGGCTGAGGGGCCTTGAAGTCAACCTCATGTATTGGCTCACGCATTATTGGCCGCGCACCTACGTGATGGTGGCCACGGCCGCCTTCATGTTCGCCTTGGTAGGGATGCCTGTCGCGGTTTGGTCTCTCAAGCGACTCCGAATCCTCGACGATACCGCTGCGCACAAGATCCACGCCAAACCGGTGCCTCGGGGCGGGGGCATCATCATGTTCTTTGCCTTCGCCGCGGCCGTGCTGCTACCGGGCTACCGCAGCGCCGGCATGAACGGAATCCTCATCGGGGCGTTCATCTGTCTGTGCGTGGGCGCCTTGGACGATTTCACCGGGGGCATTCCCGGCTTCTGGAAGCTCATCACGCTGGTTTTCGTGACTCTCGTCCTGTGGCGATTCGGCGTGCGCCTGAACGTCTTCAAGTTCGCGCCGTTCGACATTGCCTTCACGCTGCTCTGGATCGTGGGCGTCACGAGCGCGTTCAACGGCCTTGACAACATGGACGGCCTGGCTTCCGGCGTCAGCGTGATCGTGTCGGCCGTCTACTTCGTGATCGCCTTGCAGGTGTATGCGACGGCGCGCACCGAAACGAGTCTCTCGTGGTTTGGAATGCTGGCCATGGGGTTGATGGGCGCGAACCTCGGATTCCTGGTGTTCAACTCGAGTCCGGCGCGGATCTTCATGGGCGATTCGGGCAGTTTCTTCCTCGGCTTCACGCTGGCTGCCTTAGGCGTCATGGGCGAATGGACGGAGAATCGGATCATCTCGTGCACCATTCCCATACTCATCCTTGGCGTGCCGGTCTTTGATTTTGCCTACATCCTCATCGCGCGCGTGGTACGCGGCGAGACACGGACCATCCGCCAGATGATCGATCACTGCGGCATGGACCACCTTTCCCACCGCCTTGTCTGGATAGGCTTCTCAAAACGGAACGCCGTGCTGTTCATCTACCTGCTCTCGCTGACCTTGGGCGTTACCGGCATTCTCCTGCGGAACAGCACCAGCCTTCTGGATAGCAGCCTGGCGCTGTTTCAGGGTCTGGCCATTCTCGCGGTGGTCGTCATCCTCATGGCCTCGGCGGCCAAGCGACACATAGCCCTCGTCCACGATGAGGTCGAGAAACTCAACGGCATGGATGCGGCCGCATCCACTGAAGAGGACGCTGTCTTCAACCGAGAGAACCGGTAGCGCGCAACTGGCACGGAGGGACGGTCAAATTGCCAACGTCCCATCTGCTCGTCATCCCCGTGCGTCTGATACCACCAGAAGAGGTCGGATGGTATACTGGCGTGGGAAAGTGGAGGCGGCTGGCCTCAGTTGCCGCATGAGAGAAAGGTTGGCCCATGTTGACGGAGCTCTATGTCGATAATTTCAGATGTTTGACGAACTTCAGGATCAATCCCGGAGTTTTTCAGCTCTGGTCCGGCGATAACGGTTCCGGGAAGACTTCCGTACTCCATGCCATGCGCAATGTTCAGCGGCTTCTCCGAGGCGAGCACGTTGGGGACATCTTTGAGGAAGACAGCACTACGTTGTGGGATACCCGGCTTGAGCAGACTGTCGGGCTGAGCCTATCCATAGACGGGGAAACGTACGAATACCGCCTTATTGTTGAGTACTCCCGACATGGCGCGAAGACGCGAATTAAGCGTGAACAGATGAAATGGAATGATGAGACATTCTTCCTCTACGACGCGGGAGAGGCCCATCTCTTCCGGATCAATCGCGGTACAGGCCAGGTGGAGGAAGGCGTGCGCTTCTCGGCGGACTGGAGCCGGTCGGTCATACCTTCCATCGCCGAGCGCGATGACAACAGGCCCTTGGTGAAGTTCCGGGAATGCGTTGAATCATGGCTTCTCGTTCATCCGGTGCCATTGGTCATGGAGGAGATGGCCAGGGGCGAAATGCGTGCCCTTTCGCCGCACCTCGAGAACTTTGCCCAATGGTACCGCCATCTTCTCCAGGAGAGACCTGAGATCGGCCGACGAGCTAACACTCTCATTGCGGAGGCCCTGCCCGGCTTTGATCTGCTCAGTCTCAAAGATATCGGTGAAGCGCGACGACTCACGGCGACTTTCCGTATCGACGGCAGCAATCATGAGTTCGACTTTCTGGAACTCTCCGATGGGCAGCGTCAGATCATTGCGCTGTACACCGTTCTCGAATCCTTGCGCGCTGGCGTCTTCTCCGCGATCTTTGTGGATGAACCCGACAACTTCGTCTCGCTACGGGAGATTCGCCCCTGGTTGGACTGTCTCGAGGGTCTCTGTGAGGAGGACAACAGGCAGGCCGTGATCATTTCGCACCATCCGGAAATCGTCAACGCCATGGCAAGAGGTGACGATCTGTGGTTCTCCCGTCCGGGCGGTGCACACGTTCAAGTGAAACCTCTTCCCGTAACGCCCGGCCTGACGCCTGCCGAGACCGTGGCCCGGGGTTGGGGAGATGAGTAAGGCGTCTCAGATCATCGTGCTGTGCGAAGATAGGGCGCACGATGTCTTTGTGACCCGTTTCCTCACAAGGAAGTGGGGTATTGACAGGCGCGATGTCAGAGTCGTCGACTATCCACGAGATGAAGGTTCCGGCAGGAGGCACGTGGAAGACAAAATTGAGGAAGAGGGGAGGGCGTTCCGCTCCCGCAACAGCCATGCCGCCACAATCCTCCTCATTGTCCGCGATGCGGATGAGAATTCCGTCGGCGACGTCAGAGATCGCCTGGATGAGAGGCTTGGCTTGGCCCGCGGAGCCGACGAGAGCATCGTTTACATCATTCCGAAATGGCATATCGAGGCGTGGATTGCATATCTGAGCGGCGATTCTGTTGACGAAGACGAGAAGAGCGAGTACAAGAAGCGATACGGGAATGTCGCGAAGTCCAAGGATTGCCACGGACTCGTGGATTCCCTAGCGGTCAAGTGCAAGGAGCAAGCGTCGCTTGACGATCCGCCACCATCGCTCGTGGAGGCGTGCCAAGAATTTGAGCGCATCAGAGGGGCCTTGCGATCTCGGTAGGCCATATGACAGTGCAAGTCGAGGCAACCGAAACGGAGGGAGGATTCATGCGAGGGGCAATTGCGATCATGGGCGTAGTGGTGCTGGTACTCGGCGTGGCGGAGGGCGAATCCATGGCAGCGGATGCGACCTGGAACGTGGCGGATTTCGGCGCCGTCGCGGATGGTGAGACGGATAACACCGAGGCGTTTCAGCGCGCCCTCGACGCCGCCGCGGCCGCCAAGGGCGGCGTCGTGATCGCGCCCACGGGCCGTTACGCCTTCGACGGCTCACTCACCGTGCCGAAGGAGGTCACGTTGCGCGGCGTGTATGCGTACGCGCCGGCCCACGCCGGCGTCCGCGACCGTACGGACGAGATGCCCGTGTTCGGCACGGTGTTGATGCCGCGCGCCGACGCCGGCACCGAGGATGGCCCGCCGTTCATTCTCCTCAACACCAACGCCGGCCTTCATGGCTGCTGCGTGTTCTATCCGAACCAGGATCCCGCCGGGCCGGTTCCAAAACCCTATCCCTACACCGTGGCCATGCGGGGCAACAACCCGTCGATCATTGATTGCGAGCTGCTGAATCCGTACAACGCCATCGACGCGAGCCGCAACCAGCGGGCGCTGATCCGCAACGTCCACGGCCAGCCGCTTCACATCGGCGTGTTCGTGGACCAGATCTACGACATCGGCCGCATCGAGAATGTCCATTGGAATCCGTGGTGGTCGATGCAGAAGGAGCTGTTTCAGTGGCAGATGGAGAACGGTGTCGGTTTCATCTTCGGCAAGACGGACTGGCACTACGTCCTCAACACCTTCTGTTTCGGCTACAACGTCGGCTACAAATTCATCCACACCGAGAAGGGCGCTACGAACGGCAACTTCCTCGGCATTGGCGCGGATGACTGCTACACGGCGGTGGTCGTCGAGGATAGCGAGCCCTACGGCATCCTCATCACGAACGGTGAGTTCGTCTCGTTTCACGGCCCGGATCCGACCATGGTGCGCGTCGAGGAGACGCATCGCGGCGTGGTGCGGTTCAGCAATTGCGCCTTCTGGGGACCGTGCAATCGCAACGTAGTGGCCGACGGCAAAGGCATCGACGGCCTGAGCGACTGCACTTTCGTCCAGTGGGGCCACCACCGCGAGGGCTGCCGCGCCGTCGAGGCGTACGGCGGCTCGATCCTCGTGCGTGGTTGCACGTTCCGCGAAGATAGGCCACAGATCTACCTCGGCGAGGGCGTTCAGCGGGCGATCATCACCGAGAACCTGATCACCGGCGCCGAGCGGATTGAGAACGAGTCCGAAGGCGTGATCGTGATTGCGAACAACGCGCCCACGGTGAAGCCGGAACTCAAGGAGACGCCGCCCACGGCGGAAGAACCCGCCGGCAAGCGTGCCGGAAGAACCGGCCCGCATTACGAGCGCCGCTAGGTCTCGCCCCTACATGCCGTACACGAAGATCAGCGGGCCCTCCAAAGTCGCCCATTCGGCGACACGATCATACTGGGCCGGAAGCTGGGCAAAGTCGCCATTTATACCTTTGGCCTCGTACGTCTCAGGCTCGGCGTCCTCGCCTTGGCCGGTTCGGTTCCGGAAGTCGAAGTCCGGCCGCATGTTCTCGTTGAGGTCGCGCGTGGCCAGGTAAAACGCGCGCAGGGCCGTCACGTGGTACTGGACAAACTCCGGTTGCGGCTCCGAGCCGTCGGCCAGTCTTGTGGCGGGAATCACGCCAGCGGTATGGTTCATCGGGCCAACACCGATGAGGACAAAGGCGTCGTACTTGGGCGGTGGGAAGAACAGCCCGAGGTTGTCCGGGGGCCAAGTGCGGGCGTAAGCCCCGTCCTCCGCGTGCTCTGGGTGCTCTGGGTCGGTCAGAATGGCGTAGTAGTAGTCATGAACCCGCTTGAACTGCTTGCGATTGATGGGGAAGTACGCGTAGGGACGCGGCCCTTGGGGTATCCTGTCCCTAGTTGACATCACATTCGGTCCCGACAGCCAGTACATGTCGGAGGGGAAGGTGTACTTGTCAAGTCCGGTCTTCGTAGCCGGGGGGCAGTACTCGGGCAAATCAATGAAGTCGTCCATGTTGGTGTCGAGGGATTCCGAGAAGCTGTCGTAGAAGTCCTCGTTGCCGAACAAGCCGACTCGGACCGTATAGGGTTCGAGGCAAAAGACCTCGGGCGACGCACTCGTGAGGTAGCCGTAGGCCGGAGGATACGACTCCACGTTCTTCGTGAAGTAGAGCGTCATCGAGTTGCGGATCTGGTTCATCGTGTTCGATGCCGCGGCGATCTTGGCGCGCTCGATGAATCGGCCCATACCGATCACGACCAGGCCCATCAGGATCATGATGATGGCAATGACGGTTAGTAGTTCGATGAGGGTAAAGCCCCGGCGAGCCTGAAAACGCATAAGTCCACTCCTCTACAGTCACGCGTCTTGCCGGCCGAACCGCGCACAGGCAAGCACCGGCACAAAAAGGGAAACCCAATTCAGTATAGCACAAATGCACCAACCGACCTCGACGTGCGCTACGTGAGGACGGCGCGTAAGGCCTCGCGGTGTTCAAGAATCCAGGCGTGGATATCGGCCACTATGGTCCTTACATCTTTCTCCGGCCGCCAGCCTGTGACCTTCGTAACTCTTGTGTTATCTGAGATATACAGACGAAGATCGGCCGGGCGGTCGGTGGGATCCGCGGTGATCTCGATCCGATTCCCGGTGACCTCGCGGCAGAGCTCTGTCAACTCGCACAGCGAAACGCTAACGCCTGCCCCGCCGCCTACATTGAATGTCTGGCCGCTGAGCGTGTCAAGACGTTCGATTTGATACAACACGAGCCGGAGGAGGTCGTCAACATGGAGCAAGTCGCGCACCTGTTTCCCCTGGCCGCCGAAGCCGATGTACCGGAGCGGTTGGCCGAAGACGTGGCGGGCCACCCATAGCACAATCACGCCCTGATCGACCTTGCCCATTTGCCACGGCCCGGTGAGCACGCCACACCGATTGACGATGCCCCGCAGGCCGTACATGTCGAGGTACTCGTGCAGCACGAGTTCCGAGCAGAGCTTCGTCGCGCCGTACAGCGACCGCGCGCCTTCGAGGGGGAATTCCTCAGCGATGCCCCGCTCGGACGCGCCCGGCACGGCCTGATCGGGTTCGAGGGCGAATCGCGTTGCCTCCTCGCGGTAGGCCAGGGCGTTCACGGCGGCGCACGGATAGACGCGGCTCGTCGAGAGAAACAGGATTCCTGCGCCGTGACGCCGCGCGGCCTCGAGGCAGTTCAGTGTGCCGACGAGATTGGTGTTGACGACGTACTGGGGCGAATCCTGATACCCGGCTAGCACGGAGGGTTCGGCGCTGCACTCGAGGATGAGGTCCATCGCGCCGGCCGCGTCGATATCTTCGGGATTGCGGATGTCGCCGTGGACAAACGTGATGCCGGCGTCGCGCAGGCGCGGCAGGTTCAGTTCGGATCCTCGGCGCTTGAGGTTGTCAAGTGCTACAACGCGCACATCCGGCATGGCCCGCCGGATGCCGATGGCGAGGCACGAGCCTACGAAACCCGCGCCGCCCGTAATCAGGATCGTCTCCACGTCTGCCCCTCCATCGGCCTCTCGCAAAAGACCTCCGCGAAAAACGGGACAGTCCCGTCTCGCGCGAAGACGCGCGCTTGGGACAGTCCCTGTCTTTCGCCGTCTCTCCTTACGCGCGCGCGGCTTTCACTGCCTCGGCAAAGGCCTTAGCGTTGGCCGTAATCCCTGCGAAATCCCCGGCGGCCAACAGTTTCTTGTCCACGAGATTCCCGCCGACCGCGAGTGCTGCCGCGCCGGCCTTCAGGAACGGCCCGATGGTCGTAAGGTCGACGCCGCCGGTGGGCACGAGCGGAATCTGCGGCAGCGGGCCCTTGATTGCCTTGAGGTACTCGGGGCCGCCGACACTGGCCGGAAAGACCTTGACGAGGTCCGAGCCCTGTTCCCAGGCCGTCAAGATCTCGGTGGGCGTGTACGCGCCGGCAATCATCGGCTTGCCGTAGCGGCGGGCCATCTGAATGGTTTCGATGGATAAGGTCGGGCTGACCACGTATTCGGCGCCGGCCAGGATCGCGAGCCGGCACGTCTCGGCGTCGAGCACGGTGCCCACGCCAAGCAATGCGTCGGTGCCTTCGAGTCGCTTCGAAGCCTCCTCGATGCAGGCGAGAGCACCCGGCGTGGTCATCGTCACTTCGATGCAGTGTACGCCGCCCTCGGCCACGGCTTCGACGACGCGGACGAGGCCGTCACTGGAGTCGGCGCGAACCACCGCCACAATGCACTTGTCCATCAGGTACTGAATCTTTTCGTACTTATTCATGAGGCCTCGCATTCTCTTCGGTTATGCCAATATCAACATCACTCACCCATGGGGCTGATTGTATCAAGTCGCCGCGGCCGGTGCGAATTCCGCACGGCCGGGCGACAACAAAAACGGGCCTCCGACGGCTATCGGAGGCCCGTTCAAGTCGTTACTATTCAGCGCCTTAGAAGAGCGGAGCAAGCACCAGCGAGATCACCGCCATCAACTTGATCAGGATGTTGATCGACGGGCCGACGGTGTCTTTCAGCGGATCGCCGACGGTGTCGCCGACGACGGCGGCCTTGTGGGCGTCGGAGCCCTTGCCACCAAAGTGCCCTTCTTCGATGTACTTCTTGGCGTTATCCATGGCACCGCCCGAGTTCGCGGTCTGGATGCCGAGCATCACGCCCGTCACAATCGCGCCCACGAGCATGCCGGCCAAGCCTGCCGGGCCCAAGATGTAGCCGATCGCCACGGGGAAGATGATCGCCAGGAGGCCGGGAGGCATCATGCCGGCGATGGCGCCCTTGGTGGCAATATCCACGCACTTGGTGCTGTCCGGCTTCACGCCCTCTTTGCCTTCTCTCAGGCCGGGAATGTCGCGGAACTGACGCCGCACTTCCTCAATCATCGTGTAGGCGCATTTCCCGACCGCACGGAACAGCATGGACGAGAACAAGAACGGCAGCATGCCGCCCACGAGTATGCCTGCGAGGATCTTCGGTTGGAGTAGCGAAACGTCCGCGGCGCTCAGTTTCGACGCCATCATGAACGCGCTCAGCAGGCCGATGGCCGCGAACGCCGCGCTGCCGATGGCGAAACCCTTGCCGATGGCCGCCGTTGTGTTGCCCACAGCGTCCAGTCCGTCGGTGATTTTGCGCACTTTGGGATCCAGGCCCGCCATCTCGGCGATGCCGCCCGCATTGTCGGCGATCGGGCCGTAGGAGTCCACCGCGACGACCATGCCCGTCGTCGCCAGCATGCCCAATGCAGCAATGGCAATGCCGTACATCCCCGCGCAGTTATAAGCCAAGACCACTGCAATCGCCAGCACGATCACCGGTGGCGCCGTGCTAAGCATGCCCACCGCGGTGCCGCCCGTAACCGATACGGCCGGGCCCGTCTGGCACTCGGAGGCGAGGTTCTGCACCGGCTTGTACCTGCCGGACGTGAAGTACTCGCTCACAAAGCCCACCGCCATACCGGCGACAATGCCGTATACGCAGGCCAGCCACGGGCCGAACTTGCCGTAGGACACGGCATCGATGGTGAAGTCCGAACCGAAGAAGCTTACAATGAGCACGCCCAGTATCGAGAGCCCCGCCGCGACGTACGTCCCGCGCATCAGCGCCTGCTGTGCATTGGCCTGCCCGAACTTCTTGACGTATAGCACGCCCAGCCCGGACGCGAAGATCCCGATCGCCGCCACCAAGAAGGGGAACGCCCGAAGATACAGGCCCGTGCCCGCCGCGCCCACGAGCACGCCGGCACCCGCCGCGATGGCCAGGCTCGCGATGATCGACTCGACGTATGACTCGAGCAGGTCGGCGCCGAGACCGGCCACGTCGCCCACGTTGTCGCCGACGTTGTCCGCAATCACCGCCGGGTTGCGGGGATCGTCTTCAGGAATACCCGCCTCGACCTTGCCCACGAGGTCGGCGCCCATGTCGGCGCCCTTCGTGAAGATGCCGCCGCCGGACCGCGCGAACAGCGCCACGAGGGACGCGCCCATGGCGTAGCCATTGACGACCTCCATGTCGCCGTGGGCAACCTTGTAGACGATCACCAAACCGAGCAACGCGATGCCGACGACGCCCATGCCCATCACGGCCCCGCCGCTGATGGCCACGTCCAAGGCCTTATTCACGCCGCCGATCTCGGCCGCGTAGGTGGTGCGCGCGTTCGAGCGGGTGGCGATGTACATGCCCAGGAATCCCGCGCACGTACTCGCAATCGCCCCGGCGACGAAGGCCGCCGCCGTGGGCCAGCCCAGCGAGGTCTCCGGGTTCATGCTGCCCATGATCCCCATGAACGCCGCGATCACCACGACGAAGATTGCCACATACCGGTACTCGCGTTTCAGGAAGGCATTCGCCCCCGCTTGAACCGCCGACGAGAGTGCGGCCATCGCGTCGGTGCCTTGCGGCTTAGACAACACATACTTCGCCAAATAGACGACGAAGCCGAGCGCGGCAAGGCTCGCTATTCCTGCACATACTAAGAATCCCATGGTAGGTCCTTTCCCTCCTCTATTCGTGGCGGCCTATACCGCCCCGCCTCTCAATCCATCCGTTCGCCCTCGTGTTCGAGGGCCATACGCGCAGCGTTTTGCTCCGCTTCCTTCTTCGTCGAGCCGCGACCTCGTCCCACGGACACGCCGCGGATGTGTACCTCGACCTCGAACTGCTTGCAGTGGTCGGGGCCTTCCGACCTCGTCACCACGAATCGCGGCAACGCGATGCGTTTGGCCTGGCACACATTCTGCAACCGGGACTTATAGTCCCACACTTGGTCCGTCAGCGCGTCGGCCGTCAGCGCGTCGGCGAACACCTGAACCACGAAGGCTCGCGCAGCTTCCCAACCGCAATCCAGGTAGAGCGCCCCGATGAGCGCCTCAAGGCAATCCGCCAGCAGTGCCTGGCGTTTCCGCCCCCCGGAGAGTTCTTCGCCCTTGCCGAGACGAACCGCCGGAGCAATACCGAGCGCCGCCGCCACCGCCGCCACCGAACCTCGGTTCACCACGCGCGCCCGCATTCGGCTGTACTCGCCGGGCGTGCGATCCGGTATCCGCTCGAACAGGTGATGAGCTACCGCAAGGCCCAATACCGCGTCGCCCAGGAACTCGAGCGACTCATAGTCTCGCACAACCTGGTGGGATTCCGCCGCAATCGAGGCATGCGTCAAGGCGCGGTCGAGTAACGAGAGACTGTGTATCTCGATTCCCAGACGCGAGACCAACTGCTGCAACTCGCGCTCGCGCGGCGTGTCCAATTCCATGGCACTGTGCCAGACCGTTGTGTTCGGGAGCCCAAATCCTATCCGATTTCCGGCGGAGTTTGCAACGTTGTGTCGAGACTGTCGCACTAAACGCGTTTGGCGCTGTTCCGCAAGGCTGGATTCGTTGGGTCGGCCGCGGTACACTACGGGGCGCCTGCCGCCCGGTGTGATCGTTGCGGCAGTCGCGGGTGGACCGACGAGCGAGGAATAAGGCGATGAAGACTCAGCGCAATGCACTCCAGCAACTAGCCCTCCATGGGGGGGCGAAGGCCGTGGCACGGATCGACGGCGTCGGCCGGCCGAAGATCGGTATCGAGGAGTTTCTGTCGGTGGCGAAGCGATTCGGATTCTCGAAGCGGACGGTCCGGGCGATTGAGGCGGCCATCCGTGCCGAGGATCTTGGACTGGGTCCTTTCCTCGGCCACTATTACGCCAATCTCCGCCAGACCAGCGTCGAGGCGTTCGAGCAACTCGCGTGCGACGTGTTCGAGTCGAAGTACGCGCTGGGCGTCAGCTCGGGCACCGGCGCGCTGCACAGTGCCTTCGTTGCGGCCGGATGTCGGCCGGGCACGGAAGTGATCTGTGCGGCGATTGGTTTCTACGCGACGGCCGCGGCCGTGATTCAGGCCAAGGCCGTGCCGGTGTTCTGCGACGTGGACGCGTCGCTCGGCATGGATCCGAAGAAGATCGAGGCGTTGATCACGCCACGTACCGTTGCTATCGCGCCGACGCATGTCATGGGGAGTGTGTGCGATATGGGCGCGATCATGAAGGTCGCGCGTAAACACGGACTCAACGTGATCGAAGACTGCGCCCAGTCGTGCGGCGCCACCTTCCGCGGCAAGCGCATCGGCACCTTCGGCGATTTCGGCTGCTTCAGCATCTCGTCCTACAAGATCATTGGGGGCGGCGAAGGCGGCCTAGTCCTCACGAAGACCAAGCGCGACTGGGAACGGGCCAATCAGTTTGCGGAAAGCGGCGGTCTTTGGCGGCCGGATCGGTTCGCGCCACCGCGGTACGCCAACGAGTTGTTCCCCGGCACGAACTACCGCATGTCCGAACTCGAGGCCGCCGTCGACGTCGAGCAGCTCAAGCGGCTGAACGGATTCGTCTCGCGTTTCCGAAAGGTGAAGCGGCAGATCACCTCGAGGCTCAAGACCTACGCCGAGATCGTGCCTCAGATGCTCAACGATGCCGAGGGTGAGGTCGGCTACACCATCCGGTTCTATCCGGCGACCATGGACCTGGGCAAGCATATCGTCGACGCGCTCCAAGCCGAGGGCATCAGCGCGGGCTTCCGAGGCCGCAACGCCAAGCCGGATTGGCACGTCTACTCGAACATGTTCCCGGTGACGCTCCAAACGAGTGCCTATGGGCGGGAGTGCGTATTCGGCTGTCCTCACTATCTCAAGGCCGGCGGCCAGGTGCGCTACGCCCGAGGCGACTGCCCCGTGGCGGACGACTTGTTCGATCGCATGATCAGTATTAGTACAAGCCAATGGTTTGCAGCCTCGGATTGCCGGAATATCGCCGTGGGCATCACGAAAGTGCTCGACGCGTATTGCACGCGGGATTCGGCCGGCGCGCCCTGGTTCTAGGCGTTCGCACGGGTTTCCGGGAACGTCGCGGCGAAGGCGCTTTCATTGCCTCGGGGTAGGGCTTTCCCGGCGGGCGTCGAAAGGAACGGCTTCATGGAACTCACGGTCTTGTCGGGTGAACAAGTGAACCGGATTCATGAGGCGTCCATCGCGATCCTCGCGCGGACGGGCGTGGGCGTGCCGCACGGCGAAATGAGGAAGCGGTTCGCGGCCGCGGGTGCCCAGGTCGACGAGGCCGACGAGCGGGTCCGCATTCCGGAATCCGTCGTGATGGAATGCCTTGACGTTGCCGGCAAGCAATTCACCCTCTACGGGCGGGACCGGACGCGCGTAGCCGCCTTCGGTCAGGGCACGAGGAACTACAACTCGGCGGCCGGCGAGGCGCTCTGGGTGGACGATGGTTTCTCGAACCGGCGGTACACGACGCTGTCCGATGTTCGCACGGCGGCCGTGCTCGGCGATGCCTTGCCGGAGATCACCATCGTCGGCGCCATGGCCGATCCGCTCGACATCCCGCGGGAATACCGCTGTGTCGCCGTCGCGGCCGAGCAGATCAGACACACGACGAAGCCCATCACATTCTGGTTCTACGATCGGGCCTCGGCCAAGTTCGTGATCGAGCTGATGGCGGCCGTGGCCGGGAGCGAAGCCGAGGCCGCCGCCCATCCCTTGGCCTATCCGCTGCTCGAGGCGATCAGTCCGCTGCATTTCCCGCACGACGGGATCGACTTGTTGTTCGAGACGTGCACGTTGCCCTTGCCGGTCCACCTGGGCCCGATGGCTCAGACCGGCGCAACGGCCCCCGGCACGCTCGCCGCAACCCTCGCTCAGGAAAACGCGGAGATCCTCGCGAGTCTGTGCATCGTCCAGTTGGTGCGGCGCGGCACGCCGGTGTGTTACGGCGGTATTCCACATATCTTCGACATGCGCACCGCGCAGATGGTCTTCGCCGGCCCGGAACAGGCCCTCATGGCCGTGGCCATGACGCAGATGGGCAAGTCCTACGGATTGCCGGTCTACATCAACGTCGGCCTCACGGACAGCAAAACGGCCGACGCGCAGGCGGGCCTCGAGATCGGCATTACACTGGCGTGTGGCGCTCTTGCCGGGGCCGATATTTTCGGTCATCTCGGCATCTGCGGCGTCGACCTCGGCTCCTCGGCGGTCATGCTGGTGCTCCAGCATGAGGTGGTGGAATACGTCGAGCGCCTCATGCGAGGAATCGATATCAGCGATGAGACGCTCGGCCTCGACGAGATTGATCGGGTGGGGCCTTCGGGCAACTTCCTGGCCAGCGAGTTCACCGCCCTGCATTTCCGCCGCGAGCTCTGGTTCCCCCGCTTGCTGGATCGCGCCTTCTGGGAGCCTTGGGTCGTCGCCGGCCACGCGGACATGTTCGCGCGGTGCCGCGAGATGAAGGAGGCCATCTTGGCCTGCCACAAACCGGTGCCGCTGGACGACGACACCGACAAGGCCGTGGACGAGGTTATGAAGGCCGCACGGCGGTATCTCTTGGCCTAGCCGAGGCGCGGCCGGGCCGGGCCGGCACTTGAACGACCGGGCAGGCCAAGCTACGATGTGCCGGTATCGTTTTGTGGAGCAACGGCCTCTGTAGGCGGGTCGAGGTCGTCGGGACATTTCAACCAGGGCGGGCGCTATCGTGTGTACGACCGGGAAGCTGATCGCGTGTGCGGCATGTTGGGCCGCGTGCCTCTCGACATCATTGGCGGGCGCGGAATTGCGCACGCTTGACCTCGCGGCCGTATCCGAGCCGGGCCTCCGGGCATGTTTCGCCGCGGTCGCGCTCGGCCAGCGCGAGATCGATGGCGTGCCCTTCGTTATCACGGACGGACGGGTTCATGTGGGGCCCGGCAACTCACGCCACATCGATCTCCCGGCCACCGTCTGTGGCGGCATCCACTTTCTTCACTTCACGGAACACGCCGGCGATCCCGTTGGCGCATACGCGTTGATATACGCCGATGGCGAACGCGTCGAGGTGCCTCTTCGATGCGGCATCAACATCCAGGACTGGTGGAAACCAGGAATACTCCCGTTCGCCGCCCAGGCGCACGGCGACGCGCTTGTCTATCCTGACCACCAGCAGCCCATCGGCTTCTGGCGTCTCTCCGTGCGCAATCCAAGGCCGGAGATGCCGCTGGCCGCCATCGAAGTCAAGGACACGCACGCTCTCTCCGTCATCAGCCTCATCGCCGTTACTCTGACCGACACGTGCGCCGACAGAATCGGCGGCGTCCTCACCTGGACCTCCAACATGGACGATGAGCGCTTCCTGCTCGCTATCCTCGACCAGCCCGACACCTTGGCCGGCAAAGCCCAGGCCTGCGAGCAACTGCGTTACGTGGGCTCCGTCGAGAGCGTGCCGGCCCTCGAGGCGCTGCTCGGAGACGAGACCTTGGCGCACGCCGCCCGGATGGCCCTCGCCGCGATGCCGTATCCCGAGGCCGGCGCCGCCTTGCGCAACGCCTTGGCCACGGTATCGGGCGATGCCAAGGCGGGCATCATCGAGTCGCTCGGCGTGCGCCGCGACACGGAGGCCGTACCGCAAATCATACCGGCGCTCTTCAGCCATGATCCGAAACTAGTCCTGTCGGCGGCGCTGGCGTTGGGCAAGATCGGCGGCCCGGCAGCCATCGACGCCCTGAAGGATTTCCTGGCCCGAAGGCCCGGCAACGTGCTCGAAGCCGCCGCCCTGGACGCCTTGCTGCAATGCGCCGAGCATCTCTCCGGCACGGACACGAGGGCAGCCCACGCCTTGTACGCGCAAATCCGGGACAAGTGGGGCGTCGGCAGGTTCCGCGTCGCCGCCCAGGCCGGCTTCATCCGCACCGCCGGCCTCAACGCCCCCGAAGTGATTGAGGCCTCGTTGTTGACCGACGACCCGGCGTTGTGGGAGGCCGCCTTGCCGGTCGTGCGCGACCTCAAGAGCGTGATCGCTACGGAGACCTTTGCGGCCCTCCTCGGGCGCGTGCCGGACGGCGTGCGCCCCGGACTGGTTGAGGCACTGGCGCAACGCGGCGATCGTGCCGCGGCGCCGGCCATCGCCCGTCTCGTCAGTAATGCGGATCCGGCCGTTCGCGCAGTGGCCATTGACGCGTTGTCGTCGATGGGCAACGGCTCCGCCGTGCCGGCGCTGGTGAAGACCGCCGCTCACGGCGAAGAACCCGATCGCGCCGCCGCAGCTCAATCCTTGGCGCGGCTCTCCTCCTCGGACGCCACTTCCGCTCTCCTCGCGCAATTGCGCCAAGCCGATTCGGCAGAGGCCGAGGCGATTGCTGAGGCGTTTGCCCAACGGCGTGACACGGCCGCCCGGCCGGCCTTGCGCGGCCTGCTCTCGGCCGAGGATCCCAGCGTCCGGGCCGCCGCCGCGATTGCCTTGGCCGAAGTCGGTACCATCACCGATGCCAAACGCCTACGCGCCTTCGCCGAGGGCGCCGAAGAAGTCAGCGACCAGGCGGCCGCGAAACGCGCGCTCGTCAGGCTGGGCGAACGCATCGAGGTATCCCCCGAGTTCGTCCGTATCATCCTCGCCGGTCTCGAACAGGAGGATCCCGGCTTGCGCGCCATCCTCCTGGCCGTGTGCGGAAGACTCCGCAATCCCGATCTTCTCGATGCGCTCGGCCAGGCCACGGGCGACGACGTTGCCGAAGTCCACGACGCAGCGGTTCGCGCCTTGGCCGATTCGGAGGATCCGGCCGCGCTCGCCTATCTCGTCCCGTTGGCCGAAGGCACAACGGAGGTAACGCACCGTGCCTTGGCGTTCCGTGGCATCGCCCGGCTGGCATCCGATACGACGCTGGAGGCAGCGGTGCGCGAGGATGCGCTATGCCGCGCCTTGGCCGTAGCCGAGCGTTCGGACGACAAGCGAGCGCTCCTCGGTGCCCTCGGCGCGTGCCACACGGCCCGCGCGCTCGCCTGTGCCCAGAGCCAGCTTATGGACGACCACGTCGTTTCGGAAGCGGCTATTGCCTGGGCACAAATCGCCAACACGATCGGAGAAGACCGGCCCGAGGGACTGTACGACGCCGCGAAGGAAGCGTTGGCCCGCGCGCGTGGCGCCGCGATTTCGCCGGAGGCTATCGAGTCGATCGCCGGTGTCGTACGCGCGGCCGCGCCGCCGGCCTCGGGCGATGACGTGCGATTCGAGCATGTCATCGTCGATCCGGCGTTCCGATCCGAAGGGATTGCCGTGGCCGATGTGAATCGCGACGGCCTCGACGACATTGTCGTGGGCGACGTATGGTACGCGGCGCCCGACTGGCCATCCCGCGAGATCCGGCCGCCCCAGGTTTACGATCCCAACGCCGGATACAGCCAGTGTTTCGCCTGTTTCGCCATGGACGTCGACGAAGACGGCTGGACGGACGCCCTTGTGGTTGGGTTTCCTGGCGCGCCGGCCTCCTGGTACCGCAACCCCGCCGGCGCGGAAGGCCACTGGGAAACACGCCCGATGGCCCCGGCGGCTGCCGGCGAAACGCCCATCTTCGGCGATCTCGTGGGCGACGGCCACCCCGTGCCTGTATTCGCCCTGAACCAGCGCATCACGTGGTTCCGGCCACAGGCCGACAAGACCCTCGAGTGGCAGGCCTTCCCCGTCACACAGGAGCTCCCCGAATTTGCTCAGTTCGGTCACGGCCTCGGCATGGGTGACGTGAACGGCGACGGCCGAACCGATCTCCTGGGCACCGCCGGCTGGTGGGAAGCCCCCGAGGACCGGGGCCGCAGCGATTGGACATTCCACAAGGCTGACCTCGGCCCCGCCTGCGCCGATATGGTCGTCTACGACGTGGACGGCGACGGCGACAGCGACGTCATCACCTCGAGCGCCCACGAATACGGCGTCTGGTGGTTCGAACAACGGCAGGAGAACGGTGAGACCGTGTTCGACCGACATGAGATCCACAAGGGCATCTCGCAGACCCATGCTCTGATTCTTGCCGATATGAACAGCGACGGACTCGCCGATCTGGTCACCGGAAAGCGATATTACGCTCACAATGGCCACGATCCGGGCGCAGCCGAACCGGCGATCCTATGCTGGTTCGAGCTGCAGCGGCCCGAGCCAGGCAAACCGCAGTTCACGTACCACCAAATCGACAACCACTCCGGCGTAGGCACGCAGTTTAGGGTCTGCGATCTCGACGGCGACGGCCTGTTCGATGTGGTGACCTCGAACAAAAAGGGCGTGCACGCCTTCCTGCAGCGGAGGAGCAAGTAACATGGCCAAGCAGACACTCTCGAGGCGCCGGTTCCTGTCGGCCGCCGTCGCCGCGTCCGTCGGCCCCATGATTGTGCCGGGCCGCGCGTTGGGCCTCGACGGCGGCGTCGCGCCGAGCGAACGCATCACCATGGGCTTCATCGGCTGCGGCGGCCAAGGTTCCGGTCACCTCTTCGGCGGCGCCTGGACCTACGTTGCCGGCGGCTACCTCGGCCGCGACGAGATTCAGGTCCTCGGCGTCTGCGATGTGCGGCAGGAGCGACGCGAGGCCTCGCAGCAGCGCGTGAACGCGCACTACGCCAACCGGGCTGGAACCGCGTCGTACGTTTCGTGCGAGGCCTACCGCGATTTCCGCGAGTTGCTTGCCCGCCCCGACGTCGACGCGGTGCTCATGGCGTTGCCGTTCCATTGGCACGCGCCCATGGCCATGCTGGCCGCCAAGGCCGGAAAGGACGTCTATTCCGAGAAACCCATTGCCATGACGCTCGAGGAGGGCCGCCTCCTCGTTCAAACCGTCCAGCGCTACGGCCGTGTGTATCAAGCCGGAACACAGCAGCGTTCCGAGTACGACGGCAAATTCCGCAGGGCCTGCGAACTCGTGCGCAATGGTTGCATCGGCACGTTGAAAGAGGTCTACGGATACTGTCCCTGCGGCGGGTTCGCGCCGAACCTCCACGAGATGACGAGCACCGGTGTCCCGGTGCCGGACACCTTGGACTGGGATCTATTCGTTGGGCCCGGCCCGTGGAGACCCTATACCGGCGGCAACGCCCATTGCGGCCTGTTCTGCTTCGGCGATACCAACTGGAGCCCGCACCACTATGATACCGTCCAGTGGTGCCTCGACGGCGACCGCACCGGCCCCGTCGAAGCGGATGTCGAGGACGGCCACGCCGTGCTGCGGTACGCGAACGGCGTCGTCGTGCGCGCGTGTCCCTATCCGGGCGAACCGGTGGGCTCGGTTGGCGGCGCGTGTTTCGTCGGCACCGAAGGGCGCATCGCCGTGGATCGCGACCACCTTGTGGCCGATCCGCCACACATTCTCGATGTTCAGCTCGGGCCGAAAGACGAACACGTCTATGAGTCCAAGAGCCATTCCGGCAACTTCCTGCACTGCATTCGCACGCGGAAACGGCCTATCTGCGATGTCGAGACCGCGCACCGCGCCATGAGCCTCGTGCTGCTCGGCGGCATCGCCATGCAACTCAAACGCAAGGTCACCTGGGATCCCGTCAACGAGGAGTTCCCCAACGACGACGAGGCCAACCGCCTCCGCGCGTACGCGCGGCGTCCCGGCTGGCAACTTTAGGCCCTGTCAGAGCGTCGCCACAAGCGCCGCGATGGCAGGATACGCACCGCCGGCCTCGGCAACATCCCGCTTGAGCAGACGCAGTCCCTCCGGAATATGCTTCCGAAAGTAGTTCTTGCCCCGCTCGGTGGAAAGGAAGCCATAGGCGCCCAAGGCTTGCATGTGGCGTTGCAGCCGACAGATGACCAGGGAATCGAGGAATGCCGGCGCGGAGAAGTCCCCGCCGGCACGCTGCATCCTACTGGCCACGTAGTGAGCCAGCAACCGGTGGCGCATCGCGTCATCGAGCCGGTAGTAGGGATCCCACAGCACCGCGGCCACATCGTACGCTGGGGGTGCCATGCGCGCGCCTTGGTAGTCGATGAAACGGGGGACGCCATGGACGATCATGATGTTCTGCGATTGGAAATCGCGGTGAAGAATCGCTTTGGGCAGGGCGTCGGCCTGACGCGCCAGCCGGTCGAAATCGTGCTCGACGGCGTCGCGCGACGTCGGTGGGCGTCCGCACAACGCCTCGACGAAGTACCGGAGGAAGTAGTCGGTCTCCCATCGAAAGTACTCGTAGTCAAAAAGCCGAGTCGCGAGGAGTTCGCACTCACCGACGTGACGCGAGGCGTCGACGTGGAGAGAGGTGAGGCTGGTCAGCACGTCTCGGTAAACGCGTTCTATCTCCTCCGGCGTCCGAGGAAACCGAAGATAGTTGTACAAGGAAAGGTCTCCGAGGTCCTCGAACTCGGCGCGCTTCGCCGCTGCGTCAGCGTAGAGCAGATCAGGCACGGGAACGCCGTGGCTGGCAAAGAAACGTGAATACGCCATGTGGCGTTCGTAGTCGGCTTCGTCCGGCGGGCAGACCATGCGGACGATCGTTCCACTGTCGCGCCAAGCGCGATAGTAGCGCCGCCCGGATCCGCCCACGCCGATCGGCACGCCGTGATCGGTGACCGTCAGGCCAAGGAACTCCGGCTCGGACAGGGTCACGTGGAATCCGTTGCCCACGATGCCGTTCTCATACCGCGCGCCGCGGGCGATATGCGTCCCGGGCAGAAGGATGCAGTTGCGCAATGCGGCCCCTTCCTCGAGGCGGCATCCTTCCTCGATGACGACGTAGCCGTCAAGGTCCACGTTTCTCCCCGAAACGCGGCTGTCCACGTAGACCCATTCGCCGTCGCGGCGCAACGCATCGACGACCGCGGCCGCATACGAGGACGGCGTGCCGATGTCGTGCCACAGCCGCCCGGCGACATCCATGCTGCCCACGCGGCAGCCTGCCGATATCGCCGCCAGCCAGGCATCCACCACGCTCGATGCCCCGTCCGGGAGATAGGCCAAGAACGCGGGGTCGTACGCGGCGATACCGGTGAAGGCCAGAACGCGGGCCGCACCCGGGTTCGCCGTAGAATTGCCCACATCCACCACCTTCCCGGTGGCGTCGACGGCGACCTTGTTGTACGTGGGGTGGTCATGAAGAACCAACGTAGCGATGTTGCCGGAGGCCTCGTGCACTTCGATGAGGGCGGCCAGATCGATATCCGTCAGGATATCCGCGTTGTGAACGAGGAAGGGGCACTCGCTCAGGAGGGTTTCCGCATTCCTCAGGGCGCCGCCCGTCCCCAACAACGAATCCTCGCGGAAGAGCGTGACCCTATCTCGGAAGGGAGAAGCCTGAAGCCACGACGCCATGGCATCCGGCTGGTGATGCAGGTTGACGCCCATGCGTTCCACGGGAAGCGTCGAGACTCGCTCGAGTGCCCGCGACAGGAGCGGACGCCCCAGAACGGGCAGGAGCGGTTTGGGAATGTGTTCCGTGATGGGCCGCAACCGTTCCCCAACACCGGCTGCCGGCACAAAGGCGTTCCATCTCCGCGACACGAGCGATTGCCCTCCTCGGCTTTGCGCGAATCATCGCACAGTCGCCGGAGAGATTGGAATGGGCATCGTTCAGCGCGGAACCGATCCTGCGGCGATCACGCGAGACGGAATCCGGTGGCGTCTACTCGCGCGCGTTGCGGATGTAGCGATCGAGGATGACGGGGACCTGGTCGAGGGTGACCTGGCCGTGCACGTCCTCGTCAACCATGATGACCGGCGCCAAACCGCAGGTGCCAAGGCACCGGGAGGCCTCGAGAGAAAAGAGACCATCGGTGGTGGTCTCTCCGAAATCGATACCCAGCTCCTCCTTGAGACGCTGCGCGACGCGATCCGCGCCCTTCACGTAGCATGCCGTGCCGAGGCAAACCCGGATGATGTGACGCCCGCAAGGGCGGAGTCGGAAGTAGTGATAGAAGGTGGCGACACCGGACACTTTGGCAGCGGGGATGTGCATGAGCTGCGCCACGGCATCGAGTTGCTCCTGGCCGAGATAGCCCAGGCGTTCTTGCACCATGTGAAGAACCGCAATGAGGTTACTCGCGGCTTGCGGATCGGATTGACACTGCTCGATGAAATCCACCACCTCCGGCGGAAGCGCGCCCTTGCTGCGAGCCTCGACTTCGGCCCAATTGTCCGTGCCGCACGTGTTCATAGGATACCTCTCGGGAGTCTGGCCTGGTAATGGGTATGAAGGAGTTCGTGCGCTTTGGCCCCCCCCGGAACGCCGAGAAACTTCTCATACAACTCCTTGACAGCGGGATTCTCGTGGGAGCGGCGGAGCTTCTTGACGCCGTCGATGGCATAGAGGGCGGATGCCCGCTTTTGGAGCAGATCGGGATCGAGCACTTTGACGCCTTGAGGAGGATAGGGCTGGCCGCCGCCGCCGATGCATCCGCCGGGACACGCCATTACCTCGATCACGTGAAACTGCTTGGCGCCGCGGACAGCCATGTCGAGAAGGGTCTTGGCGTTGGTGAGCCCGTTGGCGACACCGACCTGTAGCGTGAGATCGCCGAAGGTGACCATGGCCTCGCGAAGGCCTTCGACGGCTCGAACTTGCTTGAATTCCAGAGCAATGGCCGGCTCACCCGTGACGAGTTCCGCGGCGGTGCGCAGTGTGGCTTCCATCACGCCGCCCGTAGTCCCGAAGATATCTCCGGCACCCGTGGCGATGCCCAGGGGCGCGTCGAACTCCCCGTCCGGCAACGAATCAAACCGGATGCCGTAACACTGGATCATCCAAATGAGTTCGCGCGTGGTCAGTACGGCGTCGGTGTACCACCGGCCGTTGGGCATCTGGTGTTCCGGCCGCGCAGCCTCGAACTTCTTGGCCGCACACGGCATCACCGCGACGACGAAAATGTCGTTGGGATCGATGTGAGCCTGTTCGGCATAGTACGTCTTGGCCAGGGTCGACATCATGCTCATGGGCGATTTGCAGGTGGAGGCGTGCGGGATTAGTTGGGGATAGAACTTCTCCATGAAGCTAATCCACCCGGGCGAGCACGAGGTCAGCATGGGCAAAGGCCCATGCTCTCGGATTCGGCGGACCAACTCGTTGGCCTCTTCCACAATCGTCACGTCCGCCGAGAGATCCGTGTCAAACACCCGATCGAATCCGAGCCGCCGCAGGGCCGTGATCATCTTCCCGGTACACGGCGTGCCGGGCGCGAAACCGAACCCCTCGCCTATTGCCGCCCGAATCGACGGCGCGGTCTGAACGACCACATGCCTCTTGGGATCAGCCAGGGCCTCCCAAACGGCTTCCGTGTCGCTTCGTTCCAGGAAGGCCGCTGTCGGGCAGACATTGATACACTGGCCGCACTGGATGCAGGCGGACTCGTCCATCGTCGCCCCGTGCGCGGGCGTAACGACCGTGCGAAATCCCCGATGCTGCTGGCTCAGGTTGTGAACGCCCTGGACTTCGGCGCACACCCGCACGCACCGCCCGCACAGAATGCACTTCTCGGCGTCGCGGATGACCGAACGACCGCTGTCCTCCAGCGGAAATCGTTTTCGTTCGCCTTCGAAGAGGCGCTCTCGGACGCCCATGGCGTAGGCCAAGTTCTGCAGTTCGCAATGGCCGTCGCGTTCGCAGGTCTGACAATCCTTGGGGTGATTGTCGAGCAGGAGCTCCACGATATCCCGTCGGGCCTGGCGAATGACCGGGGAGTTCGTCTGAACCACCATGCCGGGCCGGACGGGCGTGCTGCACGAGGCGACGAAAAAATCGATACCTTTGACTTCCACGATGCAGACGCGGCAAGCGCCCGCCAGGCTGAGATCCGGGTGGTAACAGAGGCGGGGCACAAATATCCCCAGGCTCTCTGCGGCCTCCATGATCGTCGTGCCCTCCGGCACACGGACTTCTTGGTCGTCTATCGTCAGTGTGACCATGGCTTCCCTTAACGTCGTTCGATGGCGCCGAACTTGCACGCAGCGAAGCAGGCGCCGCACTTGATGCATTTGGCTTGATCGATAGTGTGCGGCTGGCGGCGTTCTCCGGCAATACACGCCACCGGGCACTTCCGCGCGCAGGCCGTGCAGCCCGTGCACTGGTCCGGCAGAATCTCGTAGTGAAGCAGCGAGACGCACTGCCGGGCAGGGCAACGCTTGTCTCGGACATGCGCTTCATACTCGTCTCGGTAGTGTTCGAGGGTGCTCAGCACCGGATTGGGGGCGGCGCGCCCCAAACCGCAGAGCGAGGAACGCTTCACGAGTTTGGCAAGCCGTTCAAGCTTGTCGATATCGGCCGGTTCGCCCTTACCGGTGGTGATCCGTTCAAGGATCTCGAGCATCCGTTTCGTGCCTTCACGGCAGGGCGTACACTTGCCGCAGGACTCGTCTTGAGAAAACGTGATGAAGAACTTTGCGATATCGACCATGCACGTGTCTTCATCCAACACAATCATGCCGCCGCTACCCATGATGGAGCCGGCTTTGGTCAGCGTGTCGAAATCGATGGGCGTGTCAATCCACGGCGCAGGGATGCAGCCGCCAGCGGGCCCGCCGGTCTGAATCGCCTTCAACTGCTTGCCGTCCGCAACGCCGCCGCCAATGTCGAACACCACCTCGCGCAGCGTGGAGCCCATGGGCACTTCGACCAGGCCGGTATGACGGACCTTTCCGGCAAGCGCGAACACCTTCGTGCCGCCGCTGTTCTCCGTGCCGAGCTTCGCGAACCATTCCGCGCCGTAGTTGATCACGACCGGGACGTTGGCGAACGTCTCGACGTTGTTGATCACGGTAGGCTTGCCCCAGAGACCGTTTTCGGTAGGGAAGGGAGGCCGGATACGTGGCTGACCGCGCGCTCCCTCGATGGAGTGGATCAGCGCCGTCTCCTCGCCACAGACAAAGGCGCCCGCACCAAGCCGTATCTCGATATCGAACGCAAAGTCCGACCCCAGAATACGCTCGCCGAGCAGTCCCCGCGCGCGGCACGTGTCGATCGCCATCTGGATGCGACGCACGGCGAGCGGGTACTCGGCACGGATGTAGAAGAAGCCCCGCGTGGCGCCGATGGCATACGCGCCCAGCATCATTCCTTCCACGACGCTGAAAGGATCGGATTCGAGCATGCTGCGATCCATGAACGCGCCGGGATCGCCCTCGTCGGCGTTGCAGATGATGTAGCGAACCTTGTCCGCCGCTTTGACCGCATGGGCCCATTTCACGCCCGTCTGGAAGCCGCCGCCGCCACGCCCACGGAGCTTGGATCGTGTGACCTCGTTGATCACCCAGTCGGGATTGCCATTCGAGAGCGCCTTGGTCAGGGCGGCGAATCCCTCGTGCTCGACATATTCCTCGATACTCTCCGGATCCACCACGCCGCAGTTGCGCAGCGCGATCCGATTCTGCTTGGAGAAAAATGAGACATCTCCATAGAGGTCGAAGAACCTTCGGGTGAGCGGCCGATCCGTAACTTCCAGCCGCGCCACACGCTGCCCATCCACGATGTGCACGCGGACGATCTCTTCCACGTCTTCCTCGGTCTGGACGGCATACATGATGTTGGCCGGGAGGATGAGCACATGTGTGAAGACGCCCCGAGCCGCCTGACGGCATGCGCCAAGGCAGCTCACGCGCACGAACGTGACGTCGCCGGCGCGCACTCGCGCCTTCGCGAGGGCCTGTTCAAATACCTTCCCCCAGTCCTTCTTGTCTTCCGTGCTACACCGCGCATTCTCGCACAGAAGGATCTCGTGCGAGAACTGACGCTCGACAGGGCCATCGAGAACTCGATCCAGCACGGGAACCCCGTTCATGACGTGGGAGGTGAAAATTCGATGCACGAGTTCGCGATCGACTTTCTGATACTTCACGGGGATCTGGTCGGGAATGAACACGCCAACAATGGGTTCGCGGCTACAGCGTCCGGTGCACCCTGTGCGGTGCAAGGAAACATCGGTTCTGCCGGAAGCGGCGATGTGTTTCCGGAATTCGTCCAGGACGGCTTGCGAGCCGGCCGCGTGTTCGCACGTAGCCGAACCCACCTGGATCCGAATGGGATGCTCGGCCTCGGCGCGACGTAGCGCCTGTCGGCACTCCTCCCTTAGCGCGTCAAAAGCATGTTCGACATCCGTGCCCATCTTGGCCCTCGATCCACAAAGACATGTGCGGGAAAGGCCGTATTCTACGGCCGGAGAAGGCGGCCGTCAAGCGGACACGCCGGGATCGCGCCGCCGTGGTCGTTGCCGGAGCGAACGCGCGTCCGTAGATCTCGTCCCCGTGGGCGCAGAGGAGTCTTCCCGAATGCGTCAGGCGTTTCAAGCGAAGCCAAACTTCTCCATGAGTTCTCGTTTGCCCTTTTCGTACTTGGCTTTGGGATTGGCCTGATAGAGGTGCCCCGCGCACTCGTCCCACCATACCGACGGCGGGCGGTTGTACTTGAGGCACACCTGGGGAATGCCGTATTGGGTCGTGATCCGCGCAAAGATGAGGCGATAGAGTTCCCGGGCCTTCCTGGTGTCGCCGAATTTCATTCCCAGTTTCTGCAACACGTCCAGATCCCGCTTCTGACTATCCAGTTCGCCGCACCCCCACACGTGGGAGCACGCGTTGAGTTCGGGAATGCGCCCCGGGCACAGGGCGCACATCATCCAATCGGCGCCCCGCGCCATCCGGATCAGGATATCGGGGTTCCGATTCACGATCAGGTTCAGCAGCTCGGGAAGATTGTCTTCCTTGAACGGCGGCCGGACACCGGCGCCGTATTGGCATACCGCGCACACGAGAATGTGGGGTCGCACGGGCACGACGTCGGCGGCATAGAGCGCCTTGAGCGACTCCTCCTTATCATGGGCCATCTCCTCTTGCGTGCGCGGCACCACCAGGGCATCGATCCCTCGCTCGCAACCGCGTTCGTAGTTCCCGCTGTCTGCCTTCGGGCAGCCTTTCCACGCATCGCCGGTGGCCGGGCCATAGCCACAGAGGCCCGACACCGTCGAGAGGCCCATGAGAAGCGTCTTGAAGAGCGCTCGGGCCGGAAGGGTGCAGCCGGGCGCCAGGCCGAGGACCTGGAGCACGTCGAGGTCGCGTTTCCGGTTGAACTCCTCACTCTCCGGCGTGTCCTCGTTCGTGCCGGATTCCTGATAGGAAAACAGGGCGCCCGCGCTGCACACGAGCGTGATGGGTCGGTCCGGGTTCTTCCGAATCGCATCGCGGAGTTCTCGGGCCTTCTCGTATTGCGGAACCGAGTCGCCGCCCTGTTCTCCGAGAGCGCATATCGCGCAAAGAAGCTGATACGGCCGAATGATAAGCGGGGTTTCCAAGGTTCAGGCCTCCTTCTTCCGACGAGCGTTCGACGAAGCGATCCAAACTCTGGCGCATTCTCGATCCCGTGTCAAGCCGCCATCCTTCCGCGCTCTTCGAGTCGGGGAGTCCAAGTCCGGTACCAGTCCTTGCCGCCGCTACTCGACTGGGTCGGGACCGACGACATCCACGGGGATCCACGTGGGCGCCGAAGTGAACCGCGTTCCCGTGAGCGGTAGAACGGTGAAGAGGTTGCCTTCCACCTCCAGCGTGACCGGATCCAACGGGCGAGCCACCGGACGTCCCGATTTCGTATCGGCGGACATGAGGTCGAGCCAGTAGCGGCCTGGAGAGGCGGACTCGGGGACACGGATAGCGACGGCCACCGTTTGCGACTCGCCGGCTGCTAAGGGCAGATCGTCGCGGGGTTCCTCGATACGCCATCCCTCGGGCAGCCTTCCCGTGATGCGAACCGCAGCGGCGGCCAATGTCCTATTGTGCCGCGCGACGGATGTTTCCAGGCGTTGGCCGGGTGCAACAGACGAGAACCGGGCCGGCGGTTCCGTCCAAAGCGCCGGGCCGCGCACGATCACACGGTCATCCTCCACCGTGCACGTCAGTTGGGCGCCGGATGCGACGGCGTGAGCCACCGATTTCAGCGGAAGCCTCATCCAGGCAAAGGGCGGCCCCGCCACATCGAGCCGATCTCCGTGAAGGGAGACGGTCCAGCCCCGCTCCTTCTGCAAGACCGCCTGCAATTGCCAGTCTTCTTCGCTGAAGGCGGCCATGTTATAGCTGGCCAGGCCATGGGCGCCTTCGCGGAGTATCTGGAGAGACTGCGCCAGCGCTTCATCGGGCGAGTTCTCGCCACGATCCCACTTCCGGGCCACGGCGTCCCACAACTCGGCTTCGCCGTTCATAGCGGTAATGTGATCCCCCAACCACTGCCGATGCTGGGCGCGATCGCTCGTGTAGCTCATGGGACACACCACGTCGACCAAACCTTCTCGAGCCCATCGGGGCCAGTCCTGTCCGAGCATCCGTGCATGATGCAGGTTGGCAAACACGCATACGGAGAGCTTCAGACCCACGCGATCGCACATCGCCCGCACCTTCGCCACCATCCCGCCGATGACGGCGTTGCGCATGTCGGCGTATCTCCGGGCGAACTCCTCATCTTCCAGATCCTCCTCCGTCACTTCCTCCCGGCCGAGCCACTGCTTGTAGAGCGCTCGGCAGGCGGCACAGGAACAGGGGCTGTCATCGGGATACCGGATGAAGTCGAGATTCACACCATAGAGATGATCGCGATCTTCGAGCAGGTAGGGCTCCGTCCACGCGATCCCAAATCCGCACGTAAGGATCCATTTTGCGCGCGAGGCGCCGCGGCTACGCCCATGGGGGACGTCGCAGTGCGCCGTTGGGCAGACCCGGGCGGCATTCTCTGTCGCACCAAGGCGGACAG
>Ga0116158_10000390_pt1 | contig 44342 bp, 15 predicted proteins | sample AD_UKC052_MetaG_FD_89883 | JGI IMG/M metagenome (GOLD analysis project Ga0116158, IMG submission 89883) | Active sludge microbial communities of municipal wastewater-treating anaerobic digesters from USA - AD_UKC052_MetaG | ecosystem: Engineered > Bioreactor > Anaerobic > Digestate | place: USA... | reverse complement strand
TATCCGCGACGCCGGGTTGGCCGTAAAGGCCCCAAGCCTGATTCACGGCCTCAACGGTTGCATACTTGTTGCTGCACCAGTTGCGGAAGGCCTGTTCTGTCTGCGGGTCGTAGCCGTCGAGGAGACCGCTCCAGAGCCCGAGATAGCCGTACTCGTTGCCGACGATCCAAGCGACGATGGATTTGGCATTCTTATATCGCGCACAGACCGTACTGATCCATTCGGCGTACTGGGCGCGGGCTTGCGGGTGCTCGTAGTTGATGATGTCGGACTGCCAGCGGTTGGTGTGAGGAATGCCCTCGGCGTCGATCTCCGGAGGGTGCATGGTGTACCACTCGTCGGGAAACCAGTTCGGCGGCCACTGGTAACCGATCAGCGCGAAGATCTTGATGCCGCGCGCCTCAGCTGCCTCCACGAGGTAATCGTAGTTGCTCCACTTCCACTGGTTGTCGCCGTTTTCCTCGATGTGCTGCCAGACGAAGTCGACGCGAATAGAGTTCGCGCCCATCTTCACCATTTCATCGAGGTCGTAGTCGACCTGCTCCTTGGTCTGCCACACGCCAAGCGGTCGGTTCCAGGTTTGGTACGCGATGCCGTGTGGTACCCAAGGTTTCCCGGTGACCGGGTCAAAGAAATATCCATCCTTCATCTGGATGAACGGAGCAGCCGATGCTGCACCCGCCACGCAGAGGAAGAAAAGGAAGAGAGCCGTCCGAATACCGCTGCTTGCCTTGCTCATGCCGCACCCCCGTACTGCTTCGCCCCCGGCGCACTCGATGGAAGGAACCGTCAGAACGCCTCAGGACAGATAGACATCTAGTTGCGTACTAGTATGTATTCTAGTGAAAACGCGGTGGGTGTCAAAGGGGTTTTTCCAACTTTTTCCATGGGCGGATCGCCGAACACGGCGGAAGCATGGGCAACCTATTGATTACCAATCTCTTGCGCGCAAGGCTAATTCGCAAGGATATTGGCCAATAGCAGGAGAAGAATGCCGATAAGGGACAGGATATAGGCGATGAGGCGTCGGCGCCGGCGCTGAATGGGGTCGGTCAGGAGGAATTCGCGGCGGAAGCGATTACGGAATTCCGGGGTGCCGCCAGTCAGGATTTTGGCCTCTTTGCGGCGGACCTCTCTCTCCTCAGCCTCTTTCGCCAGGCGAGCCTCGACTCTCTTGATCGACTGCAGGTCCCAAAGCCAGCTCATGAGATGTATTGAACAGGAAATGAGTCAGAAAGCGAAGGGAATCTGAATTACGAATAGGCACGAATGAACACTACACTGACGGGATAGTTGGATTTCGCGTCCATCCGCGTGGATTCATGGTTGGAGATGAACAGCAAACGGGCGATGGCGTAATGCCATCGCCCGTTCACGATGTCTCAGAGCTTTGCCTTAGCCCAACGTCATTTCGATGTCCACATCCTTCACTTCGTAGAACGTGCCGAGTTCAGGCTCGATCATGGTCGACCGCGAGCCTTCCAGGCAGATGGCGATGACGTTGTTCTTCTGCAGGTACGGCGCGGGTACGTAGAAGTCGTGCTGCGGCCCGGCTTCGTCGTACTGCGCCACCGGCTTGCCGTTGATGTAGACCAAGCAGCGCTGCTTGACCTCCGGCAATGTGATCCGTACCGCCACCTCCCAGCCCTTCTTGCACTGGTACTTGAACGTACGGCGCATCCAACTGATTACGCCGAGTTTCTCATCCAGCACGTAGCGGCGGGCGGGCTTCACCACCTGCCAGTCTGCGTCGTTGAACTTCAGTTCGGTGCAGCCCCGGAGCAATTCGGCGAGTTGCTGGCGAACCTGGAACGACTTGATTTCGCGGGTGAACGCCTGGCCGGACTTCGTCTTGCCGGTAATCAGGACCGACTTCAGGATGCCGCTGTACTTGCGAATCGCGCCTTCATGCGGGTGCGACTTGCTGTGGAAGAAGTTCTCGTAGAGAACCGCCACCACGTTGCGGCCCGGTTTCATCGCGTTTTGCAGGCCGATGGTATGATCGCCATCAATGCCGTCCCACACGCGCTGGCCGTTGACGAATACGTGCTGCCGGTCGCAGTCGTTGCCGGGATATACCATCTCGGCAGACTCCGCGTCCGCGGGCAGATCGAACTCGCCGCGATACCAGATGTACCCGTGCTGCAGCAGGCCCGCCTCTTCCAACGAGATCGGCTCGGGCAACGTGGTCCATCCTTGAGGCGGCTGGTAGTCCGTCGCGATTTCGGCAGTGTCGGTCTTGAGTTTCCAGTCACCCGTCCACTCCAGCTTCACAGCCTTCTGCTTCGAGTTGCGATACGAGAACGTTGTCCGTCCGTCTTCGCCGCGCACCAGCTCCACCGGCTTGCCGGCAATCTTGACTTCGGCCAGCGGCTTGTCGTCGAAGAACGTAAACGTGTTCTTGGAAGCGCTGCGCATCTGCGCCTTGAGCGTGACCGACTTGCCCTGCTGCTGGATGTCGCGGATGAAGTACGTGTCGGCGACGACGATGCCGCCATCGAGCTCCTCGATCTTGCCGCAGAGATCCTGATCGAGAATGAACATGCGATCGCTGCCGACCTGCACGACCTGGATGCCCTTGTGCGTGTATTCGAGGACATTGCCGTTGACCTGTACATCGCCCGACAGCACCTTGATCGCGCCGGCGGCCTTGAGGACCGTGCGCCCCTTGGCACCCGGCTTGCCGTATATGCCGAAGAGGCTGTGGCTGTTGACCTTACGCGCAAAGAGCAGTTCTGACGTAGAGCTTTCGATCACCGTGGTGCTGCCGGGAATCTTCACGTTCACCGGGAGGAGGAAGGTCTGCCGCGGTTGGAGTTCCAACCCTTGGAAAACCACCTGCCCGGTCTTCGCGAAGCCGATATCGACCACCTTGGTGTCGGCGCTGAGGTTGCGTACGCAGACGAGGTACTGGTCCCCGAGTTTGCGCGCGTAGACCTGGAAGTTCTCGGTGTCGCCCTGCAACGCGATGTCCGTCTCCGTGGCGCCGGGCTTGATGATGGAGATTCCCTCGCCGCCCTTGAGCACCTTGAAGTCCTGCGTATCGCTCGCTTCGAGCACAAGCTGTTTGAAGTCCTGACCGAACTCCGACAGCGCGCGGATGAAATCCATGCGGCCGGGCATGAGTTCACCCCACTCGCGAATCGGTGAGCCGCCGAAGTCGAACGTGGTGGCCGTGCCGGTGCCGCGCGGATGGATGTCCCAGATGTTGCCGCGGCAACCCCAGAAGGGAACGGTCGTGCCGCCGACGTACATATAGTAGTTGAGTACGGACGCGCCGAGACCGACGACGCTCTTCGATACGCTCTCGGTCAGATGAACGGGCGCGATGTAGAGCGGACGGCCGAACTGGGCGAACCATCCGACCTGCAATTCGAGGATCATGGTCGGGCAATTTGGTTGCCCCTGCTTCGCGGCCAAGATCTTGCCGTCGAAGTACTTATGCATGTACATCCAAAACTGGAACAACGGGATGTTCGGGTAATACGTGCGGGTATCGATGATGTTTCCCTTGCCGCGAAGGAACCCGGCTTCGTTGGCAAACTTCGGAATATCGATTCCGAATTCTTCCATCATGCCGCCGAGCCGCGTGAAGTACTTGATGGCGTCTTCCTTGGAAATCTTCTCCTCGCCGTACTCCATCAAGTGGTCGTACTCGTTTTCGACCTGGATACAGAAGACGTTGCCCCCCTTCGTGGCGAGGTACGGGCTGATGACCTCGGCGACCTTCTTGTACCAGGCGCGGACGTACTCGAGGTACTTGTCGTTCAGCACGCGCAGCGGGATGTTCTTGCTGAGCAGCCAGTCCGGGTGCCCGCCGAAATCCCACTCGGCGCAGCAGTACGGGCCGGGCTTGACGATGACGAAGAGTCCGTGCTTGGTGCAGAGTTCAATGAATCGCGCGACATCGCAGTCGCCCGTCCATCGCTGCTGGCCTTCACGCGGCTCGTGCCAGTTCCATGGAATGTAGGTGGTGACGAGGTTTGCGCCGCACCGCTTCATCTTGATGAGGCGATCCTCCCACAGTTCATTGGGTGTGCGGAAGTAATGAAACTCACCGCCGATCAGGAATTCGCGGTTGCCGCGGATCGTGAAGCTGTGCGCATCGTATGCAATCTGCCTGTTGTCCGACATGTTTCAGTGTCCTTTCTGACTATTCAATTTGCCGATCTATCACATTACCCAGAATCCCGGGACCGGTCCACATGCCGGCCGCAAAAATCCATGTTGTCGCTTTTCCGGTAAAATCAACGTCCTCAGCCGAGTTCGATTTCGATCCGGCTGACCTTTCGGTCGCGGATCGCACGCGCCAGGGGCCCGCCTACCGCGTTGCCCTTCACCACAACAACCTTGCCGTCAGAACCCGTGATCTTCCACAAGACAGGCTTCACGCCGCGCGCGCCGAAGGTATTACGGCGCAACGGGTTGTGATAGGTGACCAGCGTGTTGCCGAGGAAGGAGAAGCTGTATGAGTGGGCCGGCAATTCCACCGTCTTCTGTCGTCCGCCGATCCACAGCGTGGCCTTCTCGGCCTTCTTTGTAAAGAGGCTGCCTGCAAGCGCCGGCGCGAAGTGAACTTCCAGGGCGCCCTTTTCGTTCAGCCGGAACGGCCGCTCGCCGACATTCATGTGCAACAGGATGTGGATGAACTCGGCGGTCGAGCCACTGAGTCGCGCGACGAAGCCCGTGCCGTGTACAGCCGGGTCCGGATTTGCGCTGCTGGCGATGAAGGACGAGTTCTCCAGAATGCTGCGTCCATAGATCTTCGGATCCAGGAACGGCACCAGCATCGTCTGCGTATCTTTGTAGAAATCCTCGTACAGTCCGCCCCGGAGCAATTCCAGCAGGTACTTGTATTCCATGTGCAGCCAGATGGATTCGTTCTCCAGCCAGCCGCGCGAGAAAATGCGCGTGCGGCCGATTTCCATCGGCTGATCGACGAGCGACTCGTTGACCTTGTACATCCCGAGCTTGCGGTCATAGAGCCCGCTCGCGCGGATGCGCGTGGCAAGCGCCGCGGCCTTCTTCGCGTCGCGCTCGGTCTTCAGATAGTGCACCGGGCCCTCTAGGAACAACGGCAGCGGGACGTGCTTGAACTTCTTCGCGATGAAGCACGGCTGGCCTTTGCGGTTCTTCTTCACTTCCTTCTTGCCGCCCGGCTTCCGCACGGTGATCAGTTCGTAGTCGGTGACCTTGTTGATGAAATACGTGTGGAGGATCCCCTGCTTCCGGTCCCAGGCCTTGGCGATGCCGTGGTCCAATTTGCGCAGCGCCAGGCGCAGGAACGCGCGTAGCTCGCCCACCGACACAGCCTTCTCGCGGCCGCTGATGCCGAGGAGCGTGAGGTCGCGGTACTCTTCCTTCGCGGTGCCGGCCTTGTCCCAGAATTCGTAGTCGCGCCGCGGTGACGCTGCCGCGAAGTAATCCTTCAGCAGCCGTTCGAGGCGGGCCATAAACGCAGCGCCTTCCTCGTAGAACGCGATCTTTTCGCTATCCGCCAGCTTCAACTGGTCGAACGATTCCTGCAGGAACACGACCTGGCGCTTGAGTTCGAGGGTCTCGCTGATGGCGGATCCGAGCTGGCCCGGCAGACCGTTCAGCGCGTCGTACCAATTCGGTTTGTCGGATTCCATTTCGATGCCGACGCCGAACGGATCCAGCGATGCGAGTTTGTTGACGGTCAGGCTGAGCATCTTTGCCGCAAGCGTCGCGTGGTAGATTTCGCCCTTGCCGTTCTTCGTGCGGACGACATGCGCATCCTGTGCGCGCTGGCGGATCAATTGTTCCTTCTCCTGCGAGCCCTGCACGGCGCCGAGCTGCATCGGCAGGCCGTCCCACAACACATATTTCTCCTTCCGCGGGAGTACACGGTGCGGGTTGTCGTAGAACGTGAACGTCTTCTTCTTAAGGAGGATGTGCGCCAGATTTTCCGGGTACACGGCGAGGTAGTTTTCGAGCAGGTCGAGATTGTAGACCCAGTGATCCGACCAATAGCCGTGGCCGACGTCGGTTTCCTGGTGCTTGTTGCAGCACGCGAGCACTTCGCCCATAAAGGCATCGATGTCGCCCCGCAGCTTCAGGCCTTTCTCGGCGATGAAGCTCATGAGCTGGCCCGGCGCGAAGCGGCGCCCGTGCAGGAACGCATCGACTTCGCGTGCGCCGCCACGGTCCAGCGCCCCGGCGAGCACGCGCTTCAACTCGGATCGCCGGCTCACGCTGAAGCTCGTGGTTTTGACGATCAGCGGATTGAATCCATCGAGCTGGATGAGGTTGTAGAAATGCTCGACGTTGCTCTCGCGCACATCGGGATTGATCAGCAGATCGTTCCGGCGATTCTGGTTCACGTCGCGGAAGTTGCCGTTGCCCTGCGAATAGTTCGTGGCGGACAACCGGTAATCGTTGTAGTCGCGCTCAAGGTCGCCGTGCTTGCGCGAGTAAAGGTGAAGCGTGGTCACCTTGTTGCCGTCGCGCAGCGAGATCGGGAGACCGCCACGCAGGGTGTTGTCGAGGAAGTTTTGGCGCGCGTAGAGATCGAACGCGCGCGAACTGCTCTGGACGAAATTGTGCTGCGTCAGCTTGCTCACCAGCGCCTCGTTCTCGCGCTGCTTTGCCTGGATGTAGGCCATCTTGGTGATGCGCGGAACCATGCGGTTCAGGCTCTCAACAGTCTGTGCGCTTCCGATGATCGAGCAGTACGTGTAAGTCTCGCCAGCAGAAATGGTTGTGCTGACGGCTCCCATCGCGCACGGCAGCCGATTTTCAAGGATCTGGCCGGGCTTGATGCGGAACGGTGTCTGGGCGAGGAAGGCCTGCGGATAGCTGTAGTCGGTCAGATCGCCGAACACGTGGACCGGGTCGACGAGCGGACGCACGAGCTTGGACGACTTGCCGGAGGGTTCGAAGCCGACGTAGAAGTTGCCTTCCTTGATCCGCGTGACCTCGGGGCGGTCCTCCTGCTTGACCTTGCTCTTGAAGTACGGCGCGAGATGATCGTAGTTGACGACTTCGACGAAAGACTCGACGAGGCGGCGCATGTGCTTGAGGTTGTAATTGTCGACGCCGAAGGGAACGATCATCGGGAGGCCGTCGAGCATTTCAAACTTTGCCGGTTTGCGGCCGATGTTCGTGATGCGAAGGACGCGTACCAGCCCGGCGTAGCTGTCCTCGGGCACGTTGAAGTAATCGACGCTGAACTTGAGGCCGAGCGTGCGGTTCTCTTCCTCGAGCGTGAGCTGCGCGGGGAAGATGATCATCCGCTGCGTGCGATCCATCGCCTCGGTGCCGAGTTGCGTCTGGAACGGCTCGTACATGGAGACGGCTTTTCCGGTGCCGAATTTGAGGAACGTGCGGAAGCCCTGGTTGCCGGCGAGTTGATAAGCCGCGTTCGCGGAGAGGAACTCCATGATCGGATGTTCCTTGTCCTCGATGCCAATGCTGCACACGCACTGGGCGCGGTTCACATAGAAGACCCACATGGGGATGCCGTGCGGTCCGGCGATGCCGGGGAAGAAGCTGGCGAACGGCTTTGCCAGGTTGTAGTTCGTGATGACAAATTCCCCCGACTTGCCCAGGGCGTACTCAGGGGCGGCTGCGCAACTCTTCTTCATTCATCCTCCAAGATGGAAACGATTCGCGGGTAAAATAGTAAATGCTGTCCCTATGAACAACGCGGAACTTGTGCAACAACGTTTGAAGTTCTATGTGCTACATCCTGCTCTCTTGAACTTGGGCGCGAGACTCTGCCGATGTTGGCCTGCCCCGTCAACACAAAAAGGTACCGGTCCCATCTTTTTGACAGGATACCCAGCAAATACAGGCCTGTTAATAATAAATGAGCCTGGGAACGCCCCCTCAACAAGAGCCCCGTCCTGCCGGCCAGCTGGTGCTATTTCCGAAGAGGTGGCCGGCAGCAGTCCGCGCTCTCATGCCTGGCCCTTGAATCGGCTCGTTTCAAGGACGATATTATTGCGTGAGCATATGGGTAGTCTGTGACTCGGGGTGCTTTCTACTCAACGGCTCGCGGGATGGTGAGTCATGTTCCAAGTCTTGCCAGCAGCTGTGCGGCACTTTTCGGATTACGGGTGGCTGAAGACCTATTGGCTCTTCTCGTTCTCCGATTACTACGATCCGCAGAATGTGCAATTCGGTTCGCTCCGCGTCTTCAACGACGATGTCGTTCTGCCGGGCGAAGGTTTTCCGATGCACCCGCACCGCGAGATGGAAATTGTCACGATCGTTCTCGATGGAGAGATTTCGCACGAGGACAGTCTCGGCAACAAGAGCGTCATTCGCGCTCACGATGTGCAGCGCATGTCCGCGGGCACCGGCATCATGCACTCGGAGTTCAACCGCGCGGCAGCGCCGGTTCATTTCTATCAGGTATGGATCACGCCCGGGCAAAGACGACTCAAACCCTCGTATGACCAGAAAACCCTGGAGCCGTCGGCGTGGAAGAATAGACTCGCCACGCTCGCCTCAGGCGCTGACAAGGGCGGCATTCTAATCCATTCGGATACAACAATTTACAGATCGTTCCTTGATGAGAACGCAAAGCTTTCCCATAGCGCACATTCCGGCCGCGGCACATTCCTCTATATGATGACGGGCGCGCTGAAGGTTGCCGGTCATGTTCTGCGGACCGGCGACCAGCTCAGAACGGATGACGAAGGCGACCTGTCAATTCTTGCCACGGCACCGTCCGAGTTTATCCTTATCGATGTTCCGCTTTGACCGCGAGCGTCGGTTTGCCGTGACAGAAATTGCTCCCCTTTGCCCCTCGAGGCAGCGATAATCTTCAGGCTGTTCCTGGAAGAGCAACAACATGAACGCATCAGATTACACGATTGCGGCTATAGCCACCGCCGCCGGCGAAGGCGGCGTTTCGATCGTTCGGATCTCGGGCCCGGAGAGCCTGAAGATTGCCGACACGGTCTTCGCCTGCAGCGGCGATATTCCATCAGCGAGGCCATCGCAAGTCATTATCCATGGGCATGTTACAGATGCTGACGGCCGCGTCATTGACGACGTTCTGCTGCTCGTCATGCGCGCGCCACGCAGTTACACGGGAGAAGATGTCGTGGAGATTCAGGGGCACGGCGGCAACATCGTTGCGCGGCGCATCCTGCGACGAGTGGTTGAAGCCGGCGCCCGGCTCGCTGAGCCGGGCGAGTTCACGCAGCGCGCGTTCCTGAACGGGAGGCTCGATCTTCTTCAGGCCGAGGCCGTACTCGATCTGGTGCGCGCGAAATCGGACCGCGCAGCAGCGGCGGCGCTCGAGCAACTCGAAGGGTCGCTCAGCGCGCGCTTCAATAAGGTCTACGATCAACTCTTGGCGGCAGCGGCTGATATCGAAGCCACGCTCGACTTCGCCGATGACGAACTGCCTCAAACCGATGTCCGCGAGATCGTCGACAGATTGCAGGCCACACGCGCTTCCATGGCCGAACTCATCTCGAGTTGGGATGAGGGCCATGTGCTCAGAGACGGAGCCATTGTGGTTATATCTGGTAGGCCCAATGTGGGGAAGTCTACCATGATGAATACACTGCTAGGACGTGATCGATCCATAGTTTCCCCTATACCAGGCACAACGCGTGATACCATCGAGGAAGGCCTTATTCTCGATGGTTTCCCGATTCGGATGGTGGATACGGCGGGGCTTCGTGAGACGGATTGCGTGATCGAAAAAGAAGGAGTTCGGCGGACCGTGATGCAGATGGGCAAGGCTGATCTACACCTGCACGTCGTGGACGCATCGCAGCCCCTCTCGCAGGAGGATCGCGTCCAGATCGAAAGGTTCGATCCGAAGCGCTGCATAGTCATCCTCAACAAGATCGATCTCGGAATGCGTGTTGCGCCGGCCGAGATTGTCGGGCGACTTGCGATACCATGCTCGCTTACCGGCGGCGATGGAGTGCCCGAGGTCCGTTGCGCGATGACCAGGATGATCGAGGCTGCTCTGCATGCGTCGACCATGCCGCATGCGGTGATCTCCGAAAGGCATCGCATCCTTCTTGATGGAGCGTTAAAGGAGACGGACGCCGCGCTGGAACAACTGCGCTCCGAGCGTGAGGATCAAGTGGCGCTTGCTGCAACGCGTCTTCGCGCGGCGCTGGAGTCGCTCGGCATGGTTACTGGCCGGGTCTATCATACGGAGCTTCTGAACTCAGTCTTCAGCAGATTCTGCATCGGAAAGTAACCTACGCGCATGAACCATGTTGTGATGTAACAATCGGCTATTGCGTTGATTATGTCTTCAGCACGTAACAGTATCTTTGATGTGATCGTCGTCGGCGGTGGCCATGCAGGATGTGAGGCCGCGCTGGCATCGTCCAGGCTTGGCGCGAAGACGGCGCTGTTCACCATGGACCCTGCCGCCGTCGCAAGAATGTCCTGTAATCCGTCGATCGGCGGGATGGCCAAGTCGCACATCGTTTTTGAAGTCGACGCACTTGGCGGCGAGATGGCGCGGAACACGGACTACACCGGAATTCAATTTCGCGTTTTGAATACGCGGAAGGGTCCTGCGGTTCAAGCCAACCGGGCGCAGTGCGACAAGGCAGCCTACTCGGCAAGAATGGCAGCCGTTCTCGCCGCCACCGCAAACCTGACAGTGATTGGCGCGACGGTGGCGGATCTGTGGATGGAGGGCGGCAAGCTCGCCGGTGTTGTGGCGGAAGATGGATCCAGGATCTGCGGCAAGGCAGTGGTCCTTACGGCCGGGACATTCCTCAATGGGACGATCCACATAGGCAAGCGTTCGTTCCAAGGCGGGCGCATGGGAGAGCCTGCCGCAAATGCGCTTGGGAGCAGCCTCAGATGCCTCGGATTCCGTGGCGCCAGGCTCAAGACGGGAACGCCGCCTCGTCTGCACAGGGATAGCGTGGATTACGCCAAAATGGCCATACAGCCTGGCGTTGTCCCGCCGCCGTTCTTCTCGGCGGCCGCAAGGCAGGAATGGGCATTGTTCCACGTGGAACAAGGCGCCGACGGCGCCTCAGAGGCCAGAAGTCATAGGTCAGAGGTCATAGATCAGAGGCCGCAGGACGGAAGCCGGCATCCAGAAGGAGTGTGCCGGGCTGCTGGTCTCTGGCCGCCGGTCTCCGCCCCGTTGTTCCACGTGGAACAATCCGGTCTTGGAGGCCCCCTTCGGCCATGGGTACTTGGAAGCAACCAGATGCCATGCTATCTGACCCACACGACGGCGGAGACCCACAGGATCATCTCCGACCACCTTGGTGACAGCGCCCTGTACGGTGGCATGATCGAGGGAACCGGCGTGAGGTATTGTCCGTCCATTGAGGACAAGATCGTCAAGTTTGCCCACCACGACTCGCATCACGTCTTTGTCGAACCGGAGGGGCGGGACGCTCTTGAGATCTACCCGAACGGGACGTCGAACAGCCTTCCGGAAGATATCCAGTTGGAGATGATCCACTCGATTCCCGGACTGGAGCGGGCGGTGTTCCTGAAGCCAGGTTACGCGATCGAGTACGACTATTTTGACCCGACTCAGTTGCAGCATACGCTGGAGACAAAGCTGGTCGAGAATCTCTACTTTGCTGGTCAGGTCAATGGCACAACTGGTTACGAGGAAGCTGCAGGACAGGGGTTTGTTGCAGGGGCAAACGCTGCACTTAAAACGTTGGGGCGCAAAGCATTAACACTTGGAAGAGGCGACGCATATCTTGGTGTTCTGATCGATGATTTGGTGACCAAGGGGACGGAGGAACCTTACAGGATGTTCACATCGCGCGCGGAGCACCGCCTGATCCTCAGGCAGGACAACACGGCCTTCCGGTTGCTCGCCAAGTCGCGCGAGCTGGGCATCGTGTCGTCCACGGTATTGGACGACATCGAGGCGAAGGCCAAGATGATCGATGAAGAGCTCGCGCGACTCAGGACGGTGTTCGTCGAGGGATCGTCGTTGGCGCAGATGTTGATGAGACCGGGGGCGCGATACGCGGACATTCCCGGCCGGCGATCGGAACTGCCGGCGGACGTGATCGAGCAGGTAGAAATTCGGATCAAGTACGATGGCTACATTGCGCGCGAGCTGAAGCATATCGAGCGCGCGGAGAGCATCGAGCGGCAGGTGATTCCGGCGTGGGTAAACTACGACGAGATTAAGTCGCTGCGGCATGAATCGAGAGAGAAGTTAAAGCGAATTCGTCCGGAGAATCTCGGACAGGCTGCGCGGATTTCCGGCGTGAATCCTTCCGATATATCCATCCTGGCTGTGTGGATCAAGAGCCGATAGTAGGTCGTAACATCCTGCACAACAGCGTGTTACGATTGACGGAGGTCAGCAGGCGGCGGCCATCTGAAGCCCGGCGGCTGTTTTACGGTTCTCCAGCGTCGTCATCACGCCACGGATTTCGTGTGACGTAAACGGTTTGACGATATAGGCCGTGGCGCCGAGTTTGAACAACTGGCGGATGGCTTCCTCGTCGTCCTGAATAGAGGAGACGATGACGCTGGTGCCCGGGTGGTGTCGCTTGAGGATTTGCAGTGTGGTCTCGCCGTCGAGTTCAGGCATGACGAGGTCGAGGAAGATGACATCGTAGTTCTCGGTCTCGCACTTCACAAGGCAGTCGCGGCCATCCACGGCGACGTCACACGTGTAGCCCATCGATTGGAGGACGCGCCGAAAGAGTTGGCGCATATCCTCCTGATCGTCCGTTATCAATACCTTCATTGCCCGTTGATGCACAACAACACCCCCGCAAGAAAACCCATCGTGAGCGAGTACGCCCATTCAGCAAACTGCACAACCCCAAAAGGGGCATCTTCCTAATATCCTACAAGCGTTGCCAAACTCCCTACAACCAGTCCGACATGGGGAGATCCTACTGGCGGATACAGGGAGACTGTGTCAGTATGTATCCATTCTGCGCGCGTGGCCGCCGGGGTTGTTAACGTGGGTGTGGGGCGTGCGCGGGTATACAAGGATAGGCATGAGTCTCGACACCCAGATGCGCAGGTGCATAACGCTGTTTGCGCTGCTGCCTGTCTACATCACGCTGGCCGCCATCGACATCGCCGTCTGGGGCGTACTCCTTCGCCATCACTACGCGGCGCCTCTTGAAGTCCGCGAGAATCTCATACAGAAGGTTTCCGCGCGGCTGGACACGGAGCTTTCGCGGTTGCGTGTGGTGGGCCTGTTGCCGAACACGAAGCTTCTTCTGAACGCAGTGGACAAGGAAGGGCAGCCGCTGCAGACAACGAACGTCGTGGCGTCGAATGACAACTGGCCCATCCTCCCGCGCGATGACATTCGGGTTCGCAGCGTGTTGGACAACGCCTTGGGCGAGACGCTGCAGCGGCTGCGGATGAACGAGCGCACGCTTGCATTGATCTTTGTGACTGATCGCCAGGGAAATGTGGTGGCCGCCTCGGAGCGGACGCCGCTCTACAACTATGGCGCCGCGGACTGGTGGAAGGCAGCCTTTCAGCAGCGGGATGGCGTTCCCGTGTCCGAGGGGTTGAACGCTGATAACCGAATCGGCCTTGCCGTGGCCGTGCGAGATGCCGGGTCGCGTTCTGTGAAAGGGGTTCTGCGTGCAGAGCTTGGAGTGGAGCAATTTGCCGCGGGGCTGTTGGATCCCGGCGTGTCGAATCGATACGGCGTGCTCCTGGTTGGTGAGCGCAGTTGGCTGGCCGCAGGGCATCGCAGCGACTATGGGAACGCCGCCTTCAAGCTGTCCGCCTTGTACCGCGAAAAGGGGAAGCCCGAGGGCTGGTACGAAGGTGTGCGATTCAAGGGCGAGCCGCTGGATAGCTCGGTACAATGGCTGCAACCCCTCTGGGCCGTCCTGCTCCAGCGCGAGCATCCCATTCCGATGGATGTCTATGGAACAACGGCCGCGTGCATAGTCATAACGCTTTGTCTTGCAATAGGTTGGACATATCTTGTTCAGCGATGGTCCGGCGGTGTTTTCGGCGGGCCGTATCGCGAGTTGCTGGAGGCCGGCGACTGGATTCTGCAAACGGCCTTTGGTCGCGCGCAGGCTCTGGACGATCTGAAAAACAAACAGCATGTTGTGTCGCTGAGGCAACAGCTGGACGGCTGGCTGCATGAACTGCAGCAGGACATTCGCGAGCAGTACGCTGTGCAGACGACAGAAATGCAGCGCGATCTGAGTCTCGCACGGGATTTCCAGCAGGCCTATCTTGATCGTCCGTATCCCCGCATACCGGAGGTTCACATCGACGGGCGGCTGAGGCTGGACTTCTATCATCGTTACCAGCCGGCGTTGGCGCTGGGCGGCGACTTCTACAACATCCTTCCGCTGAAGCCGGATGCGGCAGGTGTATTTATCGCGGACGTGATGGGGCACGGGACGCGCAGCGCGCTGATCACGGCGATCATTCGCACGCTGATCGACGACCTTGCGCCCCAGGGGCGCAACGCGCGGCACTTCGTCACCGAAATGAACAAGATGTTTTGCGGGCTGCTGCGCAGCGTGCCGAATCCGTTGTTTGCGTCTGCCTTCTATTTCGTCGCCGACACGACGGCGCGGGTGGGCACTTTCTCCTCGGCGGGGCATCCGTCGCCGTTCCATTTGCATCGCAGTGTTGGCCGGATCAGCCGGCTTGAGGTTCCGATGCCGCGAGGGGCGGCGTTGGGGTTGATGCCCCTTGAGACCTACACCGGGGGCTACTGCCGCTTGGTGGATGGCGATGTATTCGTCTTCTTCACGGACGGGGTGTACGAGGCCCATAACATGCGGGGCGAGGAATTCGGGATTGCGCGCATGGAAAAGGTGCTGCGGGGCCTGATGTATAAGAATGCCCGGGAGATTGTCGACGGCATGATGCAGGCCATTACCCAATTTGTGGGCGACGAGCCGGTTACCGACGATATCTGCATTATTGCCGTGGAAGTCACCACAAAATCGCCCGTCTGAGGCGTGCCAAACCCCTCCTTCCAGCCGCCGGGTTCGTATCTTGACACAGAACTTCCGTCTGCTAGAGTGTGCGGGCTCTTACGCCGGAATAACCGTTTGTTAAGGGTCTACAAGACAGGAGATATATCCCATGGCTAAGCAGGTGAAAAACACCAGTTCGAAGAAACAATACGTCTTCTTCTATGGCTTCGGCAAGAAGCACACGGAAGGCGACCAGACGATGAAGGCGATTCTTGGCGGCAAGGGTGCCAACCTCGCCGAGATGGCGAACGCGGACCTTCCCGTTCCGCCCGGCTTGACGATTTCCACGGAGGCATGCGCCTACTTCAGCAAGCACGGCGGTCAGTATCCTGCCGGCATGATGGACCAGCTCAAGGCCCAGCTCACGAAGCTGGAGAAGATGACCGGCAAGAAGCTCGGCGATGTGCGCGATCCGCTCTTGGTTTCCGTCCGTTCCGGCGCTGCGGTCTCGATGCCCGGCATGATGGACACGGTCCTCAACCTCGGTCTCACCGACAAGTCCATCCAGGGCTTCATCGACCAGACCAAGAATCCGCGTACGGCGTGGGATTGCTACCGTCGGTTCATCGATATGTTCGGCGATGTCGTCATGGGCCCGACGACCGGTCTCGAGCACGAGCACTTCGAGCACGAGATGCAGAAGGTGAAGGACAAATACGGCGCGAAGCAGGACACGGACCTGACCGCCGATCAGCTCAAGGAGCTCTGCGGCATCTACAAGCGCGTCTACCAGGAGCACGTCAAGAAGCCCTTCCCGCAGGATCCGATGGAGCAGCTTCGTCTGTCCATCAATGCCGTGTTCAGCAGCTGGGACGGTGAGCGCGCGGTGAAGTACCGCCAGATCAACAAGATCACGGGTCTGCTCGGCACGGCCGTGAATATCTGCACGATGGTATTCGGCAACATGGGCAGCACCTCCGGCACGGGCGTGGCGTTCACGCGCGATGGCTCGACCGGTGCATCGAAGCCGATGGGCGAGTACCTGATCAACGCCCAGGGCGAAGACGTCGTGGCCGGCATTCGCACACCGAAAGACCTGCACGATATGCCCAGCGAGACGGATGCGATCTGGAAGAAGGCCTACGACCAGCTTTGCAAGATCATGCAGAAGCTCGAACAGCACTACAAGTACCCGCAGGACGTTGAGTTCACCGTCGAGCAGGGCAAGTTGTGGATGCTGCAGACCCGTAATGCGAAGCGCACCGGCCTTGCCGGCGTCCGTTGGTCCGTGGAAATGGCCACGGGCAAGGACGTGATGACGGGCAAGCCCCAGAAGAAGATTCTGACTCCGAAGGAAGCACTGTTGAAGTTGGACGGCGGCGATCTCGAGCAGCTCTTGTTCCCCATCTTCGATGTGGAAGCCGAGAAGACGGCCGAGAAGTTGACCTCCGGTCTGCCGGCCGGCCCGGGCGCCGGGGTGGGCAAAATCGTCTTCTTCGCGCACGACGCGGAAGACATGGTCAAGAAGAACAAGGACGAGAAGATCATCCTGGTTCGCCATGAGACGAGCCCCGAAGATGTCGGCGGTATGTGGGCGGCCCAGGGCATTCTCACGAGCACCGGCGGCATGACCTCCCACGCGGCGGTCGTTGCCCGTGGCTGGGGCAAGTGCTGCGTTACCGGCGCGAGCGAACTGAACATCGATTACAAGACACGCACGATCAAGGTCGCCGGCAAGGTCCTCAAGGAAGGCGACTGGATCAGCGTCAACGGCTCGACCGGTATCGTATATGCCGGCCAGATCCCGACGCAGGCGAGCCCGGTGGTCCTCGGCGTGGTCAAGGGTGACAAGGCAGCCCAGAAGCACCCGATCTACAAGATGTATCAGCAGGTCTCCAAGTGGTCGGATGAATTCAGGAAGATGAAGGTCCGCACGAATGCCGACCTGCCCAAGGACGCTGAAGCTGCCCGCGAGTTCGGCGCCGAAGGCATCGGCCTCTGCCGCACGGAACACATGTTCTTCGAGGGCGACCGCATCTGGTCCGTCCGCGAGTTCATCCTGGCGACAGACCTGCCGGGCCGCGAGAAGGCGCTGGCCAAGCTGCTCCCGCTGCAGCGCGGCGACTTCGAAGGCATTTTCACGGCGATGGATACCCTGCCGGTCACCATTCGCCTGATCGATCCGCCGTTGCACGAGTTCGTGCCGCATACCGACGCTGCGCAGGCCGAAATGGCCCAGCGTCTTGGCGTGACGGTGGAGCAGGTTCAGAACCGCGTGAAGCAGCTTCACGAGTTAAACCCGATGCTGGGTCACCGCGGCTGCCGTCTCTCGATCACCTTCCCGGAGCTCTGCAAAATGCAGGCCCAGGCGATCATCGAAGCGGCGTGCAACGTCGAGAAGAAGGGCGTCAAGGTTCTCCCCGAGATCATGATCCCGCTCGTCGGCACCAAGGCCGAGGTGGACTTCTGCGAGAAGATCATCCGCGAAACGGCTGACAGCATCATCAAGGCTCGCAAGTCCAAGGTGAAGTACATGGTCGGCACGATGATCGAGATTCCGCGCGCCGCGCTGGTGGCGGATCAGATCGCCGAGACGGCGGAGTTCTTCAGCTTCGGCACCAACGATCTGACGCAGATGACGTTCGGCTTCAGCCGCGATGACATCGGCGTGTTCCTGCCGGACTATCTCGAAAACAAGATTCTGCCGGTGGATCCTTTCCAGACGCTGGACCAGAACGGCGTGGGCAAGCTTGTCGAGATGGGCGTGAAGAAGGGCCGCGAGACGCGTCCCGACCTCAAGTGCGGCATCTGCGGTGAACACGGCTGCGATCCGAACAGCGTGAAGTTCTGCTACAAGGTTGGCCTGAACTACGTGAGCTGCTCGCCGTACCGCGTGCCGATTGCGCGACTGGCGGCGGCACAGGCTGCGATTCAGCAATCGAAGTAAGACGTCGCGGACCAACAGACTCGAATAGTGAAACAGGCCCCGTTCCCTCTTGGGAGCGGGGCCTGTCTTCTTGGTGAGAAGGTGCCGGGCTTGCTTTGTAGGCCCCGGCTCTGGCATCATCCATGATTCGAACGCGGACGCAGCGCCGCGTGTCTGACAGGAGGTATCCGGGGCCGTCACGGCGTCGGGTCATTGCATGGATACAGACGACAAAGGCATAAGAATCTACCTGCGCGAGATCGGCCAGACGCAGTTGCTGACGCCGAAGCAGGAGGTGCAGCTCGCCAAGCGGATCAAGAAAGGCGATGAAGCCGCGCGCCAGCTGATGATTCGCGCCAACCTGCGCCTTGTCGTGAAGATTGCGCATGACTATGCCCGCTACGGGCTTCCCCTCCTCGATTTGATCTCCGAAGGCAACATCGGCTTGATGAAAGCTGTCACGCGCTTTGATCCCAAGAAGGGCGGCAAGCTCAGCACGTACGCCGCGTGGTGGATCAAACAGGCGATCAAGCGCGCGCTGGCGAACCAGAGCAAGACGATCCGTCTGCCTGCGCACCTGGTGGACAAGATTTCGCGCATGCGCCGCACGGCGCACGCGATGACGCAGGAGACAGGCCGCGAGCCGACCGAGGAGGAACTCGCGAAGAGGCTTGGCGTGTCGGCGGCCACGGTCAACCAGTGGCAGACGGTATCCCTGAAACCCACGTCGCTGGATGCGCCGATCGGTGAAGATGGCGGCGGCGAGTTTGGCGACATCATTGGTGACGAGAAGGCCCAGACACCCTACGACCAGATCAACGACCGGCAGTTGCGGCAAGAGGTGGAAACCCTGCTGGACAAACTGAACAAGCGGGAGCGGGACATCCTCAAGTATAGATATGGGCTGCGCGGCGTGAAGGAGGAGACGCTCGAGATTGTCGGCAAGCGATTCAAGATCACGCGGGAGCGTGTGCGCCAGATTCAAAATGCGGCGGTTCTAAAACTCCGGACCATGCTGGACGAGCAGGATCAGCCGCGAGTTGCGCTCAACGAGAAGGACCGGTCATGAGCATCGAGAAATTGAAGAATGCGATTCGTGATGTCCCCGATTTTCCGAAGCCGGGCATCCTGTTCAAAGACATCACCCCGGTTCTCTCCGACGCCTCGCTGTTCAAGAGCGCAGTAGATATCCTGGCGGAGCGGCATTTGAAGAACCGCGTTGACGTGGTGTGTGCCATCGATGCGCGCGGATTCCTTTTTGGCGCCGGTGTGGCGTATCGGCTCGGCGTCGGCATCGTTCCCGTCCGCAAGAAGGGCAAGCTCCCGTACAAGACGATTGAAGCGAGCTACGACTTGGAATACGGAACAGCCACGCTTCAGATGCACAAGGATGCCATTCGGAAGGGCTCCCGCGTTCTGCTGGTGGACGACCTTCTCGCGACCGGGGGCACGGCTGCCGCGACGGCGAACATGATTGAGAAACTCGGCGGCACGATCGTGGAAATCGAGTTTCTGATCGAGCTGGCCTTCCTGAAAGGCCGCGAGAAGCTGAAGAAACACCCGGTGTTTGCGCCTATCGTCTACGGCTGATCCGGTAACTCGAAGACATCCGGATGCCGGCGTTATTGACCACCGGCGTCTCGGCGATTCCCGCCATAAAGCTGGCGCTGTCGAACTTCATGGCGCCACGCCGTTGGTTTGTTTTCCCGGGTGACGCGATGACCAGCACGCGTATGCCTGCTGTGGCATTGGTTCCCACGACCGTCAGCTGGTTCCAGTGGTCGCTCTTCAGATCGGCCATGCGGTACACCGTGCTGGCTATCGGGTCGCCTCCGCGGAAGGGCTCAAGGCGGACCTCGACCGAGTCGCAATTGGCGCCGCGATCCTTGAAGACCTTGATACCGAATGAATAGGGTTTACCTGCGGGCAGGCCGGGGATGTCCTGGTAGAGGCCGGAGGTTTCGTTGCCTTGGATTCTCCAGTGATGATAGGCCACCATGCACTGGCCGTCGAAGACGGGTGTCCAGCTTGTCTCGCGGTTGAACCAGCCGCCCCACCGGTCCCAGTTTGCAGCGCGATCGCTGACCCAGTTGTAGCCGAGGCCTGACTCCACGGGATCCTCGAACGAAGAGTTCTTCAACTCTTCGGCCTGGGCGATGCTGGTGACCAGCAGGACCAACGATGCAGAGATATAACGACCTGCTGAGTTATTCATGACAGCCTCCTTTCGACGCCATGGAAGCTGGTACGATCCCGGCGCAAGCTTGCGCCATACCTACGACCTGCTTCCCATCCCTTGCGCAACCAACACGACAGAGTCACGGACGAGGAAAATCTTTCGCTGGGGGCAACTAGTTGCGATGTGGACGGTGTGCGGCTGTGGAGCGACAGCCTTGGCGAACGACATGCTCTATCCTCAGCGAGAAGCATCTTCACCACCCATTCGGGAACGGTCCCACCTCTGGTTAAATCCTAGCACCCGACTGGTCCTCTGCAACAAATATTTTCAACTTTCGGGAACGGTCCCGTGGGCGATTGACGGGCTGTTTGTGATCGGGGCGAATCTGGAATCTGGCGCTTTTTTTGCCCGGGGAGCGCAGTCTAAGTCGCATTAACGAAAGGAGTTACGAAGTGTACATTATAGCCCTGCGTGTGAGGTGTGCAGCATCTAGTGATAGACAACCAGTATGCATCTGGTATGTAAGATGGTCGTGGCGGCTTTTCAATCTGGAAGTCCTGAGTTGGAAGAAATTCGGCGTACAAGAAGTCCGGTGTGAAGCATCCGCTGGATGGTGTGCGGACAGGTGTTTACACCTGCGCTCATGTGGCGGGTTGTTGCCCGGGAAAGAGGAGAGTGACCATGAGAATCCAAGGTCGCTGGACATGGATCGCGTTGATCGTGTTGTGCGGATGTGCGCAGGCCTTTGCCTTCGACGCATTCATCACCATACGGGATGGTTACTTCTTCGACCCATCCACAGGCAAACCGTGGGTCCCTCACGGCATTGCATACCAGACGTGGAACCGCCCGCTCGGCGTCTGGCAGACGCACGAACAAATCGACTACGACCTCGACGAGATGGTGAAGATGGGCGCGAACTCGATTCGCGTCGATTTCGTCTGGCAACACATCGAAGAGAATGGCGACAACCAGTGGTCGTGGGATAACTACGATTACCTTGTGCAGGCAGCCGAGGCCCGCGGTATCCGCATCTTTGCCCTGATTGGCTATCAGTGGCCGCCGAACTGGTTCCCGGACGAGTGGTACACGATGCATCCGCCGGAGTATGACTCGGGCGGCATTTATCATCCGGTTCGTTGGCAGTCAGACATCATCAACTACGAACACCCCCAGGCGCGCGAGCAGTACAAGGAATGGTTCCAGAATGTCTGCGGGCGGTACGCCACCAACAAGGCGATCGTAGGCTGGATTATCGGTAACGAGTCGGGCTATCTCGGTCTCTGGAGCGGTTTGTTGGACGGCTATGACCCGTGGTGCGAGCAGGCGTTTCGCGACTGGTCGCAGCGCAAGTATACCAACGTGGCTGCGGCCAACGCCGTGTGGGGCACCTCTTACACGAACTTCAGCCAGCTCAGCTTCCCGGATCAGTACAGGGCCTACGGCGTGGAAGGGGCGATCTGGGCGGATGCGGTGCAGTGGCGCGAAGACTCGATTGCCAGCTTCACGGCGGTCGGCGCGGTGGCCGCCAAGCAGGCGGACACAAATCATCTGCTGTCGTACTCCACGGTAGGCATGCAGTGGGGTGAGGAAGACTGGCGTTATCACGCCGAGGATCGTGGCAAGATCACGCAGGCGTGCGCGGCGAGCAACGCACCCGTGAACTTCTTTTCGGTGAACAACTACCCGTGGTCTATCCTGGGCCATGAGTCGCAAAACGGCCAGTGGGGCATCTCGTATACAAAGAAGGTTTCGGGCATCCCCGTGTTGTACAGCGAAACGGGTTTCACCAGTTCCGAAACCATGTGGCCCGGCATGACGGAATTGCGGCAGGGGCCCCTGACGCGGAACGCGTTGTGGGAATCGCTTGAGGCCGGAGCGATCGGCACGCACATTTTCGCCTGGCATGACCGTCCGTACATCACGGACCGGGAAAAGGGATTTGGCATCCTCTACGCGAATCGCGTCATCAAACCCGCCTACTGGGTCGCGCGCGACACCTACAACCTGATGGAGCAGATTGACATCCAGGACTTGCTCCGCGGTTCGACCGATCCCCGCCCGGACATTGCCTTCCTGTGGACCGCCGCGAACGACTCGCAGTACAATCGCTATGAGTGCGAAATGCAGCAGATTGCCGGCGCGCTCGAACGTCTGGGCTACGAGCCGTGGTTCATGAATCTCGAGGACCTCGGTGCGGGAGCCTACACGAACTACAAGGTGGTCATTCTTCCACGCAACATGCGTGTCGATCTCCAGGTCCCGGGGTCCGGCGGCAAGGGCGTGCTGGAGTTCCTGCGCACGGTCGTGATTTCCAACGGCGTCCACGTCGTCGCGACGGGCGACCTTCCCGGCATGCAGGATCCCAACGGCCGCGCCATGACCAATTTCCTGGATCAGGTCAGAGATCTCTTCGGTGTGGATGCAACCGACATCGGCGGTTTCGAGGTCCCCCAGCGCACGAAGGAATACGTGTCGTGGTACTGGTCGCCGGTGGAAGTCCGCTTCAACACGAACGCGCTCGCACCGCTGACGAATGGCTACCACTACAAGCCTTACACGTGGAAGTACAGCGACGAAATCACGGTGTCGACGGGGGGCACGCTGTGGGCCGAAATGGACAGCCAGCGGAACAAGAGCTTCGAAAAAGGCCCGTACAGCAGCACGAACCTCCCCGAGTGGGATGGGATATGGGGCACGATCACGAACGAGGATCACTGGGGCTGGGCCATGGACGGCACCAACATGATCCACTTCTGGGGCGACTCGGGCATGTGGCAGGACTTCGCGGTTGTGCCGTTCGGCCGGTACACGGTCAGCACCTATCTGCGCTCCAATCATGACGACCCGCTGCGCGGTGGCGCTTATGCCCTCATCGCGATCGAATGGCTGGACAAGGGCGGCACGAATCTCGGAACCAACGTGAGCACGATCCTGACGTCCGGCACTCCGGGTGATTCATGGGTGCAACACAAGGTCGACGCCATTGCTCCGAGCAACGCGTGGACCGCGCGCCGTATCATTCGTTCCGGCAGTTCCACCAACTGTCCCAACCTGTTATCCAATGGAGGCCTCCTCGGCTCGGGCTCGGCCCCGACCGGATGGAGTGCGTGGAACACCAACAACTTCGACCCCGACACAGGAACTTATCGCACGGCCAGCCCTGCTTGGGCTTTCTGGTGGGACAGCGGAATTTTCCAGGATGCGACCAGCGGCTTTGCGGGCGGCGACCGCGTCAAGTTCGGCGGCTACCTGTATACGCCTTCGTGGGACAAGCTCCGCGGTGGCGACAAGAACGGTTCGATCCAGCTTGAGATCTACAGCAACGCCACGCTGATGACCACGCTGTCGGCTTCGCCGACGATTACCTCCAACTCCCCGAGCGACACGTGGATCTACACGGAAGGCACGGGGGCGGTGCCGGCAGGCGCGACGGCGCTGCGCGTGGTGGTTCGTTCGGGCGGCACCGGCGGCGACGGCCGTTTCCTGGTGGACGATGTTTTCGTGTACGATACGACACCCGGTGGTGCGGTCTATGCGGACGGCAAGCAGTGGTCCCCGGCGGTCGTGACGAAGAATCACGGGGCGGCGAAAGCAGCGATCTTCCTCTACGGCGCCGGCGACTTCAAACCTGACGGCAATGAAGACAGCCAGCCGGACGTCCTGCCGTGGCAGTGGCGCTACGACGTCTTCGGTTCAATGATCAGCAACTACTTCAAGGTTGCGCCCGGGCTCCGCGTGCTTGGCACCAATGCCTATCTGTGCCTGGCCGAATACCGCACCTGCACCAACGGATCGATTCTCATGCAGGTCAAGAATTACCAGTATGATACGAACCAGGTGAATGGCGGGCCCAACATGACCTTCACCATCGCGAGCAGCCTGGTGACGGGCAAGACGATTCGCGCGCTCGATCAGGCCTACATCATTGAAACAAACAGCGACGGCGTGTTCTCCATTTCCCTGCCGCCCGACGGCCAGGAGATGATCCTTGCGTACTCGCCGGCGCTGATCACCAACAACGTCATTTGCCAGATAGCCGACGCGCCATCGGCCATCCACCCCTTCGGCGACCAGTGCTACGGCATCACCGTGAAGTTTGATCCTGCGGGCAAGACCAACGTGACCGTGAAGATCGCCTTCATGGAAGACGGTGATAATGGCGACGGCGTGTCGAACGAAATCTACCAAGTGCTCTACACCAACTTCATTTCGACGGCCGGGCAGCAGACGTTCTGGATGTGGATACCGGATCCCGATCTCAAGGATTCCGACTACATTTCGACCGCCGACGGCGGCAATTACAAGTTCGTGGCGTGGGTGGAGGACAGCTCAAGCAACGTCATCGCCCAGTCGGTATCGACGACCACGCAGCTCAAGTGGGGTCTCGCGCCCACGACCACCAATGTGCCGGTTCTGCTTCAGAAGGGGTCGGTCACCAACATGACCGTCGAATGGGAAGATCTCACCGAGCAGCTGGAGTGGCAGAACACGCCCCTGACGCGTAACAACGCATTTCCAAACCGGGTCGCGCTGTTCCGGTCCACCAAGACGCAGGCGCTCTACACAAATCATTTCGATCGCGTGAACCACGTGGCGGACTGGCTGGAGGGGTTGGGCTACGAGCCGGGCAACGACCTTGACCTCGGATTCGACAACGTCACCGTGTCGCTGGCGACGGATGCCACCAATGGCGGATTGGTGACGGCCTATGCGGAGAGCGTGGAATCCGGCACCAACGGCTGGACGGCGGATGGGTTATGGCACGTGGCTCGCGACCTCGCCTACGGCGGCACGAACAGCTGGGGCTACAACAACGGAACGAATTACAGCACCGGTGCGCGCAACAGCGGCACGCTGCTTTCGCCGTGGATTTCGCTCGGCAGTGCATCGGCAGCCACGCTTACCTTCAAGAGCTGGCATGAAACTGAGGATGCCGGCACGAGTTGGGACCGCAAGCAGGTCTATGTATCCGCCGATGGCACAAATTGGACACGCCTGCTGCAGGTGTCCGGCACGAATCAGCAGTGGGTCACGCAGTCGCAGGATCTGACAGCCTATGCGGGTCGCAGCATCCGGCTGAAGTTCCATTTCGACACCATCGACGCGCTGAAGAATGGCTACCGGGGTTGGTATCTCGATGACATCGAGATCAAGGTCGTGGAGTCCACCGCAGCGGTTCATTTTGAGGACGATATGACCGCGACGACCAACTGGACGGCCGGCGGGTTCTGGCGACTGACGACCAACCGTTCGTCCAGCGCGACGACCAGTTGGGTGTACAACGATGGCGTGGATTATGACAACGGGCGCCGCAACAGCGGATCGCTTCTCTCCCGATGGATCGATCTCAGCGGCGTGGCCAATGCCAAGCTCAGTTTCAAGAGCTGGTATCGCACCGAAGACAGCGGTGTATCGTGGGATCGGAAGCTGGTGAAGCTGAGCACCGACGGGACCAACTGGACCACGATCCTCCAGGTTTCCGGGCCCACGCAGGAGTGGACGACGCAGACCTACGACCTGAGCGCGTACGCGGGCCGGTCCATCCGCCTGCAGTTCTTCTTCGACACGATCGACGCGTTCAACAACCAGTTTGAAGACTGGTATGTCGATGATGTGCGCGTGTCCAGCGTGGGCGGCACGGGGACGAGCGTGTTCTCCGACAGCGCGGAGGCTGGCGTGAACGGATGGTCGTTCAGCGGTCTGTGGCGGCTTGCCCCGGACTTCTACTACAGCGCGGGCCACGGCTGGATCTACAACAACGGCACGAACTACAGCACCGGCGCGCGCAACAGCGGTGCCCTCATATCGCCGTGGATCGATTTGGCCCTGGCGGATGGCGCCACGCTGACATTCCGGAGCTGGTACGAGACGGAAGACACCGGCACGTCATGGGATCGCAAGATCGTGTATGCCACCACCGACGGCTCCAACTGGGTCCAGTTGGTTCAGGTCAGCGGTTTGAACAAGCAGTGGGTGCCGGTCACGCGCGACCTCGGCGCATTTGTCGGGCAGCGCATCCGCCTGAAATTCTTCTTCGACACGATCGACGCCGTCTACAACAACTTCTTCGGCTGGGGCATCGATGACGTTGAAGTGACGATCGCGGGGACGAACACCATCTTTTCCGAAACGTTCGACGCCGCGGATATCAGTGCGACTTGGAGCCGCGCGGCGGGCGCGGGGAACTGGTCGTCAACAGGTGGTGTGTTGCGCGCCTGGCGCATCGGCAACGACGACAACATTGTCTATGCAGGCAACGCTTCGTGGAGCAACGTCGTGGTGAGCGCCGACCTTCGCTACAACGAGCAGGGGCCGTACTTCAACGACGCCGAACTTTATGTCCGCTATCAGAACCGCGATAACTACGTGAAGGTCGGCATCCGCAATTTCTATGGGTTCTGGCGCCTCAAATATACGGTTCGGAAAGACACGAACTACGTTGCCGAGGGCTGGCTCTATGATTTTGCGAAGACGAATCAACCGGTGGCGGATACATGGTACAACCTGCGTGTCCGCGCGGATGGAACGAACTTCCTTGTCTATCTCGACGGCGAACACGTGGGGAGTTTCAGTACCACGAATTTCCCGACAGGTCGCGTCGGTCTCGGTGCCCGCGCGGTCCAGCTTGGCATCTGGGAGCCGGCCCAAGGCTACTTCTTCATCGATGATGATGAGTACTCCTATTACTCGCCCAACGAGGGCGCCATCGTCACTCTCGGCAGTCCGCTGAACCTTGATTGGGGTTACCTGGTCCGGTTCTTCCCGACGCTGATCCTTCCGAGCACCTACGTGATGAGCGATGCGGAGGTGTCCAACGTTTGCACATGGATCACGAACGGATTCTACGGCCTGTTGGCGATGGACGGTGGTGTGGCCATGAAGAACGAGACGGGGGCAGACGACCCCGGCCGCATCGAAAACCTGTTCGGTGTCGCGCCAACGTTGCACAGCGTGACAGGCGCGGGGGCACTGGAGATCGGCACCAACGTCCACTACGTCACGCTCGACTACAATCCGGAAGAGTTTGTGGCGGTCAGCGGCTCCGCCGCCGCATGGAGCACCATGCGCGATGCACTGAATCTGGGGTCAACCGACTATGGCACCAGCACCGTGCCGTCCCTGGTGTGTAACGTGCTGACCAATAAACCCGCCTCGCCCCCGAAGACCTTCTGCTTCAACTACGCGGTTGACGCGGGCGGTCAGCTCACCAATGAATCGCGCCTTGTTGCCCAGCGCGCGTTTGAGTGGATCCAGAGCCAGACGTACAAGATGACGCTCGAGTTGAAGGCGGTGAGGGACCCGACGAACCCGAATCTTGACGTGGTGGTGTTCCAGACGAACTTCTGGACGTTGAACGGGTGGGGCACCAACAACCTCAATATCGTAGTGCCGACAGAGAACGTCATGACCGGCACGAATCTGTACTGGGTCATGTACTGCTACCCGTGGACCGCGACCAATGCGTGGCTCAGCCACAAGGGCTTCTTCTCATCCGGCAACGAAGGACTCTTTGTGACGCTGACCGGTTTTGGCCTGCAGGTTCTCGGCATCACCGAGGCCGCCTTTGCGGGACGTGACTGGGATATGTGGGTGGCCTACAACACCGAGGGCTCGAACTTCCTCACGCACTTCGGCATCAAGGATTACGGTTCACTTCGCAACGAGGATACGTTCAATGATGGTGACTACAACGGGTGGACCATCACCGAGGACAGCACCAACATCGCATGGAAAGTCACCAACCAGGTATTACGTGCAACTGTCGTTGGGACAGGTGGTTATGAGTACGTAACGCGCGACGGCCTGGCGGTTACGGGGCGCAATATCACGGTGGAATACGACGTGCGCTTCATGGGTGGCGCGACCAACGCTGCAGACGGCGGCGTCATCTACCAGGGCCGCCTCTTGTACGTGAACCCGAGTGCCGCGGGGTGGGCGGATACGAATGTCGTGTACTACACGAACAGCCTGCCCTCGACCGGCGCCTGGCATCACATCATGGTTCACGTGCGCGATGGTGAACCGTTCCTGCGCAGCGATCTGTATGTGGACAACATCCCCGTGTTCCTCTCGGAGCCGCTCGAGGTGACCAACTGGACCTCGGCATCGGTGGGGCTGCTCAGTCCGTACTACGGGGGCTATGTGGAGTGGGACAATGTCCGCGTCGTGGACGAAGAGTACTCGCTCACCACGCAGATGGTCAGCGGATTTGTCATCCCGACCAATGCCAACTTCTGGCCGAGCCTGCCGGACTACGATCCGGACATGTGGGAACTGGACGGCTCAACCGCCGGCGGCCGGTACGACTGGTACATCTTCTTCAAGGGCGCGAACACGCACGGGCGCCAAGAGGGCAAGGTGTACTTCGCGCCGCGCCTGATCGTCGAGGACACGAACTTCCCGACGGTCTCCGTCGCAGGCAACACGGTCTGGGTGCCGATCGAATGGGAACACATTCCGGAGAGCAATCTGCCTGCCAGGCTCTGCGTGATGTTGCAGAATCCGTACACGGACAAGAACCACAGCACCAACTACTATGCCATCACCAACTCCGCTGGTGCGCAGTACTTCAGCGTGCCGATCCCGACGAACACGCCATACGCTGCAGACTACTCGTGGCTGGCCTATATCTTCCCGACGAACGCGGCGGATCCATGGCTGGAACGCATGGGTTCCGATGACACGTTCCGGTTCAGCCCGCAGGGGCAGCCCGTGGGGCCGGAAACGCGGATCATTGTCTACGTATCCACCAGCGGCACGTTCACGTGCTATGCGGACAGCGGGGCACCGGAGGACAGCGTCTTCTACACATGGGGCGGCACGAACAACGGAGACTATACGGGCATTGGCGCCCCGGATGGCGTCAAGTGCTGGAAGGCAGACGTCACCGGAACGACCTACGTGGGGTGGGGTCTGTTCCACACCAACGGCCTGAAGGACTTCAGCCAGTACAACTACCTCAAGTTCTGGGTGAAGACCGAGGAAGCCACGGTGAAGGTCCAGATCGAGGCCCCGGCGGGGACCCAGAGGACACGCTATCTCGATCAGGAGGGCTGGGTTCCGGCGAAGGCCGGCGTCTGGCAGGAGGTCACGATTCCGTTGACGAACTTCGGCTTTGCGAGTCCGTTGACGAACGTGTACGGATCCTTCCTGACCACACTCGAGTACCTCCCGAGCGTCCGCTACTCCCTCAAGTCGCTCGGCAGTGCGAAGACCTGGGTGGTGGGCGACGATGGATTAACCGGGCACGGACTCAACATCAAGAGCACGACCAACAACGGCGCGCAGTGGGGCGGGTACCAGCCGACCAACTTCACGGCGTCGACTTGGTACAACGTGGAGTTCACCGATGCGACGAATGGCTGGGTCGTCGGCGGTTACAACACGATCGTCGGCACCACCAATGGCGGAGCGAGCTGGGTTCCTATGACGCGCGGGCTACCGACCAACAACTACTGGTACAGCCTGGACTTCATCAACAGCAAGACCGGCTGGGCCTGCGGCACCACGTCGATCGTGGTGACGACAGACGGAGGCCTTACTTGGACGAGCCAGTTCGGGGCCAGCAGCACGGTCCGGGCCATCCGATTCCGCGATGCAAACAGCGGTTGGGCCTGCGGCCAGAACCTGCTTCTCTGGACGACCAACGGGGGCGCGATGTGGACCTACGCGGCGGTGCCTGCGCCGGGTGTGTATTGGCGCGACATGTTCTTCGTAAACTCCTCCACCGGATGGGCTTGCGGATACAGCGGGCTAGTCTGCCGTTCGACGGATGCCGGCAAGACCTGGAGTCTTGCGGGCGGGGTACCGGCGGCCAGCAACCAGTACCTGTATACGATGACATGGTCCGACGAGACCAACGGATGGATCGCGGGCAGTGGCGTCTCGACCAACAACATGTTCTTCACGCATGACGGCGGCTCCACGTGGAGCACGGCCGACAGCGGGCTCTCGGCCACCTTGCTGGACGTCGAGTTCTCTGATGCCAACCACGGCTATGCGGTCGGCCAGTCTGTCTACATCATGAAGACGACCAACGGCGCCTCCGCGACGCCCGTGTGGACCAACACGCTTCCCGAGGCAAGGACGTTCTATATCGATAACGTAAGGTGGAGCATTACCCCATGAGAAAAACAATACTGACCCTTCTGTTGATCGCGGCGGCTGCCACGGTGGCTTCCGCTCAGAGCGCGACGAACTTTCTGGTCAACCCGGGATTCGAGATCGGCTACAGCGGCCAGCGCATGATGGATGCCATCAACAGCTGGCCTCCGGAAACCTATCCCGTGTGGGACTGGGGCCGCATTCGCAGTGCAGCCACAACGCCCACGCACAGCGGGACCAACACCTTCGAGTTGGATGCCTTCGCCAATTACAACAAGGTGATGGCACAGCGATTCAAGGCCTCCGCCGGTATCGTGTACGAGGTCGAAGCGTGGATGAAGTCACCCTCGAACAGCGCATATTTCAAACCCACCAACGGGTTCTGCTATGCGAAGATAGAGTTCTTTAACGCCGCGGGCGCATCGATCGGCGCCGAGGACAGCATTGCCAAATTCCGTCAGAACGGGCCGACGAATTGGACCACCTTCACCACCGGTCCTGTGCAGGCCCCGGCGAACACCGTGACCGGTAAGGCGCTCTTTGGTTATTGCCCGGGCGGGGATGATTGGGGTCCAACGGGAGATCAGACGGTTCAGGGCTTGGTCTACGTGGATGACCTGCGCGCGTTCACCAACCTCGACCACAACGCGGGTGTGATGAGCAACGCCGGGTTCGAAGTGCGCAACGGGACGACCTACCTTCCCCTCACGAATATGCCGTTCTGGACCGGCCTTGGAACGGACGGTGGCGGGGTCACCAATCATCATCGAACCGGCCAGATTTCCCTGCAAATCTGGGGCATCGACAGCTTGGCGGGACAGACGTGGGCTGCCACGCGGAGCAACAAATACGCGACAAGTGCGTACATCTTCTCGACGAATTTCACGACCACGAATGCGTATGCCCAGGTGATTCTCCAGTTCCTCAACGCGACCAACGGCGTGATCGTGGAATACGCCAGCCCGCGTTTCACCTCCCAGAGTCCGAGCAATACCTGGACGCAGTTTGAGGCAGTTGGCGTTGCGCCGAGCGGCACCGTTGTCGGACGCACGCTGTGCGGTATCGTGGGTGATCCGACCGGTTTCGGCACGTCGACGGCGTGGTTCGACGATACCACCCAGCGCGTGGTGTCTACCACGGGCACGATGGCTGGCCTCATCCATAACGGCGGCTTCGACGACGGCCCGTCGGGCAACGCCTACGATCTTGCTCTTGCCGGCGACCTGCCGTGGTGGGAATGGCTTGGCGGCGACAACGGCGGCTTTGTGAATGGCTCCTACAAGACCAACGAGCAGCAATCGCTGTCGATCACCTATCCCGACAACTCCGCCGGTCAGAAGTTTACTGCCGTCACCGGGCGCGGCTACATTGTCGAAGGCTACATCTACAATCCAGCCGCAGAGGATCTCACCGGTTCTGCGTTCGGCGCCTATCTGATTGAATTCTATCGCGGCACGTCGCTCGTCTCCACCATCGACAGCTCGCACTTCACCAGCGCATCACCAGCAGATTCATGGGTCAAGTTCGCCGTGACAAACCGTGCGCCGTGGACGGGCTCAGTGACCGGCCGCGTGGTGTGCGGAATCTACGGTGATCCCACTGGCTTCGGCGGGGCACTCTACTTCGATGGCGTGCGCGTCACAGAAACGAATCTTCCGCAACTGACCAACACTCAAGCCGGCGAGATTTGGAATCCGGGGTTTGAGTACACCGCGCGCGGCACGGTGATCGGACAGATGGACAGTTGGTCGGCTGACGGCGCCTCCGGGCTGGTTGGCGATTCCTACAAGCGCAGCGGCAACAATGCGCTGCAACTCTACTATCCCGGGACGCTTGCCCATCAGACCTGGGATGCTACGCAGGGCTGGCGGTATGCCTCCTCGGCCTTTGCGTTCACCCCGTCTGCGGACCGCCTCGCAGGCGCCTCCACGCTGCACGGCGTGGTGCTCCTGCAATTCCTGGACGCCACGGGAACCAATGTTCTGCAAACATATGAAAGCACGTGGTTTACGACTAGCAATGTCGCTGATGTGTGGGCCGCCCTGCAGGTCAACGGAACAGCTCCTTCGGGCACACGTTATGGCCGCACGACGCTGGCGCTCTTGGGCGACACAGCCGGTTACGACGGGTCGCTGTGGTTCGACGATGCGACGCAGCTCGTGGTGTCCACCACCGGCACAGTCGCCGGGTTGCTGCACAACCCCGGATTTGATGACGGGCCTCCGGGAAATGCCTACGATCTTGGTCTCGCGTTCGACCTCCCGTACTGGGACTGGCTGGGCGGCACCAATGGCGGTTACATCACGACCAGCTACAAGCTCGACGATGCGCAATCGCTCGTGATCACCTGGCCCGGCAATCTCATCGGGCAAAGTTTCAACGTGGTCACAGGGCAGACCTATGTCTACCAAGGCTACATGTACACGCCATCGTCTGACCGCATGACGGGCACGGCTTACGGTGTATTGCAGATGGAGTTCTACGATGGCGCCGAGTTGGTCTCCGTCGCGGAGAGTGCGCATTTCACGGTCACTTCGCCTTCGAACTCGTGGGTCAAGTTTGCCGTGACGAACCGCGCCCCGTGGACCGGGACGATCAGCAGCCGCGTGTTGTGTTCGATCGCGGGTTCCTCCGCAAGCTTTGGCGGCGCGCTGTATTTCGACGGCCTCAGCGTGACGGGTCGCTACATCGGCGCGACCAATGTGCAGGCCGGCACGTTGTGGAATCCTGGCTTCGAATACACGGCACCCGGCACGGCGCTCGGATTCATTGAAAACTGGACGGCGCTCGGGAATGCGGGGGTGATCGCCGAAACGTACAAGCGCAGCGGGAAGAACGCGCTGCAGTTGTACGCGCCTGAAACACTCCTCGCTCAGACATGGGACGCGACGCAGGGCTGGAAGTACGCCTCGGCGGCCTATGCCTATACGCCTGTGGCCGACAAGCTGCAGGGCGATCCGAACCTTCACGGAATCGTACTGCTGCAGTTCCTTGATGCCACGGGCACGAATATTCTGCAAAGCTATGAAAGCGCGTGGTTTAGAACGAACTGGACCGCCGGAGCGTGGAGCAATCTCGAGGCTATCGGCGTCGCGCCGAAGGGCACGCGTTATGGGCGCACGGTGCTGGGACTGCTGGGCACGAACCTCGGTTTCAGCGGCAGCATCTGGTTCGACGATGCCACGCAGCGCGTGGTGTCGACAACCGGCACCACGAACGGTCTGCTCCATAACGCAGGCTTCGACGACGGTCCGACCGGCAACGCGTATGACCTGTATGCCACGAACGACTTCCCGTACTGGGTCTGGATCGGCGGCACCAACGCCGGCTTCGTCGGTCGCGACTATAAGAAGAACGAAGAGCAGGCGCTGGTTATTACCTATCCGCTGAACTCTGCGGCCCAGGATTGGACGGCCGGGTCGGGCAAACGCTACAAGGCCGAGGGCTACCTGTTCACGCCGTCCACGGCCAAGTTCAACTCGGACGGCGACATGTCGTTCGGCCGCCTTGAACTCGCGTTCTACGTCAACGGCAGCGCGACGCCGGAGACTAACTTTGTTACCGCATCCTTCGGTGCGTCGCAGCCGGCCGACACATGGACCTACTTTGCCGTTACCGGCCGGGCGCCTGCGGGCGTTTCGGTCACGGGTCGTGTGACCTGTACGATCTACTCCTCGGATCCTGAGAACGACGCGGACCTCGCAGGTGTGATCTACTTTGATCAGCTTGCCGTGAACGAGCTTACGAACACGTTCAGCTCCGATCTCGCGCTCACGAAGACGGGTTCGCCCGCGCAACCGCGCGTGGGCGGAACGCTGACGTACTCGCTGGCGGTGAGCAACAAGGGACCGGATGCCGCGGAAGGCGTGATGCTGAGCGACCTGCTGCCGGCGGAAGTCAACTTCTCGACTTGCTCTGTCAGTCAGGGGAGTTGGAGCTTCGGCGATGGGGAAGTGGCCTGCTCGCTGGGCACGCTGGCCAACGGTGCCACGGCGGGGGTTACGATCGTGGTCACGCCCACGTTGGACGGATGGATCACCAACACGGCATCGGTCAGCAGCGACTCATCGGATGCGGTGACCGCCAACAACCGGGCCGAAGCCGCCACCCAGGTGCTCGCGGCCAACCGCACGCCCGAAATCACGTTGCCGGGCCCGCACACGATGACGGTGGGAAGATCCACGAACTTCGTGGTGACGGTATCCGACGCGGATCACGACAGCGTAACGCTGACCAATACGGTCAAACCGACGGGCGCGACGTTTGTGACGAGCAATTTCTCGTGGACCGCCACGGCGGCGTTCGCCGGCACGACCAACCTTGTCGTGTTTGTTGCCAATGACGGCCAGGGATTGACCAACAGCGTGGTCACGAACAGCACCACGATCACCGTCCTCTTCGACTCCGACACGGATGGCATGAGCGACGGCTGGGAGTGGACGCAGTTCGGCAACCTGACGAACTCGGGTTCGGCGGACAACGACGGCGACACGGAGAACAACTACCGCGAATACGTTGCGAACACGCAGCCGACGAACGCGCAATCGTATTTCCGATTCCGCGATCTGGCGACGGCGGTGGGCACGAGCAACCACCAGGTGCGCGTGTATACGGAGCCGCAGCGGAAGTACTCGATCTATTACTCCACCGGGGCATTGTCGAACAACGTGTCGTGGACGCCGTTCGCGAACACAAACTGGGGTGTGTGGCTGGAGACGGCCTCATCCTCGACGAACCATATCTTCACCGACAACGAGAGCACGAACACGGGCGGCCCACTGTCGTCCGGCGCACGTCGCTATTATCGCGTGAAGGTCAGCTTCCCGTAGGGGCTTTGTGGCTCCCGTGGCGTGGGCGAAGGCGGCCGTCACGGGAGCCCGAATTGCACCTTCTGCCGGGTAAACGGCGGGAGGTGACGCCTTCATCTGCATCGAGTGGCTCCCGAATTCCCGTCCCAACCCCCTGAAAACATTGGGAAAATAGCGGGACCGTTCCCTGTCCTGTAAACACTGCATTTTATTGATATTCTCCCTTGCCACGCGAGCGACCTAGGTCTATAAATGGGCACAGCGTGGGAACGGTCCCGCGCCAAGCAGGGGTCTTCGAGGATGTGCCGGCCGTGGTTGTTCCCGAGAAGTCCTGGGAGGTTGTCATGATGAATGGTCGATCGAATCTCCGCGTGTCGCGTGTGCGGCAGCAGCCTTGGGGAGTACTCGCTGCCCTCACGATCGCGGTACTGGCTTCGACGGCGACAGCCGCGTTCGATGGTTTCATCAAGATGAAGGACGGCTACTTCGTCGACGCCGTCACCGGGAAGCCCTGGGTGCCGCACGGCATCGCGTACCAAACATGGAACCGACCGCTCGGCGTCTGGCAGACCAAGGAACAGGTCGACTACGATCTCGATGAAATGGTGAAGATGGGCGCGAACTCGATTCGTGTCGACTTCGTCTGGCAGCACATCGAAGAGGACGGCGACAATCAGTGGAAGTGGAGCAACTACGATTACCTCGTGGAGGCAGCTGAGGCGCGCGGTATCCGCATCTTCGCGCTGATCGGTTACCAGTGGCCGCCGAACTGGTTCCCCGATGAGTGGTACACGCAGCATCCTCCCGAGTATGACGCCAGCGGCATCTATCACAGCGAGCGTTGGCCCTCTGACATCATCAACTACGAGCATCCCCAGGCCCGCGCGCAGTACATGGAATGGTTCCGCAATGTCTGCGGGCGTTACAAGGATTCCAAGGCGATCGTCGGCTGGATTATCGGCAACGAGTCGGGTTATCTCGGCCTCTGGAGCGGTTTGCTGGACGGCTACGATCCGGAGTCTGAAGCGTCGTTCCGCGGCTGGTGCGAGCGGAAGTACGGCACCATCGCCGGCGCGAATGCGGCATGGGGCACGAGCTATACGAACTTCGCCGCGATCAAGTTCATCGAACGCTACACGGAATATGGCACGGATGGCGCGGTATGGGCGGACATGGTCCAGTGGCGCGAGGATTCGATCGGCAGTTTCACGGCGATCGGCGCAGTGGCTGCGAAGTCGGCCGATACAAATCACCTGATCTCGTACTCAACCGTCGGCATGCAGTGGGGCGAGGAAGATTGGCGCTATCACGCCGAGGATCGCGGCAAAATCACGCAGGCATGTGCGGCGAGCAACGCGCCGATCGACTACTTCTCCGTGAACAATTATCCGTGGTCGATCCTTGGTCACGAGTCGCAGAACGGGCACTGGGGCATCTCCTATACCAAGAAGGTTACCACGTCGGCGAGCATGCCCGAAGGTGTCCCGGTGCTCTATTCGGAAACGGGCTTCACGAGTTCCGAATCGATGTGGCCGGGCATGGATGAATTTCGGCAGGGCCCGCTGGTGCGGAACGCGTTGTGGGAATCGCTTGAGGCGGGCGCGAACGGCACCCATATTTTTGCGTGGCACGATCGGCCGTACATCACCGACCGCGAGAAGGGCTTTGGGATTCTCTATTCCGACCGGAATGTGAAGCCCGCGTTCTGGGTTTCGCGCGACACGTTCATGCTGATGGAGCAGGCGAAGATACACGACCTCCTGATGGGGTCGAAGGATCCGAAACCGGACATCGGCTTCCTGTGGACGGCGGCCAACGACTCGCAATACAACCGCTATGAATGCGAGATGCAGCAGTTTGCGGGCGCGCTGGAGCGGCTTGGCTTCGAGCCGAACTTCGTCAACCTTGACGATTTGGCCAGTGGTGCTTTCACAAACGTCAAAGTCCTCTGCCTGCCGCGCAACATGCGCGTGGATGCGGTCGTGCCCGGCACGGGCAAGGGCGTGTTGCAGTTCCTGCGCGAGAACGTGTTGACGAAGGGCATCCATATCCTCGCCAGCGCGGATCTGCCGGGCATGCAGAACCAGAACGGCCGGCCGCTGCCCGGCTATACGAACGAGCTGAAGCTCTTGTTCGGCATCGACGCCAGCAACACCGGCGGGTTCGAAGTCGCCCCGCGCACGGGCAATTTCATTTCCAGCAACATGGCGCCGTTGGTGGTCACCTTCACGACCAACATGGGCAACATCACCAACGGTTATGTGTCGACCCCGCATGTGTGGAAGTACAATGACGAAGTTCGCGTGACGGACGGGCAGGTCCTGGCGACATTCCACTCGTGGCGCAACAAGGGCTTCGAGGAGTACAACGCGAACTACGTGCCGGGGTGGTACAAGTGGGGCGACATGACGTTCCAGAATTGGTTCCCGCTGGAGGGCACCAACATGCTCCAGATGTGGGGCGATTCCGGCATCTTTCAGGACTTCCAGGTTGCGCCGTTCGGCGAATACACCTTCAGCACCCATCTCCGCAACAATAACGACGACCCGTTGCGCAACGGCAAGCAAGCCTACATTGCCCTTGAATGGTACGACGCATCCGAGACCCTTGTGGGCTCCGTTGAGAGCGCACATCTGACCACGAACACGCCGGGCAACGCCTGGGTGCTGTACCGCATCACCGGGGTGGCTCCGTCGAATGCCGTGAAGGGCCGCCGGGTTATCCGCATCACGGGTCCCGGCGACGGGGCCTTGTATGTCGACCACTACCAGCAGGCGCCGGCGCTCGTAGTGAAGAATCACGGCACCGCGAAGGCAGCGATTTTCCTCTACTCGGCGGGCGATGTTTCGCCCGACGGCAATGACGACGGCGAGATGGATGTGCTGCCGTGGAAGTGGCGCTACGATTACATCGGCGCGATCGTGAAGACCTACTTCGGCGTCAAGCCGCTGATCGACGTCACCGGCCCCAACGCCTATCTCTGCTTGGCCGAGTACCGCACCTGCACCAACGGGGCAACGATGTGGCAGGTGAAGAACTACATGTATGACCGCTTTGCGACCAACCCGCCCGGCGGACCGGATCTCACGTTCACCATCAGCAGCCCGTTGTTCTCCAACCGCACGGTCCGTGCGTTCGAGCAGGGCCGCATCATTGAGAGCCCGAGCGACGGAACGATCCAACTCACCCTGGTTCCCGACGGCCAAGAAATCCTGCACGTCTATCCGGTGGTGTCGAATGATGTGGTCTGCCAACTCGCCGATGCTCCGTCCGTGGTCCACCCGTTCGGCGACAAGAACTACAGCATGAAGGTGAAGTTCGACACGATGGGCAAGACGAACCTGACACTTTGCATTGCGCTCGTCGGCGGCAAGTACAGCAACCAGGTTGTCCAGCTCATCAGCTCGAATGTCACCGGTTCCGGCGAGCAGACGTTCTATATGTGGATCCCGGACTTCAACCAAAACAACACCAACTACGCGTCTACGCCGGACGGCGGTGAATACCAGTTCGTGACATGGCTGCAGGATTCGGCCAGTAACAACATCAGCGGTACGGCTGTGCAGGACACGCAGGTGAAGTGGGGCGTTGCGCCAACCACGAAGCTGCCGACGACCTTCACCAAGGGCTCGACCACCAACGTCTCCGTCGAGTGGGAGGAACTGTACGAACAGCTTTACTGGCAGCATTGCCCGATGACGCGCAACGACGCGTTCCCGACGCGCATTGCACTGTATCGTTCGTCGAAGACCGAGAAGCAGTTCCCCGGTCACTTCCAGCGCGCGAACCAGGTGGCTGATTGGCTCAACAGCCTCGGCTACGACCAGGGCAATCCGCTGGACATCTCTTTCGATAATTTCACCGTGAGCAAGACGCTCGACACGGCGGGCGGCAGACCCGCGACGTTTGCGGATGCCGTGGAAACCGGCACCAATGGCTGGACCGCGCAGGGCCTCTGGCACATTGCAGCGGACCAGTCCGCGAGTCCGACACACAGTTGGGCGTATAACAACGGGACGAGCTACAACACGGGCGCGCGCAATACCGCAACGCTGCTCAGTCCGTGGATCGATCTCACCAATGCCGCGGCGGCGACGTTGAGCTTCAAGAGCTGGTATGAGACCGAAGACACCGGCACGTCGTGGGATCAGAAGAAGGTGCTGGTGACGACAGATGGCACCAATTGGACGCCCATCCTGCAGGTCAGCGGTCCGAACAAGCAGTGGGTGAATCAGTCGGTGGACCTGAATGCCTACGCGGGCCGGCGGATTCGAATCCAGTTTCTGTTCGACACGGTGGACGCGGTTTACAACCAGTTCCGCGGCTGGTACATCGATGACATCAGTGTTGCCGCGAACGCGGCGCAGGTGATCGACGTGTTTGTCGACACCATGGAGTCCACCACGAACTGGACCGCGAGCGGCCTCTGGCGGCTCTCGACCAATCGCGCGGCAGGCGGCATCCGAAGCTGGGTCTACAACAACGGCACGAACTACAGCACCGGCGCGCGCAACAGCGGCGGGCTTGCCTCGCGCTGGATCGACCTCACCTCCGTGGAAAGCGCGTCGCTGTCCTTCAAGAGCTGGTACAAGACTGAAGACACGGGCACGTCGTGGGACCGCAAGACGGTCCAGGTCTCGACCGACGGGTCGAATTGGACGCAGGTGCTGCAACTCGGCGGGCCGGCATCCGAATGGACGAGCCAGTCCCTTGATCTTTCCGCATACGCCGGACAATCCATCCGGCTGCGGTTCTTCTTCGATACGATCGACGCGTTGAACAACCAGTACGAAGGCTGGTATGTCGACGAGGTCCGGATCACAGCGATTGGCGGTGAGGGCGGGAACGTGTTCTCCGACCGTGCGGAATCGGGAACCAACGGATGGATGACCGCGGGCCTTTGGCACCAAGCCGCCGACCTTTTCTCCAGTCCGACGCACAGCTGGGCCTACAACAACGGGTCCAACTACCAGACCGGTGCGCGCAACAGCGGCGACCTCATCACGCCGTGGATCGACCTGACGCCCGCAGCGAGCGCGAAGCTTTCGTTCAAGAGCTGGTACGAAACGGAAGACACGGGTCTCAGTTGGGATCGCAAGCTCGTCTACGTGTCAACCAACGGCACGACGTGGGTCCAGCTCCTGCAGGTGTCGGGCGCGGCCAAGGCGTGGGCCACGCTCGGCTGCGACCTGAGCGCGTACGCGGGCCAGCGCATCCGGCTGCGGTTCTTCTTCGACACGGTGGACGCGACATACAACCAGTACCGCGGCTGGTACATCGATGACATCAACGTGAGCATGGTGGGCAGCGACATCCTCTTCCACGAATCGTTTGACGGTTCGTCACTTTCCACCAATTGGGTCCGTGCGGCCGGTGCGGGCAATTGGGATCTCGGGGATGGCTCGATTCGCGCATGGCGCATCGGCAACGACGACAACATCTACGCGGTGCCGGGCTTCACGTGGACCAACTACGCAGTGCAGGCCAATATTCGTTACAACCACCAGGGCCCGTACTTCAACGACGCGGAACTCTATGTCCGCTACCAGGATCGCAACAACTTCGTGAAAGTCCTGATCCAGAACTTCTACGCCTTCTGGCGGCTGAAGTTCGTGGTTCGTGCCGGCACGAACAACATCCAGCAGGGCTGGGTCCACAGCTTCACGAAGGCCAACCGGCCCGTGGAGAACACCTGGTACAACCTCGGCGTCGAAGTCGAAGGAACGAACTATCACGTGTATTTCGATGGCGAGCACGTGGGCGATTTCGGGTTGTCGCCGACCAACTTCCCGTTCACCTCCGGCAGCGCGGCGATCGGCTCGCGGGCCGTGCAACTTGGCATCTGGGAGCCGCAGAAAGGCTACTACTTTGTCGACGACGACGAATACAGCTACTACGCAGCGAGCGGGTCGACCACGGTCGGCAGTCCGGTGAATCTCGACTGGGGTTATCTCCAGACATTCTTCGGCACGCTCATTCTCCCAAGCGTGTACGTGATGAACGACGTGGAAGCATCGAACGTCGTGACGTGGATCAACAAGGGCACCTACAACATCATCGCGACCGACGGCGGCTCCGCGATGAAGGATCCGCAGGGCAACGACAAGCCCGGCCGCCTGGCGTCCATCTTTGGTGCTGCGCCGGCCCTCGGCAGCATCAGCGGATTGCAGCGCGTTACGACCGGCACGAACGATCACTACGTGAATCTCGATTACACGGCAGGCAGCCAGATCTCGGCGACCGGGACGGCCCACGCGTGGACGACCATCACGAACGCGACGACGCTGGCGACCATGACCGGCTCCGGGAATGCGCCCGCGCTGATCTGCCATCTCGACGGCCCGGACCCGTACTCGCCGTCGAAGATATTCCTCTTCAACTTCGATGTGGATACGCAGGGGCAGTTGACGAACCAGTTCCGGCAGATCGCCAAGCGCGTGTTTGAGTGGACCCGCGGTCAGGCCTACAAAGTGCGGCTCGACCTCAAGTACCCGAATCCTTCCGGCGATCCGAACTATGACATCACCGTCGGCTCGGTCATCGGCTGGGCGCTCAACGGCACAGGCCTCACGAATCTTGTCTTCACGCTGCCGTCGGGCGGCATTATGACAGGCGACAATCTGTACTGGTCGATCTACGTCTACCCGTGGGATTCGGGCTATCCGTGGGGCGATCATGCGGGCTTCTATTCCTCAGCCAATGACGGCTTCGGCGTCAGCATTCCGGGCAAGGGCCTGCAGATCATCGGCTCCGTGGACCCGGCCTACGCCGGTCGCGCATGGGGTCTCTGGCTTGCCTACAACACCCGCGGCGAGAACATGAACCTGACGTGGGGCCTGAAGGACAAGGGCAACCTGCTCACCCAGGACAATTTCGACGACGGCAATTTCAACGGCTGGTCGAAGAATCCTGTGAGCAACTACCAGTGGGCCGTGACAGCTGACGGCAAACTCTCCTGCACCTCCGCTCCGCGCGGCGGCTACTCGATGCTGATGAAGGACGGGCTCAGCGTGGCTGACACCAACGTCACGATTGAGTATGACGTCCTCTTCACCAACGGCGCGACGGGCGGCGGCATGGTCTATCGCGGCTACCCGCTGTACGTGAATCCGCAGGGCATCTGGTGGTCGAGCGAGAACCCGATCGACTTCCAGTCGCCGTCGAATTTCTCCGGCGTGATTACGAATGCCAACGGCAGCATCACGTACGTCATCACGGGCTCGATCATGTTTTACATCGGACCGCCCGGGCTGACGTCCAATGAGTGGCATCACATTGCCGTGTCGATTCGCGATGGTGATCCGGCGCCGGTCAGCGACATTTACGTCGACGGCGTGCCGCAGTTCATGGCCGTGCCGTTGCCCGGCACCAATTGGACGAGCACGAGCGTGGGATTCATCAGCCCGTACACCAACGGCTGTGTCCGGTGGGACAACTTCCGCGTGTCGGACGAGCTCTACTCGTTTGAATCGCGGACCGTGAACGGCGAATTCGTCGAGACCAACGCGGCGGTGCCTGCGTACTGGGCGACCGTGCCGGACTACGATCCGTTGATGTGGGAACACGAGGGGACCACGCTCGGCGGGCTGTACGAGTGGTACGCGTTCTTCCGCGGCACGAACCTGCAGGCGACGCAGGACGCCCACATCTACTTTGCGCCGCGCCTGATGACCGAGGATACGAACTTCCCGACGTCGATGCGGAAGGGCGAGACGGTCCACGTACCGGTGGAGTGGGAGAACATGCCCACCTCCCCGTTGATGATGAAGCTGTCGCTCGAGTATCCGTACGAGTCGCCGTACCAGCACGCGACAACGATTGTCAGCCGCACGACGATCATCACCCAGCGGTGGGGCTCGGCCTACCTCGACGTCACCGTGCCGGGAGACACGCCTGCGGGCGACAGCTACCTGTGGTCGGTCTGTCTGTATCCGACCAATTCCACGGATCCAATGAACAGCCGCATCGGCCTTGACGATACATTCCGGTTTTCGACGAACGGACCGGTCACGTGGTATCCGCGCGAAATCACGGTGGAGGTCACTGCCGTCACAACCGCGGGAACGTTGAGCGTCTACTCCGACGCGGGTATACCCGCGGGGGCCGACATCCTCGTTTGGGGCGCCGATGCCTGGTACACGATCACCAGTCCGACGACCTACGACGGCGGCTTTGAAAGTCACGGCCTCGGCACGTTCCCGACGGGTGGCTACTGGCAGGCGGCGACGCCGGGCGGCGGCGCCGGCAGCGTGGTGAATCCGGAGTCGGCCTATACCGGCGTGCACGGCCTGTGGTCCTACACCGGCAGCGAGACATGGTCCTACTGGAGGTCGGCTTACCAGGAGTTCTTCGCATCGGAAGGCGACAATTTCCGGTGTTCCGTTTATGTGCGCCAGCCGACCGGCGAGTGGGGGACGTGGGTCGCGGGGTCGCGCGCGTTCCTGCGGATGAACTTCCTTGATGCTTCGTACCAGAGCCTGTGGATGGTGGACTCCGCCGTGAAGGTCACGGCCGAAGATCAGGGCTGGACGCTGTGCCAGATCACCAACGTGCCGACTGCTCCGCGCAACACCAAGTACATGCGCGTCGAGGTCGTGGTAGACAAGCCGGCAGGCGCTTCAGGTGTGAGCGTGGCGTGCTTTGACGATCTGACCGTGAAGATCGGCAACAGCTTCTACGGCGATTATGAGGGCGAGGGTGCCAGCACGCCGGAAGGGGTGAAGTGCTTCCGGTCGACCGTACTCAACTGGTCGGGCTGGGGCGTGTTCTATACCTCCAACACGCTGCCGCAAGGCGTGGACCTCTCCGTCTACTCCAACGGCTACCTCAAGTTCTGGCTGAAGACGCCGGGTTACACGCGCGTGGAACTGCAGGATATCTATGGCCACCAGCCCGGCTATCCGCCGTTGCCCCAGTACTACTATGGGCCGACAACCGATGGCCAGGGCAACGTGGTCTGGCAGGAGAAGGTCATTGCGATCACCAACTTCACCGGGGCGGGAGGCGTTGATCTGCGGCACATGCGCAGCCCGTTCATGGCAACGGATCCGATTGATACCACCGTGCCATTCACGTTCCTCATCGACAATGTCCGGTGGACGCTGGATCCGTAGGGGGGGGAGATGGATATGCATAAGCGATTCTTCATCTTTGTTGCAGTCATGTTGCTGGCCTGTGTTGTGCAGGCCGCGGAGCGCACGGCAGATGTGGTGGTGGCGGTGTTCGACTCGCCCGATCCGGTCCGCGAGAGCCAGGCCCTCACCTTCCGCCTCGCCGTCACCAACCGCGGGCCTCACTCCGCCTCCAACACCGTCGTCACCGATGTCCTCCCCGCCGGCGTCGACTTCGTCTCCTGCTCCCTCAGCCAGGGTTCCTATACCCGCGACGGCTCCACCCTCTCCTGCACCCTCGGCACCGTCGCCTTCGGCGGCACCGCCGCCGTCACCATTGTC
>Ga0116158_10000385_pt1 | contig 44627 bp, 32 predicted proteins | sample AD_UKC052_MetaG_FD_89883 | JGI IMG/M metagenome (GOLD analysis project Ga0116158, IMG submission 89883) | Active sludge microbial communities of municipal wastewater-treating anaerobic digesters from USA - AD_UKC052_MetaG | ecosystem: Engineered > Bioreactor > Anaerobic > Digestate | place: USA... | reverse complement strand
TTGATGTAGCTGCCCTTGGCGCGCAGGTTGTGCACGCTGAGGCCGATGCCGCCGGCGCTCTGGCTGATCTGGGCGCACTGCTTGAGGGTGTCGTAGATGCCGTTGATGCTGTCGTCCTTCAGTTGCAGCAGGAAGCAGCTGCTCATCTGCGGCTTGGGGGTGCCGGCGTTGAAGAGCGTGGGGGTGGCGTGGGTGTACCAGCCTTCGCTCAGGGAGTTGTAGGTCTCCATGGCGGCCTCCAGGTCGTTCTTGTGGATGCCCACGGCCACGCGCATCAGCATGTGCTGGGGGCGTTCCACCACCTGGCCGTGCAGGCGCAGGAGGTAGCTGCGCTCCAGGGTCTTGAAGCCGAAGAAGTCGTAGCTGAAGTCGCGGTCGTAGATGATGGCGCTGTCCAGCTGGTCAGCGTTGTCCTGGATGATCTTGTGGACATCGTCGGCGATGAGGCTGGCGCGCTCACCGGTCTTGGGGTCCACATAGAAGTAGAGGTCCTTCATGGTCTCGCTGAAGGACTTCTTGGTGTTCTTGTGCAGGTTGCTGACGGCGATGCGGCTGGCGAGCTGCGCGTAGTCCGGGTGCTTCACCGTCATGGTGGCGGCCACCTCGGCGGTGAGGTTGTCCAGCTCGGTGGTGGTGACACCATCGAAGATGCCGTCGATGACCTTGAGGGTCACCTGCGTGGCATCCACCATGGGATCCAGTCCGTAGCAGAGTTTCTTCACCCGGGCGGTGATCTTATCGAATTTCACCGCCTCCCGGCGTCCGTCGCGCTTGATCACATACATGCTTTGTCTTGTCTATTAGGGTTGGTGGACCGCTCGGCTCCCGCTCTGCGGTTGGTTGGTTTTCCTGTCAATGGCAGGACTCCCAAGATGGGGGCCTGCGGGGTGCTTTCGTCCGGTCGTTGGTCGGGTGATCGTCAACCGGGCGATGTGAATTGTGGAAGCGTGCTGGCTGACCGTTGTCTGGTGTCCGATGCAACTCATAGCCCCGCATCGGACATGGGACAACCATCATCGGACACTTAGAAATCAGCGTCCAGTGTGAACTTCGCTTCGTTCTTCTCGCCTTGGGTGAGCACGCCGGCCTTCTGGTATTCGCCCACACGCTTCTCGAAGAAGTTGGTCTTGCCCTGTAGGCTGATCATCTCCATGAAGTCGAAGGGGTTGGTGGCGTTGTAGATCTTTTCGTTGCCCAGTTCCACCAGCAGGCGGTCGGCCACGAACTCGATGTACTGTTGCATGAGCTTGGCGTTCATGCCGATGAGGTTCACGGGCAGCGCGTCGGTCACGAACTCCTTCTCGATCTCCACGGCATCGCGTATGATGGTCTCCACCGTCTTCTTGCTCAGGCGGTTCATCAGGTGCTTGGTGTAGAGCAGGCAGGCGAAGTCGCAGTGCAGGCCCTCGTCGCGGCTGATGAGCTCGTTGCTGAAGCTGAGGCCGGGCATGAGGCCGCGCTTCTTCAGCCAGAAGATGCTGCAGAAGCTGCCGCTGAAGAAGATGCCCTCCACCGCAGCGAAGGCCACCAGGCGCTCGGCGAAGCTGCCCTTGCTGATCCACTTCATGGCCCAATCGGCCTTCTTGCTCACACAGGGCACGGTATCGATGGCGTGCAACAGGCGGTCCTTCTCCATCGGGTCCTTGATCAGGGTGTCGATGAGCAGGCTGTACGTCTCACTATGGATGTTCTCCATCATGATCTGGAAGCCATAGAAGAAGCGCGCCTCGGGATACTGCACCTCGTGGAGGAAGTTCTCGGCGAGGTTCTCGTTCACGATACCATCGCTGGCGGCGAAGAAGGCCAGGATGTGTTTGATGAAGTAGCGTTCGTCGTCGTTGAGCTTCTCGGCCCAATCCACCAGGTCGGCGTGCAGGTCGATCTCCTCGGCGGTCCAGAAGCTGGCCTCATGCTTCTTGTAGAAGTTCCAGATGTCGTGGTGTTGGATGGGGAAGATGACGAAACGGTCCTTGTTCTCCTTCAGCAAGGGCTCATGCGCATCGGCCGCGTGGGTGGGAAGGAGTTCCTCCATGCTCATCTGGGAAGGCTTGTTGGGTGTGCTCATGGGTACGATCGGGGGAAGAGAGGTACGGTCGGGGAAGGCCCCGTTCAAAAAACTGCCTGACTTTTCGTGGTTCCCGCCGGCGTCGGACCCGGCCCGTTGCAGGGGTCAGGAGAGCGGCGTCGTCGGGATACAAAATTGGATCGCTGGGGAGCCTCCCACAAGGATCGATGCCGTGTAAGTTTCCGGAGTTTTCAACACGGCCAAGTTCCTCAACAACGACGGGCAATGGATCGAACGGGCACCCGTGCAAGACATTTCTTTTCACGATCCGTTAACAACGCCGGTACCGCACGGCTGTAGGGCTTCCGATGGACCGTCCCACTCCACAACAGGCGCCACGGCTGTGATCCACACGGTACCGCATCGTGCTCCGAGCACGGTTGTTCGCGTTGTGGAACGGATGACCCGCCACAGGGTGCGATCGGCGCACGTATCCGGCACCCCTGCCCGCTGCATGCACCGCGATCAGCGGGCTACCGGAAGGATGCACGGACCATGGTCCAGCGAACGGCCGAAGAGGTCGCGCGGCGATCACTGCCCACGCCCGTCCGCCACCCACACCGCGTGGATCTCCTCCAGCTCGGCATACCACTCGGCACCGTACTTGCGCGTCAGCGAGTCCTTCAGGAAGCGGAAGACGGGCACATCCAACTTGGCGCCGCACTCGCAGGCCGGCTTGCAGATGGGCCAACGGTGATAGTTCAAGCCATCGTGGAACTTGAGCTTCTCGATCCGGATGGGGTACAGGTGGCAGCTGATGGGCTTGCGGAACGGGATGGCGCCGTCCTTCCAAGCGCGCTCCACGCCACAGAGCGCGATGCCCTGCGCATCGAACACAGTGAAGGCACACTCGCCACGACCCTCCACCAAGGTGGTCACCAGGTCACCATCCTCGTCCAGTTCGCTCACACCATGTTCATCGATGGCGCGTTGGCCCTTCTCGGGGATGTAGGGACGGATCTTCGGCCAGAGCTCCTGGAGCAGGGCCTCCTCCTCCACCTCCAACGGTGCGCCGCTGGAGCCGGCCACACAACAGGCACCCTTGCAGGCGTTGAGGTCGCAGACGAAGCGTCGCTCGAAGAGGTCTTCGGAGATGAGGGTACCGCGGTGTTCGATCATTCGGCGGCGAAGCTACTGCTGATGAAGATGGCCTTGCCGCAACAGCGATCCGGGCCAATGGCCTCGTGGTCAGGACCGGAAGAGCTGCGGGCCACGGACCACGAGCCAGGGATGGGCAGACCGTACTTGGGCCCGAGTCCTTTCGACCATTCTGTTGGGACCATACCCGTTGACCCTTTGCTATTTTCACATCAAACCGAAGAACATGAAGGACTTCAAGAAACTCCTCATTTGGCAAAAGGCAATGGACATCACCGATCTGGTCTTTGACATCTACGACGAATTGCCATGGCAAAAGGCTGCAGAACTGAAAGGTCAAAGCACACGGGCTGCGGTCTCCATTGTTTCGAACATTGCTGAAGGCAACTCCCGAAAGAGCGAAAAAGACAAGCACCGTTTCATGGAAATGGCCCTTGGCTCGGCCTTCGAGCTTGAGACACAGACATTGGTGCTACAGCGCAGGAAATGGGGCCCAAAGGCGGAAGTGGAGCAAATACTGGCCGCCATTGATGAAGAGCAGAAAATGCTCGTCGGATTCATGTCCAAACTAGGTCGATGACACGTGACCTTCAAGGCCATTTCCGACCATGGACACCGCTTGAACCGGACGTCATAGCAATTCGACACGCACTGCTCGAGGCCCGCAGCTAATAGCTCGGGGCTTCCTCTCAACTCAGCGAAGCTCCTAATTTCGCGCCACCGCGCCGCCGAAGGTTTCCAGGGCGACCGCCAACCCATCATGAGCAATCAAGAAGACCGCCTCAAGACCCTGATCGGCCATGCCAAGGAGTATGGCTTCGTGTTCCCCAGCAGTGAGATCTACGACGGCCTCAGCGCCACGTACGACTACGGCCCCTACGGCGTCGAGCTGAAGGCCAACATCCGCCGCTACTGGTGGGAGGCCATGGTGAAGCTCAACGAGAACATCGTGGGCATCGACGCGGCCATCTTCATGCACCCCACCGTGTGGAAGGCCAGCGGCCACGTGGACGCCTTCAACGACCCGCTGATCGACAACAAGGACAGCAAGAAGCGCTACCGCGCTGACGTGCTGCTGGAGGAGCACATCGGCAAGTACGAGCAGAAGATCGCCAAGGAGATCGAAAAGGCGCGCGGCAAGTTCGGCGAGGCCTTCGATGAAGCGCAGTTCCGCGACACCAACCCCAACGTGAAGCGCAGCCAGGATCGTATCGACGCGGTGGAAGGGCGCATGAAGGAGGCCCTTAACGCCAACGACCTGGAGGCCGTGCGCCAGCTGATCATCGACGAGGAGATCAAGTGCCCCATCAGTGGTACCGCCAACTGGACGGAGGTGCGGCAGTTCAACCTGATGTTCGCCACCGAGCTGGGCAGCGTGAGCGGCGAGAGCAGCACCATCTACCTGCGTCCCGAAACGGCACAGGGAATCTTCGTGAACTTCCTCAACGTGCAGAAGAGCGCGCGGATGAAGATCCCCTTCGGCATCGCGCAGACCGGCAAGGCCTTCCGCAACGAGATCGTGGCGCGGCAGTTCGTGTTCCGCATGCGCGAATTCGAGCAGATGGAGATGCAGTTCTTCGTGAAGCCCGGCACCGAGATGGAGTGGTACAACGCCTGGAAGGAGAAGCGCATCGCCTGGCACCGCGCCCTGGGCCTACCCACGGACAATTACCGCTTCCACGACCACATCAAACTGGCGCACTACGCCAACGCCGCCTGCGACATCGAGTTCCAGTTCCCCATGGGCTTCAAGGAGCTCGAGGGCATCCACAGCCGCACCGACTTCGACCTGAGCAGCCACGAGAAACACAGCGGCCGCAAGCTCACCTACTTCGACCCCGAGGCCAACGAGAGTTACGTGCCCTATGTGGTGGAGACTTCGATAGGCCTGGACCGTATGTTCCTCGCCATCCTGAGCGCGGCCTACGACGAGGAGAAGTTGGAAGGTGGTGAAGAGCGTGTGGTGCTGCGCATCCCGGCGCAACTCGCCCCCGTGAAAGTGGCCGTGCTGCCGCTGATCAAGAAGGACGGTCTGCCGGAGAAGGCCCGCGCCATCATGGACCGCCTGAAGCTGGACCACAACTGCCAGTACGACGAGAAGGACAGCATCGGCAAACGCTACCGCCGCCAGGACGCCATCGGCACGCCCTATTGCATCACCGTGGACCATGAGACCTTGGTCGACAACGCGGTCACCATCCGAGAACGCGATAGCATGAAGCAGGAGCGTGTGCCCATCAGTGAGGTGGAGCGGATCGTGGGTGAGAAGGTGGATCTGCGGGGGCTGTTGCGGAAGCTGTAGCCGCCGCCGTTCGGACGTGTATATCCATAGCCGGTCGTGGTGAAGGCTTTCCCACGCTCCGACCAAGGACGGTAGGTTCCATTCGACCGTTCATGCCTCGTTCGCAACCGTTCTCCGGTGATCAGCAACACCCAAGGAGGGTGCTGGTTAGGTTCCCATTGCCTCGCGATGTTGAACCCATAACGACACTCCCATGGATCGTAGTGCTACCCTTCTCCTTACGCTGTTCGGCCTCACCGGTCCCGCCCTGGTGGCCCAGAACTTCGCCGAACTGAACATCAATGACGTGCGTGCCCGCTTCCACTCCAACGGGCTCATCGGCCCGGACCTGTCCACGGGTGGCCATGCGTTCTTCGTTCCGGCGGAGGCGAACACCTCACCCCTCTTCAGCAGCGGGCTCTGGCTGGGCGGCTTATCGGAAGACGGTTCATTGAAACTCGCTGCACACCTCTTCGGCAACCCCGGCGAGAGCGACTTCTTCCCAGGGCCATTGACCACTACAGGAGATGGCTCGATCACCCCGGAGGTTTCCGCCGCCTACGATCAGGTCTGGACCATCCAGCAAAGTGACGTGGTCGCACATCGCACCTTCACCCTTTGCCAAGGTGATCCCGATTGCATCGAGGCCGCATTCCCCGATGGGTACACCATTCCCGCCTCCTTCCTGAGCTGGCCTGCCGAAGGGAATGTGGAGGCTGGTTACGCTGCTTACCTCGCCCCGTTCCTGGACTGGGATGGGGATGGCACATATGACCCAAGCAGTGGTGACCACCCCTGTGTGCTGGGCGACCAGGCCTTGTACGCCATCTTCAACGACAAGCTGGGTGCCCATGAGCAGAGCCATGGCTTCCCCATAGGCCTAGAGGTACACATGATGCCCTTCGCCTACTCCGGTATTCCGGCGCTTGAGCAAACCGTTTTCGTCCATTACCAAGTGATCAACAGGGGATCCCAGACCCTGGAAAATTTCCACATCGGGCACTTCGCGGACCTGGAAGTGGGCTGCAACGCGGACGATGTGGTGGGAACCGACGTGGGGCGGAACATGGTGTACGCGGCCAATGGGGATGACAACGACCAGGATTGCGCAGGCGATACGGGGTACGGCACACAGCCCCCGGCATTCGGGATGGTGGTGCTGAAAGGCCCCTTGTTGGAGCCGGACCTTGAGGATAATACCACATACCCTGTCATTCCCAGCTACAATGGCCATGGTTACGACGATGGCATCATCGACAACGAGCGCCATGGACTGAGCAGCTCCTCCTATTTCCTGCGGCAAAGCCCCCTCGCCCAAATGAGCGACCCGGAGAACGCCATTCAGTACTTCAACTACCTCCGGTCGATCTGGAAGAACAACCGCGAACAGTCCTACGGAGGCACCGGCTACACGGAAGAAAGTCAATATATGCGGTCGTTGTACATGTTCCCTGGAGATAGCGACCCTGCCGGCGTAGGTACGGACGGGGTGCCCCAAACCAGTTGGTCGAACAGCCTCGACCCGGCCAATGAGGATCCCAGGGTCCTTGCGACCATGGGCCCCGGAACCCTTCTGCCGGGAGACGAGATGTCCCTGCTCGTAGCGTACGTGTATGCAAGGGCTGAAAGTGGTGGTGCCCTGGCCAGCGTATCGGCGTTGCAGCAGCGCGTGGACAGCATTCACACCTTCGTGGGCACCATCCCCGGTATGCTCGACCAGAACATGTTCGATTGCAGCATGCTCTCCCTTGGCACGTCGGAGATCACAGCAAGTAGCATCGACCTCCTTTTGTTCCCAGTTCCGGCCGGGGACCGTATCACGATCCAAAGCGCCGCACTGCGCCCGGGTGATGTGATCCTCGTGTATGACTGCCGAGGCGCACTTGTCGGCCGGTATGGCGCAACGGGAACCCGGACCACCGTGGAATTATCCGGACTGGCACCCGGCGTCTACTCGGTGCGGACCACAGGGACCCCTGGTCAGGCCAGTGCGCGCTTCATCAAGGAATGATCGATGCGCATGGGAAAGCCCGGTGTGCGATCATTCGCGCATCGGGCTTTCCTCTTTACCTTTGCAGCCCCAACACCTACCCAGGTGGCGGAATCGGTAGACGCGCTGGTCTCAAACACCAGTGATGCAAGTCGTGCGGGTTCGAGTCCCGCCCTGGGTACATTGGTACGGCCGCTCCATGCGGCCGTGCTACTTTCACGCCTCCATGTCCACCGCACAAGACGTCCTGGTCCATGCCGACCCTGCCAAGCAGGACCGCTACGATCAGGCCTACATGCGCATGGCATTGGAATGGGCCCGGTTGAGCCATTGCACCAGGAAAAAGGTCGGTGCCCTCATCGTCAAGGAGGGGATGATCATAAGCGATGGGTACAATGGCACCCCTACCGGCGCGCCCAATGACTGTGAGGATGAACAGGGGCTGACCCATTGGTACGTGCTTCATGCCGAGGCCAATGCAATCCTGAAAGTGGCCCGCAGCACCAACAATGCACGCGGTGCGACGTTATACCTCACGCACTCGCCCTGTCGGGAGTGCAGCAAGCTCATCCTGCAGTCCGGTATCAAACGTTTGGTCTTCCTCGACGCCTACAAGGACGTTTCCGGTCTGGACCTGCTGACGACAGGCGGTCTAATAGTGCGAAAATTGGAACTTCCCTGAACCATGGGTGCCCCCCGTCCAACCATCTCGGCCTTCTACCCCCTCGCCTTGGCGTTGACCTTGGTGGCCGGCCTGTTCATCGGGCGCGACATGGGCGGCAGTTCCTCCATGTCGGGAGGTATGTTCCGGATCCACCAGCCTTCCGCTGCAACGAAGATCTCCGAGGTCCTCGACCTCATCGATCGCCAGTACGTGGATACCGTGGAGAAGAAGGCCTTGGTGGACGAAGTGCTCCAGGACCTTCTCCAACGACTGGACCCACACAGCTACTACATCACGGCCGAGGAGTTGCGTGCGGCACAGGAACCTTTGGAGGGTAGCTTCGATGGGATCGGTGTGGAGTTCGCCATACAACGCGATACGGTGGTGGTGATCACCCCGGTGGAGGGTGGCCCCAGTGAGGCCTTGGGTATCCGGGCGGGTGATCGGATCCTGAAGGCGGATAGTACGACGTTGGCCGGGGTGGGTGTCCGCAACGAGGATGTGATGAAGAACCTCCGCGGCCCCAAGGGGAGCACCGTGCACGTGACCCTCTTGCGCGGCGGCCGTAAGGAGCCGTTCGAAGTGAGCATCACCCGGGGCAAGGTTCCCATCAACAGTGTGGCGGCGGCCATACTCACCAGCGATGGTACCGGATACATCAAATTGGTGCGGTTCGCCAAGAACACCCACCAGGAATTCCTGACCGCGGCCGATGACCTCCGGGCCCAGGGTATGCAACGACTGGTGCTGGACCTGCGTGGCAACGGTGGTGGGTTCCTGAACTCGGCCATCGAACTCGCCGATGAGTTCCTTCCCCGCGAGCGCACCATCGTCTATACACAGGGACGCAATTCGCCGCGCCGGGATATCACCGCGAGCAGTTCCGGATCATACGAGGACATCCCACTTGCCGTGCTTATCGACGAGGGCTCCGCCAGTGCCAGTGAGATCATCGCAGGCGCCGTGCAGGACAATGATCGGGGCCTGATCGTTGGACGGCGTTCGTTCGGCAAGGGGTTGGTGCAGGAGCATGTGGACCTGCCGGACGAGAGCGCGGTACGCCTCACCACCGCACGCTACTATACCCCGAGCGGCCGTTCCATTCAACGCCCCTATGGCCATGGTATCGATTATGAGCAGGATCTGGAGGCCCGATACGAGCACGGCGAGTTCCTTTCGCTGGATAGCGTGCGGATCGATTCCAGCCAAGTGTTCTCCACGCTCAAGGGGCGCAAGGTGTTCGGCGGCGGTGGGATCATGCCCGACATCTTCGTGCCCACCGATACGGCGGAAGGATCCAACTACCTGACCGAATTGTTCTTCAGCGGCGCCCTGAACAGCTTCGCCTTCGAAGTAGCGGACCGGGAGCGTGACCGTCTAAGTGCCTTGGGATCGGAGCTGGCCTTCACCCGGAGCTATCAGGTGTCCACCAGCTTGCTGCAGGAATTGGAACGCCATGCGACCGAACAGGGCATCACCATCGACCCCAAGGACGCCGCCCGCTCGGAACGGCAGATCCGGCTGCGCTTGAAGGCCGGTATCGCCCGGAACATTTGGGGGAATGCCGGGTTCTACCGGATCATGCTGGATACCGACAGCATCTACCTGAAGGCCCTCGACCAGCTGCTCGGCACCCCCAGGTCGTGAGCCTTGAACACGGCCCGTAGGCCATGTGAGAGACCGCAAGGCCTTGGTCATTCCTTCCGGACCGGTGCGACCCCATGGGCTGATGCACCCCCGCTCGAAGTGGTCGCGAATGAAAGAGGGGGTCTTGCGACCCCCTCCTCAATAGTCTGGTGGCAGTGAATTACTTCACTGCTTCCTTCACCTCCTCCACAGCGCCCTCCACAGCAGCGGCGGTGCTATCGGTGGCGGTCTCCACAGCAGCAGCGGCAGCAGCAGCAGCGGCCTCAGCTTCAGCAGCAGCGGCAGCAGCAGCAGCCTCAGCTTGGGCGGCAGCCTCGGTGGCTTGTTGTTCCATAGCCTCGGTGTTGCTGCTTCCGCAGGCAACGAAGAGGGCTGCCACGGTGGCGAGCAGGGCGAACTTCTTGATCATGTTGGTTGGTTGTTGCAGGTTGGGATCACTTGGCTGGCATGGCAGCAGCAGCGGCAGCGGCACTGTCAGCAGCAGCAGCAGCAGCGGCAGCGGCTTCAGCAGCAGCGGCAGCAGCAGCCTCCTCGGCGGCGCGGATGCTATCAGCAGTGGCAATTGCAGCCAGGCTATCAGCCGTGGCCTGAGCCTTGGCTTCGATCTCAGCTTGCGAAGGTCCGCAGGCGACCACGAAGGCGGCCATTGCGGCTACGAGGGCGAATTTCTTGTACACGTTGGTAATGGTTTTGGTGAAAGTGGCCGCAAAAGTAATGGTTTTTCGATAATCACCAAGTGTTCAGTCCCTTACGGCATGAATATCTTTGTGCCGTCGACCGATCGACCGAACCTAACGACCATTCCATGGCATTCTCACTCCCCGAACTCCCCTATGCCCACGCGGCACTCGAACCACATATCGATACGCTGACCATGCAGATCCATCATGGCAAACACCACCAGGCCTATGTGACCAATCTGAACAAGGCGATCGAAGGCACTCCGTTGGCCGACGTGGGTCTTGAGGATATGATGAAAGGCTTGGATATGACCAATATGGCGGTCCGCAACAATGGCGGCGGCCATTTCAACCATAGCCTGTTCTGGACGGTGATGTCCCCCAAGGGCGGAGGAGCCCCCACCGGGGAGTTGGCAGAAGCGATGGTGCGCGACCTCGGCTCCTTCGAAGCGTTCAAGGAGAAATTCGCAACGGCGGGCACCACCCGCTTCGGCAGCGGCTGGGCTTGGCTTTGTGTGCACAAGGGCGGTAAACTGGAAGTATGCAGCACACCCAACCAGGACAATCCGTTGATGCCGAACACCGGCTGTGGCGGTACCCCGATCCTGGCAATGGATGTATGGGAGCACGCCTACTACCTCCACTATCAGAATCGCCGCCCCGACTACATCGCCGCCTTCTGGAACGTGGTGGACTGGGCCGAGGTGGCCCGCCGCTACGCCGCAGGCAAGTAATTCGCCATTCGTCATGGAACGGGTGTACCGCTATTGCCGGTGCACCCGTTCTACCTTTACACCATGCGCATCCGACCGCTCCGGAAGTTCCTACTGGTCGTAGGGATCGCGTGCTGTGCCAGCGCCATGGGCAGCGGACCGTTCAAAACGGACCCGTTCCCTGTTGAAGCGATCGGTCCACCCTTACCTGTGCAAGAGCGGGACCCTCGGGTGGCTGCCTCCGTACTGGCCGTGTTGCTTGGTCCCTTTGGCGCACATCGCCTCTACCTTGGCACAAGCCCCGAAGTGGCAGTGATCTATGGCCTCACCTTCGGTGGTTTCGGGGTGCTACCGCTCATCGATCTGGGTCACCTGCTGTTCGCCAAGGACCATGACCGGTTCAGGAACAATGATCGGTTGCTGATGTGGCGGGCGCCACATGGACCGGGGATCACTCCACCGTGACGCTCTTGGCCAGGTTCCTCGGCTGGTCCACGTTGCACCCGCGCATCACAGCGATGTGGTAACTGATCAACTGGAGCGGGATCACACTCAACAAGGGTACCAAGGGGTCGGGTGTCTCCGGGATCTCGATCACATGGTCGGCAAGTCCTTTGACCACCGTATCGCCTTCGGTGACGATGGCGATGATCTTCCCTTTCCGCGCCTTCACCTCCTGGATGTTGCTGACCACCTTCTCATAACTGGCCCCCTTGGTGGCGATCACGAAGACCGGCATCTCCTCATCGATGAGGGCGATGGGGCCGTGCTTCATCTCCGCTGCAGGATATCCCTCGGCATGGATGTAACTGATCTCCTTCAACTTGAGCGCCCCTTCCAAAGCGACCGGGAAACTGTAGCCCCGGCCGAGATAGAGCGCATTGCTCGCATCCTTGTAGATGCTGGCAATGTTCCGGATGTGTTCCTCCTTCTCCAACACGCGGCCCACCTTGTCCGGTATGGCGTCCAACTCATTGAGCAACCGGTAGAAATTGCTGCCACTGATGGTACCCCGTTTATGGCCGATCATCAAGGCCATGAGGGTCAATACCGTGACCTGTGCCGTGAAGGCCTTCGTGCTGGCCACGCCGATCTCGGGGCCGGCATGGGTATATGAGCCGGCATGGGTGATCCGGGCAATGCTGCTGCCCACCACATTACAGATACCGATGATGGTGGCCCCACGTCCCTTGGCCAGTTCAATGGCGGCCATGGTATCGGCCGTTTCACCGCTCTGGCTCACTGCGATGACGATATCGTCCTCGTTGACGATGGGATTGCGGTAGCGGAACTCACTTGCATATTCCACTTCCACGGGGATCCGCGCCAGGTCCTCGAAGAGATACTCACCGACCATGCCGGCATGCCAGCTGGTGCCACACCCGACGATCAGCACGCGCTTGGCCTGGATGAACTTCTGCTCGTAGTCCTTGATGCCCCCCAGGACCACCTCGCCCGAAGCCATGTTCAAACGACCCCGCAGACAATCACGGATGGACCGCGGCTGCTCGTGGATCTCCTTGAGCATGAAATGGTCGTATCCCCCCTTCTCCAGGGCCTCCAGGTGCATCTCCAGTTCATGGATGAACGGGGCCTTCTCCTGGTTCTTGATCGTGCGGATCTTGAGCCCCTTATGACGGTCGATCACTGCGATCTCCCCGTCCTCGAGGTAGACCACGTTCTTGGTGTGTTCGATGATCGGCGTGGCATCACTTGCCACGAAGTACTCCCCTTCCTCCCCGATCCCGATCACCAAGGGAGAACTCTTACGGGCCGCCACCATCACATTCGGGTCCTTGCCGTCCAGCACCACGATGGCATACGCTCCCACCACGCTATCCAAGGCGGCGCGAACGGCCTCTGCAAGGTCAAGCCCTCCTTCGCGCTGTACATCCTCGATGAGGTGGATGAGCACTTCGGTGTCGGTGTCGCTCTGGAAGGTATGCCCGCGGTGTGCGAGTTCCTCCTTGATGGCCGCGTAATTCTCGATGATACCGTTGTGGATCAGCGCCAGATCGGGTCCATTGCCTTGATGGGGGTGCGCATTGATATCATTGGGCGGTCCATGGGTGGCCCAACGGGTATGGCCGATCCCTACGGTGCCGCTCAGATCCTTACCGTTGGCATGGTGCTCCAGGTCCGCCACCTTGCCTTTGCATTTGATGATGCGCAGGTCCTGTCCAGCAAGCAACGCCACACCCGCGCTATCGTATCCACGGTATTCCAGCCTGCGCAGGCCATTGATCAGAATGGGGTAGGCGTTCTTCCCTCCCAGGTAAGCGACGATGCCACACATCGGATATCAGTATGTGGTAAATGTAAGTTGCAGGCGCATACCCCCATCGGCTCCCGCAGGACCTGCAAGAACAGCCCTGTTCACGCTCACACCACTGCTGCCCGGCACCAGTTCGATCGGACCGGAAGGGATACTGCCATTGAGCAATCCTTGCACATAGCGGGTGATGTTGAACGAATAGGCCCGGTCCGCGCTGGAATAAAGGCCATCGATGACACCCAGGCCTGCCAGTTGGTCGGGAAGGAAGGCATCCTTGCCATCCTCGTCCTTGCGGAACACGAAGAGTTGTGTGGGCGGCCCGGTGAACGGGTTGAACGTACCACCGATGGGCACCAGTAGTTCCGCTTTGGCCAATGCCTTGCCCTGATGGGTCAGGCTGTCCAGATCGGGGAACCGTATCCCGGTACGCAAGCCTCCCATGGCCTGCACATAGACCCGTTCGGCAATCATAGCTGTATCCGCAATGGCTTCAGCGAGTCCGGGTGTCGTAGCCTGTGACCGATCGAACGCGACCACGTTGTATCGCACACTGCTCTGGTTGATGGGGAGGTCCAGTCGTAGCTGTGTATCCGGTGTGGGGCTCGAAAGATCCTTGTAGTACAGTGTCGCTTTGGCACCGCTGCTGAGCAGGTTCAGATTAAGCACCCCTTGCTCAAAGGGCACCTGCTGGCCATTGTCGACGGTCACATACAGTCCTTTGAAGAACTCCACGAATGCGGTGTTATCCACCAGGCCGGGCTCTCCGAATTCCCCCAGGATCCGCTGGGCGAGACTCTGGCTCAACCGTATCCGTAGCTGTGGGACCAGAGTATCGCCACCGATAATGGGTCGAACCCCAGGTTTCGGCGTGATACGCCCACCGCGATCCGCGACCAGATCGACGCTGCCGTCATGTTCCGGGACCCTATCGCTGTAGTACAACGAATCCACGGAAAGGGACTCCGTGACCTCGAAGACCTGCACCACCTGCGGATCCAGGTTACCATAGGTCGCCACGGAAGCATCGAATGGCAACGCCAGCACCAAGCTGTCCGCTTCCAATCCATCATTGTCCTGGTTCGCAGCGATGTTCACGCTGAGCCTGAGTTGCGCTACGAACCCTGCCTTAACTGCACCGAACTCGGGATCCACGTAGGAGCCCAACAATTGACGAGTCAATCCGCTGGTACGAACAGCGGTATCCTCCAACGTATACGCATGCAGGTCGGTCAATTCCACCACCGTACCCAGTGGATCACCCGGCAGAAGGTCCAAGCCAAGGTCCTCATCCGGTTTGCGACAAGCAGTGACGGTGATCGCCACGATGAGCAACGCAAGTCCTCCACGAAGGAGGACCGTTCCAACTGGTCCTTTCACGTGATCCACGGATCAGACGAGCGCCTCCTCGAGCACTGTATTGTAGAAATCGGCGTGGGCCTTCACGCTTTCAGCCTCCGCAGTGTAGGCAAGCACAGGCTTTTCATAGGCCTTGATGGCCGTCTCCAACCCCTTGCTCAACTTGGGACTGGCCTTCACCACCCCATCACAGAGGCCCATACTGAACTTGTACAGCTCATCGGTTGTCGGCTTCGCAAGACCTTTCAAAAGCTCCTTGGGGATACCGTCGAGCGCCAGTTTCTTCGGCAACTCCTTGTCCATGGCCTCGGACTTATCGTCGTAAACGCTGAGGATGAGCTTGGCGCTGTCGAAATGCGGGTCATCGGCGAATTGATGGCGCACCAACATGGGCACGAACGCTGTCATCCAGCCATGGCAATGGATGATGTCCGGGGTCCAACCCAACTTCCGAACGGTCTCCAACACCCCACGAGCGAAGAAGAGCGCGCGTTCATCGTTGTCGGCATGAAAGACGCCTTCAGCATCGTGCGTAGCGGATTTACGCTTGAAATACTCCTCGTTGTCGATGAAGTAGACCTGCATGCGCGCATTGGGAACGCTGGCCACTTTGATCAGCAGGGCATGGTCCGTATCGTTGATGATCAGGTTCATGCCACTGAGGCGGATCACCTCGTGGAGCTGATGCCTGCGCTCGTTGATACAACCGAACTTGGGCATGAACACCCGTACTTCATTACCGCATTCCATGATGCCTTGGGGCAACTGGCGCGCCGCCTTGGCCATTTCCTCGGGGCCGTCCATGAAGGGATGGATCGATTGGGAAATGGTCAGGACCTTGGCGTTCTTCAAACTCATCGGTTGGGTGGGGGGATAAGGGAGTACAAAAATATAGACTTTTGACCGCAACTTCAACAAGGCCCATCCCCCGCTTCGTGATGGCACCGTTCTGAACCCCGCGCCGATCTTGGAAACCATCACCATACCCGCGGCCATGGCCGCCCGCAGCGCATCGGCCCGAAGGTCGGGGGCTTCCGTAGGGTTCGTTCCGACCATGGGAGCCCTGCACGAAGGCCACCTTGACCTGGTGCATCGCGCGCGCGCCACATGCGATGTGGTGGTCTGCTCGATCTTCGTCAACCCCTTGCAATTCAATGACCCCAAGGACCTTGCCCGGTACCCCCGCCAAGTGGACCGGGACACTGAGCTATTGACCGGCGCCGGCTGCCACGTCCTGTTCCTACCGGAAAAAGAGGAACTCTACGCAGGACATCGGCGGATCGCCTACGACCTGGATGGGTTGGATTCCCACTGGGAGGGGCCGTCACGACCCGACCATTTCCAAGGGGTCGTCAACGTGGTGGAGCGCTTGTTCTTCTACGTGAGGCCCGATCGGGCATTCTTCGGTGAAAAGGACCGCCAGCAGCTCACCATCATCGGCCATATGGCCAAGAAACTACGTTGGCCCGAACACATCGTCCCATGCCCTACTGTTCGGGCCTCGGATGGACTGGCCCTCAGCTCCCGCAACCAACGACTTTCTCCCGAGGAGCGCGTGCAGGCCACCGTATTGCATCGTGCCCTCAGCGCATCGGCAGACCTTGCTTTCCGCAGCCCCATTCCAGCGGTGCATGCCGCTGTTGCCCGCATCCTTGCCGCTGAACCCGCAGTGGTGTTGGACCATTTCGGCATCGCTGACCGCGAAACACTCGAACCGCTTTCGGATTGGGGGGATCGCACCTCGGCAGTGGCCCTGATCGCTGCGCAAGTGGGGCCTGTACGGCTGATCGATAACATCACTCTGCTACGATGAAGGGTAGGATGAGCCGAAGCCCCGTAATTTTGCGCCCCCGATGCGGGTATTCACCGCACCGGTCCAACGAATGACCATTGAAGTGCTCCGTGCCAAGCTCCACCGGGTGAGCATCACCGAAGCGGACCTGAACTACATCGGAAGTATCACCATTGATGAGGACCTGATCGACGCCGTGGGGTTCATCGAGGGTGAGAAGGTCCAGGTGCTGAACGTGAACAACGGAGAGCGCTTGGAGACCTACGTGATAAAAGGCGAGCGAGGATCAGGCACCATCTGCCTGAACGGCCCAGCGGCCCATAAGGCCTCGGTCGGGGACATCGTCATCATCGTGGCCTACGCGCGAATGACATTGGAGGAGGCGCGTGTGTTCCGACCGGTCATCATCTTCCCGGACGAGCGCACCAACACGCTCAAGGCGTGAGGAAGGCTCTGGTCAACTTCCTGAAGATCGCGATACCGCTGGCCATCGGCGTGTGGCTCGTCTTCAAGACCTACAACGACCTCAGCGACGCTCAGAAGAACGAACTGTTCGCCGCGTTCCGCCAAGCGGATATGAGATGGCTCATCCTGGCCACCATCGTCGGCTGGCTCGCGCATGTGAGCCGGGGCTGGCGTTGGCGCTACCTGCTATCACCGCTCGGCCACAGGCCCGGCTTCTGGAATTGCTACCACGCGGTGATGATCGGATACTTCATGAACATGTTCATCCAACGCGCGGGTGAAGCGAGCCGGGCCGTATCCCTCTACCGGACGGAGAAGGTGCCATTCGAACAGGGCTTCGGGACCATCCTCGCTGAGCGCGTGGTCGACACGGTCATGCTGGCGGGCATCGGCATTGTAACGGTGCTCTTCCAGTTGGACAAGATCGACCTGTTCAAGGCGCGGATCGAACAGTTCCGGGCGGCACAAGGACCCGCAGAGGACGGTGGGTTCCCGTGGTTCACGGTCATCCTGGTCATCATCGGTCTCGCAATGGTGGCAGGCACCTTCTTCGTGATCACACGACCAACGTTGCGTGCCCGGTTCATGGAGTTGCTGCGCGGATTCGGTCAAGGCCTGCGCACGGTCCTGAGCACGAAGCAGAAGGGCGCTTTCATCCTGCACACACTGTTCATCTGGGGCGCGTACCTCGCCATGTTCAAGGTGGGTTTCCATTGCCTGCCATCGATGGTGGATGTGCCCTTCGCAGGTATCCTCGCCGGGTTCATCATGGGTGCCGTGGGCATCGTGCTGGTGCAGGGTGGCATCGGCGTCTATCCGGCGCTCGTGGCCTTGACCGTGGGGATGTACATGGCTCCTTCCGCCGGGGGCGAATTGCTGCGACCCGATGCCCTTGCCATGGGTTGGCTTCTCTGGGGGGCGCAAACGCTCATGATCATCGTGCTCGGTGGCCTGTCGCTACTTTTGGTCACCCGTAACGGCAAACCCCTGTGATCATGAGCGTGGATGTGGCCAACCCTCCGACCGACCAACGTGTGATGGACCTGATGAAGGCCCAGCGCATGTGCAACGTGTGGCGTATGAAAGGCGACCGGATCGTCTTCACCAACGGTTGCTTCGACATCCTGCACCGGGGTCATGTGGAGTACTTGCAAGAAGCTGCCGCGCTTGGCGACCGTCTTGTGATCGGGCTGAACTCGGATGCAAGTGTTCGCCGCTTGGGCAAGGGTGATGGCCGCCCGTTCAACGACCAGGAAAGCCGCGCGAAACTCCTCACCGCCCTTCGGCTTGTGGATGCCGTGGTGTTGTTCGATGAGGACACACCCTTCGAACTCATCAAGGCCATCGGGCCGGATGTACTGGTGAAGGGCGGCGACTACACGGAGGATCGTATCGTAGGTGCCGATGTGGTGAAGGCACGTGGTGGCGAAGTGCGCAGCCTGAAGCTGGTTGAAGGCTACTCGACCACCTTGCTCGTCGAGCGCATCCGCAAAGGCTAGGGATCGCCCATCCCGCACATGGGTCCCTGTGCGATCGCATGGTCCCAACACCTTCACGACCAGATCACCGCTTCTCCTCAACCACGATCCATGGCAAAGGTCCGCTCCCAATACGTCTGCCAGAACTGTGGTACGGCCACCCCCCAATGGTTGGGTCAATGTCCCAGTTGCAAGGAATGGAACTCCTTGGTGGAGGAGGTCCGTGATCGCACGGTGGAGAAACAGGGTACTCCACTCAGCGTGAAGGGTCGTCAACCCAGACCCATACCGATCCACGAGATCCCCGCTCAGGACGGCCCTCGCATCCGGTTGAACGATCGCGAACTGGCCCGTGTGCTGGGAGGGGGGTTGGTGCCCGGCAGCATCACGCTCATCGGGGGTGAACCCGGCATCGGCAAAAGCACGCTGCTCCTACAGACCGCACTGCGCAACCCGCATCTGCGAACCCTGTATGTCAGTGGCGAGGAAAGTGAGCATCAGGTAAGGATGCGTGCGGAGCGGTTGGAACTCGGAACCGGTGGAAAGGTCCCCGAGGAAGGATGCTACATCCTGACGGAGACCAATACCCAGAACATCTTCAAGCATATCGAAGCGCTTCGGCCCGGACTGGTCGTGATCGATAGCGTACAGACCCTTCATACGGCCACACTGGAAGCAAGTCCAGGAAGTGTAGGTCAAGTACGTGAATGCACCGCCGAACTCATGCGGTTCGCCAAGGCCACGGACACACCCATGGTCCTCATCGGCCACATCACAAAGGATGGCTTCATCGCAGGCCCGAAAGTGTTGGAGCACATGGTTGATTGTGTGCTCCAATTCGAAGGTGATCGTGACCATGCCTACCGGCTGCTGAGACCCTTGAAGAACAGGTTCGGAAGCACCAATGAATTGGGCATCTATGAGATGCAAGGAAGTGGGCTCATCGCGGTGGAGGACCCCAGTCAGGTATTACTTGGTGAGCGACGGGAACGCCCCAGTGGTGTAGCAGTGAGCGCCACGTTGGAAGGACAACGACCTCTGTTGATCGAAGTGCAAGCCCTGGTGAGCAGTGCCGTGTATGGCACTCCTCAGCGCAGCGCCACCGGCTTCGATCTACGTCGCTTGAACATGTTGTTGGCCGTGCTTGAGAAGCGGTGCGGCTTCCGGCTTGGTCAGAAGGACGTGTTCCTCAACCTGGCCGGTGGCTTCCGGGTGGAGGAGCCTGCCATCGATCTGGCGGTGGTGTGCGCCATCCTCAGTAGCAACGCCGACATCGCCATCCCCATGGATCTTGTGTTCTGTGGGGAGGTGGGCCTGAGCGGGGAGATACGACCGGTGACACGCACCGAACAACGGATCGCCGAGGCGGCCAAACTGGGCTTCACCCGCATCTTCATCCCTAGTGGGTCCAAGGGGCTTCCGAACGTGAAAGGCATTGAATTGGTGCCTGTGGGGATGGTGAACGAGGTGCTCGGACACCTCTTCGGTTAGCCCCCGACCCGTACATAGGTCGTTCTACTCGACCACCAAACGCCCCACTTTGCTGCGCGTACCCTGCACCACTTGGATCAGGTATACCCCCGACGCCAGACCCTCGGCATCGAAGCTCAATTCCACAGTGGATGCGGCCGTTCCCATACGATCGGCGAGGACGCGCAACACGCGACCATCCAATGACAGTACCTGCAGGGTCATCTCGGCCTTTTCACGCAGCCCGGTCACACGGATCCGACCGCTCTCGCTCAGCGGGTTGGGGAAGAGGAGAAGTTCCAGCTCTCCGGTCCTGGAAAGTTCGTTATCCGCCTCATCGGTCGCCTCCATCTGGAAGGCTGTTGGAGGACAGGTCAGGAAACCGTTACCGTTGGACCCTTGGTAATAGTTCAAGTTGATGTTCAGCATCGCCGCGTTCAACGCGTTCAAACCATAGGTCGATGAGCAGCCCCCGATCTCCGAATCAGCCTGATCCACCAGTTGTTGCACGGTCCAGCCCGAGAACGTGCCCGAGGCTATGCGCATGTTCTTGAGGAGCGCCACCGATGGGCTGAATGACGCGTTGACCTCATCGAACCGGATGGATAGTTTGAGGGCGATCAACTCACCAGCGAACGTGTTGCTGTAGCCACTACCCGGGTTCAACAACGTGCCCGTGGGTAATACTCCCACACCTCCATAGGAAGGCAGGAAGGCCCCCGCTGCGGATGCGCTGTTCAGCCGGAGCATTCGACTTCCACAACCGATGGTAAGGAAGGTGGCACCTGGGAATGCCGCTGCGAAATTGCTGGTCATGTAGGCGGCCGGATCGTAACCATTTGAAATGGCCCCCCAGGAACCTTGGGACTCCGCACGGATGCCTGAGCAGTTGACCGCGGTCGGCAGGGCGATGGTCACATTGGCCGACGAACGGCAGCCCGTAGCAGCCGTTACAGAGACACTGTACGTACCCGAGGCAGTGACGGTCGCCGTAGCGGTTGTCTGTGAAGGACTTGTGTTCCACAAGTACGTGTAGGGTGCCGTTGCACCACTAGCGGCCACGGAGACCGTAGCGTTGGTGGGTGATGCACTTGTAGCCAACGTGGGCAATGGGTTGACGCTCACAGCCACCGCACTGGATGTGGTGGTGACACCGGACACGGTCCTACGTACCGTATAGCTGCCCGTTTGTGTCGCCGTGTAATTGGGAGTCGTCGCGCCACTGATGTTCGAGTTGTTCCGACGCCATTGGTAGGTGGCTCCGGATGTGGTGCTGGCGCTCAGAACGACATTGAGGCCTGAACAGAACGTCGTTGGTCCATTCGCGGTAACGGTGAGCGCAGTGCTGCCATTGACCACCACGTTCACGGCTGGAGACGTGGAACTGCACCCCGAAACGGTGCGCACCACGGTATAACTACCGCCTTCCGATGCAGTGATCGTGTTGGAAAGCGTGGACCCGGTGATCGCAGTACCGTTGCGGTACCAAACGAAGCTTGACCCGGTGGTCCATGTTGCATACAAGGGCACACTACCACCTTGGTTGAACGTGGTCGGTCCGTCAGGGGTGATCGTGGTCGCGGCCAACTCACCTACCGTGACGTTCACGGCTGCGGATACGGTGGAACATCCCGACACACTGCGCTGAACCGTGTAGCTGCCCGCCATGGTCGCAGAATAGCTGGCGGCGGTCGCACCACTGATGGCGGTGCCATTGCGGTACCATACGTAGGACGAGCCAGTTCCGGTGGTCGCATTCAGGACCACACTACCACCCGTGCAGAAGGACGTGGAACCCGACGCAGTTATCGCCGATGTGGGACCGGCCGTAACAGTAACGGAGACCGCATTGGACAATGCTGCGCAACCACCGACGGTACGTTGCACCGTATAGCTCCCAGCTGTGCTGGCGGTGAAACTCGATGCCGTGGCGCTGCTGATCACCGTTCCATTCCTGTACCATACATAGGCCGAAGAAGTGCCTGTGGATGCGTTCAACAGCACACTGCCACCCGAGCAGAACGTGGTGGCACTCGCTGCGGTCAGTGTGGAAGCGGGCGCCGCACTTACCGTGACCACCACTGGCGCAGAGGTCGAGGAACAACCGGAAACGGAGCGACGGACCGTGTAGGAACCGCCCGTGGTCGCCGTGTAGCTCGCGCTGGTCGCACCGTTGATCGCTGTGCCATCCCGGAACCACGCGTAGGTGGACCCCGTTCCTGTCGTGGCATTGAGCACCACACTACCACCCGTGCAGAACGAGGTCGACCCTCCCGCAGTGGCCGTAACGGAGGAGGAGACAGCGGTGCCCACGCACTGGCATCCAGCGTTCCAAGTATCATTCGTGGTGCAGGCATTGCCATCGTTGCAGGGCGTGCCCGGCAGCGCGCTTCCACCTGCAACCCCTGCACAATCCAGCGCTGGGGAACCAGCAGCTGATGCCGTCCCCAGGGCGCCGAGCGACATGTCGTAATAACTGCCGCTCTGGTTCACCCGCAACTTCACCGCGCGCACCAGGTATTGGCGCCCCTGCACATAGGGGATGGAACCTGGCTGATACGTTGTGCCCGTGACCGGGTTGGTGGTCAGACGCGTAGGGATCCCCGATGTCGGGTCCAACGCATATACATGGTAGCCAGCAACCGCCTCGCTCGAAGCTGACCAACTGAAGGAAGCAGCTCCGCTCGCGTTCACGACAGCAACGTTGGAAGGGGGGGCCACCATCTGCATGCGTAGGCTGGGGTCACCCATCAGTCCCAAGTGGACCCGACCGATGGAACCCTGCCAGCCCTCTGTCAAAGGCGTGTATAAGCTGGAGTTGTTCATGGTACGCCACGTGCTGTAGCCGATGTTCTGTCCCATACCCATGTGGTGGAAGTACCATGCTGGAATGGCTGCCCAGCAATTGGTCAACGCCTGCCCACTGGCCAGGTTGGCACGCAGGAAGTTGTTCTTGTTGTCCCAATCACCGAAATAGCTCCCGAACGACATGTTGAACACGCCATTCATCTGCATCGTTGCATACTGTTCAGTGGTACCGATGTTGTTCGCACCATTGAAGGTGAGCGTACTACCCACGTATGCCTGAAGGCCACCTCCACTGGAATAGGTCCATAGGTAGCTCTGGCCGTTGACGAACGTGTGGAATGCCTCACCGTAGGGATATGGTGCGGTGATATTGGAGGGCCCCACCAGTGGAGCAAGGTTCCGGAAGCCACTGCCCGCCATGGGAGACGACACCCACTGCAGGTTATCGAAGACGATACCACGCTCCTGGGGTGTGAAGCCCTTCACCTTGAAGCTATGCGCCTTGATCAGGTACGCACGTAGGAGTTCCACTTCGCTCTGGCCGAAGGCGGGCAGGTCCGAAAGATCGACCCGACCCACCTGAAGCTCAAGATCGGAAGGGAATTGAGTTTGATCGAACTTGCCATCCCCCGGAACGTTGTCGTTCTCGGTCCGCTGAGCACCGCTGTTGTTCACGGTATTGTCCGTCCAAGTGCCGGTGAGCTCACCGTAATACCCATCACATGGCCAGGCTCCGGTGTGTTCTCCATGACCGTCGGGTGCTTGGTTCCCTGAGTACGGGACCGGGATGTGGCCGAGCAGGAACAACGCCTTCACGTTGCTGGGATCACTGTTGTAATGACCCAACACGGTGTTGCGGATCGTTTGCACCGAGGCGGTCCGGCTCACATCACTTCGGAGCACCACCCAACCGTCCGCACGCAGATCACGCTCCAGCTGCACGATCTCATTGGCGAGTGGCCCGGACATGGTGTTGTCCACCAACAGGATCATCTTGCCCCGGTAGTCCTGCACCGGGACCATGATCCCGGTACTGATATAGCCATTACCCGTCACTCCGCCCGATACCCGGACCACCCGGTATTCGTAGTGGGTCCCAATGGTCACGGAATTGTCCTGGTATTGCGTTGCCGATGCAGAAACAGAGGCAAGAACGCCACCCCATGAGTTCGACTCCAGGGTCTTGCGGTAAATGGTGATCGAACTGGTGCTCGCCATGGTCGGCCAGCTCAATGTGATACGGGCAGGAGATGATTGCACCGTAGCTGAAAGTTGCACTGCGCCGCGCTCGGACACGGTCTGACCGAACAGTTGGCCCGGCAGGATCATCATCGCTGTAAGACCCGCCCAAATTGCACTTCGGAATGACCCGACCCGCATGGCGCTGTGAACGGAGCTGATGGCGCTCTTCAGATTGGCTTCGATGGTGACGGTCTTGCGCATGTTCTTCGGTCCGGGTTCGAGGCTACTTGCGATGAACGGGGGACAAAGGTCCGCTATTGAACCACATCGCGCCAGACCCTAAAGCCTTGCTGGACAAGGGTTACAGCCTGCTTCAGCGGTTGTTTGACCCGGTTCATCGGGCATCGGTCCCGGCTTGACCAGTGTTCCACCTTTCCAGGCAATTCATCCACGATCCGACGAACCGGGACGAAAACCCGTTCAATACTGCCTCCCAAGCTGTAACCGCGCAAGGATCCCATTCGCGGCAGCGCGGCCCATGGCGAACGCTCCCTGCAACAGGAAGCCTCCGGTCGGTGCATCGGTGTCGAGCATCTCACCGGCCACGAAATAGTAAGGATGAGCACGCAGGGAAAGGTCCTGATCCACCTCGGATAGCGCGATGCCACCCACCGTGCTGATCGCTTCCTCCACGCTCCTGAGCGCGGTCACTGGAACACGAACATGTTTCAGGTCGTTCGCCCAGCAATTACCGTCCAAGTAGCGGTGAACAGGTGTGAACGCCTTGAAGAAGGCCATGCTCGGCCGGTCCAACCGCAGGGCCGCTGCACGCTCTTTCCATGCCGTATCCTGAACCCGCTGTTGGATCCTTTCCTCGGTCAGATCAGGCTTCAGATCCACTTCCAACCATGCCGCCCGATCGCGATGGAGCGCCTCACGTATGAAAGGGACCAAGGGGTAGATCACATTACCCTCGAGCCCATAGGCTGTAATAGTGAATTCACCACGTGCGCGAACTTCCCCCACTGAAACCGCCACGTTCTTCAATGGCTTGCCGGCATGTGCGCCGAGGGATCCACCTAGCGCCACTTCCACCCCGCAATTGCTCGGTCTGAAGGGCAGCGTAGCAACGCCCAACGCGGCAAAATGTGGAAGCCAGGCCCCATCGGAACCGGTGACGGACCATGATGCACCGCCCAACGCGAACATCACGGCTTCCGCCTCCACGGCCGCTTTGACACCAGCACTTTCCATCACGGGCGCTCCGCGTTCATCAAAGCCCACGAACCTGTGCTGTAGATGGACCCGGACCCCTCGTTCCAATAATGCGGTGCGGATGGCATTGAGCACCTCCACCGGCTTGATCCCACGATCGGGAAAGACCCGGCCACTGCTTCCCACATAAGTCGGAATGCCCAGTTGCTTCAACCATTCACGTAACTCCTCGGACCCGAAGTCCTCCACGAAAGGACGCATGAATCCGATCGGGGAATACCCTTGAACAAGTGCAGGACCGGATGCTCGGTTGGTGAGGTTCAAACCACCCTCCCCCGCCACCAAGAACTTTCGGCCGAGCGAACGCCCTTGCTCATAGAGCACCACCTGTACCGATGGCGCCAACGTCCATGCCGCCATCATACCAGCAGGTCCACCGCCAATGACCGCGACCCTTCCCTTCATGCCACTAAGGTACCGGCCTGTTCGGCTCGGTTCCGTAGAGTAGTGCCACCTTGCGGAAAATGGCGGGCCAGGACACACCACCGTATCGCTTTCCCAGGCGAACGATCACCAGCTCACGCGCGGGGTCCACGTAAACGAATTGGCCGAGGATCCCTTGAGCCATGAAATCCCCGTCACCTGAGGGAAGCCACCACTGGTACTGATAGCGGGCGACACTCCCGTTGCTTGTATCCACGCGTGTACTGCGATCCACCCATTCGGCCGGGACCAATTGCTGGCCACGCCATAAGCCGCGATGCAGGTAGAGCGACCCCAGCTTGGCAAAGTCCCGTGCGGGTGCGTTGATGCAACAGAAGGCCTTCTCGACACCACCTTCACGCCGATCGATGCTCCAGGAGCCCGGATATTCCATGCCCAAGGGCGCCCACAATTTTTCGTTGGCATAGTCCGTCAAGGTCATTCCGGGGCGCATCTTCTGTAGTGCGCGCTCCAACGCCATTCCCAACAACTGGGTATTGCCGCTCGCATAGGCGAATTCCTCCCCGGGGCCTTTGTCCAACTTGAACCGCATCGTGGTCCTCCTCAGACGACGGCCATAGTAGGATCTTGCAGCTGCGCCGAACGGGTTCACATAACTCTCATTGAAATCCAATCCACTTGTCATCTGCAACAAGTGCTCCAGCGTTACTTTCTCCCATCCATCGCCACGCAGTTCAGGCAACAAACGGGTGATGGGTTGATCGACACCACTGATCAGACCATCTGCAATGGCGCATCCGACGAGCATGCTCACCACGGACTTGGCCATGGAGAAGGAGGTGTGCAACCTGCTGGCATCGTATCCCTTGAAGTAACGCTCGTACACCAAGGAATCACGGTGGATGACCAGAAAGGCTACCGTGCGGTGATCCTCGAGGAAGGCATCGAATCCCTGCTCGCGTTCACCATAGGTGATGGTGCGCGGACCCTTCTCCGAAGTAGCCTGCGCATAGGAGAAAGGGTGCACGGCCACATTCAGGGCACGGGAAGGGAATTTCCGATGATCCTTGGTATCAGCAAAGTTCCAGACCAGGAAACGCCCTGCAACACAGCTGGATAACAGGAGGACCAGAGCACTTGACAAGAGTGTATTGCGCATGGTCGAACGATGGAGAGCAAGGTAGGACGATCGCGCACACTCACTCGTGGGATCCAGGCACGTTGTGATTCACGCGGAACGAATATGCAAATACCATCACTCCCACACCTCACGAGCGGTACATGGCAACATCCAAGCTCCCGGCCCTCAGATCATGGCCTCATCCATCTCCCCTCCGTGAACTGGCCCTGATCGGATCCAGCAGTTGCGCACGCCATACCATCCAGACCCGCTCGGCGAGGGGTCCTACCGATCGAACTGTTCACCACAATGCCCATGTGGCGCGCTGGAACAACCCTACTCCTTGACCAGGTTGTACAGTTCCTTAAGGTCCGGTGCCAGAATGATCTCGATACGACGGTTCTTCGCCTTGTCGTTGGGATCCACGGGAACATACTCCCCGCGGCCTGCAGCAGTGATACGCAGCGGATCCATGCGACTGGTCTCCTGGATGAGCCTCACCACGCTGGTGGCGCGCATCACGCTGAGATCCCAATTGTCCTTGAGTGCACCACCGCCTTGGACCTTATCCGTATCGGTATGACCTTCCACGAGCACATTGAGGTCCTTCTCATTCTCAATGGCCTTGGCCAACTTGCCTATGAGCTCCTTCCCTTTTGCATCAACGGCGTAACTGCCACTGGGAAAGAGCAACTTGTTGTCCATGCTCACATAGATGCGCCCGTTGCGCTGTTCAACGGTCAGACCCTTGCCCTCGAACCCGATGAGCGCACTGCTCAACCGGTCCTTCAGGGAGCGCATGGCAGCATCCTTCGCAGCCAACTCGTTCTGTAATTCAGCCAACTTCGCCTCTCGTTCAGCCAAGGTTGCTTGTTTCTCGTCGATGCGCTTGGCCAACGCGTTCACGGAATCCTCCTTGTTCATCAGGTCCAGACGCAAGGCCTCCAGGTCCGTGAGGAGTTTGCGGTTCTCGCTACGGTCTCCCGCCAAAAGCTTGTTGTACTTGTCCAACAACTCATTGTTCAAGTTGTTGATCTTGTCATACTGGGTGGTCATTTGACGCAGCGATCCACCAAGTACCGTGGTATCGCGCATCAGCTCCTGTACCCTTTTGGTATTCTCGGCATCCCTGGCTTTGATCTCATCCAAGGCAGACTGGGCGTCACGAGCACGCACATTCGCACCGTCCACCTCGGCTTGCATGGCCCGAGCCCTGTTCTCGGACTCCTCGAACTTCCGAGCAGGAACACAACCTGCAAGAACAACAAGGACTATGACCGCTACATGCAGCGGTAGTGATCGTTTGAACATGACTCTGAAGCGTTGATCATTAGGACGTTCAAAGGTGGTGATGGTCACCAGTGTCCGCGCTGGATCGCAACATTATTTTTGAACAGAACGTTCACCTCCTATAAGATGCGGCACCGCTCAACAACCGAACGGACATGCTGACCAAGAACTGGGCGATCACCCCCACCTTCGACAGGGAGCTGAAACACTACCAACTGCTGGGCTACATCCAGCGTGTGGAACAGCATTTCGAGCAGTACCGGCTCTACCCTTATCTGTCCGAGCTCAGGGAGGACCATTCCGAACTCCTGGAGCTGCGAAAGCGCAAGGAGGAGCTTCAACGAACAGTACGTGGCGTACTTACCGGGTTCGACGTCCGCGCAGGCGAGGCACTGCACGAGGCACTTCCGCTACCGGGCCCGTTCGACGTGATCGAGGACCTATTGGACAAAGCCATTCCAAGGTTGGCGCACGTACTGGAACATGGCATTCAGTTGCAACACGAACTCCTGGGCGTGGTGCATGGTCTCCAAGTGGGTCTTCAACCGTTGGACCTGCGATCCGGCTGGATGCTGTTACGGACGGGAAAGGAGGCGCGGGTCTACGCCTATTCCATTCCTTGGGTGTTACCTCCCGAAAGGTCGGACACCCGTTCATTCGTACGCACGCGCTTCGTCACCACCTACTCGCTGGGTATCGGGCACACTTACGACCTGATCCGGGAAGACCTCCAGCGCACGTTCCGGGCCCTGCCACTAGCCGCCACGTTCGCCATGGAATGTGAACAGGAACTGCCACGATTCGAGACGCTGCTGCCATTGGCCCGGCAGCGCCTGCACAGCCTCTTGTTCCCAAGCTTCAATTCGTTGCCCGATCCAGCCAGGCCGTCCTGAGCTGGATGAAGTCCATGCCGTTGATCGGCAGGTCGCGGACCCATGGCTGTAGCACGCGGATCATGCGTTCGTGATACAACGGCACCACCACCATGTCCTCCATCAATTGGCGCTCTGCTCGGGCCAGCAACTGCATCCGCTCCTGAGCATCAGCCGTCGACTGTGCCTTTGAGAAATACGCATCGAAAGCCTCGTTCCGGTATCGCGTACTGTTGAGGTAGGATGGAATTGTGGTATCCGCCGGCGCATTTCGACCATAGAACAAGGCCAGGAAGTTCTCCGGTGATGGATGGTCCGCCACCCAGCCCTCCCGCCAGAACTGTGACCGTGCCCGCTCCACCTTGTCGTAATGTTGGTCAGCAGGAAGAACGGTGATAACGGCTCTCACGCCGAGCACCTTCTCCAACATGGTCTGAACCTCCCCGGCCACGCGTACATATCCGAAGCCATCATTGTTCACTTGCAGGAAGACAGTTGGCAATCCGTCCCCATCCGGGAACCCGGCTTCGGCCAGCAGCGATCGTGCCTGTTCGGGATCATAGGAAATGCTCGGTATCGAGTCGTACGGATATTCCTCGAAACCGGGTGGTACCACACCGTGCTCAGCGACCATGGCCAAACCATGCAGCACACTGTCCACCAGCATTTTCCTGTCGATGGCCATGGCAAAAGCCCTTCGTACCCGTACATCGGCGAATGGTACCATATGCCTGGCAAATCCATAGAACTGAACGGACATACCCGCGGCGGTCTGTACGATATGTTCGCCTTTCTCGAAATCGGCCAACGCATCGGTGCCTTCCAAAGGGACCTCGCTGATCATGGTGATCCTGCCCTGTTCGAAACCCTCGAGTTCACGACCCTTATCCTTCTCGAAGGTATAGCGTACCGCATCCAGGAAAGGCAGTTGGTCACCGTGCTCATCCACATCCCAGTACTGCTGGTGACGCTCCAATATGAGCGATGTACCAGGCTTGATGGACCTCCGCTTGAATGGTCCCGTGCCTACCGGGTTCCAGTCGACATCAGCCCCATAATGTGATACCATCTCGTGGGGATACACCCAACACCCTTGATGGGCCAATACCTGCAGGAAACTGGCCGAAGGGGCCGTCAGTGTGATACGCACGTCACCATCGTCGGTGACCTGCAGCCCCTTCACCGGCGGCGGATCCTGCCCGGCGTCGACCGCATTGATACGCGAGCTGGCACCCACTACCAGATCCTGGAAAAGCCAGGACAGTGTGCTGTTCTCACCTGGAGTACACAATGCGGTGAAGCAAAGGACCACATCCTCCGCAGTGACCTCGCGACCCTCGCCATCGGGGAAGCAAGGGTCATCATGGAATCGCACCCCTTTGCGCAGTTTGAAGGTGTAAATGGTCCCTGTGGGGTCCACCTCCCAAGATGTCGCCAAGGCAGGCTTGATGGAGAGATCGACCCCATCGAAACGCACCAGTCCTTCGTAGATCTGGGAGGCGATCCGATGCGCCGCCAGTTTGGTCAAGGTCTGAGGGAATAGCCCTGGAAGCTCCGCCGATTCATTGATATTGAACACGCCACCATAGCGACGCCCGGTCTTCCCGACACGCGCTCGGGCGCTCTCCTGACCATCCGTGCAGGCAAGCATGAACACGATGGTCGCAAGCGGTATCCAAAAACGGTTGACGATCATTCCCATAGCGGCGCGTAAATGTATCCGGCGCCCTCCTCATCCCCGGCACGATATCTTGTGGACCATCAACATGCCTTTGGTGAAGAACCGTTCCCGGTCCAACATGCTCGGATACTATTCCTGTTATCCTGTCGTATGTCTCCTGTGACCACCGTTCGACCTGCAATGCCGGATCCCCGGTCCGGTAGCCGAGCATGGTCCTGGTTCCTGTCGCTTGCCCTGATCTGGGGTGTCGGGATGGTCAGGGCCCAGGTGCCCACCAACTTGCGCGAACGGTGGGTCACGTTCCAACGGGACAGTGTGATCCTCGATACCTTGAGTGTCGTGCCCGGCAGCCTGAACATACGGGTAGGGGACACGTTGACGGTTGTCCAACCTTATGCGCTCGACCCCTTTTCGGCATTGCTCGTAATGCCCGGTGCGCCGGATTCCGTACTCGTGCGGTACCGTGTCATGCCATTGGCATTCGGTGCCGTCCGTAAACATAAGGATGCCATCGCCCTCACCACGCTGTCCAACGACCGTGTGGACCCCTTCAAGTATGAGCCTCCCAAAGGCACGGATGATCTGCTCGGGATGCGCGGCCTACAGCGATCGGGGAGTATCTCTCGCGGTGTGCTCTTCGGCAATAACCAGGACCTGTCCGTGAATTCCACACTCAACCTCGAGCTGAGCGGGAGGCTGAGCGAGCGGATCGGCGTTGTCGCGTCCGTCACGGACAACAGCATACCCATCCAAGCGGGGGGCAACACTGCCGAATTGCAGGACTTCGACCAGGTCTTCATCAAGCTCTACGAAGAACGCGAAGGTCGTCCGGGAAACGCTTGGGAACTCATTGCTGGTGACATCGTTCTCCAACGGCCGAACAGTCATTTCCTCACCTACCTGAAGAAGACCAAAGGTCTCAGCTTCGACACTCGCACGGATATCGGCAAGCGCGTCACGGGCACCGCAGGTGCGAGTGTGGCGATCAGTAAGGGCAAGTTCGCGCGCAACGCGATCCAAGGCATCGAAGGTGTACAGGGACCCTACCGATTGAGAGGTGCCGATGGCGAACTGTTCATCATCGTGCTTTCCGGTACCGAACGGGTCTACATCGATGGGCAAGTGATGCAACGAGGCCAGGAGAACGACTACATCATCGACTACAATACGGCGGAGCTCACCTTCACCGCCAAACGGTTGGTGACCAAGGACCGCCGGATCACCGTGGAGTTCCAATATTCGGACAAGAACTTCGCTCGCTCGCTGGTACGTGCAAGTACAACCACACAAGTAGGTAAGAGCACCATCCGCTTCAACCTGTACAGCGAACAGGACCACCGCAACCAACCACTCCAGCAGCAACTCACCGAGGCCGAACGCGAGGTACTGCGCTTGGCCGGTGACGACCCATTGGCCGCTACCGTGAACGGTGTGGATAGCACCGGCTACCTGAGCGACCAAGTGCTCTACCGTGCTTCCGATTCCCTCGGATACAGCCCGGTGTACGTGTATTCCACTGCACCGGACAGCGCTGTACTAAGGGTGACGTTCACCGCGCTGGGCCAAGGCAATGGTGACTATGTGCAACAAGAGTTCACACCCAATGGCCGAGTGTTCAGATGGGTGGCCCCGGACACCGTGAACGGCCAACTGGTGCGTCGTGGTGATCACGCTCCGTTGCGGGTCCTGATCGCCCCGAGATCACAGCAGATGATCGCTCTTGGTTTGGACCACAGGTTCAACGAGCGCACACAACTGAGGACCGAACTGGTCTACACCAACAACGATCGCAACACGTTCAGCGCCGTGGACGAGGCGGATGATCAGGGTTTGGGCTTGATGGCCGCCATGGATCACCAGATCCCGATCAGTGAACGCGATAGCAGTCTACGGCTCACGCTTGGTGCCGATGTGGAGGCGATCACCTCCGATCTGCGTTTCGTGGAACGCTATCGCGCCGTGGAATTCGAGCGTAACTGGAACATCGTAGGCCAGGACCTACCCGGTGATCAACTGTTGGGTAATGCCTTGGTGGGTTTGCGAGGTGCTCGCATCGGGCAAGTACGCGGAGGTATCGGCGTGTTCCAAGTGCGCGAACGTTTCAGCGGTTGGTTGCAGCAGCTGCACAGTGACATCCACTGGAACCGGACGGATATCGTCGGGCAGGCCAGTCGACTGCTCACCACAGGTGATCGTGCCAGTGACTTCGTCCGCCATAAAGGCGTTGTCCGACAACGATTCAGACGTTTCACACTCGGCTATCAAGACGAGCACGAGCATAATCGATTCAAGCCGGACACCAGCGACCAGCTGCTGCCAGGGAGCTACCGGTTCCATGATTGGGAAGGCTTCATCCAAAGCCCGGACAGCATGCGTAACTCATGGCGGCTGAGCGGCGGCATGCGCAGTGAACGTGCGTTACGAAACGGTGAGCTCGTACCCAGCACCGAGGCCACCTCATATGGATTGGACCTTGCTCTGGGCAAGGATCCGCGCAACCGGGTGGCCACCCGCTTCACGTACAGGCGCCTGGAGATCAGGGACAGCACGCTGACCATCCAACGCCCGGAGAACACCTATTTGGCTCGTTTGGATTACGATGCCACAGTTTGGAAGGGTGCTGCCGTGTTCGACGTGTTCTATGAGTTCGGATCGGGGCTCGAACAGCGGCGGGAATACCTCTATGTGGAAGTGCCAGCCGGACAAGGACTCTATATCTGGAACGACTACAATGCTGACGGGGTGAAGGACCTCAACGAGTTCGAACTGGCCAACTTCAGCTATGAAGCGAATTACTTGCGTGTGTTCGTGCCCAGTAATAGCTACGTCCGCACTTATAGCAACCAATTGAGCACTGCCCTTGATCTACGTCCAGGTGTGCGCTGGGCTGATGAGGATGGATTCAAAGGCTTCGTTGCCAAATTATCCGACCTGGCTTCATACCGGGTGGACCGCAGGACCAGCACAGACGACCTCGCCAAGGCCATCGACCCCTTCGTACCGGACCTGCTTGACAGCGCGCTCACCGCATACAGCTCCTCGGCACGCAACAACTTCTACTTCGACCGAACGAGCAGGACGTGGAGCATCGACCATGCTTGGCAACGGGACCAGAACCGGTCCTTGCTTTTGAACGGGTATGAATCACGTGCCCGGGAGTTCAACACCGTGCACCTTCGCTGGAACACCACACGTCATTGGACATTCGAAGTGGAGGCCGAACAAGGCACCGTGAACAACAACTCCGACCTTCTCGAGGGACGGTCCTACACCATCGACCAGCGCGGCACCAAACCCAAAGTGACGTGGCAACCGAACACCTCATTCCGCGCGATCGCTTCATTCAAATACACGGAGAAAAGGAATCGTCCGGAATTCGGTCCCGAGCAAGCCACCTTGCAAGACCTGGGGATGGAATTGCGGTACAACACCGCAGGAAAGGGAAGCATCCTGGCTACGACCAATCTGGTCGACATCCGGTACACAGGGGAGCCCAATTCACCGATCGGCAATGAACTGCTGACCGGCCTGAAAGCGGGTACGAACATGACCTGGAGCCTCACGATCCAACGCAACCTGAGCAATAATCTCCAATTGGACCTGACCTACAATGGTCGCCGCTCGGAAGGTATCCCGTTGGTCCATGTGGGTGGAGCTCAGGTGCGGGCCTTCTTCTAAGCCCCAGCAAGCGTCCAGAACGAAGGACCCCCGGCGATTGCTGGCCAGGGGTCCGGAAAGTCCGATGCGAACGCGTTACTTCAACGTGAAATTGGTCTTCGTGACCAGCGCCCCGGCTTCATAGACCTCCACGATGTATTGGCCTGTCCGCATCTCGTTGGTGCCGGTCCAGAAGATGCATACATCCACAGGTTGGTTCTGGTAGTTCACGTCGCGACGGGCACTGAATTCCCCTTCCACTCCGTTGAACTTGAACCGGTTATTACCGTCCGTGGCGGGCAGCACGGTACCGTCCGGGCTGATCACACGCATATATAAGGTCTTGTCCCCAGCGTTGGTCACTCGGTTCTCACCCAAGGTGAAACAGCACTTCACCATCTCGGCCTTATTGGCCCGGTCCGTGTCCACCTGCTTTCCATTGTTGCGCATGAAGAGCGCCCCAGCATTGATACTGGTGGTATGGAGCACACTCCCTTTGGCGATCTTGCCTTCCAGGTCCTGTTTCTGCGTGCTGAGCGCCTCCTTCTGTGCCTTTTCCTCTCCCAATTCCTGCTTGATGGTCAGGTTCTCCGCGGTCAGAAGCTGATTGGCTTGGTTCAAGGAATCGATGGTGGCCACATAACCCTTCATGATCTTGCGAAGGGTCTCTGCCTCCTTTTTCGCCTTGGATAGATCATAGGTACCCCGCTTCACCCGGTCCAGCAACTCCCCGATCTGGGCTTTCTGGGCCTCCATCTCCGTGGTCAGCTGCTCATTCTCGGTCTTCAGCGTATCATAACTCGCCAACATGTTCTCCAGCAAATGGGTCACATTGTCCTTCTCACTGGAGATCGCCTCCACCTTCAGTTGGGTCTGTTCCACCTCCTTGCCACGTTGCATGAGCATCCATAGCATGACCACGTTACTGATCAACAGCAAGACCACCAACAACAATAGGCCGGTGTTGGAACGGTTCTTCTGTTCTCCTCCGGGGATAGGGCTGCTCGGTTGCTCCATGATACGGCGATACGGTTCGGTCGGCTAAATTACGCCCACTGAATAGGGCTCTGCACAAAGAACGCCGCGCTTATCAACAAAGTATTGAACCCGCGTAAGGTCAGCATCGGCACTTGGATGAACGACTTTCTGGGGTTGTTCATACCCCGAAGGTGTTCGGCCTGTGATGATGCTTTGATGCATTTCGAGGAGGTCTTGTGTTTGAACTGCCTTTCGGACCTGCCACGCACCCGCTTCCATGCAGACCCGGCGAACAAAGTGGAGCAACTGTTCTGGGGAAAGGTGCAATTGACCGCAGCAAGTGCGTTCCTCCAGTTCTCCCGAACAGGAAAGGTCCAAGGCATGCTCCACAACTTGAAGTATCACCAGGACAAACAGGTGGGCCTCCTCTTGGGGCGATTGATGGCGGAGGAGCTTCGCGCATGTCCACGGTTCCAAGAGGTGGATACCTACCTACCCGTTCCACTGCATCCACGCAAAGAGCGCAAACGTGGGTACAACCAGAGTAGAATACTTGTGGATGGCATGACCGAGGTGTGGCCCTTGCCGATCACCGGGAATGACCTCATGCGCGTCGTGCGCACGCCTTCCCAGACCAAACGGGGACGACTCGACCGCTGGATCAATGTGAAGGAAGCATTCCAACTGCCCGACCCGCAGGCCTTGGCGAACAAGCATGTATTGCTCGTGGACGATGTGGTGACCACCGGCGCAACCATTGAAGGATGCGTCAAGGCCCTTGAACAAGTGCCCGGGATCCGCATCAGTCTCTTCACTGCCGCTTGCGCTTGAGCGGGTACCTTTGTCGCTCCCATGTCCACAACGCTCGTCATCCCTCACACCGAGGACCGTCCTACGCGTTACAAGGCCTTGATCCCCCAAGTGGCACATCTGATCGCGGATGGTTCGGATGTGATCGCTGCCATGGCCAATATCTGTGCTGCGCTCAAGACCACGTTCGATTGGCATTGGGTAGGCTTCTACCGTGTGGTAGGCGATCATTTGTTGCTCGGACCATTCCAAGGCCCGGTGGCATGCACACGCATAGCCCATGGTCGGGGGGTATGTGGCACGGCATGGGCATCGGGCAAGGTGCAGGTCGTCCCGGATGTCGATCAGTACCCGGATCATATCGCCTGCAGTTCGTTGTCCCGTTCCGAACTGGTGATCCCGATCCACGACCGACAAGGTCGGGTGGTAGCGGTGCTCGACATCGATAGCATCCACCTCAACGACCTGGACAACGCCGACGCTGAACACCTTGCGCTCCTGCTCAAGCCCTTGCAGTCACTGCTCTGAGATGGTGCGCCTTGGACGCTATCCGATGTTGGCATTCCTTCTCGTGGGTTGTGCCCAGGTCAGTGAGCTAGGCGGTGGTCCAAAGGATACCGAAGCCCCACGTCTGGTGCGCTCGATCCCTGAACAGGGTGGTACCGACTTCGATGGGGCCCGGATCTTCCTTGAATTCGATGAACGGATCCAACTCGACCGGGTCCGGGACCGACTTCTGGTCTCACCTCCGCTCACGAAAGCACCTACTGTGCGTCCTGTCGGTCCCAGGGCGTTGGAGATCGAACTGAACGCTCCGTTGGCTGCCGATCGGACCTATACCTTCAGCATCGGCGAGGCCGTGAAGGACCTGACCGAAGGAAACCAGGCGCTGGGCCTTGACCTTGTTTTCGCGACCGGCCCATCGCTGGACAGCCTGATCATCGCGGGGACTGTTGAACAAGCCTTCAGCGGGAAAGCGGAGAAAGGAGCATTGGTGATGGCCTACGAGACAATCGACGACACTTCGTTCCAGCGAGGAAGGCCATTGTATGCGACACGAACGGATGCTGAGGGCAGATACCTGCTCCAGCATCTTCGACCCGGGAATTACACGGTGCATGCTCTGGTGGACCAGAACATGAACTACGCGTACGACCTCCCCAATGAATCCATCGCATTCCTATCCGGACCAGTGGAAGCCGCTACCGCCGATAGTAACTCGGTCGAACAACTCCTGAGGCTCTTCCTGGAGCCCTCCAAGGAGCAGCGCATCGTGGATCATCGCGTGGAGGCCGATGGGGCTCTACGTATCACGCTGGCCCAACCGGGGCTGGATGCCACGGTGCGGGATATCGCACGCGTCGGTGGCCGACTTACTTGGTCACCTGCTTGGAGTCCCGGGCGTGACACCTTGACCCTCTGGCCTTCGGACACCACTGCATTACGCGATGGCCGGTATGAGGTAAGCCTCGGAGGGACTCCTTATGACACGATCTCCTATCGCCCTGCACTGCGGATGCCCTTTCATACCAAACTCGCTCTGTCGGTCGACGAACAGTTCGATGGTGCTCGATATGGGCTAGTTGCTTCACGACCATTGAGAACCATCGACTTGGACCGGATCCGATTGATGGTGGACAGTTCAGCGATGCCGTTGCAAATGGAGCTGGATAGCTTGGATCCCCAACGCGTCCTGTTGGACCTGGCATTGCCCCCCGGAATAAAGGCCACGATCGACCTCTTGCCCAAAGCGGTCACCGACATCTATGGCGGGAACAACGACACCCTGCGCATCGAGGTTGAACGGCCAGACGATAAGGCCACAGGGACCCTGAGGGTGGAACTACTCGGCAGTGGAGCAACCGGGCAACTGGTAATTCAGCTGATGAACACCTCCGGTGCCATTGTACGCTCCGAGGTGTTGACCGGTGACCATTCCGTGACCTGGGAAAGACTCACCCCGGGTATCCACGGGTTACGCTGTATCGCGGATACCAATGGCAACGGGCGTTGGGATACGGGTGAATTGGCGTCCAAACGTCCTCCGGAGCGGGTGTGGAACAATGCCGAACCTGTGAACGTACGTGCTGGTTGGGACCTGAAAGTGGACTGGGTATTGCCCTAGAACCGCCCGGTCGATCCGAATGGACGGATCATCGAACGGAACCCTGCATTCAGGGTCTGCGTAGAACGGCGGCAAACCCTTCCACTAGCGAGGGTGCTTCCGGATGGACCCCAAAGACAAGAACTGTCGGCCAGCGTACGCTCAGCAACTATCCGCCATGCTCATGGCCATGATGGTAGCGACCATGAGCATGGCCCAACCCACAGGATTACCCACACGGGGAAAACGATTCTGGACAGGGTACATGCAGAACGGCTTTGGAGCTCAAGGTCTCAAGGTTCATATCCTGAGCACGGTACCCACCACCGGTACGGTGAGCATTCCCGGTAACGGCTGGAGCACGTCGTTCAGCGTAGGTGCCAACGTGGTCTCGGTATTGGATATTCCTGTGGCCGCGGAGCATTTCGGTTCGGGTATCGTAGAGCAGAAAGGGGTACTGATCACCAGCCAGGATAGCATCGACGTACATGTAGGGAGTTTCCAGAACTGGACCCAGGACCTTACGCAGGTCCTACCGGAGACCTCTTTGGGCACCGTGTATCGCGTGGATGCGTATTCGGGTGTTCCTAACTTCAACAACCTTCAACACAGTGAGTTCCTGATCCTAGCCACCGAAGATGGCACCCAGGTCAGGATCACGCCTTCCGTCGCTACGGGTGATGGGCGTCCTGCGAACGTTCCCTACACGGTGGACCTCGACCAAGGCGAGAGTTATCAGGTACAGGCCCTTTCCGATGCTGCCGACCTGACCGGTACGTTGATCGAGGCCACAGAGGCTAGCGGTAGCTGCCGTCCTTTTGCAGTACTAGGAGGCTCCACCTGTGCTTCCGTGCCTGCGGGATGCTCAGCCTGTGACGCCATATTCGACCAGATGCTACCCATATCCGCCTGGGGTGAGCGTTACTACACGGTGCCGATCAATGGGGTGAACACAGCGACCTTCAGGGTCCTTGCCCATACAAACAACACTTCCGTTACCATCGGCAGTGCCCCTGCGGTAGTGCTGCAGGCCGGCCAAACGCATGAGGTGAATGGCAGCAACGCGGCAGTATGTATCAATGCATCGCAACCGGTGAGCGTGGTGCAACTGATGGAAGGGTACGCATGTGCGGCGGTCGGCGATCCATCCATGCTCGTACTTTCTCCGGCCGACCGGATCTCCTACCAAGCTTCCTTCCATTCCGTCAATTCACCACAGGTCAACCAACACAGCGTCTCGTTGGTAGTGCCCACTGCGGCTATCGGACAGCTCACACTCGACGGACTTCCGGTCAACAACGCACTCTTCCAGCCCTATCCGGCTTGTCCGGAGCGCTCCTTTGCTCGTGTGCCGGTGGGTTCAGGCGTACATCGCTTGGCATCGCCTGCGGGCTTCCAGGCCTATATGTTCGGAATTGGATGGGGTGAGAGCTATGCAAGTTCCGTGAACGGTATCGGTCAGGTCCAGGTCCAAGAGGATTCCCTGGTCTGTGGAGGAGGCACCATCACCCTTCAAGCTCCTTTCCCGCTCAACAACGCGGAATGGACCACCGCGACCGATCCCGACAACCCGTTCGCGTCCGGTCCTGCGATAACGATAACACCGAACGGGAGCGAATCCTATACCGTTACGGGCACCCTCGCTGTAAGTGGTTGTCCGCGGTCATTCACCTTCCATGTCGGCGTACCACTCACCATTCCGACGCTGCTGACCGCCAATGGCCAACCCGCGATCAATGTCTGTCAGTATGAGCCTCTTCAATTGGCTTTGGTGCCTCCGCCTGATACGGCCTGGTTCGATATCGACTGGAGTCCTTCGAACCTCTTGAACCATCCCAATATTGCCGAGCCTTTGGCAAGTCCACAAGCCGATACATGGTTCAAAGTGTCCGTTTCCAGCCCTTCGGGTTGCGGTGACATGGTGGATAGCATCCTGGTGAACGTTACGCCGGCCCAGATCCTGGACATGTCGGTCTTCAGTGAACCGACCACAGTATGCGCCGGTGCGACGGTGCAGTTGGCGAGTAGCGCATTGCGTGTGGTGGCAATGGACAACTTCGACGGTAATGCCAGTACGATGTGGACCGCCATCCAAGGGGGATCCCCATCCAATGCTTGCGGAGCTCTAAGTGGGATGGCCTTGCGCTTCGGCGGGAACGGTACACGATCCGCCCAAACGATCGGCCTGAACACCACCAACGGAGGTGAGATCCGGTTCAGATTGAAGATCGCGCAAGGATTGGCTCCTTGTGAGGCAGCAGATAGCGGGGAAGACGTGGTCTTGGAGTATTCGATGAACAATGGGCTCAATTGGAACAACCTGCACACCTATGGTGCTTTCGATCATTCGGAACTGGCCGCGATCGAACAGGTCATCCCGGCCCCTGCTCAAGGCCCGAACACCATGTTCCGGATCCGGCAGCTAGCCAATTCAGGCACGGAACAGGATATCTGGCTCATTGACGAATTCTTCATTGGTAGGTATGACGATTCCTGGTTGGACTATACGTGGAGCGGATCGAACGTATCCACCCCTGACGCCCCGCAATCGTCAGCAACTCCCACCACCAGTGGTTGGTATGTGCTGAACGGCGTTGACCCCACGGCAGGCTGCACCTATACGGACTCTGTCCAGGTCACGGTGGAACCCGTGTTCACCATTGCCCTTGGCAATGACACCACGCTTTGCGACCCGGGCGATCTGGTCCTTACCAGTACACCTTCCTACCAAGGGGCGATCTCCTATGTATGGACACCGGACGATGGCACGCTCAGCGCCACGAACACGCCCTCACCCTTGGCCACGCCCACGGCGACCACCACGTATACTGTACATGCGACAACAGCCAGCGGATGTACCGATAGCGCTGATATCACCATCACGATGGGCACCCTTGAAGGACTGACGATCCAGTCGAGCAGCACCTCCATCTGTCAGGGACAGTCCGTGGAGTTGAACGCTATGCCTGTGGGCGGATCAGGGCTCAGCTATGCCTGGACCGGGGCAGGGCTGAACAACACGACGACCGCAGGTCCAATAGCAACCCCGACCGTGACCACCACCTACACATGCACCGTGTCGGAAGCTGCCAGTGGGTGCACCCGGTCGGCCAGCATCACCATTCAAGTCACCACAGGGTACACCGTGAGTGTCGGTCCGGACCTGGACCTGTGTACTGTTCTGGGAGAAGAGTTGTTCGCCACGCACAACATACCCAACCCGACGTACACTTGGGTACCTGCCGCCAACTTGAACGCCGCGAACATCCAAGGACCCGAGATCCTGATCGACGCCAGTGCCACGTTCGTTGTCACCGTATCCGATGCGAATGGCTGCTCAGCGACCGATACGGTGGTGGTGGCCCGCGCCTTGGAAGGTGTGCCAAGTGAAGTGACCGTGATGAGTTGCGCGGACAGCGCACCAGTACTCGCCGCACCCCTCACCGATGTAGCCTACGAATGGAGCACCGGCGCGAACACCGCAACCATCACTGTGCAGGCCTCTGGGTCCTACACGGTGACCATGACCGATGTCGACGGATGCGAGGCCCACACCACCTTCCAGGTCGCACTTGACCCTTTGCCCATCGTTGACCTGGGACCCGACCTTTCGCTTTGCGGCGTCACATCGCATCCGTTGAGCACTGGCAACCCTGAGGCCACGACCACTTGGAGCCACGGCCCCACATCGGCTGATATCACGATCACCGCTTCAGGCACCTATGCGGTGACGGTCACTGATGCGAATGGTTGTACCGCTTCCGATAGCATCTCGATCGCACTCCATGCCGGTCCGATCGATGTATTACAGGATGTGACCGCTTGTAGTACTACCTCGGTATCGCTCGATGCCGGCAACCCGGGAGCTTCCTTCCTGTGGAATACCGGAAGCACGGAACAGGTTCTGGACCCGAACACCAGTGGGACCTATAGCGTGACCATCACCACCCCTGAGCAATGCAGCGCCACGTTCGATGCGGAGGTGTTGTTGACCGAACCACCCATCGTTGACCTAGGCCCCGATACCAGTATCTGTGAAGGTGAACAGATCACCTTGACCGTAGGAGCGCAAGCCGGGAACATAGCGTGGTCCAACGGGTCGACACTTCCAGCTATCGAAGTGGACCAGTCAGGAACCTTCACGGTAACGATCACCAACGGAACATGTATCGCTAGTGATGCGATCCAAGTGAGCCTCTTGGACCTGCCCGCGGATTTGCTCCAGGACATCACCCAGTGCATCGACCAACCCACCATTCTCAACGCGGGTGGACCCGAAGCCACCTATCTCTGGAACACCGGGGCCACCACGCCCGGTATCACCGCTACCAACAGCGGCAATTATTCCGTGCAGGTCATCGGAGAGAATGGATGTCCCGCGACCTTCAACGCCAATGTGCAACTCATCCAGCCACCAACGGTCGACCTTGGCGCCGATACGGTCCTCTGCGAGGGGCAATTGCTCCGTCTCGACGCCGGTAACCCAGGAGCCTCCTTTCTTTGGAACAATGGGGCCACTACACGCCGCATGACTGTGAGCGGGACCGGCACCTACTCAGTGACCGTGAACAATGGATGCGTGCGCTCCGACGACTTGTCGGTACGATTCGACCCATCGCCAGCCAGCATGGCAGTGAAGGAGTTCCACACCTGCCTGGACGATGAGCCGAAGTACGTGGTCCTGGATGCCGGCAACTCCGGTGCTTCCTTCGATTGGTCGACGGGGGAGTCCTCCCAGGTGATCATGGCTGGAGCCTATGGCATCTATTATGTGCAGATCACCAACCAATTCAACTGCTCGGTCAGGGATTCCGCCCAGGTCTTCGAATTCTGTCCAGCGACCATCTTCGTCCCGAACACCTTCACTCCCAACGGGGACGGCTTGAACGATGTGTTCATACCCGTTGGCAAGAACATCGCCGAGCTCCAGTTGCGCGTCTTCGATCGCTGGGGTGGACTGTTGTTCGAAACAACGGACCTGACGATGGGGTGGGACGGCACTTATGCTGGCGAGCTGGTGAAGAACGACATGTACGTTTGGCGGATGACCTACAAGTTCTTCACCGATGAGGTTGGTTCTGTGGGTTTCGAGCAGAACCAGATGGGAGCGATCCAGGTGCTCTATTGAGCCTTGATCTCGAAATCGTCAGCATCCAACCCTACCGGGAACTTCTCCCTGAAGTCTGCCAAAGCGGTCGCATCCAACACAACGGTCGTGCACCCTTCCGCTCCGGGGGATACACTCCCGATCACCGCTCCACGCGGGTCGATCATCACGGAATCACCGGTGTAGTGGTTGCCCTTACCGTCCATTCCCACTCGGTTCACGCCCGCTACATAGCACTGGTTCTCGATGGCCCGGGCGATCAGTAGCTGGCTCCACGGATACCGGCGTGCTTCAGGCCAGTTGGCCACATAGAGGATGGCATCGTAATCACCGCGATTGCGCGCGAACACCGGGAAACGAAGGTCGAAGCAGATCTGTAACAGGAGGCGCCAACCACGCCACGCCACGACCAAACGCTTGGTCCCGGCTGAATAGTGATCGTTCTCACCGGCGAAGCGGAACAAATGACGTTTGTCGTAATGAATGATCCCACCATCGGGCTTCACGAACAGCCCACGGTTGTAAAACGCACCGTTCTCCTTGATGATCACACTTCCGTAGATCGCTGCATCGATCTTCTTCGCTTGATCGATCATCCACTGCACCGTTGCCCCGTTCATGTCCTCCGCCAGCTCGATGCTCCGCATGTTGAAGCCCGTGGTGAACATCTCCGGCAGGATGATAAGGTCCGTGGCACCCTTCAGCGGAAGAAGCACCTGCGCGAACATGCCCCGGTTCGCCACCGCATCCTCCCAATGGAGCATGCGCTGTACCAGCGTCACCCTCAGATCTTGCATAGTTTTTCGATGGCTGCGTCCAAGGTAGCGTCCTGCTTGGCAAAACAGAAGCGGAGCAGGTGCTGGTCCGCAGGGGGGGCTTTGTAGAACGGCGACAAGGGTATGGCCGCCACACCGAACTCCCGCGTCACCCGCTCGGCAAAGGCACGGTCCGCTTCGTTGCTGATGGCGCTGTAGTCCGCCACCTGAAAGTAGGACCCTTCGCAGGGCAACAAGGTGAAGCGCGAACCCTTCATGCCGGACGCGAAACGGTCCCGCTTGGTCTGGTAGAAGGAGGGTACGTTCTCGTAGTTCGCAGGGTCCTTCATGTACGTGGCCAGCGCATGCTGCATCGGCGTGTTCGCGCTGAAGACATTGAACTGGTGCACCTTTCGGAACTCCGCCATCAATGCTTTGGGCGCGAGCGCATAGCCCATCTTCCAACCGGTGGTGTGGAAGACCTTTCCGAAACTGAATATCACGAAGGCGCGATCGCGCAGGTCCGGGTAGTTGATCACCGAGGCATGGGGCTCACCATCGAAGACGAGATGCTCGTACACCTCGTCGCTCAAGAGGAGGATGTCCGTCCCCCGCAACATGTCCGCGATG
>Ga0116158_10000376_pt1 | contig 45325 bp, 44 predicted proteins | sample AD_UKC052_MetaG_FD_89883 | JGI IMG/M metagenome (GOLD analysis project Ga0116158, IMG submission 89883) | Active sludge microbial communities of municipal wastewater-treating anaerobic digesters from USA - AD_UKC052_MetaG | ecosystem: Engineered > Bioreactor > Anaerobic > Digestate | place: USA... | reverse complement strand
TTCCACCTCCGCTTTTGTGGCAAGCGCGGAGATGTCCACCCTCGAGAAGCTAGACCAGTTCATGTTCTGAGATGCGTCCACGGATGCGCCGAATATGAGTTTTCGTTCAAGCCTATTCGGGGTGGTGTTCTGCACCTCCCTGATGTAGCAGGTCGCATTCTTCGTCTGTTGATCTACATTCACAATCTCCTTGTTTATCACTACGGTTCCTGCCGCGATGGTGGTCACTCCTCCGGACGTAGATTCCTCACATCCATCAATAATCCATTTCCCGACGCCAAGAACCGCGCATAGTCGCTGAACTGTCAATACCTGATTTTGTATAAAATCAAGCCCTTGCGTGGATAACGGGTATCTGTTTCCTTGTAAGTAATTCGCTATATTCATTGTTTAATCAGTGTTTGAACGTTTTTAAATGCTTGAGTAAACTGCTTTTTTTGACAGCAGTTTATATCTGTTGACTAAGTACCTGACTCTATTCATTGAATCTGTGTCCGCGAATACCTCCGGAGGACAACCCACCACGAACGGGGTAGTTTCTATCAAAATATAGTCCTCGCTCCATACATGTACGGGTGTGTAATCAGACTCCTCAGATGGTATCCTTAGCTGGTCGTATGGAAACTCAATCTCGCTCATCGCATACACCAGTTCGCTGGTGGATGGAGAATCCTCAATTTGAAAGTCGCATGTCCGATCCGGGAACGCATCGTTCAGCACTGCACGCAGGTAGCACACTTGCCCTGTATGTCGTATCCTGTACAGATGCTTATCCCTTTCCTTCGTAAAGTCAGAATGCCGCATCCGCACACCTGTCGTTGCACATTGCAGCAGAACGACGATGAGAGACTTCCGCAACACGGTAGGCAGCAACAGTGCTACCAATTTCTTGTAATTAATTTGATACAGTCTCATACGCTGTGTAGTTAATTGTCAAGTCCGAATCCTGCGCAATCGTGTAGTATCCCGCATACGGAACCGCATACCCGGTTACCTGATTCCACACCGAAGACCCGTTCTGGCAGGTCTCCGCCGTAACCAATTCTGCCATCACCACGCCTTCAACCGCCTGCACGGCATCTATCATCGCATCGTTTCGGTATTCCCCATTGAACGGAAGTGCCTTCAAGAACTCTTTTATCCTGTCTCTTACCGGCTCACCACCCGCCACGATTCCTGCCCCCGTACTGGTAATTACCATCGGATTGTACCACACGTTCAGCGTAGCCCTGTATTTATCCGCTGCCACATTCCGGATGCGTAGCACAACACCTGCATCCTTCACCTCCTTCATATAGGCCGTAAGACCTGCCTCTTCCGATGCGGATAGGGGTGCGGGTGTTGCACTCGCAACCTTCAGATACACGATTGCGTTTTCCTCTACTGCTGCAGCATTCTTAACCACCTGCGCAGTGTTGAGATCCTCGTCTGTAAGTTCTTCGGAATATGTGTCCGAGTCAGCTGCCAACGCGTACCCGTGCCGGTACGACTTTGCCTTATTCACGTACCACCGAAGTGTGTGCGGCTTCATCTCGTCGATATATGTTTCCACCTCTTCCTTGTGTTTGTCAAACAGCACTTCGAGCGTCCACACGCACGCAGCTACTACGTAGAAGAAGATGTTTTCAAGCGAAACCTTCGACAGCGTTAGTTGATCTCCGTTCTGCACGTCATACTTCGCACGAACGGTGGTGTCTGCCACATAGGCTTCAACCATTTCTTTCTTTATTTCGTCAATCGTTCTTGCCATTAGGATACTTCAAAATCATGTTCAACATACCAGAATTCAATACCTTCACCACTGCCTGTTAATACGTTCACCTCGTCATTCGTGATTCCTGTCGCGGGTCTGATGTCGTTCGCCGTGAATATCTCCACGGTCTTCTTATTGCTGACAACATTACACTTCAGCTCTGTGCCTGGAGTAATATCGTCAGTGATGGATAGTCCATTAGCCGCAGCTACCTCCATCATAGACTCCAGTCCTCCGCACTCTTGTATCGTCATATCCGGAAGGCTCTGCCGCCGTAATGTCTTCTTGCTCATTGTTCAATCTCTAATTTTCCGGTTGTAATACTGAGAAATATCTTCGCCACCTTGATATCGTCCATCGCAAGATGTTCCTTGATCTTCATCTTCCACCCGGCCTCGTCATGGTCGTTCACAATGTCGTCTATTCCCACACCCATAAGGGGATATTCCTTTATTTCGCCTCTTTGGGACTTTAGAATGATATATTCATTTTGGTAGGTGGTATTCCCAACTACCAACTCCCCTGAGGAAACCGCTAAGTCTCCGTTAACGTCCATCAATAGTCCTGTCTTCATCCGTGCATAACATTAGAATTCTCAATGGAGGAGAAGTCCTCCTTATCTGTCAGTGTGGCTAACGCCACCTTCATGGATGTCTGAAGAGCGGCACCTCCGTCGCTACTTCCCGGCACTGCGTTGTTGATCGCATCAATGATGCCATCGACACGTTCCGTCAACTTCTCCAACTCGGTCTTCAATACGTCCGCCTTCGCGGTCGTATGATTAGCTTCTCCGAGTTCTATCTTATCTACGTCAGAAAATTGGATGACTGCCAAGTCTCTCAATTCACCGCCAAGATCCGCTATCAATACGTTAGAACCCACCGTAGGTGTGATACGGAGGAGGTGCGTGGTATCGGTGGTTATCTCCCTCAACTTCACATCTGATAGAATAAGAGTGTTAGCCTTTACCGTGCAGGTATCTCCCTGCACACTCACCACTTCTGCGGTGAATAAGCTGGTGTTCCTTGCTCCTCCTATCTGCCTTATCAGCTCCTTAATTCTCCCTGGTCTGTCCATCTTATATCTTTTTTCCGAGCGTCACCTTACGCTCGCCTCCATCCCTGGAAAAGGATGTTTCTACGGCTAATACGTAATAGGTGCCATTCTTATATTCGTATTCATTATCGATCACTTCTACCTTGTATGCAGGCTCGCACACGGGCAGCAACCACCCGGTTAGGCTGCCTTCATAGCCGGTGAAGTTCTTCCTCTTCAACTCCTCTTCGGCCAGTCGTCTAAGACTAGCCTGGTCGGATATTCCAGAACCGCTGCGGTCTAACGTAATCTTGTCTCCACCCGTTGTCCCTACTTCTAATTGAAAGGTCTTTCCATCCTTTCCTTTGCCTTTTATTACAATAAGAAGACGGCGGTCTTCTGCCCGCACATACTTCAATTCTTCACTCTCCACGTTCTTCGAGAAGTCATATACCACTGATCCTGCTATCTCGCTATATTGCGGATGTACGTGAAGTGTTCCATTCTCGAAGTAGATGTTAGGTTTAGCTTCTTCCTGCACCTTCTTCAGTACATCGAAGGCGGTTGCGTTACTTATCACGAACTTGTCGTAAGTGAAATCGTAGTCGCACTTCAATGCTATCTTCATGTTGTGTTCTCTCGCCACAACAGCATTTATTCTCTCTAACAGCGTCTTCACGCTGATATTCTTAATCTCCTCATCCTTCAATGAGGTCTTATACAAGTAGAGCGTATCTTCACACTCCAGTGTGAGCTGACCTTTGTCCGTTTTAATGCTATTTAAATAGCCTTCGAATTCGATTCTGTTATTCCCATCATATCCGAATTCGATGACAACCTTGTCACCTCTCTTGATCTTAGATTCCACGCTCAACGCTACATTATATACCGATGCAGGTAACGTGATGATCGCTGTGTCACTCAGCTCTTCCACGCTCTTCTTAACGACTACGGAATCTATCATCTTAAGCCGGTAAGAACCTATCGTTATCATGTAAGTCATGTTGAACATTTACTTTCTCTCTATTAATAGGTCATACAGATCGTCGCTGTATGCCTTGATTGTAAACATCTGATTTTCTACGCCCTTCGTAAAAGGGAAGTCGCAGCTCTCGATGGTGATACGGGTGATGTCGTACTGCGTATTCAACATGTCACACACCACGTAGATGGACTCTTTCGCCTCACAATATCGGCGAAGCTCCTGTACGTAGCTGGATATCGTGTTATCCTTATCTTCCATCAGCACACCGCTGATACTTATCTCGTAGTCGTCCATGCTCCATCGCTCCTTGATGGATCCGCGTCGTTCGCTCTTCGCTACATAACGGCGGGTGATTATGTTCTTGTGATTGACAGCCACTAATGGATCTACAGGAAGCAGGAAGCCTCCCGCCTCAGGCTCTGTGGACAGACGGAACCTCATCGGGACTTGGTAGAAGTTGGAGGTCATAGCGCGAAGCCCCTTATTATAAGACTCCGCCGCATGATCTTCAAGAGTTGACTCCTCCTTCTCCCTTACGGATACCTGTTGTTGAATAGGTATTACGGGAGGAAGGGAGAATCCTGTGGCCAACTGCATGTGTAGCGACAGCGATGTCGCATCGTCTATCTTCTTAATTACATCCATCATCCTGCACTTTGTGCGGATAGAAGCACTCTGTACATCGCCTCCTCCACCTGTTTCGTCATGTTTTCTTTGTTCTCCGCAAGTCCTCCGTTAAAGACGATGTTCTCCACCATCTTGCCGAGGTTTATCGTTATCTGAGTGTTGCGAGTACCTCCAGTAGCGATGGCTTCGCTCGTATTGACACCTGCATCAGGAGGCGTATTCCCTTCGTTGGTCTTATTTTGCAACTGTTGCATAATGTCACCTTGTCCGTCATCTCCTTCTTCTTTATCCTTTCTTGCCCTCTCTTCTGCGCGCTCCTTCATCTTGTCGGAATAAGCTTTCGCGTACGCCTCTTCATAAGAGCCTCCAGTGAATATCGCCTTTATACCTGCTGCGACTCCATTCATTACGGCTGCGAACTTGTCGCACTTTTTATAGATAAAAGTGAACGCTGCCGCTATAAGAGTGATAGCTAACGCTATCCAACCTACAATAGGAATACTGTAGATAGCTGTACTGATTGCCGTGCAGGCTATTCTACCTGCAGTTGCGAATGTGGCGAAAGCTGTGGAGCTTATCGCCGCGAACGAAGCGGACGCCGTTCCTCCTGTTACTAATGATGCTATGTAGAACCCTATTCCCTTTATTGCATTCCATAGCCCCACAACCGCGAATCTTCCTACTGCCACAGCCGCCTGGATGACATTTTTTGTAAAACCCATGTTGGCAACTTGCCCGATTGACAGATATCCGTTATACATTCCCAGACTTGTATATGCGAGGATAGTCTTTGCCTTCACAAAATTGAAGGCGGTTCCAAGACCAGTCACTAATGGCATTAGCTGCACTATTGGTGTAATCGAAGATGCCACATTACTGACGAACATGGTTAAACCACCCGTCACATTGAAAAGAGATATCTTCATGTCGTCTATGCGGGCCTGCATACGGGCCTGCTTCTCCGCGTAAGTGTCCATGATTACTGCGGCTTGTTCCTCCGCCGTATTCGTGCCACTTATTGCATCATTCAACCGTTCTATCTCATCGTTGCCAGATAGTAACGCCATGGCCGCATTAGCATTCTCCTTACCGAATATCTTAGTAAGAAGTGCGGTGTCTTGCATTATGGGTTTTAATTCATCCAGTCTATCGGTCAACGATTTGCTCTTGTCTGTCAATGTATTTACATCTACACCAGCTGCAGATAGTTCCTCTTTGACTTCTTTTGGGAGGAATCTTCCCTGCGCTAACGTCGACATTACATTTCGAAGAGCGACACCGCCTTCAGAACCTTTTTTACCAGCCTTGTCCAAGACTTGAATAGCTGCATTGGTTTCGGAGAAGCTCACTCCAGCACTTCTCGCTGCCATTCCGCATTGCTCCAAAGCCTGCTTGATAGCAGGAAGTTCAGCAGAACCTTCCTTACCTGCTGCCGCCATGATATTCATCATTCCTGACATCACCTTGCTTGCCTGAATTGGGTCGTCAAGACTTACCCCGTATTGATTCATGGCGGTTGTGAGAACCTCTGCAGCTGCAGTAGCATCTCCACCCATAGTTTTACTGAGAGTTGCAATGTTGTCGCCCATCAGCTTCATCGCCTTAGGGGACTTCGCTATCTCTGGAGACAGCTGGCTTAGTATCAACTTATAACTTTCGATGGCTTGTGCGGCAGACCCACCGAATGTCTTAGCCGTCTGTCGTGCGTAGCCTTCTATCTCTTTCAGACCGGCACCTGTTACTCCTGCTATGGCAGAAAGGTCTGCAAGTTGACTATTGACTGCAATTCCTGGAGCCGACAAATCATTCATCGTATTCTTCAATTGGTCGAATACGTTCGCCACACTTTGGAATGCGAAGAGCTTGGCCGACAGGCTAACGAATGAATCTTTAACCTTTAGCACCGAGACATTTAGATTTCCAGCTGCCTTTGCAGCCTTATCTAATGTTGTCTCCGGATGCCCGTTCGCCCTGAATGTTATATCAACTACATGATTGCTCATACTGTCGTTTTTGAATTTTCTGCCTTCCTAATTTCAGCTAATTGAGCGAACTTCTCCGCCCATTGTTCATCTGTTAGATCTGCGGGGTTGATGTGGAGGTAGTATTCTAACATGGTGTCTATAAATCCGACCCAATTGTCTTTCATGCTACCTTTAGCCCCGCTTACAAGTTTTTTAGCTCCACCTGTTTTGCTGACACTAATAAGTCCACGATACCGGCGCAACCTAATATGTAGTCTACGTCGTCAATGAATACGCGGGAGCCGCTCACGTAACATCCTTTGAGTACCGTCTCCAGCATCTCAAGTATTTTATTCTGTTGTTGCAACGACATTGCATAGCTCACTTGTGCCTTCGATGGCTTCTTGAAGTACGCAACATGACCGTTTGCCCTTGCCTCGACGATCTCTCCGTACTGCTTCTTCCATAGCTCCACTTGGGCTACTGTTGCCTGTCCTTGTATTTCTTCCATATCTTTTTGTTTTTAACCGTATAAATGCTCGTCTGTCCGAGTCGTCAACCGTCTGTCCGATTTGTCTCATGTTAGCGCAATTGCGCTTTCTTCCTCAGAAATATAAAAGGAAGAGTGACTTCCATGAACTTGTCACCCTGTTTCAATTCCTTGTTCTCCTCGGTAAATTGGATGCCTTGAAGAACATCGGTGATCATCATGTCTCCGTTGGCGGGGTTACCATAGCATACCACCGCATCCAGTTGAAGGGACAACACGCTTGCGTCCTTGCTCGATGCGATGAGTGTCTCCAGTTCACCCTGCATCAGTGTCAGTTCTCCTTCATAAGAGATGTTTCCCTTTTGGATGGAATGGGGCTGATTCCCCTTTCCATATAGAACTTCTTTCTCTTGCTTCTTAGAATACTTTATTCCACGGATGCCGGTAATATCCTTACCGCCTAAGACTAATGTCACATCTGCGAATTCATATTGTCTGCTGTCAAACATATCTGTAATTATTGAGCCGTCTTGAATCCAAGATAGCAGTTAATATACTTCGCGTAGCCGTAAGGCTTCACGCGTAATTGCACGTTCAGAGTGCTAGAGGATACGATGTTTTGGTTGTAGTCCACGTAACACTCTACGCCTGTGTCGTTGTCGTCTGTAGGGTTGACCCCTAAGTTCCCGTTTGCGGTCATCTCGTTTTCAATGGCTCGCTCTACTTCATTCTGTATGTTCTTCGCTATTGCGGCGGGAATCTTCCCGTCATCAGTAACGGCGATGTCGTTACCCAGTTCTTCTACCAATGTGCGATAAGCTATTCGATAGGCCTTGTCTATTACTCGGCGGCGTGGGATCAGTGCGTAATCATCCGTCACGGCAGTTGCTAATAGATCATCATTCCAGAAGTAGCCGGCCTTACCTACGAATGTACGTGGGCAGATGAATCCTTTGTCATTTATCACATCCGGATTTCCATTCTCTGCCACCACCGTGCCGATGTACATGCTATCTGCCGCAATGGTTCCATCCTTCACTCTTGCAATAGAACGCTGCACCGGAATAGCCGCAATTCTTCCGGCTAACAGACCAACACTGGCCTCTACGCTGGAGTCCTTCGTATCTCCGATGATGATACCTACTCTGTTGTAGGTGTAGGAGTGGAGATCCTTCAGGTCTGACGCAGTTCCACTGTAGTGCATGCCTGGCAGAATGACGAAGAGAGGAGCGTAACGCTCATCGGCTGATTCGTCTGCCAATGCCTGTGCCTTCGTGGCAGCTGCATATACGTCTGAATCCAACCCATCCACCACCGTAGCTGTGTAACCGCTCGGGTCTGTCTTTGCCACAACCAAGATATTGACAGCACCATTCGCTGCCACAAGGAGATTCTTCGCATACGCCTTCGTCTTGTCGCAGATGTCCGTCATGGTAACGGATGCAGCTACCGGCATGAGCCACAACTTGGATCCTGCAGGTGCTTCGTCATAGAACTCCTTCACCTGTCGATAGATGTTTGCATTCGCATCGTTGGCCGCATCGGTAACACCTAACGTGGTCAAGTCGTCCAACTTTGTCAAATGATAGGCAGTGCCGAGAACCATCTTGTTAACTACTTCCGCTCCTGATGCAATCATTCCTACCACTCCATCATCAGATGGCGATGTAGAGCCCAAGAGGCCATTTTGGTATATGATACTTACGTGTGCTAACATCATCGTTCGTATTTAGTGTAACCCTTACCGCACTCCTGGCCGTGCGACTTAGCCCTGCCTTCGTCCGTGAACCACAGACCGTCACCACATCGGAATACTACCGACACATTCAACTGCGACATCAGGCGGTCAGCCTCCTGATTGTATCTTGTCTTATTTTCCATATCGCCATTTAGCTATCTTCCAAGAAACGAACCCTCCCAAAATCAGGAGAAGAATAGCAAACCACTTCGCTATATTACCAGTCCCCGTTTCTATTTCCTTTTTTGTAATTATTTTATTTCTATAGTCGCACACTCTTACAGTGTCGCCTCTTACAAGTGTGTCGGTCTTGAATCTATCCCGATACCTATATATATATCGGTCTATTCTCACAGTATCTCCTGCTATATCAACGCGTACGCTGTCGCGCTCGTAGATGTAGCAGCTGTCTGTCTTCACCTTGTCAACATATCGAACAACGGTGTCACTCCTTGTCTCCGACTGCCTGCTCACCTTCAGCTGCGGACTGCAGCTTGTTGCGTACAGGGCAATCAAGAGCGTGAGGACAGTCGCTAATGCAGTCCAGCGCCTTCTGCAACTTCTTAATATCCCTTCGTAATCCATTAATCTCCCTTTTTAACGGCTCGACTATGTACTTCACCTGCATGTCGAGTGTCTTCTCCTCGTTGTCAAGTTCCACTCTCTTAGCCTCTGCCGCAGCCTTCTTTCTCTGCGACTTCAAGGTCACAACCGTGACAATCAGCCCACCCGACAACAACAGGTTGGCGATAAGGCTTATCAACTCCACATTCATAGCCGAGCCTTTTTAATCCATTGTTTTACATTAAAGGAAGGGCAGGCCTTCCCTCTATCCAAGTCACAATGCCCGCAGATGTCTGCCCGCGGATGCTCCTTCTTGAACTTCCTCACATAGTCCGTCATCGCCTTTAGTTGCGCCGGTGTTCGTGTGTCCTTTGGATTACCTGTCGTGCGGTCTTGGCCGCCGACGTACACAACGTGCCGGGATGTTGTATTGAACCCTTTTGCCCCGTTGGTGATTTCCCAAGGATCTACCGTATCATCGTCGTTGTTACTTACCAGACGCTCCCATCTGCCGTCAAGGTGAAGTATATCCGTGTAACCCACCTGCTTCCAACCTCTACCCCCTGCAGATACGGGGGAGGTGTGCCAACGACGAATGTCTGCGGCACTAACCTCACGCCCTTCCGGAGTGTCGGTGCAATGAATGACTAATCTATCCAACCTGCCCATTCCTTCCTACCTTAGTTTTCTCAATAAACCTTGAACCAAGACGTGCCATTGTAATGCAACGTCACCGTCGTACTCTTAGCTATCTCAACAGTACCTATTGTGATCTTGTGAGATGTTGAGCTATTCGTTACCGTCAAGGAAGCTCCCAATTCAACACCATCTCCTGTGATAGTGTAGGTTGCATCCGCTGCAGGAGTGTCGGTGATCGCATTCGCGTAGCCTGTGATTGTGATCACTGAGCTCGCTAAGGTGGCTGTCTTGGTAGTTCTCTTATCCAACACCACGCATTCCTCTCCGAATGCGGTCCCTGTATCTGCCATCATGAGCATCTTGAAGAAGTACAACTCCGACATTGGTGATACCTTGTCGATTTGTATCACGTTCTCGTCGTCCTGCAGGTTAACTGCTGCGAAGAGGTTAGAATCGTACCCCGGAGAACATAGCGTGGCGATTAACAAGCCTGTAGGCCAGTTCGATACGCGAACCAAAGGAATCCCTCCAAATCGCATTGGGTTGGAATCTACCCAATCTGCCCCCTTATAGCTCTGAGACTTCAATTCAGCATCGTACTTATCAGCATCCTTCATGGACAGAAGAATCTTCAAGTTCTTATCTTCACGCATCTTTTCCGGGATGGCGTCCACCAACGCCTGCAACTGTTTGATCATCGTAGTCTCAGAAGTGGTCGCGTAGATCACTTCGCTATCGGACAAGATCCGAGTAACGACACCATTGAATAGTTTGTCATCTCCTTCGGAAGCGTAGATACCATTCACATAATGTTTTCCAAGTTCAAAAGTGACTTGCTGACTCAACGCGTCCAACAATGCGTTCTGTCCCTCAGGTGGCAATTCGCGGAATACCAACTGTCCCTTTGGTTGCCATTTTCTCCAGATTGATTCGAATGTGCGCGGGTTGAACGTAGTGAAGGCCATGAAGTCCTTCGGTTCAAGAGCCCTCTCACTGTATGTGAACGTTCCAGAGGCATCTGATACTACTGGGTTCTCCTTGCGTTTCTGCAACATTGTTCCCGTCTTAAGACGAGGAATGAACCATTTTTTGTTGATTCCCGGTTCTACGTGAATCAACCCTTTTGCAACGAGGTCATTGCCCGTTGCTGCAACAGTGAGGAGCTTCTCAAGTACCTCACCGGCATAATTTGTGTTTTGAATATTAACTGCCATACTCTTTAATTAATTAATAGCGAGACCTCTCTTTGATCTCCTTCATTCTCTTCTCCCATGGGCTCTCTTCTCCTTGGTTACCTAGTACGGTCACCTTCTTCTTAGCCTCTATCGCGTCGATGGCCTTCACCCCGTTATCAAAGTCTGCAACCAACAGAGACTTGAATGTCTCCCGTTTGTCTTCACCGAACTTATGTTCTGCAATCGCTTCGTCCAAGATAGTCTTGATATGAGCCTCCTTGGCTTCCTTCTCAGCATTCTCGAAGGCCTCCAACCGTGCCTTCATGTTTCTGTTTTCCTCTGCTGTTGAATCAAGCAACACCTCCATTTCGGAGATTCGTGCCTCAATAGCTTCGTCCGTTGCGCAGTCTGCGAATCGGGTTCTCTTTCTTAAGTCTTCGTACTTCATTGTTTTATCGTTTAATAATTGATTAAACAGCGCATACACGCTGTCTACCTTATCGTCCTTAGGTCGTTCCTTTGTCTCGTAGATCTCGTCAACAAGTCCCATCTTTACCGCTTCTTCGGCGGTAAGATAATGGTCCTTGCCATCGAAGAACTGAGATCGTATTGACTCCTTATCTGCTTTCATCTTAGTTGCGAAGATATCGCACAGACTGTCTTCTAACGCGGACATCTCTTCTATGCACTTCTTCATCTCTTCGGTGTTGCCATAGCAACCTCCCGATACGGAATGGATCATCAGACGAGCGTACTTGCTCATCTTCACCGGTCTTCCACACATCGCTACTACTCCCGCCATGCTGGCTGCTATTCCGTCTATGAATATCTCAATATCCGCCTCACAGCTCTTAATCGCGTTGAATATCGCTATCCCCTCGTATACTTCCCCTCCGTAGCTGTTGATACGGAGTTTGATTTTTTTGCCGCGCCTTGCGCAGTCGGTCAGCTCCTTGGCTATTGACTCCGCACTGACGGAGTCCTCGAATCTCCCTATGTTCCCATAGAGATAGACGGTGGCGGTCTTCTCACTCTCCACTATGTTGAAGTATCTTCTTCTCATGCTCTCTTCTTCCAATAGTTATAATCAGCCTTACGCATTCACTTCTTCCTGAATGCTCTCCATCTCTTTGTTACTTCATCTACCGCATTTCCTTTTTTAACTGCCCTCGATAAACTTTGCATACGCCTCTTTTTTAGTTTTACGCCCAATTGCACAACAAAAGTAATGTTGCGGATTCAGTCAGAAAAATAGATATGTCATTTCGGCAGACTAATTTTATATTTTGTTTTAAATAGCTCATTTTTGCAGAGAAAAACAACTAACAACATGTCAGAAAATTTCACGAACAAACAAAAAAAGGACTACGCCAAGACACTCTTTCTGTCCGAGCCAAACATCTCACAAAAGGAGCTGGCGGAGCGCGTAGGCGTGAGCGCGCAGACAGTGTGCGCTTGGTTTAAGAAAGAGAAGTGGGAAGACCTTAAGACATCTCTCCTGGTGTCTAAGGATAAAGAGCTGGCAAGGCTTTACAAACAGCTCAAACAGCTGAACGACTTCGCAGAGTCTAAGGAGGAAGGACAGCAGTTCTTATCTTCCAAGGAGGCGGACACACTAACCAAGGTAACCTCCGCCATCAGGACACTAGAGACGGAGATGAACATAGCGGATAAGATGCAGGTGGGTCGTGAGTTCTTAGCCTTCGCCAGGCAGACGGCTGGGTTCAATGACTCTAAGCTGATCGGCAAAATATTCAATCTTTATATTCAAACTTTTAGGTCTAAGTAATGGCAGATAAAATAACTAAGAAACAGTCCTATAAGGAGTGGGACGAGTACATCAAGCAGTGGCTGTCTGATGTGGAGGTGCTAACCAACGAGACCCCAATAGAGAGGGAGAATAGAATTGCAAAGTTGGAATGCTACCCAGAAAGGTGGTTCGCATATTACTTTCCGAAGTATTGCACCTCCGAGCCTGCTGATTTCCATAAGAAGGCCACCAGCCGTCTATTGTCATCCAAGAAATGGTACGAAGTGCGAGCATGGTCTCGTGAGTTAGCTAAGTCAGCACGCTCCATGATGGAGATTCTCTATCTTGCCTTGACTGGACAGATAGAGAATGTACTTCTTGTGTCTAACTCGAAGGACAACGCAGACCGACTTCTAATGCCGTTCATGATTAATCTGGAGAAGAACCTCCGCATTGTGAACGATTATGGCGAACAACGTATAGAAGGGAAGTGGGAAGCTGGAGAGTTCACCGCTAAGTGCGGATGTTCCTTTCGCGCGCTGGGTGCGGGACAGTCACCTCGTGGTACACGTAACGAGGCGAAGAGACCCGATTTCATTCTTATCGATGATATCGACACGGATGAGGAGTGCCTTAATTCCGACCGAATAGACAAGAAGTGGGACTGGATAGAACAAGCCTTGATTCCTACCGTATCTATCAGTGGGGACTGCCGGATACTATTCAATGGGAACATCATTGCGAAGGACTGCTGCATCACGCGGGCTATCAAGATGGCGAACCATGCGGACGTGGTCAACATTCGTGACGAACACGGGAAGAGCACGTGGCCAAGCAAGAATAGTGAAGAGGATATTGACTTCTTCCTGTCGAAGATATCCACCCGATCTGCACAGCAGGAGTACTTCAATAACCCCATATCGGAGGGGGAGATATTCAAGTGCTGCAGATATGGGAAGATTCCTCCTCTGTCTAAGTTCAAGTTCTTGATAGCATACGGTGACCCGGCACCGTCTGAGAACAAAACCAAGATGTCATCCACCAAGACCGCATTCCTGTGTGGAATGTTGGACGGAGTTCTGTATGTCATTAAAGGTTACTTGGATAGAGGCACTAATGACGAGTTCATTAACTGGTTTATCGAACTGCAACGGCACGTGGACGGGAAGACGAACCTCTATTCTTACATCGAGAACAACAAGTTGCAAGATCCATTCTTTCAACAAGTATTCAAGCCCATTGTGGCGCGGAAGAGACATGAGTTAGGCATAGCTCTTAACATCTTACCGGATACGAAGAAGAAGACGGACAAGGCTACCCGTATAGAGGCGAACCTTGAACCATTGGATAGAGAAGGAAGGCTCGTGTTCAATGAGGTCTATAAGAATAACCCGCACATGCAGAGGCTTGTGGATCAGTTCAAGTTATTCTCTCTGAAATTGAAGTATCCCGCCGATGGTCCCGACTGTATAGAAGGAGCTCTTCGGACTATCGAAGACAAACAAAGGGAGTCTCAACCTACCGTCACCGTGCCTATTAGCACCTTGACAAGGAGAAACAAAAAGAGGCTTTGAATATTGATTAAACGCTGATTAAATGGCACAATTCATTAATATCGAGGATTACGACGCATCCGTACATCATGAGATACTTAACGCTCTTACGAGGGCGGACGATGCGATTGCGGAGATATGCGAAGATAGAGCTATCTCCGAGATGAAGAGCTATCTGTCCGTCAGGTATGATGTGGACAGAATATTCTCCATGACCGGTAACGACAGGCATCCGTTGGTGCTGATGTTCGCCCTGGACATTACAATATTCCATCTCTTCTGCATCCACAACCCGCAGAAGCTGTCGCAGATACGTAAAGATAGATACGACAGAGCCATTGAATGGTTGAAGTCAATCGCATCTGGTAAGATAGACCTCTCCGCGTCATCTGACGGGCATGGAGGTATGACCGACTTCAAGATAACGGACGAGGAGTCCGTCAACCATCGGGCTAACTACCTGATGAGAAGCAACACAAAACGAACTAATCATTATTGATTATGGCTAAGAAACAAAAGGTAACGACGGGAGGTAACTTCCCACTCGCAGGACAGAAGTCCAAGATCATCACGTTGACGCAACCTCAGCGGTTCGGCATTGATATCTCAACTTACATGTCCGCTATTCGCAGCTTCGAGAACGTGGACTTCACGCAGCGTACGAAGCTGTACGATATATATTCGGACATAGTACTTGACCCACACCTGTCTTCTGTGTTGGAGAAGAGAAGGAATGCTGTATTATCCGCTCCGGTGGAGTTCGTGGTGAACGGAAAGCCGGATGATGCTGTCATGGACCAATTGAATTCACCTTGGTTCTCCTCCTTCCTGATGGACGCATTAGATGCGAAGTTCTTCGGCATCACGCTCTTCCAGTTCGACAGGGACAAAAACGGGTATATCACCTATGATATTATTCCGCGGAAGCACTTCGACCCTATACAGAGAATCATCAAGGCGCGTCAGACGGACATTACCGGTCTTCCTTATGACGACTTCTATAACCTGTTGGAAGTTGGTAACCCTCGCGACTTAGGTCTATTGGCCAATGTCGCTCCTTACGTCATCTATAAGAGAGCGACCATGGGCGACTGGTCTCAGTTCTCTGAACTATTCGGGATGCCTATCCGCGAATACACGTATGATGCCGCGGACGATGATGCCCGCGCCAAGATCATGAACGATGCCTTCGAACAAGGTGGTGCTGGCGTGTACATCCATCCTGAGGGAACTAACTTTGCGCTCGTGGAGAGCGGGAACAAGACTGGAAGTTCGGACTTATATGACCGCCTCACAGAGCGGTGCAATAACGAGATATCGAAGCAGATTCTCGGTAACACGCTCACCACGGAGGCAGGGAAGAACGGCACGCAGGCACTTGGATCTGTACAATCGAAGGCGGAGGATGTGATCCTCATGTCTGACCGACGTTATCTGACCAACCTCCTCAACTACGACTTCACCGATATTCTCTCCTCGCTGGGAATAGATACCAGACGCGGAAAATTCCAATTCGCGGAGTCCGACAACTTGGATAAGGAGAAGCAGTTGCGCATCTACCAAGGGCTTGCAGCCTTAGGTTTAGAGATAAGTAAGGACGAGCTATACGAGACCTTCGGAGTGGAACGTCCAGGGGTTAAGGATGCGGTGGCAGGAACTCAGTCCACTAAGACAGTAGAAGAGGAAGAAGAGGAGGAAGAGGAAGACAAAAAGAAAAAGCCTACGGTTAAAGAACCGAAGGAGAAGGAAGTGAAGGAGAAGGAAGTGAAGGAAGATTCGTTCTGGTCAACCTTTTGGAATCGGGCTTTGAGTTTTTTTTCATCAAGCCCCGCTATGCGGGGCAGAATAGACCCGTGCGCATGTTATCCCCAAAACGAAGGTAAGGAGGCCACCGTGGCCGCTCCATTCTCCTTCAACAAGGATGTGTTGGCGGATGCTATCCGTCGCATCTACAAGAAGGAGATAGATCCGGACAGGGAGATTGACGAAGGCATGTTCGAAGAGACCTTGCGCATCATCAACCAAGCTACGGACGAGGGTATATCCGCCGCAAGCATTGACGTGGAGAAGGCCTTCACGGAGGCCATCAAGAAGAACAACGAAGTGTTCTCCGCATTCCGAGTCCACGACTTGCAGACGCAGATGGCGGGCGAGCTTCTCAATGAAGACGGGAAGCTGCGCACTTTCTCCGAGTTCAAGGAGGCGACCTCTCCGATAGCTTCTCACAGTGTAGACCAATACCTGCGTACGGAATACGACACCGCCGTGCTACGTGCAAGGCAGGCTGCCAACTGGCAGCAGTTCGAGGCGGAGAAGGATGTGCTACCCAATCTTCGTTGGGTTCCCAGCACAAGTAGTAATCCTGGCGCAGACCACAAGATATGGTGGGGTACCGTTTTGCCTGTTGACCATCCGTTCTGGACGGCTCACAAGCCTGGCGACCGATGGAACTGCAAGTGCGACTTGGAGGCCACGGACGACAAGTGTACCAAGGTGCCGGAAGGTTACCAGTCTAAAATGGATTTACCTGACAATGGACTGGAGAACAACCCCGCACAGGACGGAAAGCTATTCTCAGAAAAACATCCATACTTTCCTGTCTCTTGTTCAAGGTGCCCGTTCTCGGTAAATGTTTTTAAAGACCGTTTAATGAGCGTTTTTAGAAACAAGAAAAAGGACTGCGTAGAATGCGAGTTTGCGAAGGGATGTGTGGAAAAGTTGAAGATCAGGAAGAATTACCACTACGACAAAAAGTGGAGTATCCCTTATGTGTCCGAGAAAGGATATATCGCCGTGGAAGAAGGGCACGGAGCGTCCGAATTGGAACAAAACAAACGGAGTGCTAAACCTCTGGCGGATGACGGGATGAGGGTCGAACTGATACGTCAGAAGACCATCAGGATAGACAGTTTTAATAAAAAGATAACAACACGAGATGCAAACGTGTTCGGATCTCCGAATGTGGAATCTTCAAAGTGGGAGTTCAAATTCACTGAAAATTACGAATGTCTTTCTAATTCAATGGGCACAAAGGCGGCACAAGCCGTAGCGCAAGGGGCAGATGTCGTATTGATAGACATTAAGCGAACGAAACTATTCTCCGACAAGGAGGTCATTGATGGAGTGTTCAACTCATTCAACTACAATCCAGAACTTAAAGGCATTGTAGTAATGATTGAAAGCAGGGAATATAGGGTGATAAGTAGGAAGTATTATACTACGGGGCGTCATGAAGAGATGATAAAAAATTGGCTGGTAAGTATGAACTAACCAGCCAATCCGTTGGCGAACGCCTTTCGGAAGTTGCCAACAACTGTCAATCGAATGACGCTTCAAATATACAACATTTTTTTATATCCAACACATGACACCGAAACAATTTAACGACCTACTTAGATTAAAGTCGTCCGAGATAAAGCACCTGATGGAACGGACACTCCCAGTGAAGATAGGCGCAATAGCCCAGAGTCACTATAAGGAGAACTTCCGCAACAGCGGGTTCGACGGTACGAAGTGGAAAACAACCTGGAGACAGCAGCATGGCAGCGGTGCTGCCTCCAGCTATGGACCTCTACTAAGTAAGAGGAAGAACCTCTATAACTCAATTACCCGAACTACGGGCAAGGGCACCGTCACCATCTCCACGAACGTGGAGTATGCTGCCATCCATAACGAAGGAGGTACTCTTCACCCGAAGGTGACGCCCAAGATGAGGAAGTTCGCCTGGGCGAAATTCTTCGAGGCATCCGGCATAAAGAAGGGCATGACGGCGGCGGAGAAGAAGGCCGCAGCTGCCAACGAAGATGCGAAGAAATGGTTAGGGCTAGCCCTAACAAAGAAGACTTCGCTCTCCATCAACATCCCCAAGAGGCAATTTATTGGAGAGAGCGAGGTGCTCTCTAAGAAGATTATAGACAAAATAGATGACGAACTCAACAAAATACTCAAACAATGAACAATATCATTACTAACACCATCCGCAGAATGGCGGAGAACATGCAGGAGCTATCTATAGTAGATGAGGACTACGGACAGCTGGAGACCTCCGATGATACTTATCCGGTTACATTCCCGGCACTGCTAATATCGACCCCGAAGATAGAATGGAGCGATCAAGGAAAGCTGTGTCAATGCGGGCTTGCCACCATGGAGATACGCTTGGTGCTGGACTGTTACGACGATACACACTACGGGAGTACTACCGAATCCAAGGCGCAGGAGCGCATGGACATGTACGTGAGGATGAACCGCCTCCTGCATGGGTGGAGACCGGATGAAGACTGCACCGCTCTCATCCGAACGAGTAGCATATTCGAGACTATTGGAGGAGGTAAGAAGATATACGGAGGAGTCTATTCTTTTGAGGTCTATTATGACGCGGTAGATGATGTTGCGGTAGCGAATACCCCACGGCCTAGGATTCAATTCAGTCGATTAACCACTGTTTAATCAGTGGTTAATCGAAGAGAGAAAGCTGTCGCTCTCGTGGCTGTGAGGCCTCGATGTTCATGTGAAGGAGGCGGAAGAAGGTGCGCTCCGACATGGGGATGCGCTTGCGTACGATGGTGCGATACACCCACAGCCGGCAGCGGTCTAGCCTGCCTGGCTCATAGTTCTCAGCTACTATCTGTTTGACTATTTTTGCCTTTAGTATGGTATTTTCGGTGCTCATATTCAATAGTTTGTATCACAAAGATATTACACCTTTTTTGAATAAAAAAAGGAGAACCAACCGATTCTCCTTTTTTATTTATCTATATCCTTTTTTGTCAAGCCACGCGGTGCACTTCTGTAGGCATAGCCACATTGTAGTGGTTCTTAAACATCCAGTCTTCAAGTTCCATCAAAATGTGACGGCTAAATTGGTTATTGAATACCTGTTGATTTAGAAAGTCTATCTTTTTCCTATCCTTAGGTTTTTCCAATTCATAAAGAGCATAGAGCAACAAAGAAAAGGTAATAGTTCTTTGTTGGCCATCTACTATGTTATATCTCTCATAGCCATCATCATTAACATCTTTATGCAAGATAAGTGTACCAACACGGTACACCTCTTTGTTATTGTTTCTTGCTTCAATAACATCATCTAATAATTGAATAGCATTGCGAGCTGACCATTTATATGAACGCTGATATTCCGGAACGGAAAGACTAACATTGTTAATAGATTTTCCATCCTTCTTTCTGGTAATTTTACCCTCTAAAAGTAAATCACCAATTGTGGTTATTGATAGTGTCAGATTTTCCATTTGCTTTGATTTTGTTATACAAACATTTTATCTAAACACGTACTTTTTAAATTATTTTTATGTACTTTTTAAATTTGAGATTATAGTTTAATGACCTTTTTTACCTTAAAAAGAGCAGTCTTAATGATTATCTGCTGACAAACAGTATCTTATGTTGCTCAGTGAATGGGCATGGGAAATGATTTGGCAACCGTCCGGTTTCTGTGATTTGCTTCACATTTCAAAGCACTCGGATAACTTTCTTTACAAAGATACGTTATTTCTTGAAACTCATGTATATATTTTCTCTTTTTATCTGGTAAACACCCCTCTTATGGAAAGGGCGAATAAGACAACACTTTTACGGAAAATACTACCCGAAGCGCAGCGCAGGCGTGGAGATTTTGTGTAAAACCCGTAGGGCTTGGTGTTGACGTTTCGTTCTTGGAATATACTTTGTGTTCAGATAAATAGAGAGATTATGATCTCTGCAATGACAATAACGACTTAAAGATATTTTTTTACAATATCTGCTTTTAGTGTTTGAGTTGTTATTAGTAACTTACGAAAATTGGCAAGTTGTTTTTCTATATCCTCAACTTTCGCTATCACTTCTTTTTGTTTAGCAACGGATGGTACTTTGATTGATATGCTACTTATTCGGTCAATAGATGCTCTTAGTTGTCTAGAGAATCGTTTGTTTATACCTTCCTTGAGTAACACCCAAGCGACATATTTAGGAGAAATATCATTACTTAATACACGAAGCACACCACAATGATCTGTTGGGTAAAATGGAGTGTTTTCGGGAATATAATTAACCATCCAATCGCCATCAATGCCCCACAAGACAGATGGAGTATTGAAATCTTTAATTAAGGATTTATCTATATTGCCAAAAGGTTCTATTACGTTAGCACTATAAACAGGAATACCTCCCTTTGAAACAAGGTCGTATGTCAAGACTCGTTTGCCAATAGAGATAGAGAATATTTTATTATCTGACAAACGATAAGTATCTGTTGCCATAGTATAAGCATCCGAAAACAAAGCCTCTATCTCTTGTTCAAATCTATCAATTTTAGTTCTTGCTTCAGCTTCTTTCTTTTCCAGTGTTTCTATTTCGGCAATAATTTTTCTCTGTATTTCTTTAGGCGGTAGAGGTATTTTTACCTCATAAAGTGATCCTGACAAGTTGTTGATGTTTGAACCAGAACTACTATCTTTTATTATTTCTTGAATTTGAGAACTATTCAGTATTAAATATAAATATTTTGGCAATATATTCTCATTATTAGCTCTAATAACCCCCATAAAACCACCTGCATAATACGGAGTATCAGCACTTATATAAGCGACTTTGCCTACATGTTGTTTACTGCCGCTAGAGAAACAAATAAAAGAATCCCCTGTCTTTAATCGTTTTTCTTCATCAATAGACATTTGTGTATTAAGGTATACTTGTTTGGTAATCTCAAGTCGCCCATCTAATGTAATATTATCCGCAGTGAGAATTATGTTCGAGGTAGAGAAATTTACCTGATCTTCTTTTGAATAAGTTACTCCCCTGATAATCTGTGCAACATCTTCGAGTTTTACTAAATCCCACTTGGTGTCAATCTTTACTTTTTTTTTACCAGATATAGATATTGACTTGTCAAAATCAATTCTGTCAAAAGTGAGCATATCCACTAAGTCAATACGAGAGATGTTTTCAAGCAAACTCTCATCTATCGGGAATGTATAATCTCCTTCAAAAGCTTTGTATATATAAGTGCTAGCTTTTGTTGAGTTTCCATAAGTTTTTGGGTCGAAAAGTTGAGTGCATTCTTCTATTGTCTTGCCTCGCTGTATTGGGTGTATGCCTTCATTTCCTCTACGGTTTGAAAACTCATATCCTAGGAATCTTTTTTCAGCCTCTTTCTCGCCAGTCTTAACAAGAACAATCTTTTGAGGAAACGCTACTATGTAATAGAGTATTTTTTCAGTTTCTGTCATTAAAACAGTATTCCAAAAATCAGCTTCTACTTTAGTGTTAATCTTTGCACGATACTCCCTGTACACTTCATGACTCTGAATAGCTTCATTAGGATTCTTTTTAAGTAAGGTCAAATAATCCTTATAAGTAATTCCCTCCCATACATGCCCAACATACTTAGAGATTGGCTTCTCTATCTCATTAATAGTATTGTCTTTATGTGTTGCAATAGATTCTTCCAATGCATTTTTTGTCTTTTCATAGAAGTTACTATTTTTTCTTCTAAGGAATAAAACGACAGTGTTAGTTCCTGTCGCCATAAATGTATTAGAACCTAATTCTGTGATTGCAACTATATCAAAGTTTTGTAGTATAATTTCGCGTGTCTTTGTATAAATGCCACCATTACTTAATATCGAATTTGGCAACACAATGCCTCCAACTCCATTATCTCTAAGCAATTGCTTAGTCCTCTCTACAAATAGACATTCTATCTCCTTGCTTTTGTCTGTAAGAAAACTGTATAAGGTAAAGTCTTTCCCCGCATCAATATTACGCAAATCTCCTTTAAATGCGTCAACAGAATATGGGGGATTAGATACCACTATTGAAAAATTGGCTTTTGATGAATCTTCTTGATCCTCATTCTCTTTTCGTTTTAGTAAACCAACATAACTCTTGGATTTTGTAAAACTATCCAATCCATCGCCATGTATTACTTGTGCTAAACCATCTCCATAAAAGTAACATCCAACTTTCGCAACTTTTACCAAACGGTAATCTTTCTCTACTCCATAAACATATTTCGCTGCCCAAGAATAAGGATTTGTTTGCCATGCCGCAACTTCTTTTTGAGCATCAGGATAATAATCAGTCGTATCAATATTGTTTATTACATCTTGATAGGCTTCCATTATTTCTGTGATAAAGTGACCGCTCCCCGCTGCATAGTCTATTACGGCAGGTAATTTTGCCACAGGCTGATTAGCTTCTGTCTCTATCATTTCGCGTATTGGCAAAGACCTTACAATGAATTTAGTAATTGGAGGAGGAGTAAAATATTGTCCTGCCTCCTGCTTTAATCCAGTTGTAAGCAGTCTTTCAAAGAAGTCGCTAAGATGTTGCTGTTTGCGAGGATAACGAATTTGATATTTTTCAAGCAGTTGAACAACTTCTTTTAATACACGAAAATTATCGTCAAAAGACTCATCATCAATAACGTCCTTTATGTCAAAGATTTTATTGAACATCAGGCGTTCCTTCTTCTTATTGTATAAGTCTTCTGCTGTTTTGCATTCAAAATCATCATTAGATATGCCAACAATCTCTTTTCTTAAAAACTCCCATAACCCTTTCTTGTGAAGATTTATTAGGCGTACTTGAAAATCCACAGGATTATCTTCTTTCTCTTTCCACTGGAAATCTAGTTCGTCAGAATCTCTTTTCTTCTCATCATAGATTTTAGCCAGAAATAGGTTAAATATTTTATTAAAAGCATTGGGTTTGTCGGAAACAGAGTGTTTTCGAAGGATAGATAAGAAGCCATGAAAAATTGTTCCACTATCTGCTTCGGTTAATGGTACAAGGTCTTTTTTTGTCAGTAGCTTATTCTGATACTCATAAGCATTTACCCAGTCTTCAAAGATACCATTAGAATAAGTTAACTTGTTCCATCTAGCTAAAGTATCTTCTACATTTCCGGCAGTACGGTAGTTGTCTTCTATCTTGATGATTTCACAACGATATTTCACGCCTCCACTTGTAAGATGTGAAGCGTATAGCATCAAATAATCTGCATTTGTATCGTTCTGGAAGTATGTAAATAATTGTCCGCCGTCTTTGTGTGTTTTTTTTAGTTCATTGTCGAACTCTTTTCCCCATGTCTTACATTCTATCATTAAGAAAGCTTTCTTATCTTTCTTTACTAGTATATCCAATCTGCCAGAATGTCCACGGCCAGAGGGGTAGGTCTTCTCAAGAGTAATATCTTTTGGTTTATAGCCTTTTATCAACAATCTATCTACACACTCTAATACAACAAAATTTTCTGGTTGAGAGAAATTTTGAGTAGTCTTGCTTTCGCATGTGATAGTGCCATAGTCAATGGATTGATTTGCAAAATTAACTTCAATAGAATAGCCCCCATGCTGTTGATATTTTTTAATGTAAATATCAACAGTCTTATCTTTAGGGATGAAGCCTAATTTTGAAATAAACTGCTTGTAATCCATAATACGCCTAATTTATTTTGCAAAGTTAGTAATTTCATTCGGATGTCCTTGCATATTCCGAAATTTATTTTATGCCTCGTTTTTGTTCGGGCTTTGTTTAAACTTCAAATTAGAAGGTGTTGCTGATATAGCTGAACCTACTTTCTTAAATAAAATGTTCCTGTATATTAATTCACATCTGGGTAAATAGTATTAAAAAAGCGGCAATCGCAAAATGATTGCCGCTTGATTTCTCTTTTTTAATTTGCTCAAAAAGTGTACTTTTCATTTTCAAAAGATGTACTTTTCATTTTCCCGATTATAATGGGATAATAATTTTTTCTATGAGAATTATGTGTCTTCGTCACAGTATAATGGAACGCCATACAATGCAAGTAGCTTTGGCCTTCTGAATAGAGCCACACTTACTTGGAATGACGAAGAACTTATAGATGTTATCATGAACGCAACAGAATCCCAAACAGAGAATGTCTCTGTTGTATCTACCTTAACTAATGAATTCAAAATATATGTGAACCAGGGGAAAATTTATGTTCAAAATGAGGCTGGTGTTGACAGAATTGATGTGTTCTGTTTAAATGGAATGCATCTGAAAAGTCAATTGTTTGGAGGAGAAAGTTCTGTGGAAATAGACCTTGGAAACAAAACAAAAGGAGTATTTGTGATTGTGATTTCTTCAAAAAAATGCACAATAGAACAGAAGATTTTATTATAGGTTAATAAATATCATTTCTTTATCAAGGCTGCTTTACGTATGTAAGGTGGCCTTGTTTTTTTCAATGGATTTTGCTTCATGCGTAGGCATAAAAAAAGGAGGAATCGAATTCTGTCTTCTTTCCCTCCTTTCTGTTATAAATCTTTTTGGACTTATGGATTCTTGTGCGTGACTGGAATCCTGCGTGCTGCTGAAGTTCTATCTCCCTGTCAGCTTTCTTTACCGCTTTTATGTAATCGTCAAAGGTAATGCGGTTACCACTTTTTTCCTTTCTCATGTTTTTGAGTTTTAGTGGGTGCAAATATACGTAATTTTCGTTGTTTTATAAAAGTTTTGCCTTCTCTTTTACTTTTCTCTCTATATGCCATTCAGATGAAATGATTTCTATCTTGAACGGATATCTTTCTGTTTGCTAAAAAATCCTTTTTCTCGTAAAGAATAGTATGGAGAGAAAATTAAAATTTCGATGTTTGTTTTTATCTTTGTGCTTAATTTGCAATAATTTTATTTATAAAGACAAAAAACTAATATTGATAATGGAAATGTCTGACAAACAGAAAAACCACTTTGTGGGTTTGACTGAAAAAGAGGTAGAGCAAAGTCGTGCCAAACATGGCAACAACATTCTCACCCCGCCAAAGAAAGAATCAGTTTGGTCTCAGTTTCTTGAAAAGTTTAAGGATCCGATTATTAGAATCTTGCTGATAGCATTGTTGCTTTCTGTCGGTATATCATGTTATCAATTTTATACAGGCGAGGAGGGTGCAAACGTTTTTCTTGAACCGTTGGGTATTTTTGTGGCGGTGATGTTGGCTACGTGTGTCGGCTTTTGGTTTGAGCTGAGGGCCAATAAGGCGTTTGATATTTTGAACCAGGTGAACGATGACACTCTTGTCAAGGTTATTCGCGACGGAAATGTGAACCAAGTGCCAAAGAAGGACGTCGTGGTAGATGATATCGTACTTTTGGAGACCGGTGAGGAGGTTCCTGCTGATGGCGAACTTTTGGAAACCGTAGGGCTACAGATAAACGAGTCCACATTGACCGGAGAACCTGTTGTGAAAAAAACAACGGTTGAGGCCAGTTTTGATCCGGATGCCACTTATCCTTCTAACCATGCTATGAGAGGCACAACCGTCATCGACGGACATGGAATCATGCGTGTTTACAGTGTGGGTGATGCTACTGAATATGGTAAAGTGTTCGTTGCAGCTCAGATTGATGATAGCGTAAAGACACCGCTTAATAAACAGTTGGATGGTTTGGGCTCTTTGATTACAAAGGTGAGCTATTGTATCGCTGCCTTGATTATAATAGGCCGTCTATTGATCTATTTCTTTGATATGCCTGAGACTTTCGACTGGTTGCATTTCGGAAGTTATCTTTTAAATACAGTGATGATTGCGGTTACCCTTATTGTGGTTGCTGTTCCGGAGGGATTGCCAATGAGCGTAACGCTAAGTTTGGCGATGAGTATGAAACGTATGTTGGCTACCAATAACTTGGTGCGTAAGATGCACGCCTGCGAGACGATGGGTGCTGCTACCTTTATATGTACAGATAAGACAGGAACTTTGACACAGAACCAGATGCGTGTCTATAAGACTAATTTCTTCGGCTTGTCTAACGACCAGAAACTTGGCGACGATGCCATGAGCAATCTAATAAGAGAGGGCATCTCTGTCAATTCAACTGCTTACTTGGATTTTTCAGAAGCAGATAAAGTCCGTGCTTTGGGTAATCCAACTGAAGGTGCTTTGCTTCTGTGGTTGAATGACAATCAGGTTAATTACCTTCCAATCAGGGAGAGTGCAGATATCGTGGAGCAGTTGACCTTCTCTACGGAGCGTAAATATATGGCTACTGTTGTGAATTCTCCTTCTTTGGGCAAGAAGGTGCTTTACGTGAAGGGTGCTCCCGAAATCGTATTGTCACTCTGTAAAGAGGTGATTGGAGATGTGGATCGGAAGGCAATCGAGGCTCAGCTTTTGGCATACCAGAATCAGGCAATGCGAACATTAGGATTTGCCTATTATGTGTTGGAAGATGACAATTCTCCTTTTGAAGAAGGTCGTGTGAAGACAAAAAACCTTACATACCTCGGTATCGCAGCCATATCAGATCCTGTACGTAAGGATGTTCCAATGGCAATGAAAGAGTCTCTTGATGCCGGAATTTCTGTCATTATCGTTACTGGAGATACTCCTGGAACAGCTAAGGAGATTGCCCGTCAGATAGGTTTGTGGACAGATAAAGATGGCGATAGAAATCATTTGACAGGTCTTGAATTTGCTGCTTTGTCTGACGAAGAGTTGAAAGAGCGTATCTTAGATCTCAAGATCATGTCGAGAGCACGTCCTATGGATAAATCCCGTTTGGTGAAGTTGCTTCAGGAAAAGGGACAGGTGGTAGCCGTTACAGGCGATGGAACCAACGATGCTCCAGCCTTGAACGCAGCACATGTAGGTTTGTCTATGGGCGACGGCACCTCTGTTGCGAAGGAGGCTAGTGATATTACTATTTTGGATAATTCGTTCAGCAGTATTACACGTGCGGTGATGTGGGGACGTTCGCTATACCAAAATATTCAACGTTTCATTTTGTTCCAGATGACTATCAATGTAGCAGCATGTCTTATTGTGCTGATCGGTGCTTTCTTGGGAACAGAATCTCCTATTACGGTAACACAGATGCTATGGGTGAACTTGATCATGGATACATTTGCTGCTATGGCTTTAGCTTCTTTGCCTCCTACTGAGCGAGTGATGAAGGACAAACCGCGTAAGACCACCGACTTTATTATCACCAAATCGATGGCTCATGCCATTTGTAGTGTTGGTTTGGGATTTGTGTTGGTTTTGTTTGGTTTGTTGCAGTACTTCAAACACATGGATATAACTTCGTTGACCCAGTTCAATTTGTCTGATTTCTTCTCAAACATATTTAACTTCACGTCTAATCCGGAAGGGTTGTCGCCGTATGAATTGTCTCTCTTCTTCACTATATTTGTGATGCTGCAGTTCTGGAATATGTTCAATGCGAAGGCATTTTATACAAAAAAATCAGCCTTTAAAGATATGACAAAAAGCAAGGGCTTCTTGTTGATTGCATTCATCATTCTGATAGGACAGATTATCATTGTTACCATCGGAGGACAAATGTTCAACGTAGTGCCTTTGAAACCGATGGATTGGCTCTTGATGATTGCTTCTACATCTATTGTTCTTTGGGTAGGTGAGATTATGAGATTGTTTAAGAAATAAAAAAGAGTTGAAAAAATTTCATAGAAAGAAAAATAAACGCGTTATTTGCAATAAGATAAAAAGGTAATTAAAATTTCTATAAAATGAATCATATAATGAGATATGTGGGCTTGATGCTCATATTAATAGGTGTATTAGTTCTAGGACTTTATTATTTTGGAGTATTCAATAGTAATGGTGCGTTGTTAACTGCTGCAATCTTAATGGTAGTAGGTTTGATTGGTCACATTATTTCAAATAAGATTTTCTTAGAGGATAAATAATATGCCATTTAGAAAAAAAAGAAGAGAAGATATTTTATGTCTTCTCTTCTTTTTATGCCTTAATTAGAAAAATTAATCTCATCTAAGACAGATTTGTCATTGAAAACAAGAAAGTTACCATTATGCCCTTTTTATGTGTCTAGTGCAAATGTTTTAAATTGAAAAAGATAAACTAAAAAGAATTGATTGATATAGAAAAATCCAAATGTGATTTTTCGGCACTCTTTTTGTTTTTAATATGTTTTATGTTATAACAAAAGAAAATTTTCGCTGTAATGTTCAGAAAATTATTTACACTTAAACAAGTTTTAAAGTTTCTTTTGGGTGCTGCTGCCCTGACGTTTATGTCCTCTTGCTCAAGCAATTCGGACAATAAGAAGGAATCTGAATCAATAAGAAAATTAGATAGCTTATTCTCTTCAATTGATGAAAGCGGAGGTTGGATGGGTAGTATATCCATTTTTCAAGATGGAGAGGAAGTCTACAATCGTGCGTTCGGTTATGCTAATGTAGAAGATAATGTTAAGAATGATAAAGAGACAAAATTCAGAATTGGTTCTGTAACGGATGTCTATACAGCAACCATTATCATGAAGCTAGTTGAAAGTGGGAAAATAAGCCTCGATACAAAGTTGAATGATTATTTCCCTGAAATAATGAAATCACCTCGTATCACTGTGGAGGATTTGTTGAGACATCGAAGTGGAATTTTCAATCTTCTTATGGACTTAACTTATTGGAGTTACTATCATCTTCCTATTTCAGAAGAAGTTCTTTATCATAAGATAGTAGATTTTGGATTGGTTGATGAGCCAGGAAAAAAATCTCAATTTTCCAGCAGTAACTATATTTTGTTAGGTATGATGGCTGAGAAAATTGAAGGTAAGAGTTACAGCGATATTTTGGACAGCTTGATTTGCAAACCATTAGGATTAAAGAATACTTACGTAGGTTCATCCATCTCTATCAAAGACAACGAGGCATCTTCTTATTATGATAGATTGCCAAGATGGAATTTGGCTAAAGAGACAGATTTGTCAACCGCTATCGGAGAGGCTTCTATTGTTTCAACACCAACAGAGGTGAATCTTTTCCTAACAAAACTTTTTGATGGAAAGGTTCTTTCTGATTCCTCTGTAGATAAAATGAAACAGGTGGTTGATGGTTTCTCATTGGGAATGCAGACTTTGGATCGTGAATATCCTAATCTTGGAGTTGTAGGAAATATCGATGGTTTTAATACAGAGGTTGTTTATTTCACAGATAAAGATAGAAATGTGGTTGTGTCCTATTTTTCAAACGGATCATCCTCTTCTTCGATAGATATTATGGGTTATGCTTTGGCTGTTTATTTTAACAAGGAAGATTCATTGCCTGAGTTCAAAAAGTATATCAATCTTTCTGATCAGGAGATGGAAAAATATGAGGGTGTTTATTCCAATTCTCAATATTCCACAACATTCGAGATTGTAAAAGATACAGCAGAGCATTGCTTGATGTTTGTATCTTCTAATGATAAGTCTGATCCTTCCTATATAGGATGTTATAAAAATGGTGAATTCAGTGTGCAGATGTCTGATGAGGAAGTTCCTATTGAATTTACAATCTTTCCAGAGAACGGAACTCTTCGCTTGAGTAATGGTATGGAGTTGAAAAAAGTAAAAAGCTAATAAAGACAACCATTTAGTTGTTTTCAATAAAAACGAGAGGCTGAGTCAAAAAGATTCAGCCTCTCTTGTAATGTAAAATGAATACTCTTATTTGTGTCTCCGTTTTTTTTAAACGTTTAATGTTTGATGAGAAGCAGTGAAGTTTATCTTCCCATTAGCACAAGTAGAATGTTAATGTCGCTTGGTGAGATGCCAGGAATACGACTTGCCTGTCCGATTGTTTCCGGATTGATTCTGTTAAGTTTCTGCCTAGCCTCAGTAGATAGAGCGTGGATTGTTGAGTAATCAAACTTGCCCTGAATCTTAATGTTCTCCAAACGGTGAAGTTTGTTGGCAATCTGAGTCTCGCGCTCAATATAGCCTCGATATTTAATCTGGATCTCTGTAGCCTCAATGATTTCTTCTCTTCTGTTCTGAATCTTTTCCAATTCGGATTTAAGGGCTGGAATAGCCGTGGAGAGACCTTCAATCGTCAACTGCGGACGGTTTACTAGATTCACAAGCTTACAGCCTTCTGTGAGGGCTGTGGTGTCGTTAACTTCCAAATAACTGTTGATATAGCTGGGTTTGATAGAGTAGTTGTTGATGAACTCGATAAGTCTATCAATATGAGCTTTTTTCTCAAGATACAAATCCAAACGCTCCTTGCGTGCAAGTCCGATGTTGTATGACTTTTCGGTCAAACGGGCATCGGCATCGTCTTGTCTTAACAAGATTCTGTACTCGGCACGTGAAGTGAACATACGGTAAGGCTCATCCACACCCTTGGTAACCAAATCATCGATAAGAACACCGATGTAGGATTCGTCGCGCGCTAAGACAAACGGCTCTCCGCCGTGGCAGTTGATGTGGGCGTTGATGCCCGCCATGATACCTTGTCCGCCAGCCTCTTCGTAACCTGTCGTTCCGTTCACTTGTCCGGCGAAGAAAAGGTTGTTGATGGTTTTCGACTCCAAATTGTGTTTCAATTGGGTTGGATCAAAGTAATCGTATTCGATGGCGTAACCTGGACGATAAATCTGGACATTTTCGAGTCCTTTGACCGTCTTTAAGGCATTCACCTGGATCTCTAGAGGCAAAGAGGATGAGAATCCGTTCAAGTAGTACTCTTGAGTGGTTTCACCCTCAGGCTCTATGAATAACTGATGTTGTGTTTTGTCGGCAAAGGTTACGATCTTTGTCTCGATACTTGGGCAGTAACGGGGACCGATACTTTTAATCTGACCGTTGTACAAAGGTGAGTCTGGCAATCCTTGTCGAAGTATGTCGTGCGTCTGCTCATTCGTGTAAGTGATGAAGCAGTTCCTTTGCTGAAGCGGCCGTGGTTTGAAATCAAGGTAAGAGAACTTGTGGAAGTCGTTTTCTCCGTCCTGAATATTCATCACGGAGAAGTCGATCGTGCGGCCGTCTAGTCTGACTGGTGTTCCTGTCTTCATTCTTCCGCTCGTAATGCCGAGGCTGTTGAGTTGCTCAGTCAATCCATAAGATGCTGGCTCGGAAATACGTCCGCCATGGATCTGTACCCGTCCGTAGTGCATAAGTCCGGAAAGGAAAGTACCAGCTGTGATAACAACGCTCTTTGCCTCGAAGGTTGCACCCATTGCAACTTTAACGCCAGCAACGGCACCCTCTTTAACTATAAATTCAGTGGCAAAATCCTGCCAAATGCTAAGATTATCAGTGTTTTCAAGTATGCTACGCCATTTCTCGCTGAACTTCTGACGGTCGGCCTGCGAACGTGGACTCCACATAGCCGGACCTTTCGAACGGTTCAACATTCGGTATTGTATGGCGGTCAGGTCTGTAACGATTCCGCAGAAACCTCCAAGGGCATCAATCTCGCGCACAATTTGACCTTTTGCAATTCCTCCGATAGCAGGATTGCAACTCATCTGTGCAATTTTATGCATGTCCATGGTGATGAGAAGGGTCTTTGAACCTAAATTGGCGGCGGCGGCGGCGGCTTCGCAACCGGCATGTCCTGCACCTATTACAATAACGTCAAACTTGAAATTCATTGTCAATGAAATTTGTGGTTGCTGCGGTTTAAATCCGCATCTTTATTTAGAAATGCAAATTTCGTAATTTTTTGATTCTCATACAAGTTGAGACTATACAAATCTTTGACAGATTGGACAAGTAAACACTCTTATTATAGATGTGATAAACTGTAATCAGAGCAATTTGTTGTATTTTTTTTCAAAATGGGAATGCAAATATTTTATTTGTTCTCTATTCGTTACTCTAAATATCATATATTTGCATATTATCCTTTAAAAGGTTTGGTATACATGAGACAATTATTGTTGTTATTCTTTTTCCTAGTTCAGAGCACTTTGTTTTATGCAGAGGTGACGAATATTCAAGGAGTAGCTAGAGATTTTGCTGGCAAAAAGATTCAGTTGTTAACTTATACGGACAAAATTGTAAATGGAACACGTGTCTTGGGTGAAACAACTGTTGATACATCTGGTGCGTTTTCATTTTCGGTTAATCTGTATTCAGTTACAGAGGCTTTTATTCCGATGGAACTTTCGCGAGGCTTTATCTATTTGCAGCCAGGAAAGAGCTACAACATTTCTTTGCCTCCTTATGTAGAGCGAAATTTAGCCAAGAAATTGGATCCATATTTTGAACCTGCTGATTATCTTCTCGATTTTAAGAATGGAGATAAAAGTGAATTCAACTATCAGATGATGGAGTTTGAGGATGCTTTTGATTATTATACGATGAAGCATATCACTTACGGCACAGAACCTGATTCTATCAAGAAATCTATAGCTGATTTGCGACGTATCTTCGTCGATTTGGATGATGATTTTCAATTCCAGTTTAAAGAATATCGATATCTGTTACTTATGTCTATGTCGCCTAAAAATCCTGTTGATACATTGATTTATGGTCTCAATAGAATGGGTGCTGATGTTACTAATCCCGCATTTTGGGATCTCTTCAACAATTTGTTTGAAGATTTTATCAAAAGGGAGAGAGGAGAAAGAGAGGAGAATCTTCTGTTTGATAATATCATAAAGACTCAGAATGTCAAATTGTTCTTTGCTTTATTGACGAACCGTTACGGTATTACCGATTCAAACTTGAAGGAGTTGGCGGCTATCAAGTTGATGTATGATCTTGTCAATTCAGGTTTGTATGACCGTTTCGATGTGATAGAGATGCTTCGTAAGTTGGGTGGCGGTGTATTGTCAGAGCAAAACAGAGATCTTTTAGCTGATGTGGTTACAAAGGTTTCCATCAATATGATTGGTTCTCCTGCACCCGATTTTGTAGGTTTGGATGAGAATGGAAAGGCGAGTAACTTATCAGATTTTAAAGGTAAGTTCATTTATGTCAACTTCTGTAACAGTCAGATTGACCGTACAAAGAGAGATTTGGATGTCCTTCAACGCTTCAGCGATACTTATAAGAACGAGTTAGTGGTGGTGAATCTTTTCTTGTTTGACGATCAGAAAACAGTAAAGAGAATGGCTTCTCTTTATCCGAATAAAAAGATGATCTTCTTATCTGCCGGACAGCCTGATTTGGTTAAGATAGCTTTTGATTTGAAGAATGTCCCTTCATTTATGCTTTTGGATAAGGATCTGAATTTCATGATGACCAAAGGTATTGAACCAAACGATGAGCTCCGAATGATGATGGAGAAGATATTGAAGTGAAATAATTGGTTGCTTTGCAACTTCGACTCGTATAGGATCCATAAAAAAAGGCTGCGTTAATCACGCAGCCTTTTTTTATGGTATGGCCTTTTTTATTTCTTGAAAGCCTTATAAGTCACCGATTTGCCGTTGTTGCTGATTTTAACGAAGTACATTCCCTTAGCAAGAGAAGGGGTCTCGAAGTAAGAAGAGATCTGATTTGTAATCTCTTTCTTCATCAAAACTTTTCCTTCGATAGAGATTAACTCTGCCAAAACTTTTCCTTCATCATAATTGCGCTCAATAAGGTCGATGGCAATATAATCTTCGAAGCATGTTGGGTAAACCATGAAAGAGTTTTCAGTAATGCTTGTCTCGATGATGGAAGTACCCTCTACTGGGTCTTTTTCTGCTACGATTCTTGCAATGGCAGCAACAAATGGTGCGTTGTAATCGCATCCTCCCTCTGTCTCTGTATAGGAAGCTCCGCCTTCTACAACGTTACCAAATACTCCAGTACCAGAAGGGCCACCGAGCATACCACCGCTGGCAAACATATATGTGCATGAGTTCTTAACCTCAGTCGGTGGATTGTCGTTTCTTCCCATCGCATTTCTGTGGTGGAGTCTATATGTCATATCACCTTTGAATCCGTGAAGGAATGTATGGTTGAACTCGTTCTTTCCAAGTACGTAGTCAACGATACGTTCGTTGAAGTTTCTAGCTTCTTCGATGTTATTTCCGCTTAGTGTAATAACTCCATCATCTACTAGTTTTACAAGTAAAGCTGCTGCTACCGCACCTCCACAAGCAAGCTTATTGGTACCCCATCTGCTTGCATAGTAAGGGAATCCGTTAGGGTCACCGTTTGCAGTAGTTATGTGCGTTTTGTATACGTTCTTTTCCAAATGGCTGGCGAATGTACCTCCTGCACCGTTATTGGCTGTAGGGTCAGCTTTTATGATGTAGTAGTAAGTGTAGTCTGACATGGTATCCCAAGCCAAAGGAGAATTGGATTCCCATTTGTTTTGAAGGTAACCGACAGCCTCATTCTTGTATGCCTCTTCTCCTGTTAAACAATATAAAAGAATGGCAGCTAAAGCTAATTCATCCGTCCATTCGTCGTTAGGAGAACCATAGAACTCTGGGATGCCAGCGTTCGAAGTATGTTTTTTGGCAAAGTTGTACGCTTTTATTGCATACTCTTTACATTTAGCTTTGTAAGTAGCGTCAGGGTAGTGTATGGACATCAATGCCAAGGCAGAAGCATAGTTTGCAGCTTGAGGTCCTCCTTTTTCTGTTGTTGTCCATACTGGACGTGGGTCGCCTCCATTGTTAACTCCCATGTCAGATTGTTTGGAAGAGGTTACCCATACGTTATGGTCGTTGCTGGATCCTACGTAGTAGACGAATGTATTGTCGTCAATGAAAGATTTCATGAAGTAGTCTGTAGCTACTTTTGCCTCATCCATCACATCAGGAATTCCGTTTGGAGCTCCATATGCATCATCATAGTTATCTTGGAATGCTTTGGGCCAAAGATCGTATGCGATTAAAAGAGATGCTGCAGCATATCCCATTGTTGTGCCAACTTTGATGTGGTCACCACAGTCGTGCCAACCTCCGCTTAAGTCGTAGTTGCCATTGCCTCCGCCGTTAACAGATCCTTTTCCATCCTGAGTATGGCAATATTTCTTAGACACATCGTTGTTCTTCTCCAACATCCAGTTGAGAGTATCTCCGCAACGTTGTCCGCCGAAGAATTTCAATCCCATGTTAAGAGCTTCACGGTAATCAGAATTAGAGTAAGCATCAGTGTATTATGAAAAATCAAATGCACTGGCTGCTGTTGCTCCCATGAACGAACTTAGCAATAAAGTGTAAAGTTTTTTATTCATATAATATGTGTATAAATGTTTATTCAGAAACAAGAAGTTCTTAAATCCTTTTCGACATCGTTCTATTTTGTAAAGAAACGAATAATAATCCAATCAAGGTCGATTTGCTACTCCATTTCTTGATGAACGGCTGTTATTCCTGTTTTTGTGATGGGTTAAGCACTTCACGGATCTCCCTTTCTCTATGGATGATTTCCACTTCAATTCCAAATTTCTTTGCAATATGTTCTGCCGTATGTTGCGCAGAATAAACTGAACGGTGTTGGCCTCCGGTACATCCAAAACAGAACATCAGATTCGTAAAACCTCTTTCTATAAAACGTGCTACATGAGCATCGGCAAGGGCATATACATTGTCTAGGAATTTTAGAATTTCACCGTCAGATTCCAAAAAGTCAATCACATTTTTGTCCAGTCCTGTCGAAAGTTTATACTGGATGTAACGGCCAGGGTTATGAACGCCTCGACAGTCGAAAACGTAACCTCCGCCATTGCCGCTGTTGTCTTCCGGAATTCCTTTTTTATAAGAGAAACTGTACACCTTTACTTTTAGAGGTGCCTGATCTGTTGGTGGTTGAGGCATCTGTAATTCAGGTAATTCGCAAAGAGTTTCCAATACTTTTGTGAGATAAGGAAACTCTGGATATCCGTTACGTAATAATGATTTCAGATTGTTGATGGCGTATGGAATGCTTCCGATGAAATGAGGTTTTCTTTCGTATAGTCCACGGAATCCGTATGCGCCTAACACCTGGATGGTTCTGAAAAGAACGAAATAACGCAACTGCCTTCTGAAATCAGCCTCGTCTATCTTTGCAAATCGTTTGGCCGAATTCAAATAGACCTGAATCAGTTTTTCTCTCAATTTATCAGGAAAATTGGCCTTTGCCTGCCATGCAAAAGAGGCTATGTCGTAATAGATCGGACCGCGTCTGCCTCCCTGAAAATCGATAAAGTAGGGCTCTCCGTCTTTTATCATTACATTGCGTGACTGGAAATCTCTATATAAGAAGGTGTTGGATTTGTCGCCAAGTAAGCAGTCGCACATCTTTTCAAAATCATCTTCCAACTTTACTTCAGAGAAATTTAATCGTAGAAGTTTGAGAAAAGAGTATTTGAAGTAGTTCAAATCCCACATGACGCTTCGTTTGTCGAGCGAAGGCAAAGGGTAACAAACTGAAAAATCAAGATCCTGAGCACCTAAGAACTGAACTTCTGGAAGTTTGGCAATGGTTTTGCAGATCATCTCTTCCTCTTCTTTGGAAAAAGATCCTTCTGAGATTCCTTTGGAAATGTAATGATAAAGGGATGTGTCACCTAAGTCTTCTTGAAGATAACGGCTATGGTCTTTTGTTGCACTGTATAATTTAGGGGTTGGAAGACCCTTGCTTTCGAAATGTTTGGCTAAAGCGAAGAAGGCTTCGTTTTCTTCAATGCTTTCGCCTATAACGCCTATGAGGCTTGTAATAGGAGTGGAGATTCGGTAGTAAATGCGGTTTGAACCTTCTCCTTTTAGCTTCTCACAAGTGGGATTTTTAAATCCTGTATATTCTTCGAAAAGAGATATTAAATCTTTCATACAAATCTCTGAATTATGATATGCAAAGATATAATTATTTTCAGAAAGGGGACGTTGGATAGAGGTTGATTACACTACTCCTTACCAGTTGCTTATGTTTCGTTAGAAATGTTTTTAACATTAAAAACAAGAAACGAGTAACGCTTAACGAACAACGAAATAGAATCAAAGGCATTACAATCTTTCAAAAAATGCTATTTTTGCAAAAAAAGAAAGAACTTATGATTGTTTTCAATACTACATATTTAGTCTCTCCTTCAGTGCACGATGCATGGTTGCAATGGATCACATCCTTTTACATACCAGATATGTTGAGTACAGGATGCTTCTCTAGCCCAAAACTATATAAAGTGTTGGTAGAAGAAAAGGATGGCTTGAACTATTCCTTGCAATTTTCGGCGCCTACAGTGGCTAAGGTAAAGGAGTGGCAGGATAAATATAGAGACCGTCAACAGACTCAGTTAAGAGAGACTTTTGGTGAGTCTGTTTTGTTCTTTTCAACATATTTAAAAGAGGTGTTCTGAAAGAACTCAGTCATTTTCTTGAAATTAGATCCGAGGATTTTTATAAAACTTTAGTGATGGTTGTCGAAAAAGGTAATGTGCAAGTTGTGAACGCAAAAGATAGGATTATCTTAGGCGTTGACCCTGGAACGAATGTGATGGGTTATGGCCTTTTGAGGATAACAGGAAACAAACCCAGTCTCATGCTGATGGGAATCCTTGATCTAAAAAAATACACAGACCCTTACACCAAACTGAACAAAATATTCCTCCGTACGTTGGAACTGGTGGATGAGTATCATCCTGATGAATTTGCGATTGAATCGCAGTTTTTTGGTAAAAATGTACAATCTATGCTGAAACTAGGTCGTGCTCAAGGTGTAGCAATCTCGGCAGCTTTGTATCGTGGCTTGACGGTCAATGAGTATGCACCTTTGAAAATCAAGATGTCTATTACAGGAAACGGAATGGCATCAAAAGAGCAGGTGGCTGAGATGTTGAGAAAATACCTTCATATTCCGCAGGAGCTGATGCTGCCTCAGATGGATGCAACAGATGGATTGGCTTGTGCGTTATGTCATTTTTTTCAGAGTAAAACATTAGGAACGGGTAAAAAGTTTACCAGTTGGAAGGATTTTGCCGCAAAGAACGATAGTAGAGTGAATGGTTTGACGGCAACAAAGGAAAGGTCGCTTAAAAAAAAACAATCTGCAGATGATCCGAAGAATGAAGATTAAAACGATGTTTGTTTGGCAAATATTATTATTTTTGTGTTCTTTAAACGGGTTTTGTAGAGGAATCGTAAATAATTAAAGAAAATGGAAGAAAAGGAGGAGATGAACATCTTTGTGATGTTCAAAAAGATAGGCAAGCATTTGCTTGACCTTGTTAAGAAACTTGGTATGTGCTTAGGTTTCTTTTTAAGAAAAACATATAAGTATAAAAGGATGTTCCTCTTGTTTATGGTTGTGGCAGTGTCCTATTCTTTGTATAAAACGACAGGAGAAAGAAAAGTTTATGAAGGAAATCTACTTCTTTCCATTCATGATGGAAGTTCTTCTTTGTTTACAGATATGGTTTCTTCTCTTGATAGATATGTAACAGATGATGATTTTACAGGCTTGGCTTCTGCCTTGAATATTCCTGATTCTTTATCAAAAAAAATAAGGGGTGTGGATTCCTATTATCTGATAGATATGAATAAAGATTCTATTTTCGATATGATAGATTTTTCAAATAAATATAAAGCTTCTGATACAGCTAATGTTCGTTTGAATGATGGGATTGCAATCTCATTGAAAATGAGCGATGTGTCTTCTTTTTCTGCAATGGAAACTGCCTTGGTTAATTATTTTTCAAACAATAAATATTTGCAGGATTTGAATATGTCAAGAATCTCAAATCTAGATGAAATGGAAAAGCTTTTGAAGAAAGATTTGACAGAAATTGATAGTCTTCAACGTTTGGAATACTTTGAAAGAAATTTTGAAGGTGTGAAAATTCTAAAGGATTTTAATATTAATACAGATAAACAGATGTTCTACTTTAATAAAGTGGATATTCTTCGACAGAAGAAAGCTATTTCTAATGAGTTGTTGTCTAAGTTTGATGTTGTTTCTGTCTCTACGTCATTCCAACCAACAGCCAAGGCTGTTAACTCTAAGATAAAAACTGCTATAAATTATTGTCTTGTTTCATATATCTTATTCTTGATCGTTGCGCTATTTTATGATTATAAAAAGCCGATTTTTGAATATCTGAATAAGAATTAAAAAAACAGACGTTTTGACTTAAGAAAAACGGAAGTGGAGACTATTCTACTTCCGTTTTTTTTATTGAAAAACTGTTTCTGAAGTTGTTGAATGTCATTAGTTTTAATAATTCACAAAAATGTGAAGCGATAAACATTTAAGTCCGATTATTTTTATATTTTTGCAGTCTTAAAAAAGATAAGAGTTTTATTGAAGTAGCTTCTTTTAAGAGTTTTGGTTTTAGCATAGATGAGTTGATGCGTTTAGATTAAACATTAGAACAATAAATATGGATTTTATTAGTAATCTGTTCATGGGAACCGGCCTTGGTTCCATTCTTGTGTATCTGTGTCTTACGGCTGCGACAGGCTTGTATGTGGGCAAATTGGGAATAAATGGAGTCAAACTTGGCATTGCCGGAGTTTTATTCATGGGAATCCTATTCTCTCATTTCAAAGGACAGGCGGGCAGTGACCCTCTAAATTCGGAGATACTTCATTTCGTCAAAGAATTTGGTCTTATTCTATTTATTTATGCTATTGGTATAGATGTGGGTCCTAGATTTGTCAGCTCGTTTAGAAATGATGGTATGACAATGAATCTCTTGGCCTCTTCTACCTGTGTTTTGGGTACTCTGATAGCTTTTCTGATTTTCTTATTTGCTGATGTAGAACCTGCAGTTATCACAGGAATTTTGTGCGGTGCAGTAACTAATACTCCAGGATTGGGTGCGGCTCAGCAAACATTGGGCGCTAATTCCGCAGCTATCGAACAGGCAGGTATGGGATACGCAGTGGCATACCCTTTTGGTGTGCTTGGTATTATCCTTACTATGCTGATAATTCGAGGTGTCTTCAGAATTAAGCTTGATGCTGAGGTTTCAGATTACAGCAACAAGTTAGACAAAGGTAAATCAAAAAAGTTGGAGAGCGTTGAAATCACAGTTTCTAACCATAATTTATTCGGTCAAAAGATATCCTATATTAAGAGTTTAGTTGAGAATGAATTGGCTATCTCTCGAATTCAGAGAGGAGACTCTTTCGTGTTGGCTTCCGAAAATGAGACATTGCAAGAGGGTGATGTCATTTATGGAGTTTCTTCTACAGAACATATTGAGAAATTGAGAATGAAGATAGGTAAGGTGGAAATAGGAATGAAGAAAGATGTTTCCGGAGCCTTGGCCATGTTCAACGTACTTGTCACTAATCGAAATTTGGCTGGTAAAACAATCGAACAGATTGGTATCTATCGAAGATATGATGCTAACATTACTAGAATATTCCGTGCGGGTATGGAAATTCTACCTACCAAGAATACAACAGTTGAATTGGGTGACACGGTACGCATTGTAGGAAAAAGAGAGCTTTTGACAGATATCCAGAAGGAAATAGGTAACTCTGTTCGTGAGTTGGCTATCCCTAATACAATTCCAATTTTCTTGGGTATCTTTTTGGGTATCCTTATAGGAAGTATTCCTATTCCGATCCCAGGTTTGCCAGTTCCTGCTAAACTAGGTTTGGCTGGCGGTCCTCTTATCGTGGCGCTTATCCTCGGTCATAAGGGTAGAATCGGGAAACTGGATTTCTACATGACACCGGGTGCCAACATGATGTTGAGAGAATTGGGAATCATTCTTTTCTTGGCAAGTGTAGGATTGTCATCAGGAACAAATTTTGTCAGTACCATAGCAAATGGTGGATATGTATGGATGCTTTACGGAGCTTTGATCACATTCGTTCCTATCTTCTTGGTCTCCATTGTTGCCCGCTTGATGAAGTTCAACTATTTGAAGATATGCGGAATAATCTCCGGCTCAATGACAGATCCTCCAGCATTGGAGTATGCTAATTCGTTGGCCCCAATTCCAGCTCAGTCTACAGCATACGCAACGGTCTATCCGTTGACGATGTTCTTAAGAATATTGCTGGCTCAGATACTTGTTTTGCTCATAGCGTAACTCTAAGTTGCAAATAATTTGAATTTTTTTGATGGTGGTTGAAAAACAATCACTATCTTTGCACTCGATTTACAAATTTAAATAAATATATTATGTATTTGAATTCTGAAATAAAGAAAGAAATCTTCGAGAAGCACGGAAAGTCGAATACCGATACTGGGTCAGCTGAATCTCAGATAGCGCTATTTTCTTTCCGTATCTCGCGTTTGACTGAACACATGAAGTCAAATAAAAAGGATTATAACACTTCTAGATCTCTTAAAATGTTGGTAGGAAAGCGTCGTAGATTGCTCGACTACTTAATAGAAGTCGATATCGAAAGATACCGTGCTATTATTAAGGCTCTTAACCTTAGAAAGTAAGAGATTCTTCGAAGAAGAAAAATTCAAAGAGGCGGATGCATTAGCATTAGCCTCTTTTTTTTGTATATCTGTCCTTTGTTGATTTTAATTGACCTAAATAATTTGTGGTTGACTGTCCACGGACTTTTTTTCTTGATCTTGAATAACGAATAATACTGAAACTAAACGAGCAACATTCCTAACGTTAAGTAAAACATCTTCTTCATTCAAAAATAAAATGTTATCTTTGTGTCGTATTTTATAACAAAGCGGTCAATGCCAACGGAAACACAAATAAAACAGGATACAATGTCCTCTGTGTCGGTGTTTGCAGGAAAAGATACTCTTTCCCTACAAAACGATAGTACGACTGTGGATTCTTCTTTTTACTATGCGTTTGCCGATTCTCATCCTGTAATGATTCCTCTTTGTCTTGATTCTGTCCCTTCTGTAGAAAAGCCAACGCTAAATGCGGATTATTTCAATCAAGTGATCCAAAATACAGATGGTTACAAGGTGATTGAATTGATGTCAAAAGCGAGCCAACAAAGGCACAGAGAACTTCCGTCTAAGGCAGCAACTCCATTGAAGGAAACCATCCAGACGCAATCGTGGTTTACGCCATTCATGTTCTGTATGTTTGTGCTTTGTACTGCAGGAATCGCTTTCAGCCGTCATTCTTTTTGGCGTGAAACGAGAAGTCTGTTCTTCGCTACTTATGATGATGGTTTTTATGATACGACTAAAGAGGAGTTTCAGAATAAATTTCCATTGTTTCTTCTTTTTGTCGTAAATCTATCTCTCTTCGCTTATTTCTTTATAAATGGAGAGGTGCTGGCACCAGTCAATTATTTTTTTGTTATATTCCTATATATCATCACTATATTGCTTTTTTCAATAGCAAAGATGGTACTGAACAAATTGGTATGTTATGTTTTCTATGATGTAAGAACCTATATGAAGGCAGAAAACACTTTTCTTTTGATTTGTTCAATGATAGGTATAGGATTGGTTCCAGTCTTGTTGATTGCAGCTTATGCGCCTTCGACGATGATGCGTCCGGCGTTGTATGTCGGAGCGGTGCTTGTCTTTCTTCTGATGGGAGTCTATTTGCTGAAGATGACGACCTATTTTTTCAGAGGTACATTTTCTATATTCTATTTGATTTTGTATCTTTGCACTGTAGAGATTTTGCCATTTATAGCCCTTGTTTTGGGGCTTCTTAACATATTAACGGCTTAAATTTTTTTGTCAAAATGTCTAAGATGAAAAATATCTTGGTTTCGCAACCCAAGCCGACTTCTGAGAAGTCGCCCTATTTTGACATTTCTGAGAAATATGGTGTCAAAATAGACTTTAGACCTTTTATTAAGGTTGAGCCAATTTTGGCGAAAGAGTTTCGTCAGCAGAAGGTCTCGATTCTTGACCATACGGCTATTGTTTTTACTGCAAAGGCTGCTATCGATCATTTCTTCAGATTGTGTGAGGAGATGCGTATTACTATCCCTGAAACAATGAAATATTTCTGTGTTTCAGAGGCTGTTGCGCTTTATCTCCAGAAATACATACAATACAGAAAACGTAAGATATTCTTTGGCGCTACCAATAAGATAGAGGATCTTATGATTGTTATCAATAAACACACTGACGAAAAGTTCTTGGTGGCAGTTTCTGATGTTTATGATGAAAACAAATCAGTATCTGACGACCACAAAACTGATATTTTGGCTTTGATGGAGAATAGTAAGGCTACTTATACGAAGGCTGTCTGCTATAAAACTGTTGCTGCTGATTTTACTCAAGATAAGGATTTCAACTACGATATGTTGGTCTTCTTCAGCCCTTCAGGAATTAACTCTTTGTTCAAAAACTTCCCTAACTTCCAACAGGGTGATGTAAAGATTGGTTGTTTGGGTGCTACGACTGCAAAGGCTGCAAAAGATGCAGGATTGAATGTCGATATCGAAGCTCCAACTCCAACAGCACCTTCAATGGCTGCTGCTATAGAGCAATACATCAGGGAGTGCAATAAGAAGAAATAACTTTTAGAGTAGAGAAGGGGTCCGAAAGAGAAGAATGACGGTTGAATAGACCTCGTTGCTTTGGTTGCAGATTTATCTGCCTTTCGGATCCTTTCTCTTTCTTTTATCCATAGAAAAAAGATGTTGTATAGAAATACATTTCCAAAGGCTGAGCATTTGTGCGGAAAGACTTCTGTAGACAAATTGTTTACAGAGGGGAAATCGTTCTTGTGCTATCCTGTACGAATTGTTTTTTGCACAACAGATAAGGCTGATGTTCCTGCGCGCTGCCTGATGAGCGCACCTAAAAAGCGTTTCAAACACGCTGTGGATAGAAACCGCCTGAAACGACAGTTAAGAGAATCTTACCGCTTAAATAAGGGTATCCTTTTCTCTGCTTTGGAGTCGAAAGATTATCAATTGCTGGTAGCTTTCAATTATATTGGCGACAAGGTAGAACCTACCGCTTTTGTGCAGCGTAAGATGAAGATCGCTTTGGAAAAGTTGGTCTCTAAATTGCCTTGATATGGCTTCTCCAAACCTCATATCCCAATTTTTTGCCAAGCTGTTGATGCTGCCTGTGCTATTCTACCGTTATTTTATTTCTCCTTATACACCACCCTCTTGCAGATTCACGCCTACGTGTTCAGAATACGCCATTATAGCCCTTAAGAAGTATGGTGCGGTAAAAGGTTTGTGGCTTACCCTAAAGCGATTCCTACGATGCCATCCGTGGGGTGGAAGTGGGTATGACCCGGTGCCGTAAAAAGATAATTCTTGATTTTTTAGAATATTGATTTCATGTGTAGATTTGCACTTGTATGTTGAGATTTTTCTCGCAATTTTAGGCATAAAAAAATCCGCCTTATGGGCGGAGTCTTTATTTGGTCTTTTTTTGAAAACCTGAGTTAAATAACTATTCTGTGGTCATCATTGACGCGGAACAGCATGTCTGCTCTTGATGGCATCTCTGTCAACATGTAACGGGTCAATCTTTCGTAATGGGAGATGAACCTCGGGAGTTTTTTGTTGTCCATTACGCGAAGGTCTTTTTTTCCTTGTGATTGGATCATGAGTTTTTTCTCTTGAAGACTACGCCATTCGTAGATCTTGTCGAACGATGGAACCTGCAACATGATTAGCAAATCCAAACACTCGAAGAAAGGCTTGTAGACGTTCTTCAATTGGTCGTTTACGTAGTGTCTCCAGATTCCCTCGGAATCTTCAGTCTCTTCCAACATGTTGATTGGATATCTGAGATCCTCTTCGGGTTGCTCGACGGCTCCTACAAGCCAACCGTCAAAAAGAATAACGTCTGGACGGCCTGTGAATTTCTGCCATTTCGAAGCAGGGAATCGGTCGTCTGTTGACTTGTCAAAACTTGGTATGTTCGTAACGGTTTTAGAACCTGCATTACATAGTGCATCGATGGTGCGTTGACCTAATGCAATATCATGAGTTCCAGCAACACCACGCGAAATGAGCAAAGGGTGAATTTTTTCGGATAATTCAACTCTTTCTTTTCTTGTGAGATAGAAATCGTCGATGCTGAATTGAGCCACTTTCATGTCAAAACCGGTTTCTAAAACTACTTTCAACAAGTTGCAAAGTGTCGTTTTTCCAGTGCCTTGGGCTCCGTTTATACCTATGATTTGGGTCTTCGAAGCCATGTTAAGCCCTTCGGAGATGAGTTTAGCAAGAGGAATGTAAATTCTATCAATGTCGTCCATTAAAACGTCATCTAACATGAGCTCATTCAGTTTCTCTCTGAAAGCGATACGTGTTTCTGATTCCTTGATTTGCATAATTTTTCTGTTTTTCTGTTTGCCCTGAAGGAAAATTTTGTTGTGAGTTCCATCATTAGAACAACTCCCTGGTCAATTTCAAACATATATAAAAAATCTCCTATTCCATTTTGGAAAAGAAATAGGAGATTTGAAATGTCTTATGTAAAGATAGGACTATTTTTTGTCTTTTGAAACATATTCATCAGATTTTTGA
>Ga0116158_10000369_pt1 | contig 45705 bp, 47 predicted proteins | sample AD_UKC052_MetaG_FD_89883 | JGI IMG/M metagenome (GOLD analysis project Ga0116158, IMG submission 89883) | Active sludge microbial communities of municipal wastewater-treating anaerobic digesters from USA - AD_UKC052_MetaG | ecosystem: Engineered > Bioreactor > Anaerobic > Digestate | place: USA... | reverse complement strand
GATGATCTGCCCGTCCCGGGCTATCTGCTCAAACCGGGCGGCGATATTGACAACATCCCCGATGGCGGTATAGGAGATTTTGTGATAACACCCGACATTCCCGACAATGGCCTGACCACAATTAATCCCGATCCCCAGTCCGGCATCTGCCCGATAGATACTCTTCCAACTCTCCTTGAGCAGACTGAATTTTTCCTGCATCCCAATCGCTGCCAACACAGCCGCCTGCTCGTGATATGGCAATTCGGCCGGAGCCCCAAAGATGGCCATGATGTTGTCACCGGAATACTTGTCGATAATCCCGTGATGCTCAAGAATCGTTTCAGTCAGTTCAGTAAAGAATTCGTTGAGCAAAAGAATCACCTTGTGTGGCGGCATCTCATCACAGAGCGAAGTGAATCCACGAATGTCGGCGAAGAGAACACTGACATCCTGCTTTTCACCTGCCAGCCTCTGCAGACCGTCCTGCCGCATCAGGACCTCGATCACCTCGGGCGCAATATACTTTCCGAACATCATTTGTAATTCACTTTTTTCCCGGACCGCTTCCAGTTTTGCTTCGTAACTCTGCCTGAGTTTTTCGTTGGCTTCCAGGAGTTCCTGTCGGCTCATCTCAAACACAGCCTCCTGGGCATTCCTGATGCTGTCAATCTCCTGCCTCTCCTGACGACCAAGTTCGATGACCGCTTCCTGTGCATCCAGAATTTCCTGCAGCTCCCGTTTTTCGCTGTCTGTCTTTTCGGCCACCTGCCTGTACCCGCGCAGGAGACGGACTCCGTCCTTCCAGTTCTTCTCCTCGTGCCAGGACTCGATTGCACGTTCGCAGCGCAGGACAAACTCCCGTCGGGAAAACGGGAAAACAAAATACTCGTGGACATCCATCGCGAGCAGTTTGTAGCGGTGGGCCTCGTCATTCCGGGAGGACACGGCGATGACCGGGATGGCCCGGGTCTCATGCGATGCTTTCAACTTCCTGACCATTTCCCAAGGGACCGGACCGGAAGCCGGATCAAAGAGGACCAGGCTGGCCTGTTCGGAAAACCCGGGATCGAGAACCAATTCTTTGAAGTGTTTTTCGTCAAGAATCTGGTAGAGGTCTTCAAACTGCGTCAGAGCCCGTTCGAGGGCCTTGGTATAGGCTGGATTCTCCGACAATGCCAGAATTGGTTTCATGCTCCGCTCCGCGCTGTTCCGGTCTTGACCGATGATACCACGCCGTCCATTCCGGAGGCAAGCCGGGATTGCACAACGCTCCCGAGTCTTCATTCGGTCCGCCCGAGCCGATGCCAGATAGAAGGGGAGCTACCCATTTTCAACATTTAGCGAGACATGGCCGTTTTTTGTACGAAATAGATTGGGAGTATACAAAAACTCATTGTTTTACAAGGAGACAGGAGTGCAGCAACGTAGTTTTATTTTGCATTGGTAAAGAGACGGGCAAGAAGGTATTTGTGTGATTTGGAAAGTTTTGCATTATAGGTGAAGCCAACAACGAGATTAGCCACAGTGAATAAAAAGGTAAAGACAGTCAAAACAAGAAGGATCGCGACTTCATCCGATGAGACATAATCACCAGCTTGTTCGGAGAGGATGTATAAAGGTATGGCTACAATGGAAGTCAGGATAAAGATGATTTCCGTGATGATGCCGAGCGAACTGAGGCCATTTGACGGGGTTTCTCCAAAGGACGCGTACTCCTTAGTCAGAGACTGGACAACCTTGACAACAGTGATGAATCCCCATACCAAATTGAAGACAGGAATGAAGTTTAAAAAAACAAGGCCAGGGGACATGGTTCTGTTTTCGGGTTTACAGCGTTTGAGAGCGTCGTTGGAATTGATCAGGATGAGGATAAACATGATACCTGTAGCGATTGCCGTAAAATTTGTCAGTATTGCAAGCGCAAGAAATGCCTCTTCCATGGCAAAATCTCCTTATGAGAAATAATATTAGTTGAAATATAAGTAAGAAAGAGGAGAGAAGATAAAAAAACAGCCTGTGCGGGCTGTTTTTTGACTGAGCGGGTGATGGGAATCGAACCCACGTTTTAAGCTTGGGAAGCTCACATTCTACCATTGAATTACACCCGCAAATACCAACGCTACAAAGATACTCATGCCATGCGGCCCGGCAAGTGTTTTTTTGGTTTTCGCCAATTGCAAGCTATAAGCCGATGGCAATATTCCGGATCCAGTTTGCCAGGATGATCAGGATAATGACGATAAAAACCGGCTTTGGCCAAGGGCGAGTAAGCCAACTCAAGAATCTGGAATCCCGTCGCCAGAGACCTAATCCGAGACCGCCGATCACAACACTTCCTGCAAGCAGGAAGGGCAATGCCAAAATGTTATTTTGAAAATAATGCTCAGCATCAAGATGGATAAGGGCCATTGTTGCCCGGGACATCCCGCACCCGGGGCAGGGTATCCCCGTAATGTTTTTAAAAAGACAGAGCGTGGTCTTGGAGCCTTGTTGATCCATGGCAAAAACGATAAAAAACCCCCCGATCATAGTAAAGATGATCAAGAGGCTTTTTGTTTTCCAGCTCATAGGAACGATCAGCCAGCAACCATCATGAATTTCATGAAGTTGGCCTTTCGGGTAAGTCCAGAGATGGTAAACCAGTCGATAATTGTCCAAATCCCGAGACCACCGCAGGTCAGGAGTTTTCCAACACCTGCACCAGTTTGCCCGATCATAAAGCGATCAACTCCCCACCCACCTAAAAACAACGATACAATGAGAATGGTCGTTGGATTTTTGAAATTCTGCATCTGGAGCATGGTCATCTTGCTGTCATCCATGGCACGAAGCTTGTCCTGGAGAGTCGGAATGGACTCCGGGGGGAAGTACGAGCCGTAGGTCATCATAAACATGTCTACTTTACTGCTGTCCATAGAATGAAAATCCTTTTTGTGTATTTCGCACCCTTCTTGTGGAGGGGAAACGACCTTAAAACATCGATTTTTTGGGAGATGACAGACCCTTGATGCCGACTACCAGGCAGAGAATCCCGCCAGTCAGGTAGGCGAGGGCGCTCAGGATGAAAAAGACAAAGGTCAAATGGAAATAATTACCAATAACCTCCAATGAGCCAAGAACAACATTGAGGCCAAATCCGATTGAGATTCCTTTTGCAAAAATGCCGATTGTTCCCAAGATCACGCCAAATATGACAACGAGAATTCCGGCAATAAGCGAAAGAATTGAAGCGACCTGACCCTGTTTTGTTACGTTCATGATCAAGGCAACGATCCCGAGGATACCTGATAACAAGACTCCAAGGTTGAGCGTGATCTGGCCGAAGAATAGTCCACCAAGAACCACGAGAAACAGTGACGCGATCAAGAGGATCGAACCAATCAATCCGAGAACATCTACTTTGTTTTCTGAAGAGGAAACTCCAAACTGTTGCATATCATGTACCTCACCTTTAATATAGTTACAATTCCCGATTATAGAGAATTGTTTTTACAATGTCAATTAAATCTTGATATTATAACATGGTTTTTAAAATTAGTCGGAACAGACTCATGTGAAATCTCAAGTGATGCATCTCCCAAGGCATAATCCATGGGATGAACTTCATAAACCATGAAAAGATCTTTGGAATAGCACGGAAGCATCACCGACGTATCACTTGAATCATGATTAACCTGCAACCATCATGAATCGCAAAAAGTTGTACTTTTTGGTCATGTTTGAAATGGTAAACCAGTCAACAATAGTCCAAATCCCGAGACCGCCGCAGGTCAGGAGTTTTCCGATTCCGGCTCCTGTCTGACCGAGCATGAAGCGATCGATGCCAAGACCACCGGCAAAAAGGGAGATAAGGAGCATGGTCGTCGGGTTTCTGAAATTTTGCATATGAAGCATGGTCATTTTACTGTCGTCCATCGCTTTGAGTTTGTCTTGGATCGTTGTGATGGATTCTGGTGGAAAATATGAACCATAGGTCATCATGAACATGTCGACTTTGTTGCTTTCCATTGTACAGCCTTCCTTGTGTGATTTATATAACCACCAGATGATGGTTATACTGACAACGCATTGTACTACAGAGCCAGAAAAAAATTCAATGATTTGTGACGGTTTTTGTAATCTCTTCGAGTACGTGAACAACTCACGATCTAGAGCTGTTTCCCCCCCCACCTCCCACGGTTCCTGTTGTACGCACATTCGCCGCCGAGCCGGCCATGCCAGGGGCAGCATCCTGTTCACCAAAAAATCCTTACAACATGTCGCGCTCGAGCGCCCGGATGACCCGGTCGGATCTGATCAGCATGGCGTTGGGACAGCCGACAACATTGCAAAAGGCCACAGAATCATCGATGGAGAGCGCGCTGCTACAATAGAGTACGCACATATCCCCGGTGTGACAGCGGTCACACTGTGCCAAAACGGGGAGTGGTTCACCACAGACCGGGCAGAAGAGGCTGACACGCTCCCCCCGCACCAAGTCGCCCTCGATGACTTTTTTAGCCAGATCCTCGAGTCTCGGCGAGATGAGAACCTTTCCCGTCTCTCCATTGGGACGCCTGAACGAGAGCACGATCCCGGGCCCGCCGGCGAGGTTTCCATCCCTGTCAAGCAGGTTGTGTCCCTTGGGACAAAAGGCCGCCTCCAGAGACAGTGTCTCCCGGTTTTCCGGTGTCGATTCGAGTTTCTCGACGCGCTCCGGAAGGCGCCACATCCCGAACTCCGTAAATCGTGTATCCATTATTTCATCTGCTCCTGATATTCCTTGTTGGCCTGCTCCCAGGTCTTGAGGAGCTCGGCAGCCAGTTCGCCATAGGTTTTTTTCCCTGAGGCTGTGTCCACCCAGGAGTCGCTGTAGTCCTTGAGCTTGGCAATCTGCTCGGCGGCCAGCGCGGCATTTCCCCGGGCAAGCGAGCAGTTGACCAGACCAAGCAGGGCCTTGGCCCCGGTCCGTCCGTGTTCGCTGCATCCCTGATACTCAGCGATGGTGGCTGTGGGATAATCCTGGAGCAGGCGGGTAAAGATGGACTCGGCCTGGGCGATGGCGTTTTGATTGAGCGCCAGGATCGCGATATTGCATAATGCATCATCGGCCAGATTCCCCTGGGGATCACTGTCAAAGACAGCGGTAAAAGCTTTTTCGGCTTGGGTGGATTTTCCCGAAGCGGCCAACTGCAGAGCTTCGAGGAAACGTTTTTGCAGGTCTTCCATAATTGTGCAATCCCTCCTTGAACGTAGTGCATATACACCATTCTACCCCGGGAAGACTCCGGGAGCAATCCCGGAATGACGAGGACTTCGCAAGGCTTGTACGCCGAAATTTGGCTAGATTTAGGCAGATCAAACGGGATCGGAGTGTATCCATGTCCGGCCAAGTGCCTGCTGTCGGTTTCAAGATGTTTATGGAACGTCACCAGGATGTTGTGCTCCAGACGCACGACTATCCCGATCCGGACGCCATCGCGGCGGCCTACGGCTTGTCCGTCCTGATCAGCACGCTGGGCGGGTCTGCCGTGATTTGTCATACGGGCGCGATCACCCGGGCCATTACCCAGGAAATGATCAGCATCCTCCAGATTCCCATCCTGCCGGCGGTCCTTGCCCCGGGCCGGGAAAACTCGATCATTGTCGTCGATGGCCGGATCCGGAACGACAATGTGACCAAATTTCCCGGCAAGTACATCGGTGAAATCGATCATCATCCGGGCGAAATCGACCCTGACGGTGATTCCTGGCACGACGTCCGCCCCCATTACGGGTCAACCTCTTCCATAGTCGGAGAATACTGGCGCGATCTTGGACTTCCCATCCCCCGTGAGGTGGCAACAGCACTCGCCATCGGGTTGAACACGGATACCCAGCGGCTCCTGCGGGGGGTCACGGGCGAAGACATCGAGATCTATGCCTGGCTCTTCCGGCATGCCGACCGTGAATACCTCCAATACGTCCTCAACAACAATATCGAGCGGGCCGACTTCGCCTGGTTCAGCAAGGCCATCGCCAATCTCGAAGTGCAGGACCGTTTCGGAATGACCGACCTGGGCGAGATGGACAACCCGGCACTTTTGGCCATCATCTGTGATTTTCTGCTGACCGCTCGCGAGATCAACGTCATGTTGACACTTGCCCAGTCAGGAGGACGCGTCCTCCTCTCGATGCGCAGTGAAAGCCCATCCCATGCGGCCGACCGGATTGTGCAACAGATCACCACCGGGATCGGGAGCGGAGGGGGACACCGGAGCATGGCCGCCGGATCCTGCCAATTCAGCGACAACAGTCCGCCCGAATTTGTCAAACGCCTGATCCGTGAACGGTTTTTCGGTGCTGCCCGTTTTACCGCCCACCCATGACAAATCCCTGACCGGGAGTATACTCAAAGCAGGACCAGTTCCGGCCCACCGGAGGGGATATCATGAAACTATCTGGCGCCTTGAGGACATTGCTGGAGTTCAAGAAACACGCGCTTGACGTTTTTCTTGCACTGGGCAACCATGCCGATCCGGATGTCGCCCTCTCAATCACCGACCTTGTCGAGGAAGAACGTGAAATCCTGGCCGGAATCAAGACCTGCATAGACCGGCATGGAACCGGAACACCTGAGGCAAATAAAGAAACACTGGACGGTCTTCTTTCCATGGAATACTTCAGGGAGCATGCCAGTCAAACAAGGCTCGCTGACCGGGACGCTGCGCTCGATCTTGCCATCCAGTTCGAAAAAGATGCCCTCCTCCTGTTTACCGAGATCTGGACGCTCTGCCCCGGCGAGGAATGTCACACAGAACTCCAGATACTGATCACCATGGAAAAAAAACACCTGCTGCGCCTGCTTGACATGAGGAAAAGCACACGAGTGGAGCAGTACAGCCGCTAACCGGCGTGTCGGCTGAAACAGCCGAATCGAAACGATGCGAGGAATACGGGACCGGGGAACCGGTTAAAACTCGCCCCCGTTCTCCTCGATGTATTTTTTTTGGGCTTCGGAGAGCTTGGCGGCCAAAAATCGTGCCCCGCGGACTTGGGCTCCGGCGATGATGGCGCCGCTCAAGTCGGCTTCCAAAAAATTGGCGCCCCGCATATCCGCATACGCCAGATTGGCATCTTTAAGATTTGCACCGTTGAGAAAGGCGCCTTTGAGATTGGCGTAGCTGAGGTTGGCCTTTGCGAGATTGGCCCTGATCAGATTGGCTTCACGGAAACAAGCCATCTCGAGATTCATGCCTGAGAGATCGGCGCCCGAGAGATCAAAAAAATTGTAGGTTTTGTTCTCGTTTCCAGCCTTGACTTCGTTGTACTGTTTCTGATCGTAGCCGGCCAGGGTAAAAGCCGTAAGAACGATGCTGCAGACAAGACAGCCCCACCGAATGATTCCTTTCATGTATCCCCCCTTGCGCTCTTGTTTCCCTCACAAGGAGTATGACCCCGAAGGCATCCCTGTGTCAACACGCTCCAATTCCCGGTTTTCATCGGCCATTGATAACAATATTGCAAATATTTTGCGCCTGCCCCCGCATGCAATCACCCTGCCGTCCGGCCTTTCGGGGATTGAAAATGCCTCCGGACGGGATATACTGGATGCAAGTTGCACGAACTGAGCCAGGAGGCGGTGAATATGCCGGATATGCAGATACTTGGGCCAATCATTGGCGTTGCCTTTGCGGTCATCATGATCTTTGTCGGAATCATCGTCGCAAAAAAAGCCGGCGGCGGCGGATACATGAAAAAGATTCATGACAAGTACGCCGCACTGGCGGCCAGCCTTGGAGTACCACCGCCCCAACAGCAAAACGGGGGGTACCCCGTCCTCCGGCTGACCACCGAATCCGGGGCCAACATCTCGATCCGGCCTGCCACCTATTACAGCAGCCAGAGTTCCACCGGCTTTTCCAATATCAACCCGAGATTATTGGAAAATCCCTACGAATACGAGGCGAAGAGCGATGCCGACCGGGGAAAAGAGGCGGCAACCCAGCAGGTCATGTCTTCCGTTCTCTCGATGGCCGGCCGCAGTTCAAGCTACCGGGCCCGCCACATGCGGACACAGGCCTCCCAGATCACCGAGGTGACACTCTCGCTTCCCTCGCGATTCCAGGATTCACGGCTTCTCCTGACCCCGGAGACCCTGATGGGCGGGATGACAACGATGGGAGAATTCGCTGTTGGTGATCCCGCCTTCGACAAAGCCTTCAAAGTCCGGGGGGCTTCCGAATCACAGGTCCTCTCGCTCCTGACCCCCGAAGTCAGGCAGGCCCTGCTCGCCTTTGTCAACAAGCATGGCAAGATCCAGGTCCATGACAGGGCAGTTCTCTGGGTCCATCACGGGATGGATACCTCGGCAGTACCGGGCGTGGTCGCCTCAATGAAAGAACTGGCCCGGGCCTTGGGTCCATACTGAGGTATTCAGGAGGTTCCGGCGCAGCCCAATCGCAAAAGCGCTCCACCGGAGGCCCCATACCCGTACGCTGGTCCTTGTCGATGCCATGGTGCCGTTTCCAAAAACGCGTTTCGCCTCACAAGGAACCCGTGTACGGAGCAGGCATTGCACGAAGATACCGGGGAACCTCCTTTGGGCCCGCCCATGTCAAGCCGGTCTCACTCTCCGGCGGGAATCACCGGGGGAGCAAGCCGTTCCACCTCGAGAACCTCGGCCAGGACGGCCGGATCGGTCCGGAAATACGCGCCTCGTCCCTGATAGAATCCGTGTGCTTCGATCAGATGGATCGTGAGATCCGTATACATGACCTGCTTGTTCAGTCTCGTGTTTTCCACAATTACGGTATTCTTCGCAAAACCGCCGCCCTGGTGCCCAAACGGGCAGGAGATTTTACCGCGCACACTGTCCGACCTGACCTCGAAATGAGGCGGAACCATGACGACCCCGCCAAACCCTTCCTCGGCAGCATCACGAAAAAACCGCATCCGGTCGACAATAGCGGCGTGGGTCAGATCCAATCGCTTGACTGACAGATCATCCTCCACGATGATTTCCCCCAGATGTCGGGTATCTGTTCCAAGAAACCCGTCGCGGCTGGTCTTTCCCGGCCCAAGACGTTTTTCGATGGCATCCTGTTCGGGACTCTGCCTCATCTCAGCCCTCCTTGGTGTTTTTTGGGGAACAGCCTCAGGCCCGCCATGGCCGACTGGCAAGCGCAATGCCGGCAAGCCATCAGCCAAAGCTGTCGTAATAGATCCTGTCCACAGGAATGCCGCATTCGTTGAGGACAGAAATGCAGGCCTTGATCATCCCCGGACTGCCGCAGAGGTAGGCCTCCACCTCGCTCCCCGTTGTCCCGAGATGTTTGCGCACAACATCCGTAATCAGACCGCTTTCCCCCTGCCAAGCGTCCTCCGGCTTGGGGGCCGAGAGCGCCGGTATGAAGGTGAATGCGGGCAGGCTCGCCTCCAGACGCTGCATCTCATCCAGGACAAAGAGATCCCGGCGGGAAACAGCCCCGAAAAAAAAGCGGCAACGCCGGGCAGCGATCTCCGGTTGGGCGTGTGCCCGGTGTTCGATGTCGGCCAGGATGGAGCGGATGGGCGCCATGCCCGAGCCACCGGCGATACAGATGATCTCGCGGGAGGTTTCCTGCAGAAAAAATTCCCCAAAGGGGCCGGTCAACGAGACACGATCCCCCTCTTTGAGATACCGGTGGACCCAGGTCGTGCAAATCCCGTTCGGGACAAGGCGGATCATGAATTCAACCAGACCGGTCTCGTGTGGCGCCGATGACATGGAATAGGCCCGGGAGACCTGTTCACTGGAAAGTTCGTATTCGGGAACGGCGAGTTGCATGAATTGCCCGGCCTTGTAGCTGATGTCGGCCGGTTCGGTCAGGCGGATTCGCACCCGCTTGATATCATGGGTCAGATCCTCGATGTACTCGACCTGGCCGGAGAACTCCTTGATGGAAAACAGCCGGGAGGGGACTTCAATCGACATGTCCCGCTTGACCTTGATCTGGCAGGAAAGACGAATCCCCTTTTCCCGGGACTCGGGCTTGATCCACGCGAGTTCGGTCGGCAGGTAGTCGCCACCCCCGGATGTCACCTTGAGGGTACACAACCCGCACGACCCGCGCCCACCGCATGCGGAGGGAATGAAGATCCCCTCCTCCTTGAGGGTTGTCAGGAGCGATTGGCCACCTTCGACATCGAGAAGCTTTTCTCCATTATTGATGTCGATCTTCATCCGACCGTAGTGGCCAATGGTCATCTCGGCGAGTACGACAAGGAAGGCCAAGCCAGTGGCGATGGCGGTGATCACTCCGACACTGACAAAAAATGTTTCCAAAGGCGACATGCCGGCTCCTTTCGAGCGTCAGTTGACCCGGATCATCCCGGAAAAGCCGATAAAAGCCAGAGCCATGATCCCGGTAATCACGAGAGAGATCCCTGCTCCCGAAAGTCCCCGGGGAACTCTTGATCTCGCCATTTTTTGACGGATCCCGGCCATGGCGACAATCGCCATGGCCCAACCCAGGCCGCCACCGGCACCATAGGCAGCCGCCTGGGGCAGCGTGTACTCCCGGATGGCGATAAAGAGGGTCGCCCCCAAAATCGCACAATTGACTGTGATCAAGGGCAAAAAGATCCCGAGCGCGGCGTAGAGTGAATCCGAGACGCGTTCGATGATCATTTCGACAAGCTGGACAAAGGCCGCGATCACGACGATGTAGACGATGTAGCGCATATAGACCAGATCAAGGGGCACGAGGATATACTGCTCGACCAGCCAGTTCAAGACGCTGGTGACAGCCATCACAAAGGTGACGGCGATCCCCAGGCCGGCCGATGCCTTGACCTCGGAAGAGACGGCCAAAAAGGAACACATCCCGAGGTAGTTGGTCAGAAGGATGTTATTGGTAAAAACCGCTGCAAGGAAAATGGAGAGGACACTGATTTCATTCATGGTTTACCGTACTCCTTCTTTGGAACGGAGCATCCGTCCCCGGACAATCCAGATCAGGATGGCCAGGACAAAGAACCCGCCAGGTGCCATCACCATGATGTTCCAGTTGGTCCACCACTCGCCGAGAACCCGTACCCCGAAGATCGAGCCTGACCCAAGGAGTTCCCGGACAAAAGCGACGGCCAGGAGAACCCAGGTGTAGCCCAAGCCGTTGGCAATCCCGTCTGCCATGGAGATCAGCGGTTTGTTGGCCAGGGCAAAGGCCTCCGCCCGGCCCATCACGATGCAGTTGGTGATGATCAGCCCGACGTAGGCACCGAGGGCCTTGGAGATTTCCGGGAGCGTTGCCTTGATGATGATGTCAAACACGATCACCCAGCTCGCGATGACCAGGGTTTCCACAATCATCCGGATTCTTCCCGGGATCAGGGAGCGCAGGAGCGAGACTGAAAAATTGGACAGGCCAGTTGTAAAAACCAGCCCGATACACATCACCAGCGTGTTTTCGAAAACATTGGTCACGGCCAGTGTCGAGCAGATTCCGAGGACCTGCACGAAGACCGGATTGTTGGCAAAGAGTCCGTCAAAAATGACCCGGCCCATCCGTGGTTTGGCGAGTGTCATGGTCCGGCCTCCTCTTTCCGTGGAATACCGCCGGGGTTCTTGTTGGTTGCGGAATGAGCGTCATACAAAAAGACGGCGTTGGACAGGTCAGCATCCGTGCGCGCAATGGCCGCAATATCCCCCGGAGCATTGGAAAGAACCGTGTTGAGCATGGAACGGACACCGTCGATCGTTGCGGTTGCCCCCGTGATCCCGTCAAATTCGGTCGCCAGAGATGAGGCCGTTTTTTCGGGACGCGCCGTCAGGGGACCGGTCTTCCCCGAGAACTGTTTGCCAAACCAAGGCTCATCGATTCTCGCGCCAAGGCCCGGGGTTTCACTGTGCTCGGTGATCGCAAGACTCATCAGGTGTTTCCGGTCGGCACGGACACCGACCCAAGCCCGGATCCCGCCCCAGAGTCCCTGGCCCCGGCCCTCGAAGACAAACCCGAGGAGCTGCCGCCGACCGCTGGACGGGTCACTCGATGCGCCCTGCCTGATGCTGTAGATCGCCCTCCCTCCGGCATTGGTATAGGCCTTGACCTGGTTCGAAAAAATGGCATCCAGTGTTCGTTGATCATCGGGTACGGGCATCCGGGCTGCGGCCAGGAGGGCCCGTTTTGAAGCCAGCGTCTGGTTGACCCTGATCCGGTCACGACTGGCAAGATAGACACCGGTCAGGATCGAGATACAGAAAACCGAAATGGCAAACATGAAAAAGACCGTGAAAATCCGTTCGCGTCGTTTGCTGGAGAATTTCATGGGGTTGCTCCCGGTGCAGGTCGGGCCTTGCGGTTTTTAATCACCCAGTCAATGATCGGAGCAAACATGTTTCCGAGCAGGATGGCAAACATCATGCCTTCAGGCCAGACGGAAAAAACCCTGATCAGCACGGTACTAGCGCCAATGATGACACCATAGATCCAGCGGCCGCCATTGGTAACTGCCGCCGAAACGGGATCCGTCGCAATAAAGACGATGCCGAACAGGACCCCGCCCGCCGTCAGACCGACAAGCGGATCGGGAAGCAGAATCCCGGACCGGGTCGTCACTTCGGCCGCCCAGAGCGGGATCCATGTCGCCATGAATCCGACAAGACAGGGTACGATGATCCTCCAGTTGGCGGTCTTGGTCCAGATCAGGTAGATGGCAGCCAGACCGATCAGGATCGCACTCGATTCACCGAGGGAACCGGGCACTGTTCCGACAAGAAGATCGATTCGGGATGGTGCGGCCGAGGCCAGTGGCGTCGCCGAGGTAATGGCGTCCACACCGGGGGACCAGGCACCAAACCCGGCAGGGAAGAGCCCATGAGTACCGGCCGCAGCCGATGCGGCCTGGGGAAAGTTCCCCAAAAAACCGGTCAAGGGAAGAGCCCATACCCCTGTCATGGCCTGGCCAAAGCTGACATACAAAAAAGCCCGGCCAACCATGGCAGGATTGAACACGTTCCGTCCAAACCCCCCAAAGACCATTTTCCCGAAGAGGACTGCGACGATGGATCCGAGCGCGACCATCCAGAGCGGGATCGTGGGCGGGAGGGAGAGCGCAAAGATGGTTGTCGTGACAAAAACCGCCTGCGAGACCGGCTCGTGGTACGGACGAAGCATCAGTCTCTCGACAATCCAGCCGACAGTGGCAGCGATACAGACCATGGCCAGACTTTTCCAACCATAGAGCCAAATGGCTGCAAGGACGAGGGGAGAAAGTGCCAGAAGCATGCGCCGCATGGGCGCCTGTTTCATGATCCAGGGCAGGGGTTTGACAGTATCCATGCAGTCATTCTACCTGATGAACCGCGCAGATGTCAAAGGTCGCGATATCGCCGTCCGGGGGAACTGTCCGCATCCGACATACCCACTGGACTTTCGCATCCCTCAAGGATCCTCATCCCGGAATCTCTTACATCCTTCAGTGCAGACTGTCGACTGACATCCCGGGCCTCTCCCTCGGCATCAAGCGCCAAGACTTTTGCCAGGCTGTTTTTGGCCTGGTTGATCCGGCGCAGACAGGTTCGTCTCGACACTCCGAACATCCCTGCCAGTTCATCGACCCTGATGTGATCGCGATAGCGGGCAAGCAGGATCTCTCGCTCCATTGTGCTGACACATGCAAGAATCCCCAATCCGGATTCCCATCCCGGGAGAGACGCATCCGGATACTCCCGCCCGGTATCACACAGGACCGGATCGGCATCCGGGATTTCAAAGTACCTCTGTCTCCCCATGCGCCGCGCACAACGCCTGGCTGCGCGAAGGACAGCTTTTTCGAGATAAGGGACCAGCGAACCCGAGCAGTCCAGCCGGTGGATGGATCTGGTAACGGAGAGGAAGCACTCCTGGACAACATCCTCAGCCGAAAAAGCATCCAACCCGCACCCATGCGCCAACCAGATCAGCCGGCGTCTGGCACCACGACAGGCCCTCTCGAGCACCAACAACCGGTTTACATATTCTTTGTTCCGATGTTCAAACGGTTCCATACTTGAATATTTCGACTGGAAACAGGAATTTTCAACTGCCCGTTATTTTATATTCTATGTACAATTATTCCAATATTTTTCTTTTGGAAAACATCTCGTGCAGAATGATCCCGGCCGAAACCGAAACATTCAGCGAGTCAAGCCGGGGAAGCATGGGGATAGTCAGTTTCCAGTCACAGCGCTCGAGGAGAAGCCGGCGGATCCCCGCTCCCTCCGAACCCAGCACGACGACAAAGGGAGAATCAAAGGCAAACTCGCGGACAGGTTTGCCGTCGCTCCCGACAGCCGCAGCGCTCCAGAACCCCATCTCCTTGAGCCGTTCGAGAACCCGCACGAGATTGGTTTCGGTAATGACCGGAACATGGCAATCGCCACCGCACGCAGCCTTCCGTGCGACAGGTGTCATCCCGCTGGCACCATCCTTGGGGATAATGACGCAGGAAACCCCGAACTGGGCGGCGCTCCGGACAACCGCGCCAAGATTTCCCGGATCCTGGACATGATCCAGAACCAGGACCCGTGGCCACTCCCCCCGTTCAACTGCTGCCGCAAGCTCACGTTCCCAGTCCCAGTGGACAATATCCTCGGGAAGGGGCTCCAGCCGTATTTCTTCTTCCTCCGTCTCCCTGTCCTCTCTCGCCTCTACAGCAGGACGTGGAGCTTTGGGTGGCCGTGCCTGCGCGCGCCCATCCGGTACGCGCCCTGGAGCCTTCCCCTTCTGGCCAAGTTCGAGGACAAAGCCCTGGTGGACAAGTCCCGGATAAAGCTGGTCCAGTTCCCTCCTCGGCCCCGACAGACAGACGATACCGAGTTTGACGGCAAGATCCTGCATCAACTTGCCGGCACCACCTTCATTTCCACGGGCCAAGAGAAGCCGTCCGCCAACCGGCCGACGACAGGTTTTCAGATATTCAAGAACGGCGTTCTTTCCGTAAATAAGCGTTTTTTTCATGTATGCTTCTCCCAGACAGTTCCCTGGGGCGTGTCCTTGAGGATGATCCCCTTTTTGGCCAGCTCATCGCGGATGCGATCACTCTCGGCAAAATTCTTCGCCTTGCGGGCTGCATTCCGCTCGGCAATCATTGCTTCTATTTCGTCATCCAGACTTTCTCCGGAACCGAAGTCCAGGACATTCAGAACCTCGTCCAGACGCTTGAAACTCCGCAGGACGGCATCGGCGCTCTCCTTCCCCAGAGGGAAGTGTTCCCGAATCTTCGGGAGGACGGGAAACACGGCTGCCATGGCTTCGCTGATGTTGAGGTCGTCCTCAATCGCGGCCGTAAAACCGCCAAGCATGGACTCGAGGATCGCGCCCACCGCCGCAGCCTGACCGGACGGGATATTGTTTCCATCCGCATCCGGACCGGAAAAACGGGCGACATCGGCCAAAAACGTATCCAGTCTGGCAAGGGCCGCCTTGGATGCTTCAAGCCCCTGTTCGGAAAAATTCAGTGTCTTGCGGTAATGAGTGGAAATCAGAAGATAGCGGATGACCTTGGGTGACCAGCCTTTGGAGACGAGATCCCGGAAGGTAAAAAAATTCCCCTTCGATTTGGACATTTTCTCACCGTCAACCAGGAGCCAGGCACAGTGGAGCCATGTCCGGACAAAGGGCTTCCCGCTTGCGGCCTCGCTCTGCGCGATCTCGTTTTCGTGATGGGGAAACATGTTGTCAATCCCGCCGGTGTGGATGTCCATTGTCTCGCCAAGGTATTTCATGCTCATCGCCGAGCACTCAATATGCCAGCCGGGACGACCTCTCCCGAAGGGCGAGTCCCAGACAACATCGCCATCCTTGTCACTGTACCCCTTCCAGAGAACGAAATCCGAAACATGATCCTTTTCGTATTCGTCACTGTCAACCCGCCCGGAGGCCCCGGCAACCAGCCCCTCCCTGTCCAGGTGGGCCAGTTTTCCATACTCACGGTAGCGCTCGATACTGAAATACACGGAGCCTTCTTTTTGGTAGGCAAATCCCTTGTCCAGGAGATTCCGGATCAGGGAGATCATCTCGGGAACATGTTTGGTCGCCTCTGGGTAAACCGCAGCCGGGGTGATCCCCAGAGCCTTGATGTCCTCGAAAAAAGCCTGCTTGTAGACACCGGTGTACTCGTCCAGCGCCATCCCCTTGGCAATGGAGTTCCTGATCGTCTTGTCATCCACATCCGTCAGATTCATCACCTGGGTGACATCATACCCGGCAAACCGCAGAACACGATGGAGCAGATCTTCGAAGATATAGGCTCTGAAATTGCCGATGTGCGCGTAATCGTAGACAGTTGGCCCGCATGTGTACATTGTCACCTTGCCGGGGACGAGGGGCGAAAATTCTTCGACCCTGCGGGTCATTGTGTTGTACAACTGTACAGCCATGATCGTCCTCCTCTGACGCACAAACGCAGCCTGAAACCGGCATCCTCTAAAGGTACAAAAAAGTGCGCCACCGTATACCATACGGCGGCGCACCAAAGGGATTGGATCGGAGAATTATCAAAAACCCGCACTCACCTATATAGCAAGCGCCGTGCCAATCAAAATAATAATCGAAAAATTCCTATTTTATTGTAAAACTATAAGTTATAACACGCTTAGAAAGCTTAACATTATGATTTTTTGTTATATGGCCAAATTATGTACAGTTTTTTTGATCAAATTCTGGCCACTTGGCTAATTATTGGCCAATGCCGAGCCGCTTCATTTTGGAGCGCAGCGAACTGCGCCCCAACTGCAAGACCTCGGCCGCCCGACTGACATTCCCGTTACAATGCTCCAAGGCACCCTCGATCACTCTTTTTTCGATGGCATCCAGCGAGATCGGCGATTCGTAGCCTATCACAAGATGCAAGCCACCATCATCCAGCGTTCTGCATTTCTCCGGCATGTCCATCAACCCGTGTTCAAGCTGCACAAAATCCAGATCGGCCCCTTTTGCAAGAATCGTTTCCCGCTCTACCACATTTTTCAGTTCACGGATATTCCCCGGCCAAGGATACCGCTCAAGACGTTTCTTTCCCGCCTCGGTAATCCGGTACTCCCGGTGGGAGTGCGCCTGCTTCCCGATAAAATGCCGCGTCAGGAGCACGATATCCTCAACACGTTCACGCAATGGCGGAAGATGGATATTGAGGACATTGATCCGGAAATAGAGATCCTTGCGGAAACGGTGCTGGTCCACCTCTGCCTGCAAATCCTTGTTTGTCGCGCAGACGATCCGCACATCTACATCCACTTCGCCGCCACCGACCCTGTGCACGCGCCTCGTCTCGAGAAACCGGAGGAGGCTGGTCTGGAGCCGGACTTCCATGTCCCCGATCTCGTCCAAAAACACTGTCCCTCCGTTGGCCCGCTCAAAAACACCCTTTTGTTGCCGCTCAGCCCCGGTAAAAGCACCCTTCTCGTGACCAAAAAACTCGCTCTCGATCAGGGACTCGGGGATGCTGGAGCAATTGATCGGGATAAACGCTTCTTGCGAACGACGGCCGTGCATATGGACATGTCTTGCCACCAGTTCCTTGCCCGTCCCGGTCTCTCCCGTCACAAGCACGGTCACATCCGGGTTGGCCGCCGCGCGTTCGATCAGGGCACGGACATCCCGGATACTTTGTGATTCTCCGATGATGGGCAGATTTCCCGAATCACGGTACATCGTGAGTTCACTCTGCTGCCTGCGGGTTTTGAGGGATTTTTCGATCGCAAAGACCAGTTCGTCATTGTGAACCGGTTTGAGAAAATACTCTTCGGCCCCCAGCCGGATGCACTCGATAGCCGTACGCACATCCTCCATCCCGGTCATCATAATGATGGCGGTTTCGGGCCAGCGCTTGCGGATATATCCGAGCATTTCAACCCCGGAACCATCCTGCAAAAAGACATCCAGCAGGATGATATCGAAACTCTCCGCCTCCAATGCCTTCCTGGCCGCAACTGTGTCGTAGACAGCCGTCACGCTGTAATTCCGCAATCTGAGCATCTGCGCCATCTTGTCGCAGAACTCGGCCTCGTCATCCAGAATCAGAATCTTTGACATCCCTCAGCGTTTCCTTCCATCCGCATTTCCCTGATGAGTCTCCAACCCCGACCCTGCCTTCAACAAACGAAGCAAGGATGTATAATAGCGCGGCTCGATATCGGTCTCCGCCACACCGAGTGATTGCAACAGGCTCCTGACCTGCGCCTCCGCGGCAGGAATCTCCCCCTGTCCGTCCAGCAAAGCTTCGATCTCGACAAACCAGCCCAGGCCGCTCACCTCGGCCAATTCAATGTGCACACCTGGCTCGACCTCCCAGACATGTCCGCGCTTGCGCTTTTCAATCGCCACGCGGTATCCGAGGGACTGCGCAAAAGCGTGAAAGGCATCGGCCGAATCGACCGTAAACTCGACTTCGTTGTTCACCTCGACGCCGTCACGCATCCCTTTTTGCTTGATCGTCACGACATCCGGACCGGGCAGCCCGTCCCCGGCCCCGTCATTTCTCAACCGGAAAGCGGTACTTCCGGGATTGGCCACGGATTCGAAGTAGACATCCCGCTTGTCAAACGGAACGCCCCGCCCGTACCGCGCACCGAGGGCTGTTTCAATCCCTTGAGCATCCTTCACATGAGCTTTGATCTCGACTTCCCAGGCCATGTTCATGTTCCTCCTGCCAAAGACCGCGAAAGCAACACAAGAACCGAGTTTGCCCGGACCCTGAGTATCCCGCCGGCACATACCGGCTCGCCCCCGTCTGGATGGACCAGCCCCTGCGCGGTATCCACCTTGATCCACCAGCCGCCATCGGGACTCGTCGGCAAGACGCACCTCTGTGGCCGTCCGGTCGCATTGCAGAGCATGTAGATCGCCGGCTCCATTCCCTTCCCGGCCAGCATGCACCCCAGGAGGGGGATCCCGCTTTCGAACTCCGGTTTCCCCGGTTCCCTGCCATGCCACGAGATATCGGGGATCGGGCTGCCCTCTTCGGGTTGACCCGAAAAGAAGGTCTCGCGCCGCAACGACCGGAATCTCTTCCGCAAGCGGATCATGTCCCGGACAAACCTGACCTGCTCCGTTTCACGATCAGCCAGACTCCAGTCGACCCAGGAGATCTCGTTGTCCTGGCAATAGGCATTGTTGTTCCCGCCCTGGGTTCGCAAAAACTCGTCACCGGCGAGGAGCATCGGGGTTCCCTGGGAGAGCATCATGATGGCAACCGCATTTCTTGCCTGTCTCCGCCTGAGCCGCAAGACACCCGGGCGGTCGGTCGCGCCCTCCACACCGCAATTGAAGCTGATATTGTTGTTCTCCCCATCCCGGTCATCCTCGCCATTTCCAAGATTGTGCTTCCGTTCATGGCTAAAGAGATCGTTGAGGGTAAATCCGTCATGGCAGGTGATGAAATTGATGGAGTGTTGTGGCGAGCGCCCGTCATCCGCATAGAGGTCGGAACTTCCCGCAATCCGGGTGGCCAGTGCGCTGCTCGACCCGGCATCTCCACGCAAGAACCGGCGCAGATCGTCCCGATACCGGCCATTCCATTCGGCCCAGCGCCCCCAGGCCGGAAAACTCCCGACCTGATACAAACCCGCCGCATCCCAGGCCTCCGCGATGATCTTTGTCGAGGCCAGGCCAGGGTCCTGGGCGATCTCTTCGAGGACCGGCGGGTTGACCAGAACATTCCCCTGACTGTCACGACCAAGGACCGACGCAAGATCAAAACGGAATCCGTCCACATGCATCTCGGAAACCCAATAGTGGAGACAGTCCATGATCAACCGGCGCACACGGGGGTGATTGCAGTTCATCGTGTTTCCACACCCCGAATAATTCCTGTAGCCACCCTGTTCATCAAGCATGTAGTAGATATTGTTGTCCAGCCCCTTGAACGAGATCACCGGCCCGCCTGTTCCGCCTTCGCCGGTGTGGTTGAACACAACGTCCAGGATGACTTCGATCCCTGCACGATGGAGTGCACGAACCATCTCGCGGAATTCATGGACCTGCCCGCCCTGCAGGGCACTGGCTGCATAAGAGGCCTTGGGTGCAAAAAACGCACAGGTGTTATACCCCCAAAAATTCACCAGCCGCTCTCCGGTCTCGGGGTTGAGACGGACTCCGGCCTCTTCATCGAACTCGTTGACCGGCATCAGCTCGACTGCTGTCACACCCAAGCTGACAAGCCAGGGGATTTTTTCGGTCAAGCCGCGATAGGTTCCCGGTGCGACAACAGCAGCACTATGATGAACAGTGTAGCCACGAACATGGAGTTCGTAGATGACCGTTTCGGAGAGCGGTCGATTGAGCGGTCGGTCACCCTGCCAGTCAAATTCCTTTTCCGGAAGAAAACAGCGCCGGAGGTACGCACCATGGTGCGTGGCACTCCCTTCGCGAACCAGAGGCCGGCCCCAGATCGCTCCGCCCGTCAATGCCATCGCCCAGGGATCGGCCAGGACGACACTCCCGTCAAACAGCAATCCGTTTGCAGGATCCCGGGGGCCGTCCGCACGATACCCGTACCGGATATTCTCGGGCAGACCGTGAACCAGGGCATGCCAGACATCTCCGGTCCGGTTTTGAAGCGGATCAAGGGCAAGCTCGAACCAGGGTTCCTGCACCCCCGTCGTAAAAAATACGATGCTCATCGACCGGGCACCGGCAGAGACGACCGAAAAATTGATCCCGGCCTCGGTTCTGGACGCTCCAAAGGGAAATGGATGCCCGCCATACACCCGCAGGGATACTCCCGAAACCTCACAGGTACGGATCATCGTTCCTCCAGTCACGTCCCGTCGAATCACGGACCGGACTCAGTGTACCCCGAATATCTTCCGTATGGAAGAGATGAGTACACGATCGGACTGATCCTCCCCGCTCCATACACCCAAAACAAGCGTCAGATTTTCCCCGTCGACCCATGGCTTGGAGAGTGCGTACGTCCCGCTCGCACAGCCCGGATCGCTCAACCAGAGCTGCTGCCCATCACGCAAGCCGCCGTGCATCTGCAGAATCAGTCCTGCCACCGGACTGGAACCGGTCTTGCGCTTCTTCCGGCATGAAAAGAGGAATGTCCGGTCCAGCTGCTTGCGGACCCGTTTTTCGTCATCACTCCCCAGGCGTACCGAAACTGTCTGACGGGCATCATCCCATGACCAGCGAGCCGTCGGAATGACATCGCGGACCCCCGTCAGGAGAATCTCAATCTCAAAACGCTCCGAGGCCCGCATCCTCAGGCCCTGCCTGTCCGTCGACCGCTCCTCCGCTGGACCCGGGCACGCCCGCCGGCCAGCAGCAGGCATTCATCACAGGCCGCCGCTACTTTTTGGCTGTGCGTAACCATGACAAGCGTCAGGGCATTTTTCTTCTGCAGAGCGATCACGAGATCCAGCACACTGGCGCCCGTTCCCTCGTCAAGGTTTCCCGTCGGCTCGTCCATCAAGACCAGGCCCGGCTTGTTGATCAACGCGCGGACGATGGCAACCCGCTGCTGTTCTCCGCCGGAGAGTTGGCCGGGGCGGTGCTCAAGCCTGGTCCCCAAGCCGATGTCAACCAGAAGCTGCCTGGCTGTCTCCCGGGCCTCCTCAAAACTCCTGCCGGCCAACAGGGCAGGCATGGCCACATTTTCTATCGCTGAAAAATCCGGGAGAAGATGGTGATACTGGAAGACAAATCCGACATGACGGTTCCTGAACCTGGCCAATTCGGTTTCGTTCATGGTCTCGATCGATGTCCCGAAAATCGTGATGCTTCCCGATGAAGCGTAATCAAGACCGCCGACAAGGTTGAGCAGTGTGCTCTTCCCGCTGCCGCTCTCTCCGATGACAGCCAGGGAACGCGCGGTATGCAATTCAAAATCGATATCGGTCAAAACAGGAAGGAGTTCGGCGGCGCTGGCATAGACTTTCGAGAGCCCCTGCACCCGGACGGCCACTTCCGCCGTCTTTTTGACTCCCCTGGATGGCGTTATTTTCACTGTGCTCATTGTCTATTCCTTGTGCAGCACTACGGTGACCTTGAGCCGGGCCGCCTGCCGCGCCGGAATCAACGAGCAGAGGGTGGTCAACAGGACGGAACCGAGGCAGATGGCAAAAACTTCCATGGCGTCAATCCGGACCGGAAACGTGCTGACGTAGTACACGTCTTCAGGGAAGAGCTTCCATGGCCGCGGCTCGGGCAGATTGGCCAATCCCGAAAAGAGGGTGTGGAAACTCGAACTGAAGGCGTTGACCACGCCTTCAATCCCGCGGAGAATGCTGTCCATGGAGGATGCAATCAGCAGTCCGGAGAGGAGACCGATCGCTGTCCCGGCAAGCCCCACCATGAAACCCTGGATCAGAAACGTGCGCATGACCGCATCCGGAGTCATCCCGATCGATTTGACAATCCCGATCTCGCGCTCTTTTTCCATGACAACCATGATCAGGGTACTGGCGATGGAAAAGGCCGCCATGGCAATCACGAAAAAGAGAACAACCCCGATCAGGGTTTTCTCCGTCACAAGAGCCTGATAGAGATTGCGGCGGAGCTGCATCCAGGTCAGTGACATATACGCGTATTCGGTCGCCTGGTTGATTTTCTCCCGATACTCACGGGCCCTGTTGAAATCATCGACCTTGATCCCGATCGCCCAGGCGACATCCCCGACGCCAAAGAGGAGCTGGGCATCCTCCAGTGACATGAAAACAAAAAACTCGTCATACTCCGAAAACCCCGAAGAAAATATCCCCGCAATCTTGTACTCGATATTCAGGGGAATCATCAGAGGATCGGCATCCTGGCTGGGCGGGACAAAAAGCGAAACCCGGTCACCCACCCGGACACCGAGCAATTGGGACAAAACCTCTCCAATCACGATGTTGTTTCTGCTCTCAAGATCGAATTTGCCCTGGGGAACCGCAAATCTGGTCATAAAATCCGGATCCCGCTTGAGAAGATCCGGAACAACCCCGCGAATCTTGACCCCGCGCACACTGTTTCTCCAGCGAATCAGACCCTGCCCCTCATATTGCGGCAACGCCAGTGCCACCCCGGGAACGCGCATCACCTTTTTGATGGCTTCCCTGTAATCCGCAATTGCCCCTTCCCCTGGGGCGGTCAGGATGATATGGGATTCCTTCGAGAGAATCTTGCTCTTCATATCTTCGTGGAAACCGTTCAGCACGGAAAAAACCACGATCAACACAAGGACAGCCAGCGAGACACAGAGAACGGAAATTGTCGACACCAGAGAAATTGAGGACCGCCGCTTCCTGGCGAGAAAATACCGCAGACTCAAGAACAATTCAGGGCGCACAGAACAATTCCTTCGGGCAGACCGGTTGCACTTCCCCGTTAAGACCGGGATACTTCTCAACCGATACTTGATATGAGTTCTTTCAGTCTACCAAGGCAGGTGTATCCCTGTCAATGGGGCTGAAGGCCGCTCAAGAGAAAGATTTGACTTTCCAGCCCGGCGCTGGCACTATACTGTACAGAGTCAAATACCGATTTTGGACGCACCGTACTCTGTACCTCGGGTTTCCCGCCCGCCTTCAGACAGCCGTAGTACAGACCAGACGGGAAATCCGGTGCTCCCGGTGGAAGAACACAGGAAACGAGATATGGCGACCGCTAACCAGCCACAGCAGAGTCTGTACACAATTATCAAAGGCCGTTTCAAAGCCATCGATACAAACACGTTTGGCCTCTTCCTCATCTTCATGAACAACAATCTCAGGGTCTCCGAGAGTGTGACGATCATCGCCTCGCACTTCAGCTCGATGTACGAGACCGACCCAAAGCAGAACTGGGCCGATGTTGAAGAACGGATCATGAATCTCAAGTGGAAGGGTGAGTTTGCCACAAGCATCTCGCGGGACACCCAGACGTACGTGGAGAATGCCCTTAAAGGGATCCGGTCCGAAGAACTCTACAGTTTGATCAAGTCGAACGCCGTCAGTAAAATCGAAAATCTTCTTTCGATGATACTGGTCAAGCCTCTGGGTGACAAGAATATCCATATGGAGCTCTCCTGGGACAATGCCTCGGCCGAACAAATCCAGACCGCCAAGCAGGAGCGGGAATTGCGGGATACTTCCGATGGCTCGCAAGTAGACGACTCGTTCTCACCCCAGCAGGAACCGGATGATAAAATCAATGTGGACGACGGCTCCGTGATTCTCGAGGTCGATTTTGTCCTGGCACCTGTCTCGGGGATACCTATCTTCGAACTTCAGCCCGGCGACAGAATCATGGTCAAGATCAATCCGGCCACCAAGCGCGGAATGTATTTCATTGAACTTCTCAATGCCAAGCACGACGAAGAAATCGTCCCTGTTCCCGCAACCGTCACCGAAATCAAGCTCAACAAATCCAACGAATACATTGTCATCGTAAAAATCGGCGAAGGAATATTTGGAAAAGTCGTCGAGGCTGAACAGGTCAAGATCAAACGTTTTGATCCCAACACCGACAAAAAAACCGCAGCCAATGCCCAGCGTAATCTGGCCGCGGCCGGTTTTACCAAAGCTGAACCGGTCACCAAGCAGGACAAGGCCATCCGCAACCTCTACTGGCTGATGTATCTTGGCGGTTTCGTCGTTCTTGCGGTCATCATGGTAATAGTCGCAGCGATAATCTGACGACTACGGGTAGTCGCAGCGATAATCTGACGACTACGGGTAGTCGCAGCGATAATCTGACGACTACGGGTAGTCGCAGCGATAATCAGGGTTTTCCGGCCTGTCAGGTATCACAGAACCGTGCCATATCCGGGAAACCGGACGGTTTTTTCATTCACAGACCATGTCCTGGTCGTTTACTGAATGGTACGAGTCCATTACTCGCCGACTTCCAGAACCTTGATCGAGGCATTCTGGTCATCCTTCTCGAAATGCTTGTCAAAAATAATGACGACCTGGGTACGCCTGCCCCGCTCGATCACGAAGTAATACTCCCCCGAATTCTTGCGGACGATATCGATTCCCCGGCCATGTTGCCTGAAGATGTCGCTGATACTCCGCCCTTCAGCCAGGAGTCTCTCGACACTTTTTTGCTGCTCCAGTGTCCGCAATGACTCAAGTATCCTTGACCGAGTCAGGTTTCCGCAAAAATCGGTGATCGTGACACCGAATCTGTTCTCGTCGTGTCCGACCTCGACCTCGACCCGGACAGCATCCGGCAAAGTGACCGGAACGCCCTGCTTTTTTTCGTCCTCGTATCCATGGGCATGATAGATCGCGTTCAGGAAGAGCTCGTGCAGAACCAGATCAATCTTGAAATCGTAATCAAAATCGAAACCCCATTCCGACGCCAGCCCAAGGGTCTCTTCGATCCGCTCACGGACTTCCGTCGTCGACTTGAGTATGAATCGCTGAACAACGGCCCCGGCTTTGAGATAGTGTTCCAGTCCGAAGGCGTGGTCCTGGTAAAGCAGCTTGTCCATAAAAAACAGGAGCTCTTCCCTGGTGAAGGGACGAGCCAGGACATTCACCCGCTCATATTCGGCCAGTCTGTCAAGGTATCCCCCGATGTCCTCATCACAAAAAACCACCACCGGTATCAGAGGATGTTCGGCACGAATTCCGGAAAGAAGGTCAAAGGCCGTTTTTTCTCCCTGAACCATGTCCATCAACAGGACGGCATCATGGGGTTCAACCACCGGCAAGCCGCCACCGGTTTCGAGATAGCGTACTTCGTATCCGCTGGAAAAGAAAATTCTCTCGAAGACGCCGCGATAGAGCGGATCAGGCTCGAGGATGGCGATGCCCGCCCTGTCCGTACTCATCCACTGACCTTGTCCAGTATCTTGAGGAGTGTCTCCCTGTTCACCAAGGTCACAACCCGGGTCTGGGCAAACTTGACGGCACTTTCATTGAACGACGTATTGGCAACCATGAAAGCCTTCTCCCCGCTGTTGCCACGCATTTTTGCATACAGATCCCGGAGCGGGAACTCGCCAATCTCGCCCTTTGTTCTGACAAACCTGAATTGAAAATTGGAGTTTTGCGTCTTCGTGCTTCTGTTGGCGAGCACGTCGACACTTCCGTCCTTGTTGATCTCGGTCGCAACAATCGTATCGATTCGAACAATCTGTTTTGCAATGTCACAACAATAATTGACAAAATCCGGGAGAGTCGCCATTTCGTATTTCTTGAGCTTGTCGTTGGTATGCAACTCGCCGTAGTATCGCGCCTTGGCTTTGAAGATCTCGTCGAGTGGATCGAGAACAAGATAGGCCTTGAGTGCCTCCAGAACCTTGTCCACCTTGCGGGCCGCTTCCTGGATGGAGATGATCTCGCGGAGAGCGTCTTTCTTGACCTCTGTCGACGAAGCGAGACGGACAGCATGTTGAAAACACTCGACCGCTTTATCGTGATTCATCGACTTGTTGAGGTTGATCCCCCACTGCAAATAGATCTGAGCCCGGCTCTCGTCATTGGGTGCATGCCTCAGTGCGGCACCGAAAGCCCCGCTGGCCTTGGCGTTATTGCCCAGCTTCCCGTAAATCCGCCCCAACGAATACAGTGCCTGATGGTTGGTTGGCTGCAGAGCCGCGACTTTTTCGAGAGCACCAACCGCTGTATCAAAATTTCCCTGCTGGAAAGCGGACATCCCGGAATAAAAGTTCGCCGAGACGTTGTCCGGTTCCAGCTTGAGGACTCTGGAAGCGTAGCCATAGGCGTCAGGATAATTCCCCTCGTCGTAGTTGTATGCTGCCAAAGAAACGTTCACCTCGAGACTGGTGCTGTCGATCCCTTTGGCCATCATCAGGTACTTGTACCCTTCTTTGCGGTTCCCCAAGGCAAATTCAGCCTTGGCGCCAAGCAGAATCGCCTCGACATGAATCACCCCCGAGCCGGCGAGGTTCCGCTCGAGGAGCTTTTTGACATTTTGCAGGCCTTCAAACGGCAATCCGGTCTGGATCTGAAGAGTGGCAAGATCGAACAGGGAAACCAGATCATCCGGATTGGCCTGGACGACCTCCACAAGATGCCTGATGGCGTCCATGTTTTTCCCGCGATCAATATGATCACTGGCATCCCGTTTTTTCCTGGCGGTACGGATACTCTTGAAAATGACCGTCGTCACAATGATGGCCAACCCGCCAACGAAGACAGCCAGGAACGTAATCGTCAACATGGACATTTCTCCGTCACGAAATCACCCCTCATCGATAGACTCTATAGTATACGACTCTCCCCGGGAAGACAAGCGGTGATCATGCCTCTATCTGTAAATTATGGTTGAATAACTCCGGTTTTGCAGTAATATGAAAGGAAACGGGATTTCGTCGTCCTGGTGCAGATGCAGACCCGTATCCGGCACGCAAGACTCTGGAGGTATGACATGACCCGAACAGGTATCTGCTGTTCTCTGGTTGCAATCCTTTCCTTGGCATCGTGCTCAACCACAACGCAAGACGTGGCGCAGCCCCAACATCTCGTGGTCACCTCGATCGTGGGCACGGTCAAGGCCTGGAAAACCGAAGACAAGAAAAAGGATGTCCGTTCCGGATTCAAGCTTGAAGAGCACTGGACAGTCCAGACTTCCGGCGAGGATGCGCTTTGCCAGATGCAAACCCCGTCCGGCTCCGTCATCAAGATCTCCGGAAATACCACACTCCGTCTCTCCGAACTCTACAAAGACAACAAGCTGGCCGTCGAGAAGACAGGGCTCGAGCTCGTTGCCGGCAAGATTCTCGTCAAAGCCCGGACTCTTTCGGGAGACGACAGCTTCTCGGTCCGCACCAAGACAGCCGTGGCCGGAGTTCGAGGGACCCGCTTTATTGTTGCCTACGACGATGAGAAGGGAACCCAGGTCGCTGTGGAATCCGGAAAAGTCGCCGTCGGACAGCCCGTAGCTGTTGTGTTGCCCGCAGGGATGACAAATGCCTCCCGTGAAATCATGACGGCACTCGAGCGGTCAACAGAAGTCGTCGTCGCACCCAACGAAACGATCAAGGTCACCCTGGCAGACAACCAGGCGACACAAAAAGCAGTCGAGACTGTCGTCACGGAGACCCTCACCTCCGGAACAGCAGTCAAACCCGAAGAGATCCGGGCAGCGGTGGTCCAGATCCAGGCAAAACTGGAGACGGCTCCGATCACCCGACCCGCAAAGCGTACCCTGACCGATGCCGATGTCGAGATCAAGAACGACTTCGTCGCGGTACAAGCCTTGACCGTCACCGAGCTCGCACCTCCGACGGGCACCCCGGCCACAAATGCCTCCGGAAAGACCGACGGCTCGACAAACAAGCCGGCCACCAATGCCACCCAAAAAGCTCCCGTCGTCACCCAGCAACCCCAGATCATCAAGCGGGACAAGGAAGATGTCAATCCCGAGGAACGGTTCTGAAAGCATGAAACGGCATGGCTTCATTGTTCAGGCTCTCATTCTTTCCGTGCTTGCACTGTCCCTCCAGGGCGACCCTGTTTCGCGGACCTTCATTTCCCATGAAAAGGGTGTCGTTGCCCTTGATTGGTCTCCTGACGGAGAGTATCTGGCAACGGCCTCCCTCGATGGAGCGGTGAGTCTCTGGAACGCTGAGGGTCTTTTGGTCCGCAAGATGCAGATCCATACAAAGCCGGCACTGGGAATCGCATTCTCCCCTGATGGTGAAGTCCTGGCCACCGCATCCGCTGACGCCACCGTCACGGTATTCACACCCTCGGGCCGGATCATGCACCGGATGAAGAGCCACCGGACAAATGTCCTGACCGTGGCCTGGTCTCCGGATGGCCGGTTTCTGGCGAGTGGTTCCGAGGATATGACGGTGCGAATCCATACAAAAAACGGCTCTCTCGTCTCGACGTTGACCGGACAGATGCAGCCTGTCACGGCTGTCGAATTTTCACGGGACGGAAAACGCCTGGCAATCGCCGAGCGGGGTGTGCACCTCTTGATCCGTGAAACCAGGCTTTGGGGAATGGAAAAACTCGTCAAGGCACACAACGACGTTGTCTGGGACACCGCTGTTTCCCGTGACAGCCAATTTTTTGCCACCTGCTCAAAAGACCGTTCCCTGAAAATCTGGCGCGCCGATGGGTCTCCCCATCTCGCCCTCGTCAACCTCCCGGCCGAAGTCTGGACAATCGCCTTTTCCCCGGATGGAACGAAGATAGCGTGCGGGCTGAAATCCGGGACGGTTCTGGTCTATGCCCTTCCGTCGGGAACCATTCTGCACACGTTTTCTGGTCACAAGGACGGCGTACTCGGCGTCGCATGGTCACCCAACGGACGATATCTGGCAAGCGCTTCCCGTGATGCCACAGTGAAAATATGGGAAGGCCTGTGATGCCTTCCATCCGGACTGCGCACAATGAGTCTCATCCAGACCGCCCTGATCATGCAGTCTGCCCCGGACAGACTTTCCTGATACAGCTCGCAATCCATCGGAGGTTGGCATGAAGCGCCGATATGGAACCTTGTTTACAATCATGTTTTTTATGGTGAACAGTCTTCCGTCCGTATATGCCTCTTCTGTCGAAGAGGATGTCCTGCCTGCGGATGGAGACCGGCAAGTCGTGCCTTTTTCGCAATGGTTGCGTGACCTGACCAGCAACCGGTCCGGGATTGTGTACACGACAAACGACTGGAGCGGATTTTCACTCCCGCGAACATGGACAAAGGGACAAACCGTTGGACAGGCCCTCAAATCCGCACGCCTCTTCACGGGCCGCTTTGACATCCATTTTCTTGATGAAGCCATCACGCTGACCCCTGTCACTGACCATGAGGATCTTCCGAAAATCGATGTGCGGACACCCCGGAAACAGATCTTTTCCGAAGGCGATGTCGTCTTTACCTTGGGCATCCACTCCAGCAGCTATACCCCGAAAGTGGCACAGAGCGAGTTTCCGGATTCCGCCAGTGGCTACCCCTATTCTTCGGGGATCTCCGGAGTCGGAGGCGCCTCCTTTTTCAATCATTTTGACGTCTTTGTCAGTGACCGGATCTCGATCGGGTTTCTTGTCCGTTCCAGTTACTACGATGTTGAAATACGAACAGCCATTGACTCGACCGCTCAATACTTGCATGCCAATGCCAACCCCATGCTCCTGATGTTTACAGGAACTTGGCACCTCGCACCAACCGACTGGATCGATATCGGATTGGGATTGGCGTTTGGCGGAGTCCCCCCCTATGGTGGCGAGAATGCCGATTATATTGGCCGGGAACTGGACCAGGGGACAACCTTCAGCTATACGTGGCTTGATCTCTCTCACTGGGCCATCGCGGGCTTCCGCCTTTCGGTCACCCTCCGCATCTATCGGGACTTGCTTGTCACGCTTGACTGGCTGAACACCCTCTATCTGGACACAATGCGTTTCGAAGGGTTTGTCAATTCTGTCGGCATCAGCGGATCCCTCCGCTTTGAACTTTGGTAAGGAGGCCCAGCATGCTCGTGCGTCTTTTGACCCTCTTCCTCTTTCTCGCCTGTTGGGCACAGACCGCCTTTGCGGATTCCCGCGCAACCATACTGTCCACTCCCCTCACCAATGACGGGGACGGAAAGGTCCTGCCGGTCCGTCAATGGTTTTCCGGTCTCGCTCTTGACTATGGTTTGACGTGCGGTGACCAGCTTCCCCAGGACTACGCCCTCTCACTCCCCCGCATCTGGAAAAAGGGTGACACCCTCGGGCACGTTCTTGGTTCCGCCTGCCTGCTGGCCGGGGACCTGGTCTACAGCATCGAGGGAAATCTTCTTCTGCTCAAAAAAACCGGATCCCCGGTCGAGACAAAGGATCTTCCCGGACAACGGTCTTCACGACCGATCCAGGCTGGAGACGTGCTCCTCTCGGTCGGTCCATTCATCCCCTTGAGCAATGGCTTCGAAATGGGTTCTGTCCTCTCTGACAAGCGATACGAGAAAAGCCTGTACGGGGACATCAATATTCGCCTGGACTGGTTTTTTTCGGACAATTTCTCGGTCTCGCTCCTCCTTGCCTTCTACGAAACATCCATCGAAAGCTACCGTCTGGATACCGGAAATTACGAGTCGGATATGCGCACCGAAGCGAGCATGGCAACGATCGGCATCGATTTCTGGTTCAACCCCCAGCGTGATCTTGGTTTGCTCACCGGATTCAAGCCCTTTGGCGAGTTCGATATATGCATCGGGCTCTCGTTTGGCTACTTTTCGGCATCACCTGACGGAACGGGGTTCTTCATGAGACTCCAGAATGACCCATCCGCCATCATGGACAACTCGTTTTTCCTCACCATGCTCCATACCGGGTTTTCGTTCAACCTCATCAGCACATTTTTCATGCGTCTTGACTGGTACACCGGACGTCTAGAGAATATCCTGTCAGACGGAATCGGCGGTGATTTTGTGAATGCCGTTTCGATCTCGTTCGTTTTCCGGTACTGAGCGGGAAAAAGAAACCGCCCTCGGTCGGGCGGTTGTCACCATCAATGGCTCTGTCAACAGGTGTAATCAATTCTCGCTGAGAATCCGTTCGTCATACTCCACTTCAAAGCGGAGTTTGTGCTTGGCTTCTTCCTGCGCCAGCGAGAGAAAGAGTTCCCGGAGTCCAGCATCGGAAACACCATCGGCCATGTCGAGATACATCCGGTAGGCCGCCTTTTCCTTTTTCATGGCAATGATCAGGGCATTCTGGTAATCCAGGGGATCCTTGTCCGGATCGATCTCGACCAGGTATTCACTGATCTTGAGATCCAGCACCTTTTGCCCGGCGGCATGAAGCGTGCCGCCCGACTTGATCGTCTCGAGCCTGGCCTTGTGCCCCTGTTCTTCCCTGGCAAAATCCTCAAACACGGTCTTCATGCCCGGATTCTTGACCCGTGAGGCCAACTCAAGATAAAACGCACTGGCCTCTTCTTCCTGTGATATTGCAAAATCAAGAATGGTTTCCGCACTCATCTGTTTCTCCTTTAATACAGAATATACTGGGTGAAATAAGCCTTCGCAATCAGGCGCCTGCGGTCAGCCGCTTCTTGAAGAGACGGCATTCCGCAGTAAACACATCCTCTGTCTGTCCGGAGTATTCAGCGATGAACCCGACTGCAAAAGCCTGCTCGACACTCGATACATTTTTGGCGCCATCGGCAATCAAACCAACCTCGAACATGGGCGTTGTGACACTCCGCCCGGAACACTGATACCAGTCCCGGGGAAGCCCCTCCCGAAGGACATCCTCATGCTGTGGGGAAAAGGCGGTTTCCGATACGATTGCCACTTCTGCACTGTCATCCCCGGGCAGGGCCACGTGCCAGGTGACATCCAGACCGTCCTCGCGGATTGCGAGTATCTTGAGGAGGGCCAGACCTTCCGCTTCGTACTGGAACTCGATCCTCTCCTGCTTGAGAGCAAAGGGCATCTCGTGATGCGCAAGGTTGACAACAGTCCCGTCACTCTCACCCGAAACACGATGGACAACCGTGTCCAAGAGCCCTCTTCTGCGCAACAGGTATCTCCCTGTTTCAACGCTCTCCTGTGGCCGTTGCTCAAGATTTGTCCAGAGACCGTCGCCGATTCCCACCTCGGGGACCACATGATTGTCATCCCTGAAAAGTTCCTCATAGTGGGAAACATGTTCGCAGCCAATCATTTCCCGCGCAGAAAGAAGATCGAACCAGTAGAGCAGCCGGCCGCCCATTTTCGAAAAAACATAAAAATTCCCCGCATCAAGCCAGAGAATCTCCGGGAGGCCATCGTCATTCACATCGCTGATTGAAAACCCGGTCCTGTCAGCAAGGATAGCATCCACCAAAGCGAGACGCACAGAAATCACCCTGGCCAGCTCACGTCTGCTGAACCCCCTGACATCCTGTTCCGAAAATCCCAGTTCATACTGGTGAAGCACGAGACCGAACCGGGCATCATCGATCAGCCGTTCACAGGCCATCCGCAGTTCGGCGGGAAGCCGTGTAGTCGCAAGCGCGGAAGCGGCATTCGCAATCCTGCCGGCAAGCTCGGCATAAAATTCCCGGAAATACCGCATCTCCGAAGAATGTTCGGCAAAATCAAACCAGTCCCGGAAGCCTCCCTCGTTCCAGCGTGTCCCGGGGATAGCAAACACTTCGGCAATCCACTCCGGTTCACCGTCAACACTGGTCTCCAGCCGTTCATGAACTTTTGTTCTGTGAAGCCAGGTGGTTATACACACAGTCTCGAGCCTTTCGTCCCGCTCAAGTTGCGTCAGCATCCTGTCCCAGTGTTTGATGATGGTCTTCGGGTCACCATCCTGCTCCAGGTACTGCCAGAGACCGGAACGTTCCGCATGCTCGCAATACGTGAAGAGACCATCAGGACTTTCGTTCCGCAATTCAGCCAGGTACTGCACGAGGGCTTCATAACGGCTGAGAGAAAAATGGGCAACAGCATCATGGAACCCTGCAGTACCCGCAAGACTGTCTGTCAGAATCGTGATCTCCTGCCCGTCGGACACACCCCGCCGGGGGCAGTTGACTTTCTTGTGGATCCCGCTCCCTCGAAGAACACGCTCATCCACCAAAGTCCATTCAAGACCTGCGCCGGCTATCTGCGGAATGTACTCATGCGACCAGACTTTTCCGGGGTTGAGAAATCCGCGGGGATGCGCCCCGAGATTTTTGGCCAGCAAATCCATGTGAAAACGGATGGAATCGGCCACCGTCGCAGCCTGACTGCAGTAGAGAATATTCCTCGAAAAAGTACTTGCCACAAGCTCGAGTTGCCCGGAGCCATGCATGCGCCGGATGGTATCCAAGAGCCTTGGTCTGTGCCAGGCTGCCCAGTCAAACAGGGTCCCCGAGATCTCGAGGTTGAACCTGATTCCGGGATGTGCCTCAAATACTTCAAGCAATGGAAGATAGCAAACATCTGTTGCGAGATCACACCCCGGGACCAGGTCCTGGTTCATCGCAAACAGCAAAGCGACGGGTATTCTCTCGTGCATTGACCTTCCTCCACAACAATCTCTTCCCGGCAGTATAGCATACCGCTGAAAAACATTGAAGATAAAACGGTGTTTCTCCTTCCGTGCAAAGCAATGCTGTGGTATTATACTTGGGTATTTTGACAAGGAGGATCCATCATGTCCAAAAAAAATGTCTTGCGATTATTTTCTGTGCTCGCACTTTTGGTTCTCTCCGTTCCTGCTTTTGTCCAAAGCCAGGAGCTGACGCGGGAGGTAAGAATCCAGCTTACCGATGTAGCTGAAATTTCTACCGCTGATCTCTATATTGACGGCGTTCAGCGTGGGTACGTCCGCAAGGGAGTCGCAAACACGGTCCACCTCAGTATCGGACAACATACTATTTCCTTGCGGGCCGTTGTCAATGGCGTGGAGTACAAGCGTGAAAAAACAGAACAAATCGTATCCGGAGTTACCCCCCAATTCATCTTTCTCCATCCCGGAAAGCAAACCGGAACCAATTCAACAGGCAGCGCGACGGTTCTTGTCATACTTGACTCCAATTCACCTGTCAAAATGGCCAACGTCAGGATCAATGGTGTCAGCAAAGGAGACATAACGCGCGGAGACTCTGGCAAACGGTTCAGCGTTCCCGCTGATACCGATATTACCATAACTCTCTATCGTGAATGGAATGGAAGAGTCTACGAAGCTGAAAAGAAGGTCAAGATCCGTGCAGGACAGACCATAACTGTCCGTCTCCTTCCAACCAAGCAATAAAACTCTGTTCAGAGAAACCCGGTGATTCGGGGGAACACTCGACATCTTACGGGGAGCGCTCTGGAACAGCGCTCCTCTTTTTTGTACTTCTCGTCGCACTATGTTGAACGCTGTTTGAGCCTGGCCCGTTCAAGCAGGTCAAATATCCAAACCCGACCCGGTCCGTCATGGAGCGCATCCCCCCATGCTGGTTTCTCTCCGTTCAAACGACCTGATACACTTTGAAAACTATGCACATCGTGATATCCTGCAAAGTATGTAGGTAAGGAGGTACATAACCATGCATGTTACGCAATTTCGTTTGGCTCTCACCGCATGTACACTGCTCGTTCTGCTCGTCTCAATACCGCTTGCAGCCCAGACTGAAACACGGGAAGTCAGGATTCAACTTACGAGCACAGCGGAGATCGATGCTGCTGATCTCTTCATTGATGGAGTACCGCGCGGGATTGTCCGCAAGGGAATTGCCAATACCGTCTCCCTGACCTTAGGGCAACACAGTTTTGCCATGCGGACGGTTGTCAACGGAGTCGAGTACAAACGTGAGAAGTCCGAGATGATTGTTGCCGGGGCCACTCCGCAATTTGTTTTTTTGCATCCCATAAAGCAATCAGGAACATCTCCCCAGACCTCCGGCACACGCGAGGTCCGTGTCCAACTCACAAGTACGTCCGAAGTCGAGTCGGGAACCCTGTTCGTTGATGGCGTCAACCGCGGTATCGTTCGCAAGGACACCCATCTCTCACTGTTTCTCACGCTCGGTAATCACAAGTTTACCATGCAGACCGTCAAGGATGGTGTCCAGTACAAGCGTGAAAAGACGGCAATTGTGATAGCCGGCACAACACCCCAGTGGGAATTCCTGCATCCCATCAAACAGGGCCAAACGACTTCCACCACGCAGGCATGGGTGGTCGTCATCCTCGATGGAACATCACCGGTCAACAAAGCCGCACTGAGCATCAACGGGGTGTCCAAGGGTGAAATCAGACGGGGCACCAGCGGATCACGCTATCCTGTCCAACCAGGTCAGGAAGTAACAATACGTCTCGAGCGTGAATGGAAAGGGAAGACGTTCACCATCGAAAAGAAGGTCACAATCCAGGCCGGACAGACCGAAACCATCCGTCTGGTACCGGTCAAGCAGGATTCCTGATTGGACTCGCCAGAATTATTGCAGATCCATACGTGAAACCATTCGGGATCTCTCGAGGAGCGTCCTCCAGAAGGCGCTCCTCTTGTTTTGCGGCATTGGTTCAAAGGTTTGGAAACTGTTCCAGAAAGGTTCCACCAGAATGGTCGCAACCATGCCATTTCTGATCCCCAATTCGACCAGATACCCGGACCGGACATCATCATTCCAATCCTGATCGAAAACAAGATTTCCAAGACTGTAAAAAATCGGCTTACCATTGTAGATCTCATAGCCCTGGAACCAATGCGGGTGATGCCCGATCACAGCCATAGCGCCTCCAGCAATTGCCCTGCGTGCAAACCGGACGACATCCGGATCAGGAACAGGTTGGTATTCTGTTCCTGAATGCAGGCTGACAACAAGTGCATCGACTTGCTGCTTCATTGCTGCAACCTCATTCGAGATTATATCCGCTTGCGGAATGGCATACCCGGGTCTCCCGGTATCAAAATGACAATCCGAGTCGTGCCAATAACTGTAGGCGCTGAAACCAAAAACACGCCCTCCCCTGGCCACCCGGGCAGGGGAACGGGACATCTCCCTGTTTGTCCCATATCCGGCTATCGCCACATTGATCCAGCGGAAAAACATCATCGTATCCTTGAGCGCCTGCAATCCATAATCCAGACTATGGTTATTGGCAAGACTGACAACATCCAGACCAAGCTTGTCAATCTCAGGCAATGCTTCAGGAGGAGTCCTGAAGACATAGGCCTTGGGGTTTTGTACTCCTCTCGAAGAAATCGGAGACTCCCAGTTGCAAAAGGCAATGTCCGCCTTTGAAAAGACTTTTTGCAGGTTGGTAAATACCACGCCCCACCCATTTTTTGCCATCGGGATCTCAACCCCCCGGGCAGGAATAACGTCGCCACCGGCAACCATTCGGATGCTTTCTTTTTCAAATCTTGCAAGACCTTGAATCCTTCTGGCCAACCCTTTGCCGATATGTTCGGTTTTCCGGATTTCGCCAGCAACATGCAAGGGATACCGCAGGGACTCCCGTGCGAACTTTGTCGGATGCCAGCCATCCACGGGCAGGATCCGCACACGGAGATCAGTCTCCTCAAGCAGGACCAGCCCGACCAGATTCGTATTTCCCGAGACCATCTTCAGAATCCGTTCGATCATTTCCGGACCCTGATGCCAATCCTTCGCGCCAACTGTGAGCAATGTATAGGGAAAAACCGTGCCGTCCTGGTTGCAATCGGTCCACCCCCGGGTGCTGCCATAGCCCTCCGGTTCTGCTTTGTACCTGATCCGGGACGCCAGCTCTCTGGCCTGATCGAGGGATATCCCGTCCAACGGAGAATCATGGGCAACAATAAAAACAGGTGTCAAGTGCCGGGGAACACCGCTTGCAGAAATAATTTCCGCTGAACGTATTCCATCCCAATGATCAATCCTCCCACCCAGAACGGCAGCAAGGACGGGGTCATCCACATGACACAGAACACGGGCTGTCCACTGCACAGTACTTCCTTCAAGCAGGGCAAGGAAAACCACGACTGCAATCAGAACAGCACGCCGGCGTGTCTTGAAAAACGATCGGATACCATGCAGAGTCATGCTTGTTACCTGTAGAGAGTTTCAACCGTTTTATAGGCCTGTTTCTGTTCAAGCCAATACCCCCGAAAGACCATTGCAAACCTTTTGAGTGAGGGATCGTCTTTCTCCTCGGCATCCTCCACAATGATCCGGGCATACCCGGAATACGTCTTGCACGCTTTCCGGAGTACCGGGTCTGCTTCATCGTGTTTTTCCTGGGCGAGCAAGGCAAGCGCCAGCCCCCACTGCATCTCCGGGGCTTTCGGACACGCACGGCAGAGTTCCTCTGCCCCTCTCCAATCCTCAAGACCGAAGAGGCAAGCCAGAAGGAGCGTGGCAGATCCCTGCTCATCGGTCGGGTTGAGCGTCACGATCCTGCGCAAATCCCGTGCTGCGGATTTCAAATGCCCGCGGGCAGCCGCGATCATCGCGCCCTGAAGGAGACAGCGAAGAAAGGGCTGGTTTGCAGCAACTTTCCACTCGAGCACGCCGTCGTCCGGCAGATCCCAAAACAACGGGACGTCCTCCGCCATGCAGGCAGCCCGTGCCCGTTCCAGTCTGTCCACATCATCCGCCGCATGATACCCGCGCAACAAAACACTGTGCGCATCGAATATTCCGACGGCCTGAGCAATGATTTTATTGGCCTGATCCATGGCCGGAATATCGGCCGGACCGCTTTCGAGTTTGGCCGCCGCAGCAAGAAGCTGCCTCGCGGCCGGTTCGTGTACCAATTTGTACTTTTTTCCGGAAACCTGTGACAGTCTAACCGGAATCCGCTCTGCATTCATGGCTTCAAATCTATCTCCGGCCCCTGCCTTGGGACAAGGTTCGCCGGGATTCCGGTTTGGTATTATCTGAAGCCGTCTGTGCCACGGGCTCTGTTTCAATGGCTCCAGCGTTGTGGAGAAGGGCCAGAACCCGCAATCGCATCAAGAACCCGTAGAGAGCCAGGAGACCCGCAAGTTGGGCCAGCTCGGGAAGAATATCCATCGGGCCTGCCCCCATCTGGGTGACACGCATCATGGCCCGCACATAGGGCGTCCCCGGGAGCAGTTCCGTCACGATCTGCAGGGGGAGCGGGAGTGCCGAAACCGGCCATGAGAGTCCCGACATGAGGAAGAGCGGATAGGATGTGAAAACGAAGACCTGGAAGGCGACAAGTTTGGACCGGAAAAAACTGGCGGCCAGGACAGCCAGGTACGCCATTCCCAAAAAATACGGCAGGGTGAGCACAATCGCGGAGAAGGCACTCCCTGTAAAGCTGACAGAAAATATCCAGAAAATTGCACCATAGAACAGGACAGCCCAAGCAGCAAAGAGAAGAACGTAAAACCCGATCTTTCCATGGGCCATGGGAAGAAACATCCCTTTTGAGAGCCGCCAGAGTTCCACAAGGCCGCCCGCCTCCCGATCCTTCGAAATGGACAAGACAAGTCCAAAGAGGAGGGTCTGCTGGAGAATCAGCATCAGGAGTCCCGGAATGAGAAAATCGCCGTAACTGTCCGTGACATTGAAGACGGACCGGACATCCGGCATGACCGGGTCAGCCATGACCGAGGCGGCATCCCCGTTGATCCCTTTGAGATTGAAAAAAGCCATGCGGTGCTTTGAGCCCGCCTCAAGAACAACCTCGTTGATCGCTTTGTTGATGTCATTTGAAACAAGAAACCGCGTTGTGTTCAACCAGACCTTGATGACCGGTGACCGATTTTCCGAGAGGTGGGCCCCATAGTCCTTCGGAATATAGACCACCCCGTAGATCTCCATTTTCTCGATCAGGGCCCGGGCTTCTCCAAGGTCAGGAAGCCGCAGGGCAACCCGGACAAGCTGGTGTGCATCCAGCCTCCGTTCAAGCGCCCGGGATGCATCCGAGTGATCGAGGTTGACCACGGCGATCGGAACATCCCGTTCGGATTTGTTCATGTAAATCGTGCTGTAGAACAGGGCATAAAAGAGCGGCGCGATCATCACAATCATGAGGATATTCCGGTCGCTCCTGATGATGGAGAGTTCCCGCAAGAAAACCGTCCTGAAGACCGAGAGCCAGGCCCGCATCAGACACCTCCCCGCACACGACGGACATGGATCCAGACTCCAACCAGCGAAAGAACCAGGCCCACCCCGACAAAGATCGACAAACTGACAAACTCACCCATCGCCGTCGATACTGGCGCATCCATCTGGTACGACTTGAGAAAACCCGAAAGAAAATGGGTAAAAGGCATCGCCTGCGCATACAGGGTATGTATCTCCGGCATGGCCCAGAGGGGATAGGTAAACCCGCTGAAGATGAACGCCGGAGTGTTGATGAAAACGATGATGACAGTCGCCATCATGCTGTCCTTGAAGAAGCAGGAAACCGCAAAGCCGAGCAAAAATGACGCAAGAATGAAATACATGAAATACAGAATGATGAACGGCACAAACCCGCTGACCTCGATCCCGAAGAGCGGAAAAACAATTCCGAGGACCGCGAGAACGGTCGCACCATGCACCGGAAGATACCCGAGCGCCTTTCCGACAAGAATCCGCCAGGCACGCCCTCCCGAGAGCTTGGCAAGCTCTTTCATTCCCCCTGTGGCATGTTCCGAATTGACTGCGATCGCCGCAATCATCATGACAAGCATCTGGAGCATGGCCGCAATCAACCCGGGAACCAGATACTGCTGGTAATTGTACGTCGCGTTGTAGAGTGACTGCACTTCCAGCTTGATCGGGTTGACTACCCCCATGGCTGCCGTCTTGTCCATCCCGGAACTCTGGAGTTTTTTGAGGACCACACCGGCAGAGACCGTCCGGATGATGGTCTGTGCATCACGATAAATCAGGTTTCCCACAATCAGATTGGCGCTGTTCTTGTAGACGATGACCGCCGAGCGTCGCCCATGTTTGATGTCCCGTTCAAAATCCCTCGGAATGATGATGGCCCCTTCGGCCTTCCCTTGAAGCATCAGGTCCCGCAACTCTTCGGGATCGGTGACCCGCCAGGCAATCCTCATGGAAGACGAGGCCTCGACCATGGTGATCACGGTCCGGGAGAGTGCACCCCGGTCCAGATCACAGACGGCAACCGGGAGCTCCCGGACGATCCCCCGGTCGTAGATCCAGGAAAAAAGAATGAAGAGAATCAGCGGGATGACCACCGCAAGCAGGATCAGCGACCTGCTCGCGGTTATCCTGCCGAGTTCTCGCATGGCTATCGCAAATACGCCGGTTCCTCTCGTCTCCATGCCGGGCATCGCCTACTCGACCGTAACATTGACTGACATGCCACCGCGCAATCCGGCAATATTCGTGGCAGGGCGCAGATGGATCTCGAAGGTCTTGAGATCAAAATCACCCTTCTGGTTTGTCGGTCGCCAGGTCGCAAAATCCGCCATCGGCGCAATATAGGTCACCCGAAAATCGAACTCTTTGTTGCCGAGTGCCGGGATCTTTCCCTTGAGAATCTTGCCCATGCTGACAGTGGGCAACTTGTCCTCGCGCAACTGGAGCACCACCCAGACATCCGAAAGATCAACCAATGTCAGAACCGGATAGCCGGCTGCCGCAATCTCTCCCGCCCTGACAATCCGTTTCATGACCTCCCCGTCAATCGGAGACGTCAGCTTCAACTCGTCATGGTAAACCATGGCTTCCTTGTAGGCATTGGCCGCCTGCCGGAATGCGGAATCTGCAGCACGGACATCCTCCGGTCTGGCACCTTCGAGAGCCAGGTCATAGCGGGCTTTGGCCGCTTCCATACTGCTTTGGGCCGCCGTGTACTGCGCGTAGACCTGGTCACGCTCCTGCATGCTGACAACGTTTTGCTCGTAGAGGCGGGAAATCCGCTCCCAGGTCTTGCCCAAGAGGTCATACTGGGACTTGGCCTGTAGATAGAGTTTGTATGCGGCCTCTTTTTCCTGGGGCCGCGTCCCGTTGATGGCCATCTGTCTCCGGGCACCCGCCGCATCCATCATGGCCCGAGCCTGCTCAACCTTCGCATCCATCTCCCGGCTGATCAGCGTCGCCACGACCTGACCTTTTTTGACGGTATCCCCTTCCTGCACGAGGAGCGTCTCGACCCTGCCGGCGATCTTGGACGCAACATCGATGGATGTCGTCTCGGTCACGCCCGTCACCGTTGGATCCTCCGGGATCACCTCACGAACAAGCAGGATGAAAACCGCCAACGCAGCAACAATGACCGGAACTGTCAACAGCAACTTTCCCTTGTTCACCTCTGTCTCACGCATGACCCTGCCTCTTTTTTGAATGAATGTTCATTCAACATAAATCATCAAAAGATTACTGTCAACAAAATTCTGCCGATAAGAAGGTATATCGCTGGTATTCTTCTACAAGAAACCGAGCTGTACCCGGAGTGATGCCCCTATGCGGCCAAAGATCTGTGCATTGATTCCCGCCCTGTTGTTTCTCTTGCTTGCTTCCAGCCTCATAAAGGCTGACATTCACCCCGATCTTGCAGACGGATACCACGAATTGATGATTGCGGCCCGTCGCCCGAGTCCGGCCTGGGACGGCATCCTGCTCGACCAGAAGGGCACTCTGCGCCGAATCTCCGAATTTTCAGGTCGGGCGCGCCTCGTGTTGTTCTTCCGTGAACCGGTGCATGTTCTTGAGGAACACTTCTCCATCCTGTCGGGCTTCGCCTTCGCCATGACAACCAATCGGTGCAGCGCACTCGCCATCACCGACCTCCCCGTCAGCAATATCGTTATGCCCTTCATCCATGGAACAAATACAAACGGCCAGCGTCCCGTGTTGCTCCAGGACCCGCTCTCTGAAACCTTCCGGCGTTATGGCATCCGGCGGACTCCCTGCTGGCTCGTCATCACCACCAACGACATCATCATCGGTGAGGCCCACGGCCTGCGGAACTGGACCAACGCCGTCCAACTCTTCCGGTCCCTGAGTCTCGTCAACCCGACAAACACGGGCAGGACAAATTCGGGTACGACAAACAGCCCGTCTCTCCAGCCCGAAACCAGCAGCAACTCCGCAATCCGGATCCTCAAAAGGATGGATAACCAGACCCTGTTTTACCAGTAAAAACAAGAGGGGATCATTTTGATCCCTTTGGTACCACCTTCCCGCATTCCTGTCCATTCAGCCAATGCTGCGGGAAGATGGCCCTTTCAACCTATAGCCTGTGTCCCTTTTTCTCCGGTTCTGACCCGAATACACTCTTCCATTGGCATGATAAATATTTTGCCATCGCCAATCGCACCCGTTCTCGCTCCGCGAATGATCGCAGCGACTGTTTTCTCGACAAAATCGTCATTGACAGCAATCTCAAGACGAACCTTTTTTATCAAATTGATCTCGGTGACAGATCCTCTCCATGCTTCGGTAAACCCCATCTGCTGCCCACAGCCTATCACATTGGAAACCGTCATTTTCCTGACGTTCTCTTCAAACAACGCTTGTTTGACATCCGGAAGACTTTCAGGACGGATAATGGCAAGAATCATTTTCATTTTGACATCTCCTTTGGTCATTTCGTCATTTTGTCAAAAAACTCTGAAAATCCGGGTAGGCCTCCATGCCATGCTCGCCAATATCCAGCCCCCTGATTTCCTCTTCCCGACTTACCCGGATTCCCATTGTCTTCTTGAGAATCCACCACAGAATGAGTGTTGTTCCAAAAACAAAGAATCCGGTGACAACCACTCCGAATGCCTGAATACCCAATAGCTCAAAACCACCCCCATTGACAAGTCCCGCCAACGCATCTTTTTCGGCCAAACCCGCAACCGTCATGGAAACCCCTTTATCCGCAAAAATGCCTACAGCAAGTGTTCCAAAAACACCATTGACAAGATGTACGGACAAAGCGCCCACCGGATCATCCAGCTTTTTCCTGTCGAAAAAAACAACCGCAATAACGACCAAAGCCCCGGCAATCAAACCGATCACAAGCGACCACCCGATACTGACAAACGCACACCCGGCAGTAACTGCGACAAGCCCGGCCAGTGCTCCATTGATGATCATGGACAAATCGGGTTTGCGATTCATCAGCCAGGATACAGCCGTCGCCGAGAGTATTGCCCCGACTGCTGCCATATTCGTCGTCACGACAATGTGTGCAATGGCACTCCCGTCCCCGACAGACATGGTGGATCCAGGATTAAATCCAAACCAGCCAAACCAGAGAACAATTCCGCCCAAAGTCACAAGACTCATATTATGGCCAAAGATCGGATTAACACTGCCATCTTGACGGTATTTTCCCGATCTGGCCCCAAGCATGATCACTCCGGCCAACGCAGCCCACCCGCCCACTGAGTGCACAACTGTGGAGCCTGCAAAATCCCTGAAGCCGGATTCCGCCAACCAACCACCACCCCAAATCCAATGACCTGAAAGTGGATACACAAAAGCAACAAGCACTATTGCAAATACAATAAAGGCAGGAAACTTGATCCTTTCGGCAACTGCGCCAGAGACTATGGTAGCTGCTGTCCCGGCGAACGCGAGCTGAAAAAAGAACTTTGCCCACAATGGGACACCCGCCCAGGAAAGCGCCTGATACGCCCCCTGATATGCATCCCCTGTGGCTGGGCTGGTATCCGGGCCCGACACGCCAAGAAGACCTTCAAGTCCGAACAATCCCGTACCATTACCGAACATCAATCCCCAACCAATGATGTAAAATCCTACCGATGCGACGGCAAACACGATAAAGTTTTTGGCTAGAATGTTAACCGTGTTTTTTGCCCGGGCCAAACCTGCTTCGACCATGGCAAATCCCAAATTCATAAAAAACACCAAAAATCCAGCCACCAAAACCCAAACAGTATCAAGTCCGATACGCAGGGTCCCCGTTGCACCTGTACTGCCTGCTTGATCCGCCTGCAACCATGCTGGTACAACAACAATCAAACACGTGAGCAATAATGGCCATTTTTTGTATCGAAGGAGCATACCCTTCCTCCTGCCTTCTTGTGATACTTATCTATAGTGCAGAAAAAGTGCCAGCGATTCGATACCCGTGAAGTTACTCCTTACTTTCTATATATTAGAGAGTTAAGAGATTTCCCAATGCCTGACCCAACGGGCACTATTACTCTCAATGCTTAATAATTAAGCATTTTGCAGATTATGCTTAATTATTAAACATTGATAAGCCCGCTATTCAACAGATACAATAGAGCGTATGGAGCGCCCTGCCGGGCGCGCCACAAAAAAAAGAGCGGAAACAGCTCCGCTCCTTGAGTCCGAAACCATGGTGCACAGGCTGTCCCGCCTGCACAAAGAGTGCCTTACAACGCCTCAACTTCCTTGAGGATGTCGTCGGCAATTTTTTCGGCATTGTCCTCGGTGATTGTCCCTGGATCAACCACAGTCGATTGAATCTGGGCATTCGTCCCGGTATCCTGTGCCCCATCTTTTTTGGAACCACAGGCTACGAACATGCTTGCAAGCAGCAAAACAGTGATAACGGCGAGAATTTTCATTTGGATGCCTCCTCGGGTGCTTTCTCGGCATCAGCCGTTTCACGCATCACTTTGAGCTTTTTTTCCGTGATTTTCTTTTCGATAATGGCGATCCTGTCACGGAGGCGGGCAGCCTGTTCCTTCTTGCCCTTGTCTTCCAGTTTTTGGGCAATCTCTTTCAAACGTGCAACGGCCCGCTCAAGCCCCTTGAGACGCTCCTGCTTTCCTTTGGCAATCGCCTTGCGGTCGCCCTTCCCCTTGTTGTCATCCGCCTTGCCAACACCCGCCGGTTTCCCTTTTTCACCGGCCTGGGCGCTCTTTTCGTCAGCCTTGCCCTTGCCAGCCTTGTCACCAGCCTTTTCAGCGGCCGCAAATACCATGGCTGCCGAGAAGACCAGGACCAAAACAGCAAACATGATCCGCTTCATACCGTCTCCCTTGTGGTTTGTCCATGACTTGTCATGTCACTTCCAGAATATCACGGACTTGGCGGTTGTCAAGTTGACCAGAATAAAAGGGGATGCCCCGCCTCTGCGGAACACCCCCTTTGACCAAACATCCATGATCAGTTTATTTCTCCGGCGGGAGACTGCGGCAACTCCCCATCGGACTCTTGGTAATCCAGTGATCAATGGGCTGCTTGTTATTGATCCCGCGCCAGACATCCTCGAACCGGATCGGCATGTGGACCAGCTCCGCACCCGTCGCCTGCTGGATCGCGTTCCCCAAGGCGGCACAAACCCCGATCATCGAATGCTCACCGACACCTCGTGCCCCGAAGGGCCCATCAAGCTGGGCTGTTTCAACAACCGCACTGTCGATGATTTCAGGAATGTCCATGGCGGTAAAGATCTTGTTGTCGGTGAAATTCGGATTGTGTAGCCGCCCATCCTTGTCATAGATGTACCCCTCACAGCACGCCGTCCAGAGACACTGGATGATGCCGCCAATACCCT